>Ga0160439_1000200_pt1 | contig 41679 bp, 40 predicted proteins | sample HID1975M_E0MG_FD_108201 | JGI IMG/M metagenome (GOLD analysis project Ga0160439, IMG submission 108201) | Enriched soil microbial communities from UW Madison campus, WI, USA - HID1975M_E0 MG | ecosystem: Environmental > Terrestrial > Soil > Unclassified | place: USA: Madison, Wisconsin... | reverse complement strand
TTCCGTCTGCTCATTCAACCAGCTCTCGATGACCATGAATTCGGTCACCATCACCACGCCTGAAATCACGCGGAACACCAGCCACAGCGGCATGGAGTCGACCAGCGTTTGGGCCAGGATCATGCTGGTGGCGATGGCCGCACAGGCAACGAACGCGCGGATATGCCCCACGCGGATGATGAGCTTGTGCCCCAGCCGCGCCCCGCACACCAGGCCCAGGTAGTAGCCGGCGATCAACGCGCCGATCCACACTTCGCTGACGGACTGTGACGTCAGCCGAAGACCCATATAGGTGTTGAACAGACCCGTGCCGATAAGCATCAGCAAGGTCGCGAAGTACAGCGACGAGAAAGAGGAGATGGTGGCGAGCATGGCGTTGGCAACCGCTGCTGGCAATAGCACGGCAGGCTGCAAAGGCAACCTGCCGCGTTGAGCGGTAAGACAGGAACTACGTTAGATCAGACTTGCGACAACATCGTGGCGGCGTCGCTGACTTCGAACTTGCCAGCCGCTTCCACGTTCAGTTGCTTGACCACGCCGTCGACGATCAGGGCCGAGTAGCGTTGCGAACGCACGCCCATGCCGCGCGCGATCAGATCCAGTTCCAGGCCGAGTTCCTTGGTCCACAGGGCCGAGCCGTCAGCCAGCATGCGGACTTTGCCGTCGGTCTTCTGTTCACGGCCCCAGGCGCCCATGACGAACGCGTCGTTGACGGACACGCACCAGATTTCATCCACGCCCTTGGCTTTCAGCGCAGCGGCTTGCTCGACGTAGCCAGGCAGATGCTTGGCCGAGCAGGTCGGGGTGAAGGCGCCCGGAACGGCGAACAGCGCGATGGTCTTGCCGCGGGTCAGGTCGGCGACCTGGAACGCGTTGGGGCCCAGCGAGCAGCCGGCGGTTTCGGTTTCGATGAATTCGGTCAGGGTGCCATCCGGCACGCGGTCGCCGACTTTGATCGTCATGTAAATCTCCAGGATGTAGGGGTGTTGCATTGAGGCAGGAGCGCCTCACAACCTCCATCATAGTTCCTGTGCGGCCTGCCTGCTGCCCGACAAGGCTGGGGAAAAAAAGATGCACAGTCTGAAACGACTCCACACCCCCGCATCACCGCATGGAAACGGCTGCTTGCCATAATGATGTAGTAACCCACGCCCGCCGCGCCCGGGTTCACCGGCGCGCGGGCCTCAAGCGGAGATTCACCGATGCGCAAGATCTTGACTGGCCTGGCCTGGGTCCTGGCCACCGCCGCCGCCCCGGCCTGGGCGGCCCCGGACGCGAACGAACAGGCCCAATACGATTCCTTCGTCGTCGCCGCCGGCGCCTCCAACGGCGCCGCCCGCGCCTGCGGGGCGTCCGAACCCGACCTGGCCCAACACCAGGCGACCGCCAAGAAGAACCTCACGCAGTACGCGCAGGAATACGGGTTTTCTGCGAGCGGCTATGAGGCGCTTTATCAGAAGGGCTTGAGCGAAGGAAAGACCATGATGGACGAGATGAAACGGTCCGGCGTGGACGGCTGCCGGGGAGTCCTCGGGAGTTTTCAGAACGAGCGCGTGATCAGTTACGAGGATATGAAGAATGCGCTGGCTGAGGTGAGCGATGGGTTACCGGGGGAGAGTGCGCAGTAGTTTTTTTGGTTGTTTTTAGCGTTGGAGGTTGGGTTCTTTAGACGCCCGGCGCGGCGGTGGCCCGGGGCGCGGGGGGCAACGATTGCGGTCCGGAGCCTTCGCTCCGGACTTCCCCCTTGTCATCCTCGTTGTTGCCTGCGGCAACTGCCTTCGGATTCCCTCGGGCTGATCGACGCCCCCCCGCGCCCCGGGCCACCGCCGCGCCGGGCTCTGATAGTTGCAATCTGGCGTCAGCGGGGACGGACAGGGTTCTTGAGGTTCTTGCGCACGGCGGGTGGGTGGGAAGATCTTGCGGTGCCCGCCCCCGGCCGGCCGCGCGGGCGGCCTTGGGGGGCTTACGCGGAGTCTTGCGTCGTGAGGATGCTGATCGCAGGGCACGTGTGGCCAGGCGCCGTCGTCGGCCCCATGATGGGTTGCGCGCGATGCACGTCACTATCCTGATGCCGGATGTGCCGCGCTCCACCCATCCTACGATATGAGAGGACGCGCACCACGTGTCACGAATAACGATTGGGTCGTGGGCCATCAGCGAACCACCCCCCGCAAGCGCGCAAGCGACCACTGCCCCGACGCCCCACACCGCGTATGCCGACTGCAGCCGCCCGCGCGGCTGCAGTCGGCGGGCAACGCCGCATTCGTCAGTCAGCCGAGACCTGACAGCGCCCCAGACCGAGACGGCGGCAGCTCGTCGGCGGTGTCGGCATGACGGCGCGCAACCTTGATGCGCCCGAGGGAATCCGAAGGGAGCCGAAGGCGGACGAGGATGACAACGGGGGAGTCCGGAGCGAAGGCTCCGGACCGCAATCGTGGGCGCGCGCCGTCATGGCGACACCGCCGACGAGCGACCTACGAAGCCACCCCAGCCGCAAAAACTCCCTCCGCCGCCAAGATACCCGTCATCCACAGCCCGACAGCCCCCCTCAGCCAAGGCCGTTTTGCTTGAACCAATCCAGCATCCGCGTCCACGCCTGCTCCGCTTCCGCCTTCCGATAAGACGGCCGATAATCCGCATGGAATGCGTGCGGCGCCTCCGGGTACACGTCGATTCTTGACGCCTTTGCCGGCGCCGGCCCCTTTGCCAGTTCGATCCGCATGCGGTCCACGTCGGTCAGCGGGATGCCGGCGTCTTTGCCGCCGTACGCCCCCAAGACCGGCGCCTTCAGCTCATTCACCAGGCTCAGCACCGACTTCGGCTTCAGCTCGCTGGGCTCGCCGCCCAGTTGGCCGTAGAACGCCGCGCCGGCCTTGAGTTTCGGGTTGTGGGCGGCGTAGAGCCAGACCTGGCGGCCGCCCCAGCAGAAACCTACGATGCCCAGCTTGTCCGCATCGCCGCCGTTGGCCGCCGCCCATTTCGCGGTGGCGTCCAGGTCGCCCTGGACTTGCGCATCAGGCACCTTGCCGATGATCTCGGCCTGCAGCTTCGGGATCTCGGTGTACTTCGACGGGTCGCCCTGGCGCGCGAACAACTCGGGCGCGATGGCCAGATAGCCCAGATGGGCCAGCCGGCGGCACACGTCCTGGATGTACTCGTGCACGCCGAAAATCTCGGACACCACGATCACGGTCGGCAGATTCTTCTTGCCTTGCGGCGCCGCGCGATAGGCGGGCATCTTGCCGTCCGTCGTGGGGATGTCGATCTTGCCGGCGGTGAGCCCCTTGGCGTCCGTGGCGATGGCGGTCTGGGCCACGGCGGGCCCGGCCGCAAGCGAGAAGCCCGCGGCGACCGTCGTGGCGATGAAGCCTCGACGGTCCAGCCGCAGCGGCGGCAACAGGCTGTCGAAGTGCGCGTCCTGATCTTTCATCGAAAATCTCCTGGCAAAAGCGGGGCCGGGGACGCAACGCGTACCCCTGGCGGCCCGCCGGGTTCACTTCAGGGAGAAGTCCACGCGCGAGGGCTGCCCCTCGTCCTTGATGCCGTCCGCGTCCAGCTGCGGCGCAACGATGAACACACGGTCCGCGAGTCCTTCCTGGGCTTGCAACTTCTCATACACCGCCTGTGCGCGTGCATCGGCCAATTGGCGCAACTGCTCGTCGCCCACCGGCGCCACGCTGCGCAGCATGGCTTCCATCTGATCCGCCGGCACGGACTTGGCCATGCCGATGAAATTGCGCGGTTTGTCCTTGATGTCGGCGTCGTCATAGACGTCTTCCAGATACTTGGCCCGCTCGGCGGCAGACACCTTCACGCCCGCCGCATCCGGCTTCTTGCCGCGCGGCGTGGTGGCCGCGGCCTTGGCGGCGCGGATCTGGCCTTCGACCCAGGCTTGGCGCAGGCCTTCCATATCGGTCTTGGGATCAGCGCGGCCGCTGATGTCCATCTTCAGCGCCGGACGGTCCGTCAGCGCCTTGGTCAGCGTGTCGATGCGCTGCTGCGAATCTTCGGTCAGCACCGCACTGCCCGGCTTGAACTCGACGTAGGACAGTTCTTCGCCGCCGCCGAAGGCCGACGCCAACAGGCTGAACGGCGACGTCACGGCCTTGACCACCAGGTTCAGCAGCACGCGCACGACGATGCCGCCCACCGAGAATTCGGGATCGTCCAGCGAACCCGAGATCGGCAGGTTGATGTCGATGTTGCCGCGCGAGTCCTTCAACAGCGCCACGGCCAGCAGCACCGGCAACTTGGTGGCGTCCGGGCTGTTGGTCTTGTCGCCAAAGGTCAGCTGGTTCAGCACCACGTGGTTGGACGCCTGCAGCGCGCGGTCCTTGATCTTGTATTCCAGGTCCACCGAGAGCTTGCCGCGCTTGATCGGATAACCCACGTACTTGGCCGAATAAGTGTTGAAGCGCGGCAGGTCCACGCCCTTGGCCGAGGCCTTCAGGTCCAGCGTCAGGAACTTGGCGAACGGCTGCACGATGCCGCTGATGGACAGCGGCGCCGTGGTGTAGACGCGGCCCGTGACCTTGACCTTGGCCGGTTGGGGATTGGTGGACGACACCGCCGTGATTGCGCCTTCGATCGCCGACAGTTCGGCCACGTAATTGGGTTTGACGAAGCGGTCGGTGAAGGTCATGCGGCCGCGCGACAAGGTGACGCTGTTGACCGAGATATCCGGCATGCCCGCGCCTGCGCTGCCTTTCGCGGCAGGAGCCGGCGCGGGCGCCGCGGCCTGACGGCCCGGCGTCTGCGTGTCCTGCGTAATGGAGCCGCCGGCCTGCCCGGGCGCGGCCACCAGGTCCATGACGTTCAGGCGGCCCTGCGCATTCAGCAGGATGCGGCCGTAGAAGTCTTCCAGCGCGATGTCGCCCAGCTTGGCGCCGATCTTGTCGCCCGCGACCGAGATGTCCATGCCGGAAAAACCCAGCCGCTTCCAGTTCAGGAAGTCGTCGTTGTTCACCTTGTCTTGCAGGTCGACGCCCGTGACCTCGACGCCGCCCTTCCAGTTGACCTTCATCGGCGAGCTACCGGCTGCGGCGGTGAAGGCCACGTCGCCCTTGGCGCCCAGCGTAATGGCGCGCACGGTGGCATTCAAGCTGGAGGCCGCATAAGGCGCGAACGTCGCGACATTGAGCTCGGACAGGTCCACCGACGATTTCAGCGTCAGCGGTTGCGGCGTGAACATGCCTTTCAGGTCCAGCTTGCCGTTGCCCTGGATGCCCGAAGCGGCCAGGGTGAAGTTGCTTTGCCCCGGCCCCATCGCCAGCCGGTCGGCAGTGACGTGCAGGCTCTGCAGCGCGACGTCCAGCGCAGGCTTGAGCGATTCGTCGCGCGCCTTGAACTGCGTCAGGTCGGCCTGGACGGCCGTGGCAGAGGCGTCCACCGCGCCGTTCTTCTCCAGCACGTGCACCTGGGCGGAGGCGCCCAGACGGCCGTCCAGCAGCACGATCGGGGCCGCACTGCGCACGGCCGGCGCCAAGGGCGTCAGGGCCACGTTGCCCAGCCGCACGCCCAGTTCCAGCGACAAGGGCTTCAAGACCAGCGGCCCCTTTGCGCGGATCCAGCCCCCATCGGTACTGTTGTCGACCGTCAGCCACAGGTTGACGGGCTGGTCCTTGACCTCGGGGATCGCGACGCCTTCGACGGTCACGGCCATGCCGGTCATGACGTAGTCCAGCTTGCTGATCGCATCCGTGATGTAGAGCTCGCCCTCGTGCAGGTTGAAGGCGTCCAGCGTGACCTTCCATTCCTCGGGCGCCGCGGGCGGCGGAGGGGCGGCGGTGTCCGTGCCCGGTGCGGCGGGCGTAGCGGGTGCGCCCGTTGTGGCGGTGTCGGGTTTGGCCGGATCGGACGTCGCGGCACCCGGCTTGGCAGGGTCCGGCTTTGCGGCATCCGCCTTGGCGACCTCGGTCTTTGGCGCCACCTTCAATCCGACGTCCCGCTTCAACTTGTCGGCCACGGGCGTCTCGTTGGGCGCCACGCCGCCCAGTTCCTTCAGCTTGGCCACCACGTCCTGCCAGTTCAGGTGCTGGTTGGCATAGCGGCGCACGTGGATCTGCGGCGCCCACAGGCCCACTTCGCCCACATATACCTGGCGCGCGATCGGCTCGAGTTCCAGCCGGGTGACGGTCAGGGCGCTCCAGGCGGCCAGGCCCTCGCCTGCCGTGTCGCGCAGATCGAAGCGACGCAGGCCCAGGTCGCCCACCACGCGGATCTTGGGCGCGGCGTCCTTGGGCTGCTCGAACACGACTTGCAGGTTGGAGTCCAGCAGCGCGCTTTCCAGCTTGAAGGGCAGCGGCATCGGCCAGACGTCGGCCCACTTTTCCAGTTGCAGGCCATTGAAGGCGACGCGCAGGGTCGACGACGGCACCTTGTCGAACGGGCGCGCCACGCCGGTCAGGTCGAACGGGCTGCCGTTGATGCGCAGGTGCAGCCGGGGTTGCACATCGATATCGGTGGCGTAGCCGAAGTTGGAGATGAACGGCACCCCGACGCCCAGCTCGTCCACCACCTGCTTGCGGCCGGTGACCTTGTCGTCCAGCGTGATGCTGCCGCCCTCGATCACCATGTTGTTCAGGGAAAAGCGCGGCAGGCCCTCGTCCGGCTTGGGCGGTTCGTCGGGCTTGGCGGCCGACATTTCGGCCACGCGTTGCTGTATGTCAGAGAAATTGAATCGCGTGACGTCTTCTCGGACGATGGCGATGTTAGGCTGGCGCAGCGTCAAACGATCGACAACCGGCGCGAACCAGAACAGGGAGCTCCAGGCGGCGCTGGCATCCAGTTCGGCCAGCGTCAGCAATGGCGTCTGCGAGCCGGGTTGGGCTATCGCCAGGTCGCGGGCGCGGACGGTCAGGGTGAACGGATTGAAGGTGATCTTGCCGACGGAAACCTCGCGGCCGATCATCTTGGCCACATCCCCGGTCAGGACGTTTTGCAGCACTTTGGGGACTTGCCATGCGGCAATGCCGCAAAGAATCAGCGCGACCGCAACGATGCCCAGAAGAATCTTGCCGGCGCGCCGGGTAAACCGAAGCTTTGGGCTCCGCAAGGGCATCGCGAGTCTCCTGATACGAGTTGAAGGCGATTATCGCGCCCCGGTTAGCGCTCGTCTATCATAGGCGTAACAGCGGGCCCTCCCGGCCAGCCGGGACCGCTCTTTTCAAACATTAACAATTCTCGATCCCGATTCCCATGCCACCATCCACCCCCACCTTGAGCCACCTGGATGAAGCCGGCCAGGTCCGCATGGTCGACGTCATTGCCAAGACGGATTCCGAACGCGTCGCGATCGCGACCGCCAGCGTGCGCATGAATGCGGTGGCCTACGGCCTGTTGACCCAGCCGGGCCAGGGCAAGGGCGAAGTGCTCAATACCGCGCGCGTCGCCGCCGTCCTGGCCGCCAAGCGCTGCGCCGAGCTGATTCCGCTGTGCCACAGCCTGCCGCTGGCGTTGGTGGGCGTCGACTTCTCGCTGGACGACGCCGCCCACCGCATCGACATCCTGGCCACCTGCCGCACCAGCTACAAAACGGGCGTCGAAATGGAAGCCATGATGGCGTGCAGCGTGGCCGCGCTGACGATCTACGACATGTGCAAGGCCGCGGACAAAGGCATCGTGGTCGAACAAGTACGCCTTAAGTACAAGGCGGGAGGAAAAAGCGGTGAATGGCGCAACGATTGATCTCCTGTACTTCGCCCGCGTGGCCGAACTGGTCGGCAAGCGCGCGGAAAGCTGGCCCCTGGACGGCGAGTCCACGGGTGCGCAACTGCTGGCCGCGCTGGGTGAACGCTACCCCCAGCTGGAACCCGCCAGCCGCCTGAAACTGGCCATCAACCAGACCCACTCCAAACCGACGGCCCCGATCCGCCCTGGCGACGAGGTCGCGGTGTTCGAACCCGTCACCGGAGGGTGAACGCCATGATCAGCGTCCAGGAAGCCGATTTCGACGGCGCCGCGCTGACCGCCGAGCTGCGTGAGCGTGCGGGGGCCGGCGTGGGCGGCATCGTCACCTTCGTGGGGTATGTGCGCGACTATGCGCCCGACTCGCCCACGGAAACGCTCTTTCTAGAGCACTACCCCGGCATGTGCGAGCGTGAGCTTGAAACCATCGCCGAAACCGCGCGGGCGCGCTGGAACCTGGACGGCACGGTGATCGTGCACCGGGTTGGCGCCTTGTCCCGCAACGCCCAGATCGTGTTTGTGGCGGCGGCCAGCGCGCACCGCGGCGACGCCTTCCGCGGCTGCGAATACATCATCGACGCGCTCAAGACCCGCGCGCCCTTCTGGAAGCGCGAAACGCTCTCGGGCGGCAGCAGCTTCTGGGTCGAACAACGCCAATCCGACCAGGACCGCACGGATGCCTGGGATGAAGACTCTGCTTCAAAGAAGGAACACCCATGAGCGAAGAAATCCCCGTTCCCGTGTCGCTGGCCTGCGCTGTACTGACCATCAGCGACACCCGCAGCGCCGGGGACGACACCTCCGGCAACCTGCTTGCCCATAGTCTGGCGCACGCGGGCCACCAGTGCGTGCGCCGCGACATCGTCCGCGACGACATCTATCAGATCCGCCGCGTGATCAGCGACTGGATTGCCGACCCCGAAGTGCAGATCATCCTGACGACGGGCGGCACGGGCTTTTCGCATCGCGACCACACGCCGGAAGCCATCCTGCCGCTGCTGGACCGCGAAATCCCCGGCTTCGGCGAGTTGTTCCGCCAGATTTCCTACACCGAGATCGGCAGCTCCACCATCCAGTCGCGCGCGTTTGCGGGATCGGCCAACCAGACGCTGATCTTCTGCCTGCCTGGTTCCAACAATGCCTGCGAAACGGCCTGGGCGCAGATCCTGCGCGAGCAGCTCGACAGCGGCCACCGGCCGTGCAATTTCGCCACGCATTTCAAGCCCAAACAAGAAGACAACTGACCCATGCTGGATTTTGACCAAGCCCAGACCCTGCTGGCCAATGCCGCAGGGCCGTTGCAGCGCCATGAAGACATCGGCCTGAACGACGCCGCCGGCCGCGTGCTGGCGGCTGACCTGACCGCCACCGTGGACATTCCGCCGGCCGACAACAGCGCCATGGACGGCTACGCCCTGCGCGTGGCCGACTGGCGTGCGGGCGGCCGACTGCCCATCCAGCAACGGTGCTATGCGGGCGACGTGCCCGAACCGCTCAAGCCCGGCCACGCGATCCGCCTGTTCACCGGCAGCCTGCTGCCGGACGGCGCCGACACCGTGGTCATGCAGGAAGACACCGTCGAAGCCGACAACCAGGTGGAGATCACCCGCCAGCCCGCGCCCAACCAGCACATCCGCCGCCGCGGCGAAGACACGATGACCGGCACGCCGCTGTTGCCCGCCGGCACGGTGCTGCAAGCCGCGCACGTGGCGCTGCTGGCCTCGCAGGGGCTTGCCCGCGTGTCCGTGGTGGCCCAGTTGCGCGTCGGCATCCTGACGACCGGCGACGAGCTGGTGCCGCCGGGCACGCCCCGCGCGCCCGAACAGATCTACAACTCGAACGGCCCGATGCTGGCGGCGCTGGTGCGCGGCCTGGGCGCCCTGCCCGTGCACGTGCTGCATGCACGCGATACCGAAGCGGATCTGCTGGCGGCGTTCAAGACGCTCTTGGCCGATTGCGACCTGGTGCTGAGCGTGGGCGGCGTGTCGGTCGGCGAACGCGATCTGGTCAAGCCGGCCCTGGCTACGCTGGGCGGTGAACTGTCGCTATGGAAGGTGCGCATGAAACCGGGCAAGCCGGTGGCGCTGGCACAGATCGGCGGCAAGCCGGTCGTCAGCTTGCCGGGCAATCCGGTGTCGGCGTATGCCGTGTTCGCGATGCTGGTGTCGCCGCTCGTGCGGCGCATGCAGGGCCGCGACGAGATCTTCCCGCCGGTCAGCCTCCTACCCCTGCGCACGGAACATCCGCGCCAGGACAGCCGCGAGGAATTCCTGCGCGTCCAGCGCCGCGTGGCCGACGACGGCAGTGGCGAACTGGTGGCCTACGGCCATCAGGGCTCAGGCGTGATCAGTTCGATGCCGTGGGCGACGGGCCTGGCCCGCCTGCCCGCCGATGTGCAGGTCAACGACATGGACCGCGTGCCCTACTACGACCTGCGTCACTGGCTGGCGTAGCGTTCGGCCACGGCCAGCTCTTCGGGCGTATTGACGTTCATGAAAGCGTCGGGCGCGTCGTCAAAGCGTGCCTCGACGCCGCCCGCCCGGGCCTGCCACAGGCCCACCTTGCGGTCGCCCCCCCGCAGATAGGCCCGCAAATCCGATAGCAGCGCCGTGCGCACCGCCATGCAGGCGCTGTGGCGCTGGCCGTTGGCGGCGGCATACGCCAGCGGCGCCCGGGCCGATTCGGCCGCGCCGATCAGCCGCGCGGCCAGATCAGCCGGCAGGAATGGCGTATCGCAAGGCACGACCACCAGCCAGTCGTCTTGGGCGGCAGCGGCAAGCCCCGCCGCGATGCCCAGCAGCGGCCCCTGGAAGGCCCCAAGCTGGGGTTCGCCGTCTTCGACCACCTGTCCGTATTGCGCGTACCGGGCCTGATGACGGTTGGCGCTGATGATCAGCTGGCCCACCTGCGGGGCCAAACGGCGCGCCACGTGCGCCACCATCGGCTGCCCGTGCAGCAGCACCAGGCCCTTGTCTTGCTGGTTCATGCGTGCGCCTTGGCCGCCCGCCAGGATCAGGCCGGCAACACCTGCGCGCATTGCGGCGTCAACCACCGATGTAGCTCATTTCGACTTTGCGGCCCGGGTCCGGCTGGGGAGCCGCCGCGTTGCGGCCGCGCAGTTCGGAGTAGTGGTCATTGCGGGCGCCCCAGATGCCCGACACGATGCCGGCCAATTCGGCGTCGCTTGCACCTTCGCGTAGCGGCGCGCGCAAGTCGTGCCCTTCATGCGCGAACAGGCACAGGAAGAGTTTGCCTTCCGGCGACAGGCGCGCGCGCGTACAGCCGCCGCAGAACGCGTGGGTGACGCTGGAGATGACGCCGATTTCGCCGCCGCCGTCCCGGTAGCGCCAGCGCTCGGCCACGCGGCCCATTTCACCGCTTTGCACCGGTTCCAGCGGATGCACGGCGCCGATGCGGTCCAGCACTTCCTGGCTGGGCACCACTTCAGCGAGGTTCCAGCCGTTGCTGTTGCCAACGTCCATGTACTCGATGAAACGCAGGATATGGCCGCTGTGGCGGAAGCGTTCGGCCATGGGCAGGATCTGCCCGTCGTTCAGGCCGCGCCGCACCACCATGTTGACCTTCACGGGCGCCAGCCCCGCGCTGGCGGCAGCATTGATGCCGTGCAGCACGTCGTCCGGCGTGAAGCCGCTGTCGCTCATGTCCTGGAACATGGCGGCGTCCAGCGCGTCCAGGCTGACGGTGACGCGCGTCAGCCCCGCCGCCTTCAAGGCGGCGGCCTTGCGCGCCAGCACGCTGCCGTTGGTCGTCAGGGTCAGGTCCAGCGGACGGCCGTCGGGCGTGCGCAACTGGGCCAGTTGGCCCACGAGGTTTTCGATGTGCTTGCGCAGCAGCGGCTCGCCGCCGGTCAGGCGGATCTTTTCCACGCCCAGCTGCGTGAAGATGCCGGCCAGCCGGCTGATCTCTTCAAACGACAGCAAGTCCGAATGCGGCATGAAGGTGTAGCTGCTGTCGAACACTTCGCGCGGCATGCAGTAGGTGCAGCGGAAGTTGCAGCGGTCCGTGACCGAGATCCGCAGGTCGCGCAGCGGACGCGCGCGCAAGTCCAGCGCGGGCTGCCCGGCCGGCGGCAATTCGCCGGGTGCGGGCCAAGCCGCGCGGTCGGACCGGCGGTCGGCAAGGAAAATCACTTTGCTCATGGGGTCATCATATCCCGGCAGCGGCTTGAAGCCCCTACGCGAACGCCTCTTCCAAGGTTTGTAACCGCCCGGTATCCCGGGCGTCGTAGCCGACCAACTGGCCGACATAGCCCACGTAATCGGGGCTGCGCATGATGGACAGCAGATCCTGCATGGCGGGCGTCTCCAACGACGACTTGCGGATGGCGAAGAAATAGCGCTCGCGCACCAGGGGAATGAAATCCAGGCCGAAGCGGCAAGCGGCCGTCTCCACCCCCACGCCCGTGTCCGCCATGCCGCTGGCGATGTGCGCGGCAATGGCCATATGGGTGAACTCGTTGGTTTCGTAGCCCTGGACCTCGCCGATCGACACGCCGGCGCGCTGCAGCATCAGGCCCACCAGATAGCGGGTGCTGGAGCCGATCTGGCGGTTCACGAAACGGACGTCCGGGCGCGCCAGGTCCGCCATGCCGCGGATCTGCTTGGGGTTGCCGGCGGTGACGAAGAGACCCGTATTGCGCACGGCCAGATGGATGAGCACGTATTCGTCCGCATGCAGCCACTGCGCATAGCGCTCCATGATGGGCGATTCGAAGTCGCCCAGCGGCACCTGGAACCCCGCCAGGTCGCACTCATGGCGCTCCAGCGAGGCCAGCGCCTCGATCGCCGTGCGGTAGCGCAGTTCCAGCCCGGGCTTGCGGCCGCTCATGTGCTGCATCAGCGATTCCACGGCGAAGCCATGGCTGGCGTGCAGCCGCAGGTGCGGGCCGCTTTCGGGCAGCAAGCGCTCCAGTTCTTCCTGCAATTCCGAGGCCATGCTGTCCAGCGTGGGCATCAGCCGCGCCTCGATGCGGCGATTGGCCCACAGCAGGCGCTGCGCGAACGGCGCCAACTGCGTTCCCTGGCGCCGATTGGTGATCAGAAGCTGGGTGCCGAAGATGCCTTCGAAACGGCGCAGCACGCCCCAGGCATGCCGGTAAGACAGGCCGCAGGCCCGACAGGCGCCGGCGATGTTGCCCGTGGCGTCGATCGCGGCCAGCAAGGCCAGCATGTCTTGCAATGGCACCGGCGCGGCATCGTCGTCGCCGCCCAAGGTCCATTGCGCCCGCAGGCCGATCCGGAACTTATATGTCATTTATTTCTTATTGAAGGCGATGAAGTACGAGGCTAGAGTACACAAATAATGCGGTGGACGGGTTCTTTTTATGTTCTAAAAAGCATATTAAAACTCACAAAACGCCACCCGACACAACGACCCCGACGAGGGGCCCAGCACTACTGGAGGAGACCACCGTGCATCAGCGCGAGGCAAAATCCGACTTGGCGTCCAGCGGCGGAGCGCGGGGCGGCAAACTGGCCCTGGACGCGGCCCAGGCATCGCCCACCCCCGCCATTGCGGCCACCGCCCGCATCGTGGCCCGGCTGAAAGACCTGCCCGGCCCCTTGCTGCCGGTCCTGCATGAGGTCCAGCATGAATTGGGCTGTATTCCGGCCGAGGCGGTGCAAACCATCGCCGAGGCCCTGAACCTGTCCCGCGCCGAAGTCCACGGCGTCATCACCTTCTACCCGCACTTCCGCAGCGAACCGGCCGCGCGCCATACGCTTGAAGTCTGCCGCGCCGAATCCTGTCAGGCCATGGGCGGCGAACACCTTGCTGCCCATGCGCGCACCAAGCTGGGCTGCGACTTCCACGCCAGCACCGCGGACGGGAATTTCACGCTGGAACCGGTGTATTGCCTGGGCCTGTGCGCGCAATCTCCCGCCGTGATGATCGACGGCCAGCCGCATGCCCGGGTCACGCCCGACAAGCTGGACCGGCTGCTGACCCGCACGCTGGAGGCCTCGTCATGAGCGCCCCCGTCATCATCTACGTGCCGCGCGACGCCGCGGCGCTGGCCATGGACGCCGACGTGGTGGCGCGCGATATCGAACGCATCGCCGATGAGCGCGGGCTGTCCGTGCAAGTGGTGCGCAATGGGTCGCGCGGGCTGCTGTGGCTGGAACCCATGGTGGAGATCGCCACGCCGGACGGACGCGTGGCCTACGGCCCGGTCGCGCCCGAAGACGTGCCTGCGCTGTTCGATGCCGGCTGGCTGACGGGCGGCGCGCATGCGCTGCACCTGGGCCTGACCGAAGACATCCCATACCTGAAACACCAGGAACGGCTGACTTTCGCCCGCGTCGGCGTGATAGATCCCCTGTCCTTGCAGGATTACGCCGCGCACGGCGGCCTGGCGGGGCTGAAGCGGGCGCTGGCGATGGAACCGGCGCAGATCGTCGAAGAAATGGTCACCTCGGGCCTGCGCGGCCGGGGCGGCGCGGCGTTTCCTACCGGCATCAAATGGAAGACGGTGGCCGGGTCGCCAAGCGACCAGAAATACATCGTCTGCAACGCCGACGAAGGCGATTCGGGCACCTTTGCCGACCGCCTGCTGATGGAAGGCGACCCCTATGTGCTGATCGAGGGCATGACCATCGCCGGCCTGGCGGTGGGCGCGACCTACGGCTACATCTACGTGCGCTCGGAGTATCCGCATGCCATCGCCACGCTGGAGGCCGCCATTGCGCGGGCGCGCAGCGTGGGCTGGCTGGGCCGCGACGTGCATGGCAGCGGCCGCGAGTTCGACCTGGAAGTGCGCACGGGCGCGGGCGCCTATATCTGCGGCGAGGAAACCTCCCTGCTGGAAAGCCTGGAAGGCAAGCGCGGCGTGGTGCGCGCCAAACCGCCGCTGCCCGCCATCTCGGGCCTGTTCGGCAAGCCCACCGTCATCAATAACGTGATCTCGCTGGCCACGGTGCCGATCATCATGGCCAAGGGCGCGGCGTACTACCGCGACTACGGCGTGGGCCGTTCGCACGGCACGCTGCCCTTCCAGCTGGCCGGCAACTTGAAACAAGGCGGGCTGGTGGAAAAGGCTTTCGGGCTGAGCCTGCGCGACCTGCTCTATGAGTTCGGTGGCGGCAGCGTCTCGGGGCGCCCCTTGCGCGCCGTGCAGGTGGGCGGCCCCTTGGGCGCCTATCTGCCGGAATCGCAATGGGACGTGCCGCTGGACTACGAAGCTTATATCCAGATTTCGGCCATGATCGGCCACGGCGGGCTGGTGGCGTTTGACGACACCGTCGACATGGCGCGCATGGCGCGCTACGCCATGGAATTCTGTGCGATCGAATCCTGCGGCAAATGCACGCCCTGCCGCATCGGCTCCACGCGCGGCGTCGAAACCATCGACAAGATCGCGGCCGGCGGCGCCGACACGAAACAGCGCGAACAGCAGGTCCACCTGCTGCGCGATCTGTGCGACACGATGATGGGCGGTTCGCTGTGCGCGCTGGGGGGCATGGCGCCCTACCCGGTGCTGTCCGCGCTGAACCACTTTCCGCAGGACTTCGGCATCGAGTCCTCGCAGTCTGCCGCGCACGCGGCCTGAACCCGAGAGACCGACATGCTAGAAACCGTCATCAAACGCGACCGCGACCTGGGCACGCCCGAACGCGTCTCGGAAAAAACCGTCACCCTGACCATCGACGGCCAGGAAATCAGCGTCGCCGAGGGCACGTCCCTGATGCGCGCCGCCGCCGAGGCCGGCATCAACATCCCCAAGCTGTGCGCCACCGACAGCCTGGAACCGTTCGGTTCCTGCCGGCTTTGCCTGGTGCAGATCGAAGGCCGCCGCGGCTATCCGGCCTCGTGCACCACCCCGGCCGAAAACGGCATGGTGGTGTACACCGAAACGCCCAAGCTGCACGACCTGCGCCGCGGCGTCATGGAGCTGTACATCTCGGACCATCCGCTGGACTGCCTGACCTGCCCGGCCAACGGCGACTGCGAACTGCAAGACATGGCTGGCGTGGTTGGCCTGCGCAATGTGCGCTACGGCTACGACGGCGCCAACCACCTGAAGGCCAAGACCGACGACTCCAACCCGTATTTCAGCTACGACGCGTCCAAGTGCATCGTCTGCAACCGGTGCGTGCGCGCCTGCGAAGAAACGCAGGGTACGTTTGCGCTGACGATTTCGGGCAAGGGCTTCGAGTCGCGCGTGTCGCCGGGGCAGGACCAGCCGTTCCTGGACAGCGAATGCGTGTCCTGCGGCGCGTGCGTGCAGGCCTGTCCGACCTCTACCCTGCAGGAAAAGACCGTCATCATGATGGGCCAGGCCGAGCACTCGGTCGTGACCACCTGCGCCTATTGCGGCGTGGGCTGCGGGTTCAAGGCCGAAATGAAGGGCCAGGAAGTCGTGCGCATGGTGCCGTGGAAAGACGGCCAGGCCAACCGCGGGCATTCCTGCGTGAAGGGCCGCTTCGCCTGGGGCTACGCGACGCACAAGGAACGCGTGCTCAAGCCCATGATCCGCAAGCACATCACCGATTCCTGGAAGGAAGTGTCCTGGGACGAGGCGATCAACTACGCGGCGTCCGAATTCCGCCGCATCCAAAGCCAGTACGGCCGCGACGCGGTGGGCGGCATCACGTCGTCGCGCTGCACCAATGAAGAGACCTGGCTGGTGCAGAAGCTGGTGCGGGCGGCGTTCGGCACCAATAACGTCGACACCTGCGCGCGGGTGTGCCATTCGCCCACCGGCTACGGCCTGAAGCAGACGCTGGGCGAATCCGCCGGCACGCAGACCTTCGATTCGGTCATGCATACCGACGTCGTCATCGTGATGGGCGCCAACCCCAGCAGCGGCCACCCGGTGTTCGCATCGCGCCTGAAGCGCCGGCTGCGCCAGGGTGCACGCCTGATCGTGATCGATCCGCGCCGCATCGAACTGGTAAGTTCGCCGCACATCAAGGCCGATTTCCACCTGCAGGTACGCCCCGGCACCAACACGGCGCTGCTGTCTTCGCTGGCGCACGTGATCGCCACCGAAGGATTGATCGACGAGGCCTTCGTGGCCGAACGCTGCGAGACCAAGGCGTTCAACGAATGGCGCGACTTCGTGTCGCTGCCCGAGAATTCGCCCGAAGCCATGGAAGAGATCACCGGCGTGCCGGCGCAGGCCGTGCGCGGCGCGGCGCGCCTGTTCGCCACCGGCGGCAATGGGTCGATCTACTACGGCCTGGGCGTGACCGAACACAGCCAGGGGTCCACCACCGTGATGGGCATCGCCAACCTGGCGATGGCCACCGGCAACATCGGCCGCGAGGGCGTGGGCGTGAACCCGCTGCGCGGGCAGAACAACGTGCAGGGCTCGTGCGACATGGGTTCGTTCCCCCACGAACTGCCCGGCTACCGGCACATCTCTGACAACGTGGTGCGCGCCCAGTTCGAAAAGGATTGGGGCGTGACGCTGCAGCCCGAACCCGGCCTGCGCATTCCGAACATGTTCGAAGCCGCGCTGGGTGGCTCGTTCAAGGGCCTGTACTGCCAGGGCGAAGACATCGTGCAGTCCGACCCCAACACGCAGCACGTGGCGGCGTCCCTGGCGGCGATGGAGTGCATCGTCGTGCAGGACCTGTTCCTGAACGAGACCGCCAAGTACGCACACGTGTTCCTGCCGGGCTCGTCGTTCCTGGAAAAGGACGGCACCTTCACCAATGCAGAACGCCGCATCTCCCGCGTGCGCAAGGTGATGGAACCCAAGAACGGCAAGTCGGACTGGGAAGTGACGGTAGCGTTGTCGAACGCGCTGGGCTACCCCATGAACTACAAGCACCCGCGCGAGATCATGGAAGAGATCGCCCGGCTGACGCCGACGTTCTCGGGCGTCAGCTACGAGAAGCTGGACAAGCTGGGCAGCCTGCAGTGGCCCTGCAACGACAATGCGCCGGAAGGCACGCCCATCATGCACATCGACGCTTTCGTGCGCGGCAAGGGCAAGTTCATGATCACCAAGTACGTGCCCACCGACGAACGCAGCACGCGGCGCTTCCCGCTGCTGTTGACCACGGGCCGCATCCTGTCGCAATACAACGTGGGCGCGCAGACCCGACGCACGCCAAACGTCATGTGGCATGGCGAAGACGTCTTGGAACTGCATCCGCAGGATGCCGAAGACCGGGGCGTGGCAGAAGGCGATTGGGTGGGCATCCAGAGCCGCGCGGGGGAAACCGTGCTGCGTGCGACGCTGACCGACCGGGTGCAGCCGGGCGTGGTATACACCACGTTCCACTTTCCCGAGTCCGGCGCCAACGTCGTCACGACGGACGCCTCCGACTGGGCGACCAACTGCCCCGAATACAAGGTGACGGCCGTGCAGGTCACGCGCGTGTCCCAGCCTTCGGAATGGCAGCGCCAATGGTCGCGCTTTGCCGACATCCAGCAAAAGCTGCTGCGCGAGCGATCGCGCGAAAGCGAAGCGGCGCTGACCGGGAAGTAACCCCCTGCCGGCCACGACCGCCCTGGATGCCATGACCACGCCCCCGTCCTCCCGCCCCGATTGCACGCAGACCCAGGTCAAGCGCGTGCGGGGCGGCGCCATCGCCCCCGCCGCCGAAACCGACTTCGTCGCTGAGGAAACCCCGGTGGCGCTGGAGTTCAACGGCATCAGCCACGCCACGATGCTGGCCACGCCTGCCGACCTAGAAGATTTCGCCGTGGGCTTCGCCCTGTCGGAAGGCATCATCGACGGCGTCAGCGACGTGCGCGGCATCGACCTGCTGCCGCAATGCGACGGCATCGTGATCCAGCTGGAAATCTCCAGCGCCTGCGAGGTGCGGCTGAAGACGCGACGCCGCGCCATGGCCGGACGCACGGGCTGCGGCTTGTGCGGCGTGGAAACGCTGCCGGAAGTGCTGCGCCCCGTGGCGCCGGTGACGAACGGAGCGCCCGTGCGCATCGCCTCGGTGCTGGCGGCCATGCGCGACATGCGCGCCCGCCAGGCGCTGCACGACATCACGGGCGCCACCCATGCGGCGGGCTGGGCCGGCGCCGACGGCGCCGTGGCCCTGGTGCGCGAAGACGTGGGCCGGCACAACGCGCTGGACAAGCTTGTCGGCGCGCTGGCGCGCCAGGCCATGCACGCCGGCGACGGCATCGTGCTGGTGTCCAGCCGGGCCAGCTTTGAAATGGTGCAGAAGACGGCGGCCGCCGGCGTGGCGGTGCTGGCGGCGGTATCCGCCCCCACGGCGCTGGCCATCCGCCTGGCGCGCGACGCCAATGTCAGCCTGGTGGGCTTTCTGCGCAACGACGACGCCACGCTCTATTCCCACCCCGACCGACTCATCCCCTGAACCGGACCCCGACACGCAATGGAAATCGGCAACCTCATCCGCATGGCCAACCGCATCGGCCAGTTCTTCGACGCCATGCCGGACCGGCACGAAGCACTGGAAGGCGTGGCCAACCATATCCACAAGTTTTGGGAACCCCGCATGCGCAACGAGCTGCTGGGGTTTCTGGAGCAACGCCCCGACGGCGATGCCGGCGAAGAACAGTTGCATCCCCTGGTGCTGGACGCAGTGACGCAAAACCGCCAGCGCCTGACGCCCGCGCCCCGCGTGGGATAGCCGGGACCCACCGCTTTACCGCAGTCAGCAAGCAGTGACGGATTCAAAAAGTGGCCGCGCCACCGTTTCAGTTCCGGTCGGCGCGCGCTATAAAGCCGCACCCCTGAGGAGACGACATGGAAAGCACCGCCACCCTGGACCTGCCCGGCTCAAGGCCGGGTTTTTTTGACAAAGAACGCACCATCGCCGGCCCGGGATTCTCGCGCTGGCTCGTGCCGCCGGCCGCCCTGGCCATCCATTTGTGCATCGGCATGGCCTACGGCTTTTCGGTCTTCTGGCTGCCACTGTCCAAAATGGTGGGCGGCGCCAAGCCGCTGGCCTGCCCGGCCGACATGAGCCTGGCCGCCGAGCTGTTCACGACCAGCTGCGACTGGAAGATTTCGACCATGGGGTGGATGTACACCCTGTTCTTCGTGCTGCTGGGTTGCTCGGCCGCCCTGTGGGGTGGCTGGCTGGAACGCGCCGGCCCCCGCAAAGCCGGCGTGGTGTCGGCCCTGTGCTGGTGCGGCGGCCTGGTCATCTCGGCGATCGGCGTGTATCTGCACCAGATGTGGATGCTGTGGCTGGGGTCCGGCGTCATCGGCGGCATCGGGCTGGGGCTGGGCTATATCTCGCCCGTCAGCACGCTCATCAAATGGTTTCCGGACCGTCGCGGCATGGCGACCGGCATGGCCATCATGGGCTTCGGTGGCGGCGCGATGATCGGCGCCCCGCTTGCCGACCTGCTGATGCGCCACTTCGCCACGCCGACCTCGCCGGGGGTCTGGCAGACCTTCCTGACGATGGCGGTGGTGTACTTCATCTTCATGATGTCCGGCGCGCTGGGCTACCGCGTGCCGCCCACGGGCTGGAAGCCCGAAGGCTGGACGGCCCCGGCCAAGCAGGCCAACAACGCGATGATCACCAAGGGCCACGTCCACGTGAAGCGCGTCTGGGGCGTGCCGCAGTTCTGGCTGGTGTGGCTGGTGCTGTGCCTGAACGTGACGGCGGGCATCGGCATCCTGGGCATGGCGTCGCCCTTGCTGCAAGAGGTGTTCGGCGGCGGCCTGATCAACAAACCGGAGCTGGGCTTCGCCCAATTGGACAAGGATCAGCTGGCCGCCATCGCCGCCATCGCAGCGGGCTTCACCGGCCTGCTCAGCCTGTTCAACATCGGCGGCCGCTTCTTCTGGGCAAGCCTGTCCGATAAGCTGGGGCGCAAGACGACCTACCTGATCTTCCTGGTCCTGGGCTTCGTCCTGTATTCCGCCATCCCGTGGACCGCGCACATCGGCGCCCTGGCGCTGTTCGTGGCGGCGTTCTGCGTGATCCTGTCCATGTACGGTGGCGGGTTCGCCACGGTGCCGGCCTACCTGGCCGACCTGTTCGGCACGCAGATGGTGGGCGCCATCCACGGCCGCCTGCTGACGGCATGGTCGGCGGCGGGCATCTTCGGCCCCGTGCTGGTGAACTACATCCGCGAATACCAGCTGTCGATCGGCGTGCCGCGCGCGCAGGTCTACGACATCACCATGTACATCCTGGCGGGCATGCTGGTCGTGGGCTTCCTGTGCAACCTGGCGATCCGGCCGGTGAGCCCGAAGTACTTCATGACCGACGAGGAACTGGCGCAGGAAAAAGCGCTGGCGCACGAACGCGCGGCTGCCGCCGAAACCCACGGGGTCGGCACCTCCACGTTCCGCACGCCGGTTGCCCTGGTGCTGTTCGCCTGGGCTTGCGTAGGCATTCCGCTGGCCTGGGGGATCTGGATCACGCTGCAGAAGGCGGTCGTCCTGTTCCACTAGAAGCCGGTCTGACCGCGCGGCGCCTTGGGGCCTCCTGAGGCGCCGGGCAACGTCCAAGGGCGCGAAACTGCTACATTGGCAGCCCGCGCCCTTTCTTTTTATCTCTTCTGCCCATGATCCTGCCCCGTCCCCCCGTCTTTACCGGAGCGCCGTATTGACCGCCCCTGAATTGCACTGGGAAGAAAACAATGTCCCCCATTCCGCCCGCTGGCGCTCTGAAACCGGCGCGACGCCGCCCAAGCGCGTGGTGGTGGTGGACGACACCCTGACCGCGGACATGGCCTATCGCCAGGCCTGCGAAGGCGTGGGCCTGCTGTGGCGCGGCGACTTCCAGAACGCCCGCCTGCTACTGCAGGCGATGACCCGGCGCGTGGACAAGCGTCCCCGCAAACCCGTGGAAACCTTGCTGGAAGCATTCAACCAGCACCGCCAGATCCAGTCGCAGCGCGCCCGCATCCTGGGCATGCTGCTGATTCCGTTCGACGCCGGCCACGGCATTTCGCTGCGCCGCGCGCCTGACGCCCGCCAAGCCTGTGAAGAAGTTCACGGCCCGGCTGACGAACCCTATGTGGCGTCGCTGCGCGAATTGCTGGGCCTGATCGGCGCCTTTGAATGGCGCAAAAAGGGCGTGGAGATTCCCGCCCTGAACAACCGCATCCATCCGCACTACGGCGTGTTTTCCCCGCTGCGCGGCGAATACGTGGAACTGGTGGCCAACACCCCGATGCCGCGCGGCGGCGTCGCCTTCGACATCGGCACCGGCACCGGCGTGCTGGCCGCGGTGATCGCGCGCCGCGGCGGCAAGCGCGTCATCGCCACCGACCAGGATCCGCGCGCGCTGGCTTGCGCCCGTGAAAACCTGGAACGCCTGGGCCTGGCCAAGCAGGTCGACGTGGTCGAAGCCGACCTGTTTCCCGAAGGCCGGGTATCGCTGATCGTCTGCAACCCGCCGTGGCTGCCCGCCCGCCCCAGCTCCCCCGTCGAGCATGCCGTCTATGACCCCGACAGCCGCATGCTGCGTGGTTTCCTGAACGGCCTGACCGCCCACCTGACGCCTAACGGCGAAGGCTGGCTGATCCTGTCGGACCTGGCCGAGCACCTGGGCCTGCGCACCCGCGAACAGTTGATGGAAATGATCGAGACGGCCGGGCTGCGCGTCATCGAACGCATCGACACCCGCCCCACGCACGCCCGCGCCAAGGACCCGAGTGACCCGCTGTACGCGGCGCGCTCGAAGGAAGTCACGTCCTTGTGGAGATTGGGCGCCGCCGCCTGATCACTGCGAGGCGCGCCGCGCAAGCGGTATGAAAAAAGCGGACCCGAAAGATTCTCGGGTCCGCTTTTTTTTTAGGCTTTTCCGGCCGCCACGTTCACGCTGATCGCGATGATGAACACGTTGAAAAAGAATGCGATCACGCTGTGCATCAGCGCCATGCGGCGCACGCGGCGGTTGACGATCTGCACGTCCGACACCTGGAACGTCATCCCCAGCACCAGCGCGAAATACGCGAAATCCCAGTAGTCGGGTTCTTGCGTGCCTGGAAAATCCAGGCCCTTGTGCGTGCCCGAGCGGTGGCCGTAATAGCCATGCGCGTAATGCAGGGCGAAGATCATGTTCATGTACAGCCACGACAGCACGATGGTGGCGGCCGCGGCCAGCATGTCCACCACGCCGCCCGCATTGCTTTCGCCGCGCAGTTCCACCCACAGCGCCACCATCACCATGCAGGACAGCGCCACGCTGCTCCACAGCACGCCCATGCGCCCCACGTCCTGCTGCTTGGCGTGCACGCGCATGGACGCCGGGCTGGCCTGGCCGAACGCGCGGGCCGTCACCACCAGGAACACCAGTGCAGCCGCATCGAAGCCCAGCAGCAGCGCCAGGCAGGGAGAACGGCCCAGCACGTAGGCGACGCCGCCTGCCACCACGAACAGCAGGCCGCACAGCACCAGCCGCCGGTGCGCATGGAAGAAGGGCAGGCTTTCGACGGACGCCGCGGGGTCTTCGGCTTGCGGATCGTCCGGAATGGGCTTCGTCATGGGAGCTCCTACGCGGCAAGAGCCCTACGCTAACCGATCGCCAGCAAACCCACCAGCGCGCCGCCGAACAGCAGCCACAGCGGATGGATGCGCGTGGCGCTGCCCAGCAACGCCACCACGGCGGTGATCGCCCCCAGCAGCCAGCTGTGCACCGAAGCCTCGGTGATCAACGCGGCGCTGGCCGCAACCAACCCGACGGTCATCGGGAAAATGCCGGCCTGGATGACGCCGCGCCACGGGCGGTCCTTGAACCGTTCCCACAAGCCCAGCGCCAGGATGGTGATGAGGGACGACGGGCCGAACTTGGCGATGGTCGTCACCAGCATGCCCCACCCGCCCGCCACATGCCAGCCGACCAGCGTGACCACCATCAGGTTGGGGCCGGGCGCGGCCTGGCCCAAGGCGAACAGGGCGGAAAAGTCCGCGGCCGTCATCCAGCCGTGCACGTCGACGACCTGGCGCTGCATTTCGGGCAGGATGGTGTTGCCGCCGCCGAACGCCAGCACCGACAGCTGGGAGAAGATCAGGGCCAGCGAGATCAGGGTCTGGATCATCGACGTTGCCTCCAGACCAGCAGGATGCTCAGCGGCGTCAGCACCGCCATCGTCGGCAGCAGCGGAATGCGCAGCACGGCGATCGCCACGAAACAGAGCGTGGCCACCACGCCGGCCAGCCAGTCGCGGCGCTTGATCACGGGCACCCCGATCTTGACCGCCATGGAAATCAGCAAGCCCGCAGCGGCCGCCGCCAGGCCGGCGAACAGATGCTGGATGTGGGGATCGTTCTGGAACCGGTCGTACACCATGCCCAGCAGGATGACGATGGCGGAGGGCGCCAGGATCAAGCCCATCAGCGCGGCGAACGCGCCCCGCGGGCCGCGGAACTTCATGCCGAGCGCCACCGACAGGTTGATGATGTTGCCGCCCGGCAGGAACTGGCACAGTCCCAGCAGATCGGTGAATTCGGACCCGCTCAGCCAGCGGTGCTTTTCGACCACCATGCGGCGCGCCAGGGGCAGTGCGCCGCCGAACGCCGTCAGGCCAAGCATCAGGAAACCGTAGAACAACTGCCCGCAAGTGGGGGGAGGCCGATGATCGGCCTCGGAGGTGGAAAGTGCTGCATTCATGTTGTTATGGCCGGTCCGGGGACCGGTGGGCGAAGGCCGGCGCGTCGCCGCGCCAAGAGAAAGATAACGAGATGGCAGCCTACTCTTCGCCTCAGATAATGTCTAATATATGACTACTTAACCAATCATATTCATCGCATATGGCATCAGTTGATCTGCGTCTTTTGCGCTACTTCCTGGCCGTGGCCGAGGAATCCCATCTGACCAAGGCCGCGGCCCGGCTGGGCATCCGCCAGCCGCCGCTCAGCCAGCAGATCCGCGTGCTGGAGCAGGAGCTGGGCGTAACGCTCTTTCACCGCTTGCCGCGCGGCATGGAGCTCACCGAAAGCGGCCGCGCGCTGGTGGACGACGCGCGCAACATCATCGCGCTGGTGGACCAGGCAGTGGACGGGGTGCGCCGCGTCTCGCAAGGCGAAGCCGGCCGGCTGACGGTTGGCTTCACCGGATCCGCGGCGTTCCATCCCTTCGTGCCGACGGTCATTCGGCGATTCCGCGAAAGCGCGCCCAACGTGCGGCTGGTGCTTGAAGAAAGCAGCACCGGCGAACTGCGCGAAGCCGTCAGCGAAGGCCGGGTAGATGTGGCGTTCATCCGGGGCTCGTACGGACCCGGCCCGGGCGTGGTCGAGGAAACCGTGCTGGAAGAAACCATGCTGGCGGCGTTTCCGGCGGACCATCCTGCGGTCAAGGGCCGCACGCGGCGGCACATCGCGCTGTCCGAGCTGGCCGAGGAGTCCCTGATTCTGTACCGCCGCCACAGCGGCCCCGGGCTGTACGACGCCATCATCACGGCGTGCAGTGCATCCGGCTTCAGCCCCCGCATCGCGCAGGAGGCGCCGCGCATGCTGTCCACGCTGAGCCTGGTGGCGGCCGGGCTGGGCGTGTCGCTGGTGCCCGCATCGCTGCGCCGCGTGAACATCGAAGGCGTGGTGTACGTCAGCGTGACCGATCCGGTCGAGCTGCGCGCCCCGCTGAACCTGATCTGGCGCGACGCACCGCAGTCCGGCGCCACCCGCAAGCTGATCGAAGAGGTACGCCGCCACCGCGAGCAACAAGCGAACTAGGGCCGGCGCTACACTGCCCGGCATCCGCATCCCGCACTTCCGACCATGTTTTCCGAATCCCCTATCGGCATCTACGACTCCGGCGTCGGCGGCCTGAGCGTGCTGCGCGCCATCCGCGACGCGCTGCCCCATGAATCGCTGCTGTACGTGGCCGACTCGGCCCATGTGCCTTACGGCGAAAAAACGCAGGCCTTCGTCGAGCAACGCGCCCAGGCGCTGACCGATTATTTCGTGTCGCGCCAGGCCAAGGCCGTGGTGGTGGCGTGCAATACCGCCACCGCCGCCGCCATCGCGCCATTGCGGCGCCGCCACCCCGACCTGATCATCATCGGCGTGGAGCCCGCCATCAAGCCCGCCGCCCACCTGACGCATAGCGGCGTCGTGGGCGTGTTCGCCACCACCGGCACGCTGGCCAGCCCCAAATTCGCCACGCTGGTCCAACGCGAAGCGCCCGAAGTGCGCATCCTGCTGCGGCCGTGCCCGGAGTGGGTCACGCTGGTCGAACAAGGCGAACTGTCAGGCCCTCGGGTTGAGGCTGCCGTGCGCGCCCCTGTCGCAGAACTGCGCGCAGCTGGCGCCGATGTGCTGGTGCTGGGCTGCACCCATTTCCCGTTCTTGCGCGACGCGATCCAGGCGGCCGCTGGCCCCGGCGTTCCCTTGCTGGAAACCGGTACCCCCGTGGCGCGCTGGCTGCGGCACCAGTTGCAGGAACTCGGCCTGCTGCGCGAGGCTGGCCCGGGCGAACTACGGCTGGAGACCACCGGCAGCGCCCCCGCGCTGGCGACGCTGGCCAGCCGCCTGCTGGGCACGACGCTGGAGGCGGCGGCCACGCCCGAGCGCTGGCGCTGACCCGGCACTGGCAACAGGCGGACGGGTTGATCCGGCGCATGACCGGGCGGGCAAAACAGGCGAATAATTCGAATACAGTAGAAGCCACCGCCTCCCGCGGCTCGCACACAATAAGGAGACGACGATGAAACGCATCCTGATTCCCGTGGATGGCTCGCAACCCGCCATCCACGCCGTCCAGGCCATGCTGACGGCACGCGCCTATGACCCGGTCGAACGCGTGGACCTGCTCAGCGTCCAGATCCCCCTGAAATCCGGCAAGATCGGCCGCGGCCTGTCGCAAGCCGAGATCGACGCCTATTACCAGGACGAGGGCCATGCCGCGCTGGAGGAAGCCAGCCGCCTGTTGTCGCAGGCCGGCGTGCCCTTCGAGGCGCGCGTCGAAGTCGGTGCCGCCGCCGACACCATCGCCCGCATCGCCGACGAAACGGGCGCGGATGAGATCTATATGGGCTCGCGCGGCCTGGGTTCGGTCTCGTCGCTGTTCATGGGATCCGTCGCCACCCGCGTCCTGCACCTGACGGAATTGCCCGTCACGCTGGTCAAGTAACGCATCAAGGAGCATCCATGCTGAACATCCTGGTCCCCGTCGACGGCTCCGACAATGCCAACCGCGCCGTGCTGCATGCCCGCCAATTGGCCGCCGGCGCCACATCCGCACGCATCCACCTTCTGAATGTCCAGACGCCCACGCAAGGGCGCGCCGGCCTGTCGAGGCTGATCACGCAAGACATGATCGACGAGTTCTACGCCCGCGAAGGCCAGGAAGCGACCAACGAGGCGCGCCAGTTGCTGGACGTGGCGGGCGTGGACTACACGAGCCACGTCGAGTTCGGCCATGCCGCCACCGAAATCGCTGGCTACGCCCGCGACCACGGTTGCGCCCGCATCGTGATGGGCACGCGCGGTAACGGCACGCTGGCCAACATCCTGATCGGCTCGGTCGCCAATCAGGTGCTGCAGTTGGCGGAAGCGCCCGTCACGCTGGTGAAGTAAGGCCCGCGCGAGCGCTCAGGCCGCAGGCAGCCACAACGACACCCGCAACCCGCCCAGCGGCGAGCGTCCTGCACGGACATCGCCGCCGTAGGTGCCGGCCAGATCGCGCACGATATCCAGGCCCAGGCCCGAACCCGGCAACTGTTCGTCCATGCGCACGCCGCGCAGGAAGATGCGTTCGCGCTCGTGGTCTTCGATTCCCGGGCCATCGTCGTCGATGTGCAGCAGCAAGCGCCCGCCAGCGGCCGGCTCTGCCGTGATCCGCACCTGGCTGGCCGCCCACTTGCAGGCGTTGTCCAGCAGATTGCCCAGCATCTCCTGCAAGTCCTGCTGTTCACCGCGAAAGACCAGCCCCGGGGACATGCCCGCCGCCTCGATGCGCAGGCCACGCTGCGCGTACAGGCGCTGCATGACGCGCACCAGCCCCTGCACCGCATCCTGCAACGGGGCGCGGCCGTCGGCGGCGCCCGACGACGCGGCGGCCCGGGCGCGCGCCAGGTGATAGTCGATCTGGCGATTCGCCATCCCCACCTGCTCTTGCACCAACGAGGCCGGCACGCTGCCGTCGCGCGTCGCCGCGTTGGCCAGGATGGTCAGCGGCGTCTTGACCGCATGCGCCAGATTGCCCGCCTGCGTGCGCGCACGCTGCACGATCTCGGCGTTCATGGCCAGCACCTTGTTGAAATCGTCGACCAGCGGCTGGATCTCGCTGGGAAAGCGGCCTTCGATGCGGCTGCTGTCGCCGGCGTTCTGCTTGGCCAGTTGACGCCGCAGGCGCGCCAGCGGCCGCAACCCGACCACCACCTGGACCACCGCCGCCGCCGTCAGTCCGGCGGCAAGCGCGCCCAGCGCAATGGCCAGCATATGGTTGAAGCGGCTGATGGGTTCGGCCAGCACGCGGCGGTCGGCTGCCACCACCAGCCGCAGCGGCGCGGCGTCGTCTTCCGCCGGAGTCAGAATGCGCGCCACCGCCTCCAGGCCGCGCCCGCCCGGCCCCGCGATGTCATAAGTCTGATCGCCTGTCTCGGCACCCTGTTGCGGCGTGGACGGCACCTCAAGCGTCTGGTCCCACAGGGACCGCGAGCGCGCCGCGCCGGTCATCGCTGGCCGGCCGCCGTCGGCCAGCCGGTCGACTTGCCAGTACAGGCCGGACAGCGGCTGCTCCAGACGCGGATCGTTCGGCGGCGGATCCACCACCGGGCGGCCGTCCGGGCCGGCATTGACCGCCGCGGTCAGCTGATTCAGATGCAAGGTCAGTTCGGCCTGCAGTTGCTGGGTGATGTGCTGGCGGAACAGGCTGGCCAGCCCCCAACCGGCCAGGGCTACGGACACGAGGATCCAGGCCAGCGTGCCGGCAAGCAGGCGCAGCCGCAGCGAGCCCAGCATGCCTTCGCGCACCGGCATCATCCCTGCGCCGCCAGCCGGTAGCCCAGCCCGCGCACGGTTTCGATGGTGTCGGGCGGCAGTTTCTTGCGCAGGCGGCCAATGAAGACCTCGATCGTGTTGGAATCGCGGTCGAAGTCCTGCGCGTAGATGTGCTCGATCAGTTCCGTGCGCGACACGACTTCACCAGCGCGCTGCATCAGCACCGACAGCACCTTGAATTCGTGGCTGGTGAGCGTCAATGCCTGGCCGTCGATCGTGACCTTGGCCTGCCGCGTGTCCAGCATGAGCGGGCCGCAGCGCCATTGCGCGCTGGAATGCGACGTGCTGCGCCGCAACAGCGCGCGCACCCGCGCCAGCAGTTCTTCCATGTGGAAGGGCTTGGTCAGGTAGTCATCCGCGCCAGCGTCGATGCCGGCCACCTTTTCGTGCCAGTTGTCGCGCGCGGTCAGGATCAGCACGGGCATGTCACGCTGGGCGGCGCGCCACTGCTTCAGCACGGTCAAGCCGTCCATGACGGGCAGCCCCAGATCCAGCACCACCGCATCGAACGCTTCCACGTCGCCCAGGAAACGCGCCGACTCGCCGTCGCCGGACACGTCCACGGTGTAGCCCGCGCCGCGCAACGCGTCGGCCAACTGGCCGGCCAGCGTGGGTTCGTCTTCCACCACGAGTATGCGCATCAGTCCTTGCCCTTGAATTTGATATCACGGCCCTTGACGGCCAGCAAGGCGCCGTCGCGCGCGTCGATCTTCAGCTTGAGGATGCCGCCGCCGCTTTGCAGCACGCGGATCTCGTAGATGAATTCGTCGTCGTCCTCTTCGAACTCGACCTTGACCACCTGCCCGGGAAAATCGCGTTCGACGATATCCAGCACCGCGCCCAGCGGCAAGACCTTGCCGGCTTCCAGGGCCTGGCGTGCGCGCTCGTGGTCGCTATCGCCGGCCAGTCCGCTGACCGGCCCCACGGCCAGCGCAAGCGCCAGCACGCAGGCCGACAACAGGATGCCGCCGCGTTTGCGCCGGGTCGTAAGGGGCTGCCGCAATACCGGACCTCTTGGAAAAATTAGGGGGTGGATCATCTTTTATACCGCGCAGCGGATGAACCTGACATGAATGGCGGCTTCAGAAAAGGTTCATGCGCCAACCCGAATAATGGGCACAGGGTCGCAACAACGGCCTGCTTTTTTCCCCTTCACCCTAGGAGCTACCCATCATGACGCGTATTCAGAAAACCTTGGCCGCCCTGGCAATCGGCGCTTCCTCCCTGGTCGCGGGCACCGCGGTCCACGCCCAGGCCGCTGCGCCGGCTGCCGCCGCCCCCGCCCCCGCCCCCGCCGCGGTCACCCCGGCCTCGCCGATGCTGACGATCCGCCAGGTGTACGACAAGATGGAAGCCGCCGGCTATCGCAATATCTCCGAGATCGAACGCTCCAGCAAGCACGGTTACGAGGTCAAGGCGTATGACCCGCAAGGCCAGCGCGTGAAGCTGTATGTCGATCCGCAATCGGGCGCGGTCACGCGCAGCCGCTTCGACGACTGAATCCGGCGTACCGCAGGCGGGCCGTGTGAGTATGATGGAACGCACAGATAGCCCTGGAGTCGCATCATGCCTGTCCTGCGTATCCTGGCGGCGGCCAGCCTGGCCCTGGCCGCGCTAAGCGCCTGCGGCGAAGTCGCCACCTTGCCCGTCGAAGCCGGGATGGGTCCGACACCGAAGCTGCCCCCACCCAACACCACCCTGATCCCCACCGTCAACACGGCGAAGGCGGTGGGCTGGATTGCGGGCGCGCAGCCCGTGGCGGCGGCCGGCCTGGCCGTCAATGCCTTTGCCAGTGGCCTGGACCATCCCCGCTGGCTCTACGTGCTGCCCAACGGCGACGTGCTGGTCGCCGAGACCAATGCGCCGCCCAAACCCGAAGAAGCCTCCGGCGGGCTGAAGGACTGGGCGGCCGGCCTCGTCATGAAACGCGCCGGCGCCCGCACCGCCAGCGCCAACCGCATCACCTTGTTGCGCGATGCCGACCACGACGGCGTTGCGGAAACGCGCAGCGTGCTGCTGCAGGGCCTGAACTCGCCCTTCGGCATGGCGCTGATCGGCAATCAGCTGTATGTGGCCAATGCCGACGCCGTCCTGCGCTTTCCGTACGAAACCGGCCAGACGCAGATCTCGGCCGCGGGCGTGAAAGTCACGGACCTGCCCGCCGGCATCAACCACCACTGGACCAAGAACCTGATCGCCAGCCCCGACGGGCGCAAGCTGTACGTCTCGGTGGGGTCGAACAGCAACGTCGCCGAAAACGGCATGGAGATCGAGGAAGGCCGCGCCGCCATCTGGGAAATCGACGTGGCAAGCGGCGCGAAGCGCCTGTACGCCACGGGCCTGCGCAACCCGGTCGGCATGGCCTGGGCGCCCGACGGCAAGACCTTGTGGACCGCCGTGAACGAACGCGACGAGCTGGGCAGCGACCTGGTACCCGACTACATGACGTCGGTGCGCGACGGCGGTTTCTATGGCTGGCCGTACAGCTATTTCGGGCAGCACGTGGACACCCGCGTCACGCCGCCGCGGCCGGACCTGGTGGCGCGCGCCATCGTGCCTGACTATGCGCTGGGGCCGCACACCGCGTCGCTGGGCCTGGCCTGGTCGGGCAACACCCGGCTGCCCGCCCCCTACGCGGGCGGCATGTTCGTGGGCCAGCACGGCTCGTGGAACCGCGACCCGCGCAGCGGCTACAAGGTCATCGTCGTGCCGTTCGCCGGCAATGCGCCCGCAGGCGAGGCCCGCGACGTGCTGACGGGCTTCTTGAACGAAAGCGGGCAGGCGCAGGGCCGGCCCGTGGGCGTGATCATCGACAGCCAGGGCGACCTGCTGGTGGCGGACGATGTCGGCAACGTGATCTGGCGCGTCAGCCCGAAACTGTGACGTTTTCGGAGCCGCCGGCGCAAGCCAATGCCGGCGCCCTTGCGTTCGGTCAAACCCCTTGCGGGTGGCGTTGCGCGTTCTGGCGTACAGTGGGGCGAGAATGTGGTGTCGCCGGTCGGCCGCAGCTTGCGCCGGCCGGAAATTCCGCTCCCCTCGAAACATTGGAGGCATGAATATGATGTTCAAGAAACTCTGCGTCGCGGCGGTCCTCGCCGTCGCGTCCGCCCCGGTCCTGGCCGCCGAGTGCTCGGTCGATATCGCCGGCAATGATCAGATGCAGTTCGACAAGAAGGAAATCACGGTCAGCAAGAGCTGCAAGCAGTTCACCGTGAACCTGAAGCACCCCGGCACCCTGGCCAAGAACGTCATGGGCCATAACTGGGTCCTGACCACCACGGCCGACATGCAGGGTGCGGTGAACGACGGCATGGCTGCCGGCCTGGACAACGACTACGTCAAGAAAGACGACGCCCGCGTCATCGCCCACACCAAGGTCATCGGCGGCGGTCAGACGGATTCCGTCACGTTCGACGTCAGCAAACTTGCCGCCGGCACCGACTACACCTACTTCTGCTCCTTCCCCGGCCACTTCGCGCTGATGAAGGGCACGCTGAAGCTGGTCGACTGACCCACCCGGGGCGGTACGCCGCCCTGACTGTTCTGCACGGGCCCCGCGCCCCTGGTTCGCCAGGGTTGCGGGGCCCGTTTCCGTGAGGCCCGCGGGCGACATCGCCGCGCCCCTGCCGCCAACGCGGGAACCTGCCCGCGGCGCGATCCGCCCCCCTACAATGGCCGCTTCCTCGACAACACGGAAAAGGAGCAGGCATGAGCACGGAAAAGGTAGCAATCGTGACGGCGGGCGGTAGCGGCATGGGCGCCGCGGCAGCGCGCAAGCTGGCGGCCGACGGATACCGCGTGGCCATCTTGTCTTCGTCCGGCAAAGGCGAAACCCTGGCGCAGGAACTGGGCGGCCTGGGCGTCACCGGCTCCAACCGTTCGCCTGAAGACCTGGCCCGCCTGGTGGAAACCACCTTGCAGAAATGGGGCCGCGTGGACGCCGTGGTCAACAGCGCCGGCCACGGCCCGAAAGGCCCGCTGCTGGAAATCAGCGATGACGACTGGCATCTGGGCATGGAGTTCTATCTGCTGAACGTGGTGCGCATCACGCGCCTGGTCGCGCCGGTGATGAAGCAGCAGAAATCGGGCGCCATCGTCAACATCTCCACCTACGCCACCTTCGAACCCGAAGCGCTGTTCCCGACCTCGGGCGTGTTCCGCGCCGGCCTGGCCGCGTTCACCAAAGTGTTCTCGGACGAGTACGCCGAACACAATGTGCGGATGAACAATGTGCTACCGGGCTTTATCGACAGCCTGCCGGAAAAGGAAGACCGCCGCGTGCGCATCCCGATGGGGCGCTACGGCACCGCCGAGGAAGTGGCCGACCTGATCGCGTTCCTGGCCTCTGACGCGTCTTCCTACATCACCGGCCAGAACATCCGCATCGACGGCGGCATCACGCGCTCGGTCTGAGCCTCATGCTTTTGGATTAAGCCTCTCGTCCAAATGACGGTATTGAACGCCGCCCGGCGCTTTTAGTACCGTAGGTTTTCGCATTCGACGAGAGGCTTGCGATGACCGTCACCCCAGGCCAGGCGTCGCGCTTTCTGGCGCAAGCCACCTTCGGGCCCACGCCGTCCCAGATCGACGCCGTGGTGCGCGACGGGTATGCCGCGTGGCTGGACGCGCAGTTGGCGATGCCGCCTTCACAGACCCATTTCGACTGGCTGCTGCAACAGAGAAAAAACACCGAAGCCTTCAAGGGCAACGGCATCAACGCCCCCCTGGAATCCACGCTGTGGCGCAAGTTCATCAGCGCGGAAGACCAGGTGCGCACGCGCGTGGCGTTCGCGCTGTCCGAGATCTTCGTCGTGGGGGTGCAATCCATCACGGCGTCGTGGCCGCTGTTCGGCGCGGCGGGTTTCATGGACCTGCTGGCCGAGCACGCATTGGGCAATTACCAGGACTTGCTGACCGCCGTCACCAGGAACCTGTCGATGGGTTGCATGCTGACCTATCGCGGCAACCGCAAGGAAGACCCCAAGACCGGGCGCCACCCGGACGAGAACTACGCGCGCGAGGTCATGCAGTTGTTCAGCATCGGTCTGCTGGAACTGGCCCCGGACGGCACGGTCAGGAAGGTGGACGGCGCACCCGTCGAAACGTACACAAATGCCGACGTCCAGGGGCTGGCCAAGGTGTTCACGGGATGGGACATCAACGGGCCGGAGACGGATGTGGAATTCCACCGGCGGCCGATGGCGCTGAACAACGCGCTGCACTCGATGGCCGAAAAGCGTTTCCTGGGCGCCGTGATCCCCCCGGGCACGGACGGGCACCTGTCGCTCAAGCGCGCCATGGACGTCATCTGCGCGCATCCGAACGTGGGCCCGTTCATCGGCATGCAACTGATCCAACGGCTGGTGACCAGCAATCCCAGCCCCGCATACGTCGGCCGCGTGTCGGCGGTCTTCAACGATGATGGGCAAGGCCGGCGCGGCAATCTCAAGGCGGTCGTGCGCGCGATCCTGCTGGACCCCGACGCGCGCAACCCCGACCTGGGCGACCCCGGCTGGGGCAAGGTGCGCGAACCCATCCTGCGCTTCTCCGGCTGGGCGCGCGCCTTCGGGGCGACCTCCACCAACGGCGCCTGGGCCATGCCCGACACGACGGACAACACCATACGGCTGGCGCAAAGCCCGATGCGGTCCGCCACCGTGTTCAATTTCTTCCGCCCCCGCTACACGCCGCCCGTCACGGAACTGGCCAGGCGGCATCTGGTGGCGCCGGAGCTGCAGATCACGGACGAGACCAGCATCGCCGGCTATTTGAACTTTCTGGCCATCTACGCCGACCGGGGCTGGGAAGACCTGCAGACGACCTATGCGCCGGAAGTCGCGCTGGCGCACGACCCGCAGGCGCTGGTGGCGCGCGTGGTGCTGCTGTTGGCGGGCGACGCGTTCAGCGCGCAAACGGCCGGCGCCATCGCCAACGCCGTCGCCACCCTGCCCGCCAGCCGGCCGCGCGACCGCGTGCGCGCCGCCATCCTGCTGGTTGCCGCCACCCCTGAATACCTGGTGCAAAAATGACGCGATCCCACGATGCCGACCGCCGCGCCTTTCTGTTGCGAGCCTGCGCGCTGGGCGCAACAGGCGCCGCCGCGCCGCTGGCCTTGAACCTGGCGGCGCTGGGCGCGGCCGCCGCCCAGTCCGCACCGCCCTCGTACAAGGCACTGGTCTGCGTGTTCCTGTACGGCGGCAACGATCCCTACAACACGCTGGTGCCCTTTGACGATGCCGCGTACCGCGCCTATGCCGCCGCCCGCGGCGACATCGCGCTGCCCCGCGAGGCCTTGCGTGCCACGGCCTTGCGCGGCAAGGTTGCCGCCGCAGGCGGCGGGCAGTTCGCGCTGGCGCCCGCGCTGGCACCGCTGGCGCCGCTGTACGAGAACGGCCAGATGGCGGCGCTGCTGAACGTCGGGCCGCTGGTGGTGCCGACCTCGAAGGCCGACTACATCAGCGCCCGCGTGCCGCTGCCGCCCAAGCTGTTTTCCCATAACGACCAGCAATCGTATTGGCAGGCGCTTGCGCCGGAAGGCGCGGCGTCGGGTTGGGGCGGCCGATTGACCGATCTTTTCGCCGGCGCCAATACGCAGCGCACGTTTACCGGCATCACCGCCGGCGGCAGCACGGTGCTGCTGGCCGGCCGCAAAGTCGCGGGCTATCGGGTGGGCATCAACGGGTCCACCCCGATCGAGCTTCTGTACCGCGACATGTACGGATCCAGCGCCTGCACCGCCCTGCTGCGCCAGCTGATCACGCAACCGCGCGAACACCTGATGGAACGCGAGTTGTCGCGCATCGCCGCGCAGTCCATCAACGCCGACACCCACCTGCGCGCCGCGCTGGCCGACGTGGCCGTGCCGGGAGATTTCAATTCGCCGCTGGCGCAGCAACTGAAGATCGTGGCGCGCATCATCGGCGCGCGTCAGGCCCTGGGCGCGCGGCGCCAGGTGTTCTTCGTGTCCCAGAACGGCTACGACAACCACACGGGCCTGAACGACACGCATCCCGCGCTGTTGCGGGAACTTGGGCAATCGTTGGCCGTGTTCCAGGCGGCGCTGTCGTCACTGGGCGTGGCGGACCAGGTGACGACATTCACGGCGTCCGAATTCGGCCGCACGCTGGGATCCAACGGCAACGGCTCGGACCACGGCTGGGGCTCACATCACCTGGTGCTGGGCGGCGCGGTCAACGGCGGCCGCTACTACGGCACCCACCCCGAAATCGCCCTGGACGGCCCGGGGTTCGTCGACAACGGGCGACTGCTGCCCACGCTGGCGGTAGACCAGTTAGGGGCATCGCTAGGCGCCTGGTTCGGCGCCGGCCGCGATGAGCTGGGGATGGTGTTTCCCAATTTGCGGAATTTCGATGCGGACGGTCTGAATGTCATGCGGGCGTGACGTTGGGGCGATCGGCGGGTTGAGTGTAGTGGGATGGGGGCATGATGGGTTGCGCGCGTGGTGCGTCAGCGTTCTTGTCCAGAGAATCCTCGCGCTTCACCCATCCTACAGATCCACGCCGTCCGCTACACCGTAGGATGGGTGAAGCGCGAGGGTTTTCCGGCTAGCACACCACTCTCAAACGCGCGTAACCCATCGGCCACCTTCAACCGTGCTCGATTCATCCCTACCCGACACACGACCATCACCCTTTTCCCTATGCTTCACCTTCACTTGGGAGAAGAACATGACTTCATACCGGCGGTTGTACATCCCGGGCGCCACCTACTTTTTCACCGTCGCCGCCTACTCGCGCTTGAACCAGGATCTGACGCTCCACGCCGACCTTTTGAAGGCATGCATACGCACCGAGCAACACGCAGCGCCCTTCTCGGTCCTTGCCGCCGTGCTGTTGCCAGACCATCTGCATATGATCTGGCGGCTGCCTGACCACGACGCTGACTACTCGACCCGTTGGCGCAGGATAAAAGCCCGGTTTTCCCGATCGATCCCCAGACAAAGCCGCCATCTCGGTTCCAGCGCCAGACGAAAAGGCGAACGAGGGGTCTGGCAACGGCGCTTTTGGGAGCACGTGGTTCGTGACGAGGAGGAGCTTTCCTCTTGCATCCGCTACGTGCATATGAACCCAGTCAAGCATGGCTACGTCCAGAAGCCGGAAGCGTGGCCGCACTCGACGTTCCACGCCTGGACCAGGCGCCAAATCAGGGACACGGCCTGCTGACGGCCCCGTCCCCCCCTGGCGCTGGCAGCGCAACCGCTCTATAACCTGATCCATCAGGTAAACCGGCGCCAGCCGCTCTTTCACCCTGATCGATCAGGCCGCCGGCAAATCGGCCGAATGCCAACCCGCCTTTTCCATCGCCCCATGACCTCGACCCTCTCCCTGGCGTTGCAGCCCGCCACCGACGACGATCTGCCCTTCTTGATGACGCTGCGCAAGTCCACCATGCAGGCGCATCTGCAGCGCGCTGGCGCGCCGCTGGATGACGAGCACCATCTGGCCCGCATCCGTTACCACTTCGACGACGCGCAGATCGTCTGGCTGGACGGCCGGCCTGCCGGCCTGTTCAAGCATTACCGCGATCCGGCCGGCTGGCGCATCGTGCAGATCCAGATCGATCCGGCTTTCCAGGGCCGGGGGCTGGGCCGCCGCCTGTTGGAAGGCGTGCTGGACCAGGCGGACGCGGAAGGCGCGCCCGTCACCCTGAGCGTGTTGAAAGGCAACCCTGCCCAACGCCTTTACGAGTCGCTGGGCTTCACCCCCGTCGAGGAGACCCCGCTGGAATTTGAAATGCGTTACGAACCCGGCGCTGTCCGGCCGGCCGGCTGACCTTTGCAAATTCTTTTGGCCTGGGCGGAATAACGCCGCGCCGGCCGGCGTCTGTAGAGGGCAGTCCCCCACTTTCCTATCTACGAGGCACAACATGCGCAATCACATCGCCGCCGCCCTGGTTCTCGGTTCCGCCGCCCTGTTCTCGGCTGGCGCCCACGCCCAGGCCGTCAAGACCCAGGATGGCATCCTGGTCAACAGCGCGGGCATGACGCTCTACACCTTCGACAAGGACGCCGGAGGCAAAAGCGCCTGCAACGACCAGTGCGCCAAGATCTGGCCCCCCGTCACCGCCGCCGCCGACGCTAAACCCATGGGCGACCTGACCGTCATCACCCGTGACGACGGCTCCAAGCAATGGGCCCATAAGGGCAAGCCCATCTACCTGTATGCCAAGGACGCCAAGCCGGGCGACAAGACCGGCGACAACTTCAAGGAAGTCTGGCACGTCATCAAGCCCTGAGCCGGCCTGTCCCGCCCCGCTGTCCCAGAGACCATGCGCGCCGAAGACGAAGCCCTGATCCTGGCTTGCATCCCCAGCCTGCGGCGTTACGCCCGCGGGCTGACGGGCGACCCCCACCGGGCCGACGACCTGGTCCAGGACACGCTCGAGCGCGCATGGAGCCGCTATTCGCGATGGCAACGGCGCGGAGAACTCCGCGCCTGGATGTTCGGCATCATGCATAACCATTTCATCGACGGCGTGCGCGCCAGCAACCGGCGGGCGGATCAGACCGCTCCGGGCGACCTGCCCGATGCCCCGGTGCGCGCCACGCAGACCGACCACCTGGAGGTGCGCGACCTGGACCGCTGCCTGCAAGCCCTGCCGGCCGAGCAGCGGGAAGTGCTGTTGCTGATTTGCGTGGAAGACCTGTCCTATCAGGAGACCGCCCAGGTCTTGGACGTGCCCATCGGCACGGTCATGTCCCGGCTGTCGCGCGCCCGTGAAAAACTGGGCGCACTGATGCAAGGGCGCGACACCGTCAGCCGGCTGCATCGCGTGAAATGACATGAACGACAAACACCTTCATCCCGTCCCCGGCACGGGCACCCCCATCACCGAAGCCGATCTGCATGCCTATGCGGACGGCCAGTTGCCCCCTGCCCGGCGCGCGGAAGTCGACGCCTTCCTGGCGGCCCACCCGCAGGATCAGACCCGCGTGGACGACTGGCAGGCGCAACGCCGCGCCCTGCATGCCCTGTTGGATCCGGTCCTGGACGAACCCCTGCCGTTGCGGCTGCCGCTGAAAGCGCCCGCGCGCCATTTCCCGTGGCGCGCCCTGGCTGCCAGCGTGGCGATCGCCGCCGTCAGCGCCAGCGCGGCCTGGTTCACCCGGGGCGCGATGGATGCGCGCCATCTGCAGACCGTGCTGGCCACCGCCAGCCCGGAACGTGCCGCTGGCGGCTATGCCCAACGCGCGGCCATCGCGCACGCGGTGTATGCGCCCGACATGGGGCGCCCCGTGGAAGTCAGCGCCGAAAACGAAAAAGGCCTGGTCACGTGGCTGACCAAGCGCATGGGCGCGCCGATGCGTGCGCCGTCGCTGACGCAAGCGGGTTATGAACTGGTGGGCGGCCGTCTGTTGCCGGGCGGCGCCGGGCCCGTGGCCCTGTTCATGTATGGCGCGGCCGACGGCCAGCGCCTGACGCTGTACGTGACCCGCGAGGCCGCAGGCGGACAGACCGCCTTCCAGTTCACGCAGGAAGGCCCGGTGCGGGTGTTCTATTGGGTGGAAGGACAGTTCGGCTACGCGCTATCGGGCGCCGTCAGTCGGGATGAGCTGCAACGCGTATCGCAAGAGGTCTATAAGCAATTGCAGGGGTAAGAGTCATCCCCCCACCCCGGTTTCCCTGGCCTCGTGCAGCATGTGCAGCGTGATCTTGCGCACTTCGGCCTTGCTCATTTCGATATGCGAACGCAGCATGCGCGTGGCCTCGTCCGCGCGGCGCGCCAACACGGCGCGCAGGATGGCGGCGTGTTCGTCATAGGTGGCATCCACGCGGAAATCCTTGGTGAAGTCCAGCCGCCGCACGATGCGGATCTTCTCGGTGACGTCGCGGTGGATCTGCGCCATCTCGGGGTTGCCGGCGGCGGCTACCAGCGAACAATGGAACGCCTCGTCCAACTGCGCCACCAGCCTGCCATCCAGGATGCGTTGCGGCGGCGGCACCAGCCACACGTCGGTCAACGCACCCAGGATGCCGGCGTCGTCCATGTTTTCCCGCGCGCACAGCTTGTCGACCGCCGCCTGCTCCAGCACCACGCGCACATCGTAGAGCGCTTCGAAACGTTCGAAGTCGAACGGCCGCACTTGCCAGCCGCTACGCGGGCGCGTCAATACGAAGCCTTCGCGTTCCAGCCGGACCAGGCCCAGCCGCACCGGCGTGCGGCTGACGCCCAGCCGCGCCACCAGATCGGCCTCGGTGAAACGTTCGCCCGGCAGCATGCGGAAGTCGAACAGGTCATCCTTGATGCGCTGGTAGACCTGGTCGGCCAGCGACCCGGCCAGGGCCGGCGCCTGCCGGATGGCCGGGCTGACCTGAACGGATTCCAGGCGCATCATCCGGCCACGGTGCAAGTGGCGTCTTCGGCCAGCACAATCAGCGGATCGCCCGCATTCACGGGCTTGCCCGGCACGCAGCGGATGGCCGTGACGGTGCCCGAGGCCGGGGCGATGACGGATAGCTCCATCTTCATCGCCTCGACGACGACCAGCGTGTCGCCCGCAGATACGCTTTGGCCCACCTGGACGGGGATCTTCCAGATGTTGCCGCACATGTCGGCGCTGACCAGCCGTTCGCCGTCGCGCAGCGCTGTCTCGGCCTCGGGTTCGGCGACGGCGAGTTCCACCACCGCATCCTCGGTTTTCCACAGCGCCACTTCGGCGTCGAAGGCGCTCTTCTGGCGCGTCTGGAACACGGCGATGCTATCGGCCTGGTCCTCCAGGAAGCGCTGGTGCGCGGCGAAGTCGAACACTTCCTCCTCGATGCGGACCGTGGCCCGGCCTTCACGGAAGTCTTCGCGCAACACGTCCAGTTCGGCCTCCGTCACCGGATAGAAGCGCACCTGATCGAAAAAGCGCAGCAGCCAGGGCTTGCCGTCCTGGAACACGGGGTTCTTCAGGAATTTGTTCCAGATGGGCAGCGTGCGGCCCACCAATTGATAACCGCCGGGCGAGTCCATGCCATAGATGCACATGTACACGCCGCCGATACCCACCGTGCCCTCGGCCGTGAAGGTGCGGGCGGGGTTGTATTTGGACGTCAGCAGGCGGTGGCGCGGGTCGATCGGTACGGCGCAAGGCGCGCCCAGGTACACGTCGCCCAGGCCCATGATCAGATAGCTGGCGTCGAACACGATGTCGCGGACATCATCGCGGCTGGCCAGGCCATTGATGCGCTGGATGAAGTCCACATTGTTCGGCAGCCACGGGGCGCTGGCGCGCACGGTTTCCTGATAGCGCTGCACGGCGCCCAGGGTGGCCGAATCCTCGAAGGCCATCGGCAGGTAGATCACGCGCGTGGGCACTTTCAGCGTGGCCACGTCGGCCAGGCCTTCCTCGATTTCCAGCAGGCGCGCGATCAGCGCGCCTTGCAGGATCAACCGGCTGTCGTAGCGGATCTGCAGCGACCGCACGCCGGGCGACAGTTCCTGAACGCCCGCGATCGGGTCGGCGTTCAGCGCTTCCATCAGCAGGTGGATGCGCATGCGCAGCGCCAGGTCGAGCACGTTGTCGCCGTACTCCAGCAGCAGGTAACCGTCGCCCGCCTGGCGGTACGACACGGAGGGGCGCGAACCCGCCGCCGGCAACGCCGCGACGATAGTCTCGGATACCGTAGCGGGAACCGGCGACGGCTCGGTCACAGCCGGCGCCGCCGCCGACAGCGCGGCCACGCTCTGGTCCTGCGCCGCTTCCAGCGCCACGGCCTGCGGGTAGTCGATGCGGACGAAGCGGATGCGGTCGCCCGGCTTGACCTGCCCCACCTTCCAGAGTTCGGCCCGCGCAATCGTGACGGGGCAGACAAAGCCGCCCAGGCTGGGACCGTCGCGCGTCAGGATGACGGGGCTGTCGCCCGTGAAATTGATACTGCCGATGGCGTATTCGCAATCGTGGATGTTGGAGGGGTGCAGGCCGGCCTCGCCGCCGTTCTCGCGGGCCCAGGTGGGCTTGGGACCGATCAGTCGCACGCCCAGCCGGTTGGAGTTGTAGTGCACCTCCCAATCGGCGGCGAAGAAGGTCTCGATGGCTTCGGGCTGGAAGAAGTCCGGGGCGCCATGCGGGCCGTACAGCACGCCGATCTGCCACGTGTTGCCGTAGACGGGAATCATGT
>Ga0160439_1000199_pt1 | contig 41688 bp, 36 predicted proteins | sample HID1975M_E0MG_FD_108201 | JGI IMG/M metagenome (GOLD analysis project Ga0160439, IMG submission 108201) | Enriched soil microbial communities from UW Madison campus, WI, USA - HID1975M_E0 MG | ecosystem: Environmental > Terrestrial > Soil > Unclassified | place: USA: Madison, Wisconsin... | reverse complement strand
TCATCCACCGTCATTGGCACTGGCATGCCGTTGTCGTCGCGTGGGCCGAGTAACATACTCATTAGCTGGCCTCTCTAATTTGGCGGCTAAGGTCAATTTGGTCGGAAGAGACCAGGCTTTGCTGGCGTTTGCATTCCGGGCAGGTTTCAAACGAGACGCGGTGCGCTTCGGCAAGTTTGTCGCCGTTGTGCTCAAGCAACGCAATGGCGTAATCAATCTCTTTTTGCACCGCAAAAGGCTTGTGGCACTGGCGGCAATTGCACAGGTCAAAACGCGCCTGTTGCAGGAAATCGGCTTTGTTCCACACGGCCAGTTCGTATTGCTGAGAAAGCTTGATGGCCGCCGTTGGGCAGACTTCTTCGCAGCGCGCGCAGAAAATGCAACGCCCCAGGTTGAAGGTCCACGCCAGTTGCCCTGCCACCAGATCGGTTTCCACCGTCAGCGCGTTGGATGGGCACGCATTAACGCAGGCCGCGCACCCGATGCATTGCTGCGGGTTGTGTTCCGGTTTGCCACGGAAGTTTGGATCCACGGCTATCGGTTGAAGCGGGTACGACTCGGTGGCCACGCCGCCTTTAATGGCTTTTTTGATGAAGTTAAACATGGTGACTCCGTCTATTTCAGCGGCGAATTGGTGCGTTCAATGCTGTAACGCTCAAGTTCTTTGTACGGCACCACTTTGGTCTTGCGCTTACGCACATCCACCACCGTCATGCGGTCGGTACAGGAGTAGCAAGGATCCAGGCTGCCAATAATCAGCGGTGCATCAGAAACGGTATTGCCACGCAGCATGTAACGCAGTGTCGGCCAGTTGGCATACGTCGCCGCACGGCAACGCCAGCGGTACAACTTCTGGTTGTCACCCGTCATCGACCAGTGAATATCATCGCCGCGTGGGGCTTCAGAGAAACCAAGCGCGAAACGGTTTGGAATGTAAGTGAAACCGTCTACGGCCAGCGGGCCGCCAGGCAAGTTATCAAGACCGAAATCAATCATGTTCAGCGCGGTATACACTTCATTGATACGCACTTTCAGGCGCGACAGCACGTCGCAGCCAGTTTCGCTGTGAACTTCCATTGGCAGCAAACCGTAACCGACAAACGGGTGATCGACGCGGGTGTCACGGGCGTGACCGCTGGCGCGAACCATTGGGCCGACGTTACTGAAATCACGGGCGATTTGCGGGTCCAGGCGGCCAATCCCGACGGTGCGTTGTTCAATGTTTGGCGTGCTCATCAGGATATCGACCAGATCTTTCACTTCGCGGCGCATCTGCTGGGCGAGCTGGCGCGTCTGGATCATGTCGTCTTTCAACAGATCGCGGCGAATCCCGCCGATCAGGTTCAGGCCGTAAGTTTTACGCGCACCGGTGAGGATTTCAGCCATTTTCATCGACATCTCACGCACGCGGAAGAACTGCATAAAGCCTGAGTCGAAGCCAACAAAGTGGCAAGCCAGGCCGAGGTTCAGCAGGTGGCTGTGCAGACGTTCAACTTCCAGCAAAATCGCGCGGATCATCTGGGCGCGTTCTGGCACCACGATACCCATCGCATTTTCTACCGACGTGGTATACGCGGTGGAGTGGGCGAAGCCGCAAATACCGCAAACACGGTCAGACAAGAAGGTGACTTCGTTATAGCCCATGCGGGTTTCAGCCAGTTTTTCCATGCCACGGTGGACGTAGAACAGGCGGTAATCGGCGTCGATAATGTTTTCGCCATCAACGAACAGACGGAAGTGGCCGGGTTCATCGCTGGTTACGTGTAGCGGGCCAATCGGCACCACGTTGTTCTTTTTGCTGCCCAGTTCGTTGATGAACTCGTAAGTTTCCTGATCGCTGGTCGGCGCCGGGCGCTGACGGTAATCCATGCTGTCTTTACGCAGTGGATACAGATCATCTGGCCAATCATCTGGCAGCACTAAACGGCGTTCGTCCGGCAGGCCAACAGGTTGCAGGCCGTACATATCGCGCACTTCACGTTCGCCCCAAACCGCAGCAGGCACGCGTGGCGTAACGGACGGGAACTCCGGTTTGTCGGCGTCAACTTCTACGCGCACGGTAATCCAGCATTTCACGCCGCTTTCCATCGAAAGCACGTAATACACCGCATAGTTGCCGCACAGTTGGCGCTCATCGTTACCGAACAGCACGGATAACCAGCCACCCTGTTGGTAGTAAAGCCATTCCACCACTTCTGGCAGCATATTGAGCTTCACGGTGACGGTGATTTGGTCTTTGGTCTGCCACGCTTCGTCGATTACCGCATGAGGAAATTGCTTATGCAGCGCCGCGAGATAATGTTGGCCAATCTTTTCTTCAGACATTGATAAATTCTCTTAAATCACGCCGCCAGCAAGGAGACGAAGGCTAAAAAGGCAAAGCCAAAACCGGCCCAGGTAATGCGCGAAGTTTCCAGCATGCGTAAGCGCGCCATGCTGTTTTCGAACAGCGCGATAATCAGCACGCCAAGCACCAGTTTGACGGCTGCCAGAACCAGCGCGATGACAAGGCCGCCCCAGCTAAATTCGCTCATCTGGCCCCATGGCAGGAACACGCCGACGAACATTTGCAGCACCACCAATTGCTTGAGGGAAATGCCCCATTTGAGTACTGCAAAACCCGCTCCGCTGTATTCGGTCAATGGGCCTTCCTGCAATTCTTGCTCGGCTTCTGCGAGGTCAAACGGCAGTTTGCCCATTTCGATAAATGTGGCGAAGGCGCAGGCGGCGAGCGCCAGAATCAGCGTTAAGCTTTGTGCGGCTGGCCAGTGATAAATGGTGGAAGCGATATTGCTGATGTGCGTGCTACCAGCCACTTGCGCGGCAACCCACAGTCCCAGAATCAGGATTGGTTCAACTAACACGCCGAGCATTGCTTCACGGCTGGCACCGATGCCGGTAAACGGGCTACCGGTGTCGAGACCTGCAATCGCAAAGAAGAAACGGGCGATGGCGAACAGATAGATGAGGGTTATCAAATCGCCCAGCGACGGCAGCGGTGAATACAGCGTCACCACCGGCAGTGCGGTGGCAATCGTCAGCATCACGCCAACCATCACAAACGGCATCAGGCGGAACACCCAGCCGGATGCGGCTGGTGCCACGCTCTGGCGGCTGAACAATTTGAACAGGTCACGATATTCCTGCATCACGCCAGGCCCACGGCGGTTGTGCATGCGGGCGCGAGTGACGCGGGTGATACCGGAAAACAGCGGCGCGACGGCAAATAACACCAGCGCCTGAATCAACGAAAAGAAAATGGTATTCATCTCAGGCTCCTTAAGCGCAAACCGCAACCAGCAACACGGCCAGTTCGATCATTGCCAGGCGACGGAACGTACCGGCAAGGCAATCACACTGCCAGCCAGGTACCCATTTCACCGGGTTCAGGGTTTTACGCAATTTCAGCAGTGGCGCGAACGCCGTTTTTACTGGTTGAGCAAAACCACCCGCCGTAATCACCATCGCTTGTTCGTGGTCGTAGCCACAAACCCAGGCCGTGCCGCGCGAGCGGTTTGGCAGACGATCGCCACGGAAAATCAGCATCAGAATGAATGGCAGCAGCGGGCTGGCAATCAGCAGCAGGGTGATCATCGGTTGTGAAACGGTGGTATTTGCGGTTTCCAGCGGCAGTGGAATGGCGTTCTGCAACAGCGGAATCAGCCATGGCGCTGCAACACCAGCAATCACGCAACATGCCGCAAGTGCAGCCACGCTCAGGTTCATCAGGAAAGGTGCGGACGTGGCGTTTTCAGCCTCCGGAGTGCGCGGTGCGCCAAGGAAGGTGACGCCATACACTTTCGCCATACACATCACTGCCAGCGCGCCGGTAATCGCCAGACCTACAGCCAGCATCGGGCCTAAGAAGCGAGTGATAAACAGCGGCAAGGTGCCTAGATGGAAGAACGACTGGTAAATCACCCATTCGCCAGCAAAGCCGTTCAGCGGAGGCAGAGCCGCCATCGCCATTAGGCCGATCAGCATGGCGATAGAAATCAGCGGCATACGCTTGCCAATCCCACCCAGCTTTTCGATATCGCGATGACCGGTACGGAACCAGACTGCGCCTGCGCCGAGGAACAACGTGGTTTTGAATACGCTATGGTTGAACAGGTGATACAAACCACCAATCATGCCCAGCGCAACCAGCGTAGATTCGTTTAATGCCAGGCCCATCAGGCCAACGCCGAGGCCAAGCAGAATAATGCCGATGTTTTCCAGCGAGTGATAAGCCAGCAGGCGGTTGATGTTGTGCTCCATCAGCGCGTACAGGCCGCCGATAAACGCAGTAATCATCCCCAGAACGACGACCAGAATGCCCCACCACAACGGCATTGCATTGCTGATGAGCGAGAAACTCATGATGCCGTACAGCCCAATTTTCAGCACCACAGCGGAGAACAGCGCCGCAGCCGGAGCAGAAGCGTTGGCGTGAGCCTGCGGCACCCAGCCGTGAAGCGGGATAATGCCTGCCAGCAAACCAAAACCCACCAGACCCAGCAGCCAGACTACGGAGCTAATCGGTGCGCCGTTGGTCATCAGGTGCAATTCGGAATAGCTCAGCGTGCCGTACTGTTTCCACAGCATCCAGCATGCAATTGCCAGCAGCACGGTGCCGATGCGGCCCAGTGCGAACCAAAGCTGCCCGGATTTCTGGCAGCCTGTCAGGAAGTAGCCGCTCAACGCGACGATTTCTGCCAGCACCACCAACATGCCGAGGTTATCAGCAACCACAGCTGCAACCGCCGCCGCCATCACCAGGTTCACCAGCAAGCCATTGGTTTTTACAGCGTGATGACGATGCCAGTCGATGTTAAACAAAGAGATGAACAGGCCAGGCAGAGCCAGCGTCACCAGCCACACGCCATTAAAAGCATTGAGCTGTAAATGCAGCTGCCAGACTTGCGCCATACCGGTAAATCCGGTTAACGCATCGAAACCGGCAATCAGCACCAGAACCGAACTTATCGCGCCACCCAAGCCGGCAATCACGCCGCTCAGGGTTTTATTAAATGCCGTGATACCTGCCAGAACTGCACTGAGCGCAAAGCCTATCAGCGCCCAATGAATCAGGATAAAAGCACTCATTTTTTCACCTCAGGCTGGGTAAACAGGGTGAGATCGCCAAGCGTCGCGCCCAGAGTCAGTTCACGTTTACGTTTGCTTGATTGGGCAATGTCGTTGTTATCAACCACGCGCAATGCTTTGGTCGGGCAGGTGCGAACACACGCCGGGCCATCTTCATCAAAGCTGCACAGGTCGCATTTCACCGCAATGGCACGAACGCCAGGCACCCAGTCGATTAGCGAGCTGACGCGAGCAGGTGCAGGAGGGGCTGGTGGTGCCTTCGGGCTGTTGGCATTTGCCGGGATATGAATAGGACGGCTGCCGGAGAATTCAATCGAACCGAATGGGCAGGCGATGGCGCACAGTTTGCAACTGACGCACAGGCTTTCATTCAGATGAACAGCCCCATCGACGCGGGTAATGGCGTTAGCGGGGCAAACGCCCGCGCAAGGCGCATCTTCACATTGGTGGCACATTTGCGGCGCGGAATCATTCGCGTCACGCATCACTTTCAGGCGTGGCATGGATTGCAATCCATGCAGGCGGTGCGTTTCAGAACAGGCCGCCTCACAGGTATGGCAACCCATGCAAAGTTTGGAGTCGGCGATTATAAAGCGATTCACCAGGTCTTCCTTAGATCACATCATCATTTTTGACGAAACTGTGCCGACGGCTGCCGTTTCGACAGTTTTCGACACCCAACATGGCTATCAGACCTGAGCGCTTTGTTGCAGTTGGCCCATCGATACCGGTGTATCGGTGTTAACTGCGCTGTACAGGCTTTCGTATACCGGATGGATTTTTTCTAGGTAATGCTCAAGAACGCTTTCACGGTTACGGTTGCTGATGCTGTTGTCTACGCGGCCTTCGTCATCGAGCATTGCTTTAGCAATCAATACTCTATCTTCGCCGTTACGCTTCTCAACGTAGTACTCAATAGTGTGGCTGTTGAAGCCTTCAGCCAGGCGTACGTGAATGACGAAATGGTCAAATAAGAAGAAGCGCAGGGAATCATCTGGATTGCACCCGACGGCGTGATGCAGCTTCGCTTTAGAAAGGGTAATGCCCTGAATTAAGCTATTGCAGTAATGTTGCCACTGCGTGAGCAAGCGCTGATGCTTGTCGGCAATGTATTCGGCTTTTTCGCTCAGTTCCCAAATGTTCATTTTTAAATCACTCTGTTTTTGCTGATGCGTCTACAGAGCACGTTTCGTGCCAATATTGTATTTTATTGAAATTATTGAGTTTTGTATTAATTGTCAGCAAATAGCCACAGTAATGACATGTCATTTCGACATGTTTGACGGGGGAATGTCAGCATTGTTTATGCTTATGCCTGGAATGGTGATTTTCCGTTCACCGTTTCGGTAAGTTCAGGTGTCGGTAAACTTTCAGTGAACGGAATAAATTCGGTCTGTCAGAGAAATGGATATAAACCCTGGCATTATCCTTGCATTACCTCCCCCAGATATCCCCGGAGGTAATATGCACGAAATCACCCTCTGCCAACGCGCACTGGAACTCATCGAAGCTCAAGCCCGCCAACATGGCGCGACTCGCGTCACCGGAGTCTGGCTTGAAGTGGGCGCTTTCTCATGCGTTGAGCAAAGCGCGCTGGAGTTCTGTTTCGAATTAGTGTGCCGCGACACATTAGCCGAAGGCTGTCAGCTTCATATTCACCAACAAGAAGCGGAATGCTGGTGTTACGACTGCGAACAGCACATCACTTTGCTAACGCAATTGGTTCGGCGCTGCCCGCTTTGCGAAGGTAGCAATTTACGCATCGTGGCGGATGATGGCGTGCAGATTAAACGTCTGGAAGTCGAGGAGACAAATCATGTGTAGTACTTGTGGTTGCGCTGAAGGCAACTTGTATATAGAAGGCGACGAGCGCAACCCGCACTCGGGTTTCCGTAGCGCACCTTTCGCACCAGCCGCGCGAGCGCTGACGCCAATCACCGGCGTGAAGTTTTCCCCAACCGCCGATGAACAAGGCGATTTGCATTATGGTCACGGTGCCGCAGGCACTCACGCACCGGGCATGACGCAACGCCGGATGCTGGAAATCGAACTTAACGTGCTGGATAAAAACAACCAGCTCGCCGTATATAACCGCGAACAGTTCGCGAAACAGCAACAACTGGTGCTGAACCTGGTTTCAAGCCCAGGCTCCGGTAAAACCACGCTGCTGACCGAAAGCCTAAAACGCCTGATTGGGCGTGTGCCTTGTGCGGTCATTGAAGGCGATCAGCAAACCGTGAACGATGCCGCGCGTATTCGCGCCACCGGCACGCCAGCCATTCAGGTGAATACCGGCAAAGGTTGCCACCTTGATGCGCAGATGATTCGTGATGCCATGCAGCGTCTGCCGCTTGAACGCGATGGCATTCTGTTTATCGAAAATGTCGGCAACCTGGTCTGCCCGGCGAGTTTTGATCTCGGCGAGCGTCATAAAGTGGCGGTGCTTTCGGTTACCGAGGGCGAAGACAAGCCGCTGAAATACCCGCATATGTTTGCTGCGGCCTCCCTCATGCTGCTCAACAAAATCGATCTGCTGCCGTACTTACAGTTCGACGTCGATAAATGCCTCGATTACGCCCGCCAGGTGAACCCTGATATTGAAATCATTCTGGTTTCTGCGACCAGCGGTGAAGGCATGGAAGAGTGGCTGAACTGGCTGGAGGTTGAACGATGTGCATAGGCATTCCGGGCCAAATCGTCGAGCGTTTGCCAGACGGTAGCGCCAAAGTCGATGTCTGTGGCATCAAGCGAGACGTCAATCTGATGCTGGTGGGCGACGCGCAAATCGGCCAATGGGTGCTGGTTCACGTCGGTTTTGCGATGGCTATTATTGATGAAGCCGAAGCTCGCGACACGCTCGACGCGCTACAGAATATGTTTGAAGTGGAACCTGACGTCGGTGGCCTGCTGTTTGGGGAAGAACGCGGATGATGCATTTCGTCGACGAATATCGCGCTCCGGAAAAAGTCATGCAGCTTATTGATGTGCTGCGTGAACGCGCGCCTAAACTGCCGTACACCGCACAGCGTCCACTGCGCATTATGGAAGTTTGCGGCGGCCATACTCACGCTATCTTTAAATTTGGCCTCGACCAGCTTCTGCCGGAGAATATCGAATTTATTCATGGCCCTGGCTGCCCAGTGTGTGTGTTGCCGATGGGGCGCATTGATGCCTGTATTGAAATCGCCAGCCACCCTGAAGTGATTTTCTGCACCTTTGGTGACGCGATGCGGGTGCCGGGTAAAAATGGGTCACTGATGCAGGCCAAAGCACGCGGTGCGGATGTGCGCGTGGTGTATTCGCCGATGGATGCGCTCGCTTTAGCCAGCCAGAATCCGGACAAAAAAGTGGTGTTCTTTGGCCTCGGTTTTGAAACCACCATGCCGACGACAGCCATCACGCTGCAACAGGCGAAAGCGCAGGGCATCACTAATTTTTACTTTTTCTGCCAGCACATTACTTTGATTCCTACGTTGCGCAGCCTGCTCGAGCAGCCGGATAACGGCATTGATGCGTTCCTCGCTCCCGGTCATGTCAGCATGGTGATTGGCACGGCTGCCTATAATTTTATTGCGACACAGCATCAGCGCCCGTTGGTGGTGGCTGGCTTTGAGCCGCTGGATTTATTGCAGGGCGTGGTGATGCTGGTGGAGCAAAAAATTCATCAGCACAGCAAAGTGGAAAACCAGTACAAACGTGTGGTGCCCGATGCGGGCAATAATCTTGCCCAGCAGGCGATTTCAGAGGTGTTTACCGTGTGTGGTGATGCTGAATGGCGCGGACTTGGCACCATCAGTGATTCTGGCGTGCAACTGACCGATGGCTATCGCCAGTTCGATGCGGAAGATCATTTCAAACCGGCTCCGCAGCAGGTTTACGACGACCCGCTCGCCCGCTGCGGCGATGTGCTCACTGGGCGTTGCAAACCCCATCAGTGCCCGATGTTTGGCAAAGCCTGCAATCCACAAAATGCGTTTGGCGCGTTGATGGTTTCCTCCGAAGGAGCCTGCGCCGCCTGGTACCAATATCGCAGCCAGGAATGCGAGGCATAAAACCTTTTCGTTGGATGACGCTAACGCTTATCCAACCTACAAAAACGAGTCCAATGTAGGTCGGATAAGCGCAGCGTCATCCGACACAGGTAAAAAATCATGAAAACTATCGAACTCGCCCACGGCAGTGGCGGCCAGGCAATGCAAAAGTTGGTAGCTGACTTGTTCGTACAAGCGTTTGATAATCCGTGGCTGGCAGAGCAGGAGGATCAGGCACGTTTACCGTTGGCTGAACTCACGGCCAGCGGCGATCGTTTAGCCTTTTCAACCGACAGTTACGTGATTGATCCGTTGTTTTTCCCCGGTGGTGATATCGGCAAACTCGCGGTTTGCGGAACCGCCAACGATGTTGCAGTCAGTGGCGCGACTCCTCGCTGGTTATCCTGCGGGTTCATTCTTGAAGAAGGTTTACCCCTTGAAACGCTGGAGCGCGTGGTCAGCAGTATGGCGGCTACGGCAAAAGCAGCGGGCATCGCGGTGGTGACGGGCGATACCAAAGTTGTACAGCGCGGGGCGGCGGATAAGCTGTTTATCAACACCGCGGGCATTGGCGCGATTCCGGCAGGTTTGAGCTGGGGTGCGCAGCAAATTAGCGCAGGCGACGTGCTTATTGTTAGCGGAACGCTGGGTGATCACGGAGCGACAATCCTCAACCTGCGCGAATCATTGGGGCTGGAAGGAGCGTTAATCAGCGATTGTGCGGTGCTGGCACCGTTAATTGCGCCGCTGGTGAATATCCCCGGTGTAAAAGCGCTGCGCGATGCCACGCGCGGTGGCGTGAATGCCGTGTTACATGAGTTTGCCGCATCCAGCGGATGTGGAATGGAAGTCGCTGAAAGCCAGCTGCCGTTAAATCATGCGGTACGTGGCGTGTGTGAACTGCTCGGCCTCGATGCGCTTAATTTTGCCAATGAAGGCAAACTGGTGATTGCGGTTGCGAGGAGCGCCGCAGAAAGTGTTCTTGCCGCTTTACAGGCAAATCCATTGGGGCAAGATGCCGCTATTATCGGTGAAGTGGTTGAGCGTAAAGGTGTCCGGGTCGCCGGATTATATGGCGTTAAACGGACGCTGGATTTGCCGCATTCAGAGCCACTCCCGCGTATTTGTTGACCTGAGCCATAAACGCAGTGTGCTGTCCTGGCTACACTTAAGCGCTATTTATATGACAAATCGCTAGGCGTTTAGATTTTGTAGGGTGGATAAGCGCCAGCGTCATCCACCCCCTCCGCACCACCAATTGGATAAGCACAATGCCATACACACCGATGAGCGATCTCGGGCAACAGGGTCTATTTGATATAACGCGCACCCTGTTGCAGCAACCTGATCTCCCGGCACTTGCTAACTGCCTGACGCAAATGGCAAAGCAAGGTGCGCTGGCAGACAGAGTGAATATTCTGCTTTATCATCCGCTGCATCAGCGTGTGTCCTTTTTTGGCACGGATAAGCATGGCAAGGAATGGCATTACGAAGATGAAATGGTGTTGGCAAATGGCCCGGTGCGGCGCGTGCTCTCACGCCCGGAAGCGCTGATCTGCACCCATGAAGAATTTAGTGATACCTGGCCGCAGGTACTGAATCTCGAGCTATATGCGCCGTTTGGTCGTTATTGCCTGTTGCCGTTGGCTGCCGAAGGTAAAATTTTTGGTGGCTGCGAGTTTATTCGCAATAACGACGCTGAATGGACAGATAAAGAACTTAACCGCTTACACACCATGGCACAGGTTGTCGCGCTGGTGGCGGAACAAATTCAGAGCCGCCTCGACTCAAACCTGGGTTATCAGCAGCTTTGCCGCGAACGCGACGATTTCCGTATTCTGGTGGCGGTCACTAACGCCGTGCTTTCCAAGCTCGATCTCGACGAACTGATCAGCGAAATCGCCCGTGAGATTCACCACTATTTCTCTATCGATTCCATCAGTATCGTGCTGCGGACCAACCGCAAAGACCGCCTCAATATCTATTCCACCCACTTTGTGGAAGAGCAATCGCCAATCCATGATCACAGTGATGTCGCTCTGGCGGGCACGCTTTCAGAGCGGGTGTTTAAAAGCGGCGAAATGCTGCTGTTGAATTTGCATCACGGCGATCAACTTGCGCCGTATGAACGTATGTTGTTCGAGATGTGGGGCAACCAAATTCAAACGCTGTGCCTGTTGCCGCTGACTTTCGGCAATAACATGCTGGGTGTGTTGAAACTGGCGCAATGCGAGGCGGGCGTATTCACCCCACAAAACCTCAAGCTGCTACGGCAGATTGCAGAACGTATTGCGATTGCGGTGGATAACGCCCTGGCGTACCAGGAAATCAATCGTCTGAAAGAAAACCTGGTGGACGAAAATCTGTATCTGACCGAGCAAATCAATAATGTCGCCAGCGATTTTGGTGAGATTATTGGCCGCAGCGACGTGATGTCTAATGTGCTCAAACAGGTTGAGATGGTCGCGAAAAGTGACAGTACCGTGCTGATCCTCGGTGAAACGGGGACGGGCAAGGAGCTGATTGCACGGGCGATTCACAATCTGAGCGAGCGTAACAGCCGCCGGATGGTGAAAATTAACTGTGCGGCGATGCCTGCCGGATTGCTGGAAAGCGACTTGTTCGGCCATGAGCGCGGTGCCTTTACTGGAGCTAACACTCAGCGCATCGGCCGTTTTGAGCTGGCGGATAAAAGCTCGCTGTTCCTTGATGAAGTCGGCGATATGCCGCTGGAGCTGCAACCCAAACTGTTGCGCGTGCTTCAGGAACAAGAATTTGAACGCCTCGGGAGCAACAAAGTTCAGCAAGTGGACGTGCGTTTAATCGCTGCGACCAATCGCAATCTCAAAGAGATGGTGTTGGAGCGCGAGTTTCGCAGTGACCTCTATTACCGTCTGAATGTCTTCCCGATTATGTTGCCGCCGCTGCGTGAGCGCCCGGAAGATATCCCGCTGCTGGTGAAATCCTTCACCTTTAAAATCGCCCATCGCATGAACCGTAATATCGACAGTATTCCGGCAGAAACGTTGCGCGCTCTCAGTCGTATGGACTGGCCGGGTAACGTGCGTGAGCTGGAAAACGTGATTGAACGTGCGGTGCTGCTGACTCGCGGCAATGTATTGCATCTTTCCTTGCCGGAAATGGACTACTGCGTGCCGGAAGAAAAACCGATGCAGTTGGTGGCGAGCGAAGAGGTTCGCGAAGGCGAAGATGAAGCCCAGAGAATTATGCGTGTGCTTAAAGAAACTAACGGTGTGGTGGCTGGCCCCCGTGGTGCCGCGCAACGCCTGGGATTAAAGCGCACCACGCTGCTTTCTCGCATGAAACGTTTGGGGATTGATAAAGAGGGAATATAAACTAGTTATAACCCTACATTTTTTACCAGGTAATAGCGATTATGGCTCTGATCCCAAAAAACTACACGCGGCTGGAAAGCGGCTACCGTGAGAAAGCACTGAAGTTGTTCCCGTGGGTATGCGGACGCTGCTCGCGTGAGTTTGTGTATTCTAATTTGCGCGAACTCACCGTGCACCACATGGACCACGACCATACCAACAACCCGGAAGATGGCAGTAACTGGGAGTTGTTATGCCTGTATTGTCACGATCACGAGCACTCAAAATACACCGAAGCTGACCAGTACGGTTCGACTGTCATTGCGGGCGATGACGCGCAGAAGGATATTGGGGAAGCAACATACAACCCATTCGCAGACTTAAAGTCGATGCTCAACAAGAAGAAGTAGTTGGGCGCACCACCTTTCAATGCATTCAGGTGGGTAACGCACCGTTACTCACCTTTTAGCGTCTTAACTCTTTGATTCCCCCTTGTAGCTTTCCATTTCAGGCCTTTCAGAATAATCTCGGGCCGTTTACGGAATTTTCGCAGTTTTTCAAATTTCCGCCTCACTGCTTGATTGATCACCGCTTGAAATTACGCGCTCACAAATCATGCTGATTCCGCAAAAATTCGGCACGGCATTTGTGCCAGCGGAATAAAAAACATCCAACACGCCAATATAGCTATTACTTTTTAACCTTATAAACAGTGCCTTCTGCCCTTTTCAGCGCCTAAATTCAGCCGCGGATTTTGTGGTATTTCCTTCTGACGGTAGCCGGAGACGCTGAAGATAGGGTTTTTGCTTTTACCCGAAACGCCAAAATGCCCGCCAAAAATCCCCTAAAACCTCCGCAGACTTTGGACATTACCGAATAGAAATATTTCGGACCAGAGAAATGCACGATATTCTCGATAAAAATCATTATTTTTCAGATTGTTACTGTGTTTCTTTAAATGGGGGTTACAACTGGATTTCACCGTTTTTATGGGAGAGAAATACACTTCACATTATGCTGTATCAGAAAATTCCTGGAGCATTTATTGACCGCATGAAAGGTCAAGAAAAGCACTTCTTGCACAAGATGTTGGGTTTAAAGTCAGTTAACAGTCAGCACTTTTAACTCAATATTCATCCGTTTCATCCTCGAACGTTATTTCTTATATATGGCAGGATTTTAAATATCGATATCAATGAAAATTAATCAATCATTAATTGAATAAAGTGAGTCTTACGATAAACATTTTATTAAAGGGCGTATTTTCTGCTGCGTAATAAACAAAAATACACCAAGAAATAAATCATGATCAACGTGGGAGTTAGTAATATATTAATAATTTCAAATATCTTGGTAGTAATTAATTAAATTAAACCTGGCTTTTTATTATAACGAAATTGTTCGTATCTTGTTGTTTTTAATGTGTTTTAATATTATTGCAAAAAACTAATAACGCTACGAAACTTTTCAGATATGAATGAAAGTAAAAACATGTCTTTTTGCGATGATAAAAACGATGTCATATGATTCGTCCGACTTCACTATTCCATACATTAATAATGTTACATGGGTAGTGCTGCTCGCGTATATGAGAAATGGATTTTTTGAATGGCAAGTGGATATTTTCGCTTTCGCCATGGGCGGTAGCGTTCTTGAAGATAAATAAGGTATTACCATCATGAGTAAAGATATTTTCATCATGTTTATAACAGCGATGATTGCTCTCCTTATTGCTCGCGTGGTGGCCTTGAAGTTTGGTCTGGTCGATAAACCTGGTGGGCGTAAACAGCACAAAGGTGAAGTTCCTCTGGTGGGCGGCATCTCTTTCTATTGCGCAATTGCGATGTTTTACATCTTCATGCCTGAAACGCTGCCTCACAGCGAAGCGCATTTCCTGACTTACCTACTCAGCATCTCTTTATTGTTGCTGGTAGGCATTGCTGACGATCGCTTTGACCTTCCCGTCGTGCCGCGCGTGGTTATTCAGGCCATGTCCGCCATTATTTTGATGGTTGATGGACTGTATCTGCACACGTTTGGGCATGTGCTGGGGTCTTTCGAACTGGTGTTAGGGCCGGTGGGCTATTTGGTCACGCTGTTAGCGACCTGGGCGGCAATCAATGCCTACAACATGATTGATGGCATTGATGGATTACTCGGTTCGGTAGCGGGTGCAACCTTTGCCGCGCTGATGGTGGTCTTTCTTCTGGCCGGTTCAGAAATACGCGCAATGTGGTGTCTGTTAATGATAGTCGCCTTAATCCCCTATTTGATGCTCAACATGGGGTTAATCGGCAGCAAACGGCTGAAAGTATTCATGGGTGATGCAGGCAGCATGGTGATTGGTTTTACCGTGTTGTGGCTCGTGATGCTGAGTAGCCAGGGTGAGAACGCCGAAATGGCGCCGGTTATTGCATTGTGGCTGATAGCTCTGCCGTTGATGGACATGGTTGCCATCATGATTCGTCGAGTGCGCCGTGGACACAGCCCGTTCCACCCGGATCGCGATCACTTGCACCACATCCTACTGCGCAGCGGGCTAACGTCTCGCCAGACGGTATTAGTGATGACGATCCTCACGGCCACTATTGCAGGTTTCGGCATTGTGCTTTCCATTTTAGGGACGCCTGAATGGCTCTCTTTAGTGTTCTTCTTTGGGTTATTTATCAGCTACTTGTTAGCGAACAATCGGCTGCAGTCCCTTAACCCAGATATGAGAGCGCAATTTAGCCGGCCAGGAACCGCAACGTTCACTGCCAGTAATCGTTAATCCCCCTCTATTTTCCTGGCGTAAACCCCAGCATGTCTGGGTTTTACACTCTTTGATGAAGTAAGTGACCAACATGATGACTGTAAAATTAGCAGCTGTTCCGCTTATGATTTCAGCTGTTTTACTCAGTGGCTGTACGATTGTGCCTGGCAGCAACCTCACGACCTCCGGTAAAACCATCGTCAATAAAGACGACACCGTGAATATCAATGACAAAGTCAATGTCTATCGCGTGACGCCAAAATTGATTGAGTCACTCACTGCCGCACCCGTAGTGGCACGGACTAACCCGCAGTTAGAAAGCGAAGTTCAGGATTACCAATACCGAATTGGCGTAGGCGATGTGCTGATGGTCACAGTGTGGGATCACCCGGAACTGACGACGCCAGCGGGCCAGTATCGCAGTGCTTCCGACACCGGTAACTGGGTGCAATCCGACGGCACGATCTTCTACCCGTACGCAGGCAAGGTAAAAGTGGTGGGCCGTACACTCGCCCAGTTGCGCGAGGAGCTGACCAATAAACTGGCGGCTTACATTGAAACTCCGCAAATCGACATCAGTGTTGCCGCATTCCGTTCCCAAAAAGCCTATGTAACGGGTGAAGTCGCCCGCTCTGGCCAGTTGGCTATTTCTAATGTGCCGCTAACCATCATGGATGCGATCAATCAGGCCGGTGGCCTGGGGGAAAACGCCGACTGGAATAATGCTGTGCTGACTCACAACGGTAAAGACGAGCGAATTTCCCTGCAGGCGCTGATGAAAAACGGCGATCTTCAACAAAACCGCCTGATGTACAACGGCGACATTCTGTATGTTCCGCGTAACGATGACCTGAAAGTGTTCGTGATGGGTGAAGTGAAAAAGCAAACCACGCTCAGAATGGACCGCAGCGGTATGACACTGACCGAAGCGCTGGGCAATGCGGAAGGCATCGACCAGATGACATCCGATGCGACGGGTATTTTCGTTATTCGCTCGACTCGCGCTAAAGAAAATAGCGGCAAAATTGCCAATGTCTATCAGTTGGATGTTTCCGATGCGACAGCGTTGGTGATGGGCACTGAATTCAAACTGCAACCTTATGACATCGTGTATGTCACCACCGCACCAATTACTCGCTGGAATCGCGTGCTGGGTCAGTTAGTCCCAACAATTACAGGGGTTAACGACATGACTGAAACCGTCCGCATGATTAAGAACTGGTAATTATGTTTGATTCAATATTAGTGGTTTGCATCGGCAATATCTGCCGCTCCCCAACCGGGGAGCGGTTATTACGAAAAGCTCTGCCGGGTATAAAGATTGATTCTGCTGGATTAGGTGCGCTGGTTGGTGAAGGTGCCAACCCAATAGCGGCACAAGTTGCTGCGGAAAATGGCTTATCGCTTGATGGGCATTGCGCCCAGGCATTCTCTTCAGAGCTTGCGATGCAATATGACCTGATTCTGGTAATGGAAAAATCCCATCTTGAGCGCATTAAAAAAAACTACCCGGAAGCGAGTGGCAAAACCATGTTAATGGGCCACTGGCAAAACCAGCTTGAAATTGGCGACCCCTACAAAAAAAGCCGAGAAATGTATCAACTGGTTTATACACAGCTGGCTCAAAGCACCGCGCGTTGGGTTCTGGCATTAAAGAAATAGATACCGTAAAGAGATGTCGTTAAATGTCTGAAGTAACCTCTAGTTTTAATAAAAACAATAATAAAACTGAAGATATTAATTTATCTGATCTGATAGGTGTACTGCGCGATAATAAGTGGAAGATTACAATAATCACCACTCTATTTACTGTGTTAAGTATTACTTATGCCTTGTTAGCCACGCCGATATATAGCGCCAGCGCATTGGTCCAGGTGGAACAAACGGCTGGAGGGAATGTGTTGAGCAAACTATCAGAAATCATTCCGGACGGGAAACCTGAGTCGCAGACTGAAATAGGTTTACTGCAGTCTCGTTTAGTTATCGGGCAAACAGTTGATGATCTGGCCCTGGATACAGTGATTAAACAAAGGCATTTTCCAATTTTCGGTAAAGGTCTGTCTCGTCTGCTTGGTTATCCTGATGGAAAGATAGCTATTTCACGTTTAACGGTTCCAGATGAATTATTGGATACTCCATTTACTCTTACTGTATTGTCGCCAAATAAGTACAGCATTTCTATAAATGATCTAACTCTACAAGGCAAAACAGGTGAATTACTAGAGGAGAATGGTATTAGCTTGTTAGTCAGCGATATTTCAGCAAAAGCAGATACTACTTTTGTAGTGACCAAACTTGCAAAGCTAACAGCTATTAATAATTTGCTAGATAATTTCTCTGTAACTGACATGAGCAAAGATAGTGGCATGCTGCAATTAACATTTAAAGAAGAGAGTGTTAAGCAAGCAACAGATATATTAAACAGCATCAGTAATAACTATCTACAACAAAACGTCGGTCGAAAATCAGAAGAGGCAGCAAGAAGTCTTGATTTCCTCAAGGAACAATTGCCATTAATTCGTTCAAAATTAGACGATGCAGAAAATAGTTTGAACTTGTATCGTCAGAAAAATGAGTCGGTGGATTTATCGTTAGAAGCGAAATCTGTACTTGATAACACTGTCTCACTAGAAACACAGATAAACGAACTTACTTTTAAAGAGGCAGAAATTTCCAAACTCTATACTCGTGATCACCCTGCCTATAGAACACTTTTGGAAAAGAAAGCGTTATTGCTTAAAGAACGTGACAAATTAAATGTTCGCATCAGTAATATGCCAAAGACACAGCAGGAGATATTAAGTCTAACACGAGATGTGCAGTCCGGGCAGGAAGTGTATATGCTTTTGCTAAATAAGCAGCAAGAATTAAATATTAATAAAGCCAGTACCGTTGGTAATGTACGTATTATAGATAATGCCGTCGCCGACCATAAGCCTGTAGCACCCAAAAAACCTATTGTTGTTTTAGTGGGTATGCTTTTGGGTTTGTTTATTTCAGTTGTTTATTGCATCGTTAGTAAGTTATTACATAGTGGAATTGAGAGTAGCGAACAGATTGAGGGCTTAGGGCTTAATGTCTATGCAACAATTCCAGCATCGAAATGGTTGAAAGATAAAAACCAGAAACTAGGGAGAAATAAGAGAAAAACAATACGGTCGGTAAATTTGTTGGCGAAAGATAATCCGACAGATCTCTCTGTTGAAGCTATCAGAAGCCTTCGAACCAGTTTGCATTTTGCCATGCTACAAGCTGAAAATAACATATTACTCATTTCTGGCGCGACTCCAGAGGCGGGCAAAACATTTGTAAGTTGTAACCTTGCGGCAGTGATCGCTCAGTCGGACAAAAAGGTATTGCTGATTGATGCCGATTTACGTAAAGGTCAGGTTCATCATATTCTTGGTTGCTCAGAGAAAAAAGGATTGTCTGATATTTTGGTTGGTAGAGACTCTTATGATTTAAATATCAAGAAAACAGAAATTGAGAATCTGGATTTTATCTCCAGAGGGCAAATACCCCCGAATCCTTCTGAGCTTTTAATGAATGCCAAATTTAAACACTTAATGGTATGGGCAGCGAGTAAGTATGATCTGGTCATTGTCGATACACCACCAGTCCTGGCGGTCAGTGATGCATGTATAGCTGCAAAATATGCAGGGACCACTATGCTTGTGGCCCGTTTCCAGCAAAACACCCTGAAAGAAATAGAAGTCTCAGCTAAACGATTTGCTCAAAACAATCTAACGGTGAATGGCATAATTTTTAATGGTGTCGAAAAAACTTCACATAATTATTATGAGTATGGTAGCTATACCCAATATCAAAGTAATTAATTGAAATATAGTAGATAGACAACCAGTAAATAACTAATTAGCGAATGGGGTTTCGCTAATTAGTTTTTATACAAAACCGGAATATTAAGTGTGTTACTAAATTATATATGATTACTTTACTGTACTCCTTGATGTTTGTTATCTCTATATACATGCCTGTGATACGCTTTTCTGGAATGCCGTTTCTACTGTCAGATTTGATTCTGGGTGTAGTTTTTCTGTTCTCATTATTTAAGCTTACGAAGCATAAAGGAATTCAAATGTTCCCCTTTTTACTCATGGCTCCATTTTTATTTGGATTCATGTTGATTCTTATAAGGAGTATTTATGGTTCTTTTGAACTAAAAGACCTTGTAATTCCTGTAATTCATTTGAAAATGTTCCTGTTTGTTTTTTCCTCTTTCACATTATGGACGAGTATAAATAAAAAAGTTGTCTTTAAAGTTGTATATTACAGTATATTAGTGCAATTGTGCGTGGCGACACTTCAGAAATTTGGAGTGCCAGGTTTTGCAACTGGATTTTTTTATAATATAGCGGTTAATAATGCAATGAGTAACGTCTATTATGGCGGTGATGTTGCACATATAATATCAACGCATTTAAACGTAACATTTAGGCCAATTGGTTTTATTGGTTCGCCAACAATATTGGCCACTTACTTTGTCATAATATTCCACTTGTTTGATCTGTTTTCACCTAGTATCAGATTTAAGTCGCTGGTTTATTACTCATTGCTTTTATGTTTCAGTAAGATTACCTTAATTGGTTTTTTTGTTTCAAACAATATTGTTCTACCAATAATAAATTATAACTTCAAAAAGATATTCATATCATTGATGTCTTCTTTTATCATTATTGCCACTTTCTTAATATTCATTAGCTATAATGAGAGGATGAATGATTATTTTATGCTTTTTATTAATGGCGATGATTATGGTGTAACGCATAGAATTTCAGTTATTGATTTCATGTCAGGGCTAAACATAACGCAGATATTCTTTGGTGTTGGGGGCAGTACTAGCTTTATTTTTGACAGTGGTTTCTTGCTGACAATTTACAGATTTGGGATTGTTTACTTATTAATTGTATATATGACTTATTTCATGGTTTTAAAGAAATTCGCCTATAATAGATCACACATTTTTTTACTAATAATGTTCATATTGACTGATTTGACAATTGGCTCATTCCATAATCAGATGTTCTTTTACCTTATAGCGTTCAGTATATTGTACTCAAAGTATATGTATGAAATGTCAGGTATTCCGTCTAAAACAGTACGTGAGAAAAATGTTAGTCAAATTAACGAAACTTTGTAAATATATTGATCAGTTTTCTTTCGCAGCTTTAAATGTTGGAATGATTTTCTTTGCATCCCGATTCCTTGATAATTCCCAAGCAGCAAAATATATAATTATAAATTCTTACTCTTCTTTTAGTCTGGTGGTAATTGTATCGCTAGTAATTTCACCATTTTGGGTTTTTAGTGTAGAGAGAAAAACTCAAGGTTATCATTATAGACTGTCTTTAAAATTGACGATTTTGATAAGTTTTATATCAGCGACATTACTCTCCTCATTCATGTTCTATAGGGAACAAGACTGGAGGTACGGTCTGTTAATTTTTGGTTTATCAGTTTGCTATCCATTGTATGATTTTTTGCGCCGTAGTCTCTATATTGTTAAGAAGGAATTTATCTCAGCAATACTTTCGGCGTTACTATTGTTGGTTTCAACCCTGAGTTATTGCCTGATGTATTTTTGTGGCGCGCGTGAAGCTGGAGATTATCTTTCAGCTCTCATCTTCATAATGAGCATTATATCTTTGATAATAATTTTCATTAATAATAAAAACTATCATTCATATCCTTTTGAGGAGGATCTTAAAAAAATACTCCTTGAATACTGGACAATAGGTAAATGGTCGGCAGCCTCAATGCTTTGTTTTTGGATTATTACGCAAGGCAGTTTTATTTACCTTGAAAAAGTAATTGATAATGAACAGTTGGTGTTTACCAGGCTTGCATTGAGCCTGGCGGGAATAATAGCTATATACTTTTCAGCTGTAGAAAATAAGCTCATGCCTGAAATTAGAGGGATAGTATACAGTGGAGATTCAAATCTACTGATCTCCCTTTGGAGATGTTATTTTAAAAACGGGTTGATTATTTCATTCGTATGCACTCTATTTGTCGTTTTGTTCTATATGATATTTTTCGACATCAATCAATATCAATTGTCTATCATATTGCTTATGTGTTTGTATCAATCCATTAGCGGTGTTTTTAAATTTAGTTCATTCCACCTTAAAGCTAAGAAGCTTCATCGATCTGTATTTTTCTGTAATCTTATTTCAGTAATAATTGTAGTTTTATTTTATATGGGTGTAGGCACAGATAACTCATTTTCATTGCCATTAATTATATTAGCTAACGGGATTGTAAGTTCTTTATTGTATAGCTATTTTTTACATATTAACCGAGGTGTATAACATTGTTTTTTGATAACGCATCATCAAAAATAGGGATTTTGAACACAAGTATTTGTTCAATGAATATTGGTGATTTCATCATCATGGATTCGGCATATAAACAAATTTCAAAACTGTTTCCTCAGTCACAGAAAGTGCATTTCCCTACCCATGAAAGAATTACTCGTGTGGGAATGAAAAGACAAAAAGAAATCTCAATCAATATTCTTTGCGGTACTAATTGTCTCAATTCCTCTATGTTATTACACAGACAATGGAATGTTGATCTTTATAACGCCTTCTTTATGAAAGAAGTGATTACTTTAGGTGTTGGTTGGACTAATTATCAGGATAAGCCTGGTCCTTACACCTCTTTTTTATTGAGGCATATTCTCAGTAACACCCATATGCATTCTGTCCGGGATTCATATACCGAAAAGCTCTTGAAAAGTGCCGGCATAACGAATGTTGTCAATACTGCCTGTGCGACAATGTGGGATTTAACAGAAGATCACTGCGCACAAATCGTTCCTAAAAAATCTAAGGATGTAATATTTACGCTGACTGATTATAGGAAAGATTATGCAAAAGATTTGATCCTGATTGAAGCGTTAAAGAAATCATATGATGATGTCTACTTTTGGGTACAAGGCTCTCAGGATTATGAGTACTTCCAGTCATTTGGTTGTTTAATTAATGGTATTAAAGTTGTACCAGCAAACCTTTCCGACTTCGATTACGTCTTAGAGAATGTTCCGTCTATAGATTATGTTGGAACACGTTTGCATGCAGGTATCCGAGCTTTACAGAAATTAAGAAGAAGCATCATTATTTCTGTTGATAACCGGGCAGAAGAAAAAAGAAAAGACTTTAATCTGCATGTAATCTCACGTGATCTTTGTGTTGATGAATATGTGAGTATTTTCAACGAGGAACATAGCGCTAATATTTCTTTGCCGCTTAAGTCGATTGAGCTATGGAAATCTCAATTTGAATAAAAACATTCTTTTTTTGGTCTCTTCTTTAACAAGAGGAGGGCCAATAAATCAACTTTATGAACTTATTAGCAGTGAAGCATTTCAGGATTGCCGCAGCACAATTTCAATAATTTCTTTATCTTCTTTGGATGTAAAAAGATCTCGCGCTTTGGATTTCATAAAATTGGGGTGTCATGTAGAGTCATTTAACGATGATTCTTATAATTTTTTGAAACTTTCAAGAAAAATGGTTTCATACATAAAAACTAACGACATTGATGTCGTGGTTTCACAAGGGATAAGATCTGACGTTTCTTTATCGCTCGTTCTCAATAAGATAAAAGCAAAATGTTATTGTATTTTGCATAACTATATAGGACCGGACTATAAATTAACATATGGTGGGTTATTATCGAGATTGATGATTAACTTTCATTTATATGCATTGAGGCGATTAAATGTAATTTCCGTTTCACAAAGCGTCGCAGATTATGTAAAGCAAAATTATAATCTTACAAGTACACCTATAAAAAATGGTGTGCGTTCTGTTGATTACACTCCTTCTGCAGTTGAACACCCGCCCGTCAAGTTGATTTATGTTGGTGTGGTAAATAAAAGAAAGAGAGTGAAAGAGTTAGTCGAATGCTGTAATCAGTTAGAACAAGACAATGTTGCCCTAAGTATTGTCGGAAGTTGTGAGAGTAATGACCTGAATAAAAAAGACAAGTACGCAACATATCTTGGGCAAAGAAACGATATTCCTGAACTTCTTTCACAGCACCATATCTTTGTTTCTTTTTCGGCTTTCGAGGGGCTACCAATGGCTGCATTAGAAGCATTGGCGATGGGTACTCCTTGCATTTTGTCTGATATTCCACCTCATAAAGAGATCATTGGAATAAGCCCGAACTTTGGTTGTATTTGTGATATTAGCGATCCCAAGTCCCTTAGTGATGCGATAAAGCATTGCTTAACTTTAAATCCGCTTGATATAAAGCGTGACTTTGATCTGTTCTTATCTTCAGAGGTCATGGCGAGTTCCTATTACGGGCTCTTAATGAAATAACCGTCGTATAGCAGGTATCTATAAGTTTGATTAATTTCTTTCTAATATTGAGAATGGACTAATATGAACAATAAAATATCAGTTATCATGAGTTTATATAAAAATGATACACCTGAGTATGCCACTGCTGCGATAGAAAGTTTATTATCACAAGATGTTTATTGCGATGTATTGATTTATCGCGATGGTAAGGTGAGTGATGCCTTGCAGGCGGTACTTGATGGTTATTCTGAAAATACTCGATGCAAAATATTCGAATTTGATGACAATAAAGGGCTGGCAACTGCGTTAAATTATTTAATTGAGCGTTGTCTGGAGGGGGGCTACAAGTTTATTGCTCGTATGGATAGTGATGATATTTCACATCCTGATAGACTCCTTAAACAAATGAACTATATGAAAACATGTAGTGATATTGATGTATTGGGGACGTCTTGCCATGAATTTGGCGCTAATTTTGCTTTAGACCAAAAGCATCTTCCTCTTTGCCATAATGATTTATTGAAGTTCAGCATTATCAGATGTCCTTTTATTCATCCATCCGTCATGTTCCGCCGCAAAGTTTTCGAGAAAGGTTTCCGTTATCCGGTGGATACTACGTTAACTGAAGACATGGCATTATGGTTCTACCTGTTACATAACGGCTTTAGATTTGCCAATATTAAAGACGTACTGTTGGACTATCGGCTTGATGAGGATACGGTTCATCGCAGAAAAGGATTTAGCAAAGCATTAAGTGAAATAAAGCTAAGAAGTAAATATATGTGGATGTTAAAACAAACCTCAATAAGAAATATATTGTTGATATATTCTCGCATCGTATTTCATTTAATGCCAGCCCACCTTTTACGTATTGCTTATAAATGGGCGAGATAAGTTAACAAACTCTCTTTAATTATAATTATTTAATAGATAGCGTTCCTGTTAAGCCCCTTTGTTCATTAATGGAGTTTCTGAATATACCAGAAAGGATATCCCGTGGGTTCGTTCAAAGATAATGTTATTCGTGTCACAGTCAGTATCACCTTATTAAGTATCAGCATCACAGCAAATGCATCGGGATTACTTTTACCCGATGAAATGCTGCGCAACGATCTGGCCTTTTTGTCCGAAAGGGGAATTATCAACCTCGGACTTTCCACCTGGCCACTTAGCCAGGATGAGGTTGAAAGGGCGCTGAAAAATGCCCGAGCGCAAAATGCATCTGAGCGTGTGGTTTTACAACGAGTTGATCATCGGTTGGCAGCCTTTAAATCCAACGCGCGAATCACCGCTCACTCATTTAGCAATGAGACTGGTACACCGCAGGGATTCGCCGATTCAGTTTATGCCGGACAAGATCTTTCGCTGGCGTTGAATCTCGGCGGCGAAGAATGGGACATGCATTTGCAGGGCAACGCAGAAGCAGACATGCAGATAAGCAATGGTTCCCGTTTCAACCTCAACAGTTCTTATGCCGGATTGAAGTTTTTTAATCAGTGGTTAGCTTTCGGACAGATCCCACAATGGTGGGGACCAGGCTATGAGGGCAGCCTTATTCGTTCTGATGCGGCACGTCCCGTCACAGGGTTTTTAATGCAGCGCGCAGAACAAACTGCCCCCGAAACCTGGTGGCTGAACTGGATTGGGCCATGGCAATATCAACTGACTGCAGGCGAACTCAATCAATACACCGCGGTCCCTCATACGCTACTCACCGGTGGACGAGTGACTTTTTCCCCGCTGTCATCTCTTGAACTTGGTGCGTCGCGCATGATGCAGTGGGGTGGGGATGGTAGATCAAAGTCATTCAGTACATTTATGGATGGTATAACCGGGCAAGATAATACCGGTACCGGTAATGAACCGGGCAACCAGTTGGCCGGTTTTGATTTCAAATTGAAGCTTCAACCCTCGCTTGGGTGGCCAGTCAACTTTTATGGCCAGATTATTGGAGAAGACGAAGCAGGTTTCATGCCTAGCGGAAATCTCTTCCTCGGTGGCGTAGAAGGCCATCATATAGTCGGAAAAGATGCCATTAACTGGTATGTCGAAGCTCATGATACGCGCAGAAACTTCGGGCGCCTGGGTTCCAGCTACACCCATCATATTTACACCGATGGCTATTATCAGCAGGGATATCCGTTGGGTGATGCTATTGGTGGCGATGGGCGGCTACTTGCGGGCAAGGTGGAACTGGCTACTGAAGACAGCCAGCGCTGGAGTGCTCGTTTGGTTTACGCGAGGGTCAATCCTGAAAGTAAGGAAATTAACCAGGCTTTCCCTCGGTCAGACACTCTGACAGGGCTGCAACTCGGCTGGAGCGGAGATGTTTATCGCTCGGCGAGGCTGAAAATGGGCATCTGGTACACCGAAGCAGAACACAGTGATAACGATGCCGGTGTGGGCGTCGGGGCGGAAATCCCGTTCAACTGGTAATCAGCACGCTAAACTGTCGGTAAAATATAAAGGCGGGTAATGCAACGTTACTCGCCTCTAATCCGAATTAATATGCACCTTACAATAGCGCCGCTTCCATGCTGCGGGCGTCAATCCCATCGTTTTACGAAACACCTTCCTGAAATAGCCCACATCCTGAAACCCACTGCGCTGCGCCACTTCGCTTAACGAACATGAATCGCTAATCAGCATTTTCTCTGCACTTAGTACGCGCTGGCGGTGAATAGCCTCGGTGATGGTTAATTCAAATGTCTGCCGGTAAACACGGCCAAGATAATCCGCATTGCAATGTAATTGATTGGCGAGTGATGACGTCGAAACTGGCAGATGAAATTGTGTACGGATTAGCTGCTGGGCTTTATACGCCAACGCCACGCCGCTGTTGTCAGCCTGGGGATTGTCATTCGCTGCCACTGAAAGTTGCTGCATGATCAACAATAAAATGAGCTCCAGCGAGTCGCTGCGGTTAATGGTCTCCTGTTCGCTTAAAAACTGGCGAAATAAAGAAATAACATATTGTGGATTAATCACTTGCCCATGCTGTGGCATAGAAATTAATGAAACCGGGTAGTCTGATGGATTATCACCCTGTGAATTGAGTTCAAAATGCAGCCAGTAAAATTTTAAATCCGCCGGGAAGTTGCCTACCCCGACATGTTTCCGATGTGGCCAGAGCAATAAACTTTCCCCCGCCTTAACGCTAAAAAGCGTGTCCTCTTCCTTGATCGTAAGTGTCCCTTTTTCAACGAAAATCAGCTCCCACGAGTCCAGTTCCCGCTGTGGATGGCTGCCCACGCCACGTGAAATAAACAAACCGCCGTTTTGCACGCGAAGTGGTAAAGATATTTTTAAATCAAACAATTACGTAATCCTCAAGTCCATTCTCCCGCGATAGTGTAGATAAAATAAACCGGGCGGTGGATTTGTCGCAGGCGTTTGGCGATCTCCTTCACAGTTTTATCCTCAGGTCGGAATTGTCATCTTTTTATACTTTTCTATCGCCTTGTTGGTATTTAGATTGGGTGCCAATTTATTGGGGTACTAAATCAATAATAAAAACTTCCGGTTCTTAATCTGAAACGAGGTGTAAATAAATCATGACCTCTACCCCTATAAATAATACTGATATTGCGGCTACAGATTTAAATGACAGGCTCTCGATTCGTGAGAAAATAGGTTACGGATTAGGTGATGCAGGCGGAACGGTTATTACCTGCCTTATCATGAACTTCCTGACTTTTTTCTACACCGATGTATTCGGTTTAACCCCTGCAATTGTCGGCACGTTGTTTATTGCATTACGTGTTTTCGACGCGATTTCTGACCCGCTGATGGGCATTCTGGCTGACCGTACACAAAGCCGTTTTGGTCGCTTCCGCCCATGGCAGTTGTGGGTTGCAGTGCCAATTGGAGTGATCGGCGTGCTGACGTTTACCGTGCCGGATCTTAGCGCCAATATGAAAATCCTCTGGGCGTTCGGCACTTATCTCCTGCTTTCAGTGGGTTACACCGCCATTAACGTGCCTTATTGCGCGCTAATCAACACCATGACCACGCGCCACGATGAAGTGATTTCCTGCCAGTCCTGGCGCTTTGTGTTGTGCGGTGTGGCGGGCTTCCTGGTGTCGGTTGGCCTGCCGTGGTTGGTGGAAATCATCGGCCAGGGAAATGCCGCGAAGGGCTACCAGATGGGCGTTGGCATTTTGTGTGCTGTGGCGGTGGTGATGTTCCTGTGCTGCTTCTTCTGGGTGCGCGAACGAGTGCCGCTGGCGCTGATGGGCAAATTTACCCTGCGCGAACACCTGGCGGGTTTGCGTAAAAACGACCAGCTATTACTGAGCCTGGTGATGTCGTTCCTGCTGATTAACGTGTTTAACCTGCGCGGCGGCGGCTACATGTATTTCATTACTTATGTGCTGCAAGGCAGCGCCGGGTTTGCCTCACTATTCTTCACGATGGTGACATTCGCATCCATTCTCGGCGCGGTGATTGTGAACCCGCTCGCCAAACGCTTTGATACCGTAAAACTCTACTATTACACCAACCTGGTTTTAGCGGCGTTGGCCGCGGGGATGTGGCTTTTGCCAACGGGCGCGGCGTTCCAGACCTTATGGCTGCTGGTGATTTTGGCTAACGGCATCATTCTTGGATTCACTCTGCCACTGCACTTTTCCATCATGGCGTTTGCCGATGACTACGGCGAGTGGAAAACCGGCGTGCGTTCATCGGGGATGAACTTCGCATTTAATCTTTTCTTCATCAAATTAGCCTGGGCTGCCAGCGCCGGGATCATCAGCCTGGTGTTTATTTTCGTGGCCTATCAACCCGGCCCGGAACACCAGACGGCGGCCTCACTTTCTGGCATTACCGCGCTGGAAACCCTGCTGCCAGCCGCATTCCACCTGTTACTGGCTCTGGCGATTCGCCGTTGCCGTTTGAATAATCCTATGATGGCGCAGATTTCCACTGACTTACGTCAGCGCCATGTCCAGACCGCCTGAGGAGTTGTTATGAATCAGCCTGATATTTTACAGGAAGTAGACCTGCACAAACTGAAAGTGACCGATGCGTTTTTAGGCCAGTACCAGCGTTTGGTGCGCGACGTGGTGATCCCGTATCAGTGGGATGCCCTGAACGACCGCATTCCCGAAGCGGACCCGAGCCACGCCATCGAAAACTTTGAAATCGCGGCGGGGCGCAAAGAAGGCGAGTTCTACGGCATGGTTTTCCAGGACAGCGACGTGGCGAAATGGCTCGAAGCGGTGGCGTGGTCGCTGTGCCAGAAGCCGGATGCGGAGCTTGAAAAAACTGCCGATGACGTTATCGAACTGGTGGAGGCGGCGCAGTGCGAAGACGGTTATCTGAATACCTGGTTCACCGTAAAAGCTCCGGATGAGCGCTGGACGAACCTCGCTGAATGCCACGAGCTTTACTGCGCTGGGCACATGATTGAAGCGGGTGTCGCGTTCTTTCAGGCGACCGGAAAACGCCGCCTGCTGGATGTGGTATGCCGTCTGGCTGACCATATCGACCGCGTGTTTGGCCCTGGCGTTAATCAGCTTCATGGCTATCCAGGCCATCCGGAAATCGAACTGGCGCTGATGCGTTTATATGAAGTGACGGACAATCCGCGCTATCTAAATCTGGTGAATTACTTCGTTGAAGAACGTGGAGCGCAGCCGCATTTTTACGATATCGAATATGAAAAACGTGGGCGTACCTCGCACTGGAACATTCACGGCCCAGCCTGGATGGTGAAAGACAAAGCCTACAGCCAGGCGCATGAACCGCTGGCGTTGCAACAAACAGCTATCGGCCACGCGGTGCGTTTTGTCTATTTAATGGCAGGCGTCGCGCACCTGGCGCGGCTGCATAAAGATGAAGAAAAACGCCAGACCTGCCTGCGCCTGTGGGACAACATGGTGCAGCGCCAGCTGTACATTACAGGCGGTATCGGTTCGCAAAGTAGCGGCGAAGCGTTCAGCTCTGATTACGATCTGCCGAATGACACGGTGTACGCCGAAAGCTGTGCTTCCATTGGGCTGATGATGTACGCCCGCCGCATGCTACAAATGGAAGCCGACAGCCGCTTTGCCGACGTGATGGAACGCGCGCTATACAACACGGTTCTTGGTGGAATGGCGCTGGATGGCAAACATTTCTTCTATGTGAACCCGTTGGAAGTGCACCCGAAAACGCTGGCCTTCAACCATATTTACGACCATGTAAAACCGGTTCGCCAACGCTGGTTTGGTTGCGCCTGCTGCCCGCCGAACATCGCACGCGTGCTGACTTCGCTCGGCCATTATATTTACACGCCGCAGCCGGAAGCGCTGTATGTGCATTTGTATGTCGGTAACGAAATGGCAGTGCCGGTGAGCGGCAAAGAGCTGTGCCTGAAAATCAGCGGTAATTATCCGTGGGATGAGCAGATAGACATTGCCGTGACGTCGCCGCAAACCGTGCAGCATACTATTGCGCTGCGTTTACCGGACTGGTGCGAAAACCCGCAGGTTCTGCTGAATGGCGAAAACTGTGAAGGGGAAATTCGCAAAGGTTATCTGCATCTTAACCGCGAATGGCAGGAGGGCGACCGCATCAGCCTGACGCTGCCGATGCCGGTTCGTCGCGTTTACGGCAATCCGTTGCTGCGCCATATTGCAGGCAAAGTCGCGGTGCAGCGTGGGCCGCTGGTTTATTGCCTGGAAGAGGCGGATAACGGTGCCGAATTGCATAATCTGTATTTGCCGAAAGAGAGCACCTTCAGCCTGATTGAAGGCAAAGGTTTGTTCGCCCACAAAGTGCTGATTCAGGCTGACGGCGAGCGTAAGTCATGTGAGCAGGCATCTTCACAGGCGTTGTATCACTATGATAATTCGCCAGTAAAAACCGCAGCGAAAAAGCTGACATTTATTCCGTGGTTTAGTTGGGCGAACCGTGGGGAAGGGGAAATGCGGATCTGGGTTAACGGCGAGTAATCCGGGATCGACGGGATCCCTGCTGCCAGAGATCCCGTCGATCGGTCAGTGATCGATATAAAGGTAGTGCGTCCAGCTTGTCATGCGCAGCAGGATTTTGCGCAGAATCGACAAGTGCTCCACGTGCTCGGTGTACACCGCCGCCTGGGCGGTCGTCCCTTTCGGCAGCGCGTCGATAGCGGAATTCGGCTCCAGGGTAATGTCCGCATAAATACCGTCTAGCCCTGCATTCTGACTCAACCCCTGCAAGAACCCCTGTGCCTGGAAGCTGCTATTAGCGACCACAGGCAGTATCTGCTTCACCGTGCCTGGAAAGACTTTGCCCGGCAGACCGTTAAACACCACCTCGGCTTTGTCGCCTGCGTGTAAACGTAACGCTGAATTTTGGCGGAATGCCGCATAAATATCGGTTTTTTGCTCAGGGACAAATACCATTGCCGGACGAAGCGGCAGCGGACGTAAGAACATGCCGGGTTTAAGTAAGACTTGGGTAACATAACCCGCTTCAGGTGCGCGAACGGTGGTTCTGTCGAGGTAGTATTGCGCCTCTTTCAGGCTCGATTCGAGCTTATAGACCGTGGCGTTTTCGCTGCCCACTAATGCATCCAGTTGCGCTTTGGTCTGCTCACGTTTCGCCTGTGCCGAACGCCATTGTGCTTGTGCCGCCAGTGCGTGTTCCTGCGCGCTGACGACTTCTTGATCGGTAAATGGGCTTTTCATGCGGTCGCGGCTGCCTTCGCGATAACGGTTGGCATCTTTTAACGCCAGGTCGCGGTTGGCTTTGTATTGTTCGATATCGGCGGTTTGCGAGGCGAGCCGGGCTTTGAGAACTTCGACATTTTGCTGCGCAGTTTCAATTTCGCCTTTAATCACATCGACTTTTGACTGGTAAGGCGTGGGGTCAATGCTGAAAAGAAAATCTCCTTTCTTCAACATCTTATTCGTGTCCTGAGTGACCCTGGTCACCGTTCCCTGAACCTCAGGAATAATCGGCACCGTTACGGTCAGCATCTGTGCTCGTTCAGAGTACGGATGGTTATAATTCATCGTCAGGACCAGACCGCTTAACAGAATAACCCCACCCAATATTGCCGTTGGCACTGACCATTTATTAAGAGGTATTTTAAAAAGTTTAAATATACAAATACAAATGGCAGCATAAATAAGGAGCAGTAATAATTCCACGATATTTCCTGGTCATTTAATTAGTCTGAATGGGGTAAATCTTTCTGGCTGTTGACGCTTTGCGCCGCGAGTTGTTGCTCAAGCAGCGCTAGACGGGCTTGCAGTTGTGCCATGTTATCGCTTTCTTTAGCACTAAAGCCCCAGCCCCGGTCTTCGCGGTACAACATTGCCCAAATCCAAATAAAAGGCCATAACACATGTAGCGTTAAGAGACTGACCCATCCGGCGGCGTGAATAGCGTCCTGATGAGGGTGATTGCGCTCAACGGCGATTTCGTAGGGAATATCGTGAATGACAATTATTCCGTAAAACACGGCCAGAGCGGCAAAGCACAATAAGCCCAGCGCGAAATAATCTAAGAACATAAGAATAATTTCCGGTGAAATGGGGACCGGCAAAGGTAGGGGGAAATAGTGGGATTGGCTACTGATAATTTAATTAAAATTAAATTTTGAGGGCGTATGTGACTATTTTAAATGAGGATAAATTGTTTCTGTATATTCATTTGTTACGTTTGTGATGATGCCCGGATAACGCATGGTGCTCAATGTGACTTTTATTTATTTATAAATTTCTGGAAAAATGTATATAATCATATTGAAGTCATTCACTGAGGAAAAACTATGCCGTTATCTGCCCCCGTCAGACCGGATGAATCAATTGGGCGTTTACTTGAAGCACTGAAGCCTTTCAGTACAGAAATGAGCGTGGTACCACGTAAAAGATTGCACTGGGAATACAAGGGCGAAGCGCAGTTATATCTCTTTATGCAAGGTGAGTTGTCCGTGTTGCGCGTAACAGACGGGCTGGTGATTGCCGGTGCCTACGTTCCGCATCTGTTTGGCTTAGCGGAGGCGCTTCAACCTTCACGCTGCCATATTCTGCGCGTTGATGTTGATTCCACTATATTGCGAGTCAGCGCTAAAAAAGCCATGGAAATATTCGACCAACAAAACCTGTGGCGTGACGTTTCTATTACCTTAGCTTACTTTAATAGTTACCTCTTTTATCGTGACGATCTGGTTGTTCAACAGCGTACCTATTCCGTTATTTGCAACCATTTACAGGAAATCATTCAGTTACCGCTGGAAACAAGAATGCGTGTTTCCGTCCTTGAATATATTCAGGAAAGAACGCACTTATCACGCAGCAGCGTGCTTAATGTTTTGTTTGCGTTAAAGGAAGCCAATTATCTCTCTCTGAAAAGAGGCGGCTATTTAATTGAAATGAATGAATTGCCCGAGAAGATTTGACGCGTGCGAAAGAAATAAGCATGTGGCTTTAGCACTTTATGTTAATTACCATGCTCCATTATATGATGGTGTCTGGTAATTAACGTCGTTGAAAATAAAACGTTTAAAAATAAACTTATTATAATTTCAAATGAGTGAACTATCTCTCTATTATCCGTGTCGACAAACTTATGGTTTTTAATTCTGAGTCGTTTGCTCAGAAACTGGATATGTTAGGGAATATATGAAAAAGACTCTTGTGGCTTTAATCGTGCTGAATGCTTGCGCAGTTTCTAACGTATTTGCTGCGGCAGACGCGAACACCTGGTACGGCGGCGCTAAAATGGGCTGGTCCCACTATTTTGATGCCAGCGGCAACAAAGATTTCAACGATAACGTGAGCAACGCGACTGACTTCGATTTCGATAAAGATAATGTCAGCGGTGGTGTGTTTGCAGGTTATCAGGTTCTGCCATGGTTAGCGGTGGAAGGGGGTTATGACTACCTCGGCAACATGGGTATTAACGGTAATAACGGCGTTTCTGGCGCGAAAATGAAAAGCCAGGGCCTGCAACTGTCTCTGAAAGCCAGTTACGGTTTGACTGATAGCTGGGATATCTATGGCCGTGCTGGTGCGATGGGTTATCGCGCAGAAACCAGCGGCGCAGGTCGTAGCGATTTTGAAACTGGCGTGCGCCCACTGGCCGCAGTCGGTACTGAATATGCCTTCACTAAAAACTGGGCGGGTCGCCTGGAATACCAATGGGTGAGTAACGTCGGTAACTCCAACCAGATTGGTATCAGTAGCGATGTAAGCTCTGTTTCAGCGGGTATTGTGTACCGTTTCGGCCAGCATGATGACGCCGTTTTGGCACCTGTTGTTGCACCAGTGGCAGCAGCGCCCGAAGTGAAAAAATTCAATCTGAAATCTGATGTGCTGTTCGGCTTTAATTCCGCAGAACTGACGCCAGAAGGCCACGCGGCAATTTCGCAGCTGTATAGCAGCCCGGAAATGCAGGCGGCGAAAAACAGCTCGACGACGGTAGTCGGTTACAGCGATCGCTTGGGTTCAGAAAACTACAATCAGCAGCTTTCTTCTCAGCGTGCGCAAGCCGTGGTTGATGCGTTGGTGGCACAAGGTATGCCTGCTCAAAACGTGCGTGCTGAAGGCCGTGGTGAGAGTGATCCTGTTACCGGCAATAGCTGCGATAACAACATGTCAAAATCACAGCTTATCGACTGCCTGGCACCGGATCGCCGCGTAGTGGTTGAGATTGCTGGCGAAAAATAATTCAAATCTGGTGGATGACGCTTCGCTTATCCACCCTACAAAGACTTGAATTATTTTGGGTAAACAGAACCTTGATGTGCAGCATATAAAATAAAAAGTTTTACTATCGTCCGTTGCCCGGTCTCTTCGCCGGGCTTTTTTGCGTCTGGACTACTTCTGTTTTGCCAGCCATACGGCACCCAACATGCCCGCTTTATTCCCCAGTTTGCAGGGGCGAATTGGCACTTTCAGCACGTCCCAGAATTTGAAACCTTCCAGATGCCGCTCAAGCATCGGGTACAGCATAGGCTGCGTACTGACGCCGCCGCCGAGCAAAATAGCCTGCGGGTCAAACAGCGACACCACGCTATAAATGCCACGTGCCAGGTATTTTACCCAGTTGTCGATAACGCCCTGAATATGAAGATCGGTTTCGGCGCGGGCGAAAATATCCTGGCCGCGGATTTTCTCATCGGCGGGGATATTCATCTCGCGGCGACAGGCGTCCATCAGCCCTTTGGCCGATGCCAGTTGGTGCATGTCTTCGCCATATTTGCCCACCGGCAGCACGCCAAATTCACCGGCCCGAAAGTGCGAACCGCGCATTAGCTCGCGGTTCACAATGATGCCGCCGCCGATGCCCGTACCAATAGTGACGCAAACCAGGGAGTCGTATTCGTTGCCCGCACCCAGCCACATTTCACCGAGTGCAGCACAGTTGGCGTCATTTTCAACGGTGACTGGAAGGTCAGTCAGTGCGCCAAAAATTTCCAGAAGATTGCTACCATCCAGAAACTCCAGGGCGCCAGCCTTGGGGACATTACCTGTGTGCGGGTTTATGTATCCGGGGAAGCTGATAGCAATACCGGCAATTTCATTATGCTGCCGATACCCCGCCACCACGCTTTGCCATGCATCCAGAAACAGCTGCTTGTCGTAGTGAGTGTCATATTCTTCGGCGATAAGCACCTCTCCCTCTTCAGTGAACAAACCGTGCTTAACATGAGTACCTCCGACATCGAAGCCTATAAACAGCCGCATAAGCATTCCTAATTGTGTAACGGGAAAAATGAATCTTTAAGTATGTATCAAAACCAATAACCTGCTGATTGATTACTCCGAATCAGCAGATGTTTAATCCGTGATCGGTGTCGTAAAGCCTCCAAACACTGGCGAAGAAATCACCTGTGGCGTCTACGCTTGAGAGTGCAAACCGACAAGGAGAACCCCATGACAAATAATCCTCCCGATACCCGAATTATTCCCGGCGAATATGGTTTCCCGCTCAAACTTAAGCCTCGTTACGACAACTTTATTGGGGGCCAATGGGTGCCGCCGGTCGACGGTAAATACTACGAAAACCTGACGCCTGTCACCGGCCAACCGCTCTGTGAAATCGCCAGTTCCAGCAAAGGCGATATCGACCTTGCCCTGGATGCGGCGCACGAAGCTAAAGCAGGCTGGGGCGGCATGTCCATTCAGGATCGCGCCAATATCCTGCTGAAAATTGCCGACCGTATGGAGCAGAATATTGAGCTGCTGGCGGCGGCAGAAACTTGGGATAACGGCAAACCGATTCGTGAAACCAGCGGCGCTGACGTGCCTTTGGCCATCGATCATTTCCGCTACTTTGCATCCTGTATTCGCGCGCAGGAAGGCGGGATCAGTGAAGTTGATGGCGATACGGTGGCGTATCACTTCCACGAACCGCTCGGTGTCGTCGCGCAAATTATTCCGTGGAACTTCCCGTTGCTGATGGCAAGCTGGAAAATGGCTCCGGCGCTGGCTGCGGGGAACTGTATAGTGCTGAAACCGGCACGATTAACGCCGCTGTCTGTTCTGCTATTGATGGAGTTGGTGGGCGATTTACTGCCGCCGGGAGTCATCAACGTGGTGAACGGCGCTGGGGGTGAAATCGGTGAATATTTGGCGACGTCTAAACGCATCGCCAAAGTCGCGTTTACCGGCTCGACCGAAGTTGGCCAGCAAATCATGCAGTACGCGACGCAAAACATTATTCCAGTCACGCTGGAACTGGGCGGCAAATCCCCAAACATCTTCTTTGCTGATGTGATGGACGAAGAGGACGCCTTCTTCGACAAAGCGCTGGAAGGTTTCGCGCTGTTTGCTTTCAACCAGGGCGAAGTTTGCACCTGCCCGAGCCGCGCACTGGTGCAGGAATCCATTTACGAACGCTTTATGGAACGCGCCATCCGCCGCGTGGAATCTATCCGCAGCGGCAACCCGCTGGATGTGAACACACAGATGGGCGCGCAGGTATCGCAAGGGCAGATGGAAACCATTCTGAACTACATTGATATCGGTAAAAAGGAGGGCGCTGATGTGCTCACCGGCGGACGTCGCAAAGCGCTGGAAGGGGATTTGAAAGCCGGTTATTACCTCGAGCCAACCATTCTGTTCGGTAAAAACAACATGCGCGTTTTCCAGGAAGAAATCTTCGGCCCGGTGCTCGCTGTGACGACGTTTAAAACCATGGAAGAAGCCCTGGAACTGGCGAACGATACCGAATATGGCCTGGGTGCAGGCGTCTGGAGCCGTAACGGCAACCTGGCGTACAAAATGGGGCGCGGAATTCAGGCCGGGCGCGTGTGGACCAACTGCTATCACGCCTATCCGGCACATGCCGCGTTCGGGGGATACAAACAATCCGGTATCGGGCGTGAAACTCACAAAATGATGCTGGAGCATTATCAGCAGACTAAATGCTTGTTGGTGAGTTATTCCGAGAAGCCGTTAGGGTTGTTCTAGCGAGAAGCGAGATGTCCTTTCCCTGAACAGGGAAAGGACATCAATTGAAATGGATTTAATCGTACAAACTGGCTGTTGATTTCAAAATATCGGCGTGCTGATAAATCTCATCCAGGGTTGAAATTGGATGGCGTGTTTCATTTTTATCCCCATCAAAAATGCCGATGTATTTCTGAGTGCGATTGAAATGCAGACGACAGATAGGTTTGCGATTGTTGTCATCAAGTAAAATACCAAAATAGCTTTTCGTATCTCGCTGACTAATGCGACCCGCATCAACAACTGTTCGCACAATAGCTTTAACGATGTGATAACCCTCCAGTTCATCAATTGTGGTCTGGATTTCACTTTCATCAGAAACCTCAGGTTCGGAAGGTTCCAAACCCGTTACAGTATCCTGTGTCACTGCAGGGATTTGTACACCGCTCATGGCTGATTTCAGCCTTTCATTTATCTGGTCATTAAGAAACTGACTGGTGGCTTTCTTGGTTAACTCTGTGAATGAGTCCCGAACTTTTTGCGTGATGATTCCGTCATAAACTCGTGAGGCAAAGAATTTTACGAAATCTTCATCTGGAGTGGTAAATTGAGTATTAATTATCTTCTTAATTTGACTTACATACTTCAACTCACCTGCGGCATTAATTATGGATTCAACATCAAATGCGGATTTAGTGAGTTTACGTAATTCCGGCAAAACATATTCATCAATATCGAGTAAATCAAATTCAAGAAAGGGTTTTTCATCCATCTTATTAGGTGAATCAAGATCGGTGAAAAATTTATAAACCTGACCATTAGTCAAAATGGATATGCGCGCATTTGTAACGTGGAAATATCTGAATAACTGTGAGGCATGATTTAGATTAAGGTCATCGCCAATTTTTTTACATTCAATAAGAATTTGTACTTCGCCATTTTTAAAAATAGCGTAATCAATCTTTTCACCTTTTTTAGTTCCCACATCACAGATGAACTCTGGCACAACTTCTGTAGGATCAAAGACGTCGTAGCCCAATACGTTATGGATAAATGGCATGACAAACGCGGTTTTCGTTGCTTCTTCAGTTTGAATCGCACCAGCTTGCTGCTTTATTTTTGCTGATAATGTGTTTAATTTTTCCATAAAATCCATTGAGTAAACCTCCTTCATTGAGATTCATTAATACTCCTTTATGCGCAAAGAAAAAAACGTGAAGTGCGTCAGTAAGCTCAACGGAATTAGACATTTAGACGAATTTTAAATTATTTTCTCTGAAAGCCTCTCATTACAAGAGGCTGCCTGTCAGGGCAATTACATCGCGGCCAGGTAAATCGCCATAATCTCAGCGTGAATCGCTTCGATGCAGACCTGCGCACCCGCTACTCTCTACTTATCGGCTTGAAACAACGCCTTATCACGCAGTAAATGGTCGTTCCCACGGCGGCGGGTAAAGCCAATTCGGTCAAAGTACTCGAGGATTTGCACCGCGAGTTTGCGACCGACGCCCAGGCAGTCACGGAAATCGGCAGCACTGGTGGCGCCTTGCGTTTGATCCAGTTCGCGGATCAAATTAGCAAAGGTTTGAATCCTGTCGTTCCGGTAATACCTGTCTTTTAAGATAGCTGTCACCAGCCCAAGCTGCGCGGCAAAGCGCAGTAACTGGCGCATGGTTTGTTCATCTTGCTGCGTTTCCCGTGCAAGATCGCGCACCCACCACGGGTCATCGCCAAACAGCACATCTACTTTTTCCCATATCGCCAGTTGTTCGGCGGAGAAGCCCGGTTTGTGGTCTGGAAGATGCAGCCAGCCCTGGCGGCTTGCAAGCAACTCTTCCTGACGCATTTTCTCGATTAACGCCAGAACCAGCGGTTCGTCTTCGCCAGGCAGCGCCATACGGCGTAAGCGTTCGCGTCCAGGGCCGGGTTGGTCATCGTGCTGCTGATGATAACGCTCGAGCGTATCGAGCAATTTTTGCTTCCAACGCGTTGCCATTTCATCACTCAGCAAGCTGTTGCCCGCGCGCAGATAATCCGGTCGGGTTAGCAGTTCCTGCAAGCCCTGAGCGGTGAGCTGGCGCGCCCAGGCAAAATTACTCAATGTCACAGCGCTACGCTGCAAATGGGTGTCGAGCGCCTGTTGGTCGTTTTCAGCGTGTTTTAGCTGCTGTAACCAGACCAAAAATGCAGGCTGACGTTTACCACGGCGCGGCGCGTGCAGAAGAATCGCTCTCGCACCGGCCAATGTGACGCGAGCACTGATATCGCGCAGCACCAGGCGGTCGTTATCAGCAAGCCACAACGGCATATCCAGGACCAGCTCAGCGAGATCGTCTTCCAGCAGAGAAATACGCCCGGTGACGTGGCTCGCGGCGTGGTGAATATGCAACGGCTGCCATTGCTGTAACGGTGCGTGGCTTTGCAACTGAACAATCACGCGTTCAACTGGCTGGAGCGGTTGCTCTGCCAATAACCAGTCGCCACGTTTGATATCCAGCTTTTCGGCATCGCCACTGATATTGAGTGCGATACGCTGCCCGGCAAATGCGCTTTCTGTTTTGCTATTTTGGGCATGTAAACCGCGCACGCGCATGGGTTTATCGGCACCTGTCAGCCAAAGTGAATCGCCAATTTTTACTTCGCCGCTAAGTGCGGTTCCCGTCACCACTAAACCTGCGCCTTTTACGGTAAAAGCACGGTCAATGGCGAGCCGGAAACGGTACTGGCGAGGATGAGCTCGCTCTGGCAGTGAAAGTAAGTGCTCACGTAGTTCATCTATCCCTGTGCCGCAGGTGGCTGCGGTGACAAACAAAGCAGCATCTTGCCAGCCAAATTCTTTGACCGTTTCCAGCACTGATTCACGGACTTCATCGATACGCGCTTCGCTCACCCGGTCGGCTTTGGTTAAGGCGACGGTTAACGATGGCTTGCCGGTTAATTGCAAAATGGTGAGATGCTCGCGAGTTTGCGCCATCACACCGTCGTCGCAGGCGACGACTAACAGCGCGTGGTCAATGCCACCCACGCCTGCCAGCATGTTGGCGAGGAATTTTTCATGCCCCGGAACATCAATGAAACCGGGAATTTTGCCATCGGGTTGCGGCCAGTAGGCGTAACCGAGATCGATGGTCATACCGCGTTTTTTCTCTTCCGGCAGACGGTCAGCATTCACACCAGTTATAGCTTGTAGCAGGGTGGTTTTGCCGTGGTCAACGTGCCCGGCGGTCGCAATAATCATGGTTTCAGGTTCTCCATGAAGCCTGTTTCATCTTCAAGACAGCGTAGATCCAGCCATAAACGCCCGTCGCTGATACGGCCAATAATGGGTTTGGGTAATTCGCGTAGGCTTTGAGTGAGTGCGCCAAGCGTGGAGCCTCGGCCATCTTTCGGGCTGAATGTCAGCGCCGAGCTTGGTAATCGGTCTACCGGTAAAGATCCGCTGCCAATTTGCGATAAACACGGCTCAACACAGACTGTGAATTGCTCGCCGTATTGGCTCTGAAATTCAGGCAGCAGACGTTGTGCAAGCTCTGTGATTTCATTCGCATCACGCGTTAACAGGCGTAACGTCGGCAATCTTTCAACCAGCGTTTCCGGATGCTGATATAAACGTAAGGTCGCTTCAAGGGCTGCCAGCGTCATTTTATCGGCGCGTAATGCACGTTTTAGCGGGTGGCTTTGAATGCGGGCGATGAGATCTTTTTTGCCGACAATAATGCCCGCTTGCGGGCCGCCGAGCAGTTTATCACCAGAGAAGCTCACCAGACTTACGCCTGCGGCAATCAGTTGTTGCGGCATCGGTTCTTCTGGCAATCCCCATTGAGTGAGGTCAACCAGCGAACCGCTGCCCAAATCGGTCACTACCGGAATGTTCAGCTCGTTGCCAAGCTCCACCAGTTCGGCTTCGGTGACGGCTTTGGTAAAGCCCGCCACCTGATAATTGCTGGTGTGGACTTTCATCAATAGCGCCGTATTTTCACCCGCGGCCTGACGATAATCTTTAAGATGCGTGCGGTTGGTGGTGCCGACTTCCACTAATTTGCAGCCCGCCTGGCGCATCACATCCGGAATGCGGAATGCACCGCCGATTTCAACCAGTTCACCGCGCGAGACAACCACCTCTTCACCACTTGCACAGGCTGCCAGCATCAGCAACACCGCTGCTGCATTGTTATTAACGATGCAGGCGTCTTCCGCACCGGTCAGCTCGCAAAGCAAGCCTGCCAGCGCTTTATCGCGATGCCCACGTTCTGCACCGTGTAAATCATATTCCAGAGTCACCGGGAAGCGCATCGCGTTGGTCACAGCTTCGATTGCCGCTTCTGCCTGCAATGCTCGGCCCAGATTGGTATGCAGCACGGTGCCTGTCAGGTTAAACACGGGCTGGAGAGCACTGCGCTGGTGAGATTCCAACTGTACTTGTGCCTGAGCCGCCCAATTTCCATTCCATGTCGGGAGCTGTTGTTGGGTTCGGATGTATTCGCGGGCGGTTTCCAGCATTTCACGTAAGGTGCTGACCACTTGCATGTGGCCGAAATTGCGTAGCAAATCGCTGAAAGAAGCGTCACGTAACAGTTTATCGATAGCTGGAAGCTGGCTGTACAAGTTGCGATCGGGTGTCATGGCAAGCCGCTGAGTGGTGAAATATAGCCTTAGTTTACAGGGGGAGTTGGCTCTCTGTCATGGGAGTTTAGGTTCGGAATGCGGGTGTGCGCTGCAAGTAAGGATATAAATTTAATATGAGTTAATTCTTTTGGAACGAAATGAATTAAACATTGA
>Ga0160439_1000197_pt1 | contig 42190 bp, 34 predicted proteins | sample HID1975M_E0MG_FD_108201 | JGI IMG/M metagenome (GOLD analysis project Ga0160439, IMG submission 108201) | Enriched soil microbial communities from UW Madison campus, WI, USA - HID1975M_E0 MG | ecosystem: Environmental > Terrestrial > Soil > Unclassified | place: USA: Madison, Wisconsin... | reverse complement strand
GTCTCGACGTACTGCGAGAACAGCAGGACGCCGACCTCCGGGTGCGTGCGGCGGATGTCGAGCGCGGCCCGCAGCCCTTCGTCCGTGAACGTGGGCGGCATGCGGATGTCGACGACGACGATGTCGGGCGGGTCGTCGGCCAGCAGCGCGACCTCGGCGACCAGCGAGGTGCCGTCCGGGACCGCGCCGACGACCTCGTGGCCGCGGCGCGTCAGCAGGGCGACGAGCCCGTCGCGCAGGATGGCCGAGTCCTCGGCGATCAGCAGACGCACGGCGCTACACCCGGCTCGGCACGGTCACGGTGACCACGGTAGGCCCACCGGCGGGGCTGGTGATGCCCAGCGACCCGTCCACCGAGCCGACCCGTTCCTGCAGGCCGGCCAGCCCGGTCCGTTCGGCCGACGAGCCGTCCGACGAGATGCGTGCCCCGCCCTGCCCGTCGTCGCGCACCCGGACACGGACGTCGGCGCCCACCTGCTCGACCAGCACGTACACGCCGGTGGCGCGGGCGTGCTTGACGGCGTTCGTGACCAGCTCGGCGACGCAGAAGTAGACGATGGTCTCGACCGCAGGCGATGCCGAGACGGCCTCGTCGACGTCGACCGTGACCGCCAGCGGGGAGCGGGCCGCGAGCGTCTCGAGCGCCACCGCGAGCCCGTCGTCGAGCGCCGGCGGGTGGATGCCGCGGGCCAGCTCGCGCAGCTCGACGAGCGCCTCCTTGGTCGACGCGTGCGCGCTGTCGACGAGGGCGAGCGCGTCGCCGTCGTCGCCGGCGGCGAGCTGCTCCTTGGCCTCGCCCAGCTGCATCGCGACGGCGACGAGGCGGGCCTGCGTGCCGTCGTGCAGGTCGCGCTCGATGCGGCGGAGCTTGGCGTCGGCGTCCTCGACGGTGCGCCCGCGCTGCTCCTCGAGCTCGCGGACCCGCAGGCTCGCGCGCGTCGGCGCCAGCAGTGCGACCGTCAGGAGGCGGAAGAGCTGCGCGAACCCGCGGACCAGCTGCGGCCACAGCCACCACAGCGCGATGCCCACGGCGACGAGCGCGACCTGACGAGCGGGGGTGTCGATGAAGTAGGAGTCCCCGAACGACGCGCCGCGGTGCAGCTCGCCGTCGCTGCCCAGCTGCTCGGGCAGGTACCGCGACCAGATCCAGTGCGTCATCGCGCCCAGCGAGACGAAGAAGAACGTGATGCTGACGACGAACGAGGCGATGGCCAGCGGGAACGTCACCGCCAGGAACAGCAGCGCCCGCCAGGACGGCCCGTCGCCCAGCCGCGCGACGAGCGAGCGCCAGAACCCCCGCGGCGAGCGGTAGGGCGCGGGGGCCGCCACGTCGACGGAGAGCATCGACCGGGCCATGCCGCGGTACGCCGCGCCCCACCCGCGCCCGCCCAGCACGACGAATCCGGCGGGGATCAGGCCGACGACCGTGACCGCGATCCCCGCGGTGAACGAGACCGCGAAGACGGCGTACGCGAAGCCGACGGGCGCTACCAGCAGCGCAAGGCACAGGTAGCCGAGCTCGGCCCAGGTGCGGCGGTCGAAGGGAGCGCGGAGGGCGCCGACCGGCCGGCGGTGGTCGACGACGCGGGCGTCGGGGGACTGCGTCACGGTTGTCATGATGACAAGCGTGCTCGTCGGGCGCCGCCTTGCCCACGGTGCAGGCCGCCGGGTCGTGCGGGGGTTGTCCCCCGTACGGGTGATCTCAGCCCGCGGACAAAAATTGACCAGAATTGTCGGATTTATCTACGGTCGTCGACATGACCTCGACGACACCGCACGCCGACCCGCGCCTCGAGCGCTCGGTCGCCATGCGCTGGTGTTGTCGCGGCGCGCGCACGTCCTGCTGACGACCTCGTCGCGCGCCCGGTCGACGACTCGCTGAGCCGTCGTCGACCCTGCCGGTTGCTCCCGACGACACGTCGCGCAACCCGCGGACCGTGAGCGGGCTACGCCCGCGCCCGGCTGTCACCCCGTCATGCCCGCACCCCTCGGCGCCTCGCCGACGGGTGGCACTCGCCTACCCGAAGGAGCTCTCCGTGTCCCTGCCCATCCTCACCCGACGACGACCGACCGGTGCCCGCACGCGCCGCCGCCTGCTCGCAGCCGGCGCCGCGCTCGTCGCCGCTGCCGCCGCACTCACGTCCGCATGCTCCACACAGACCGCGTCGGCGACCGGCGACGGGACCGTGACGCTGCGCTACCAGGGCAGCACCGGCCAGGTCACGCTGCCGGAGCTGGCCGACGACCTCGGCTACTTCACCAAGGTGAAGCTGGACTGGGTGGGGGACACCACCAGCGGACCGCAGGACATCCAGTCCGCGGCCACCGGGCAGACCGACTTCGGCGGCGCGTTCAACGGCGCCATCGCCAAGCTGGTCGCGGCGGGCTCCCCGATCACGTCCGTCATCAGCTACTACGGCTCCGACGACGTGACGTTCAACGGGTACTACGTGCTGGACGGCAGCCCCGTCAAGACGGCCAAGGACCTGATCGGCAAGAAGGTCGGGATGAACACGCTGGGCGCCCACCACGAGTTCGTCGTGCGCGAGTGGCTGGCCGAGCAGGGGCTGACGCCCGACGAGATCAAGCAGGTGCAGCTCGTCGTCGTGCCGCCCGTGTCCACCGAGCAGGCGCTGCGAGAGAAGCAGATCGACGTCGGCACCCTGGGCGGCGTCTTCCGCGACAGCGCGCTGAAGCGAGGCGGCCTGCGTCCGCTGTTCACCGACGCCTCCCTGTACGGGAAGTTCAGCTACGGCACCTACGTGTTCCGCGACGACTTCATCGCCAAGAACAAGGACGCCGTCGCCGACTTCACCCAGGGCGTCGCCCGGGCCATCCGCTGGACGCAGACGCAGCCTCGCGACGTCGTCATCGCCCGCTACACGACGATCATCGAGGGGCGCGGCCGCCAGGAGAACACCGACCTGGTGCAGTACTGGAAGAGCACCGGCGTCTCCGCGCCCGGCGGCGTGATCGCCGACAAGGAGATCGCCCTGTGGGTCAACTGGCTCGTGCGCGAGGGCACCCTGAGGAAGGGCGAGCTGGACCCGAAGGACCTCTACACCAACGAGTTCAACCCGTACTCCAACGGCACCTACGCGCCCGACGCGGGTCCCGACGGGACAGCGGCGCCGACCGCGGCGGCTCCCTCCCCGGCGGCGACGTCATGACCGCGGCGCTGCAGCTCACGGGCGTGCGCAAGGACTTCGTCCTGCGCGGACGGGGTTCCGCGGCCCGGTTCACGGCCGTGCGCGACCTCGACCTGACGGTCGCGGGCGGGGAGTTCCTGGCGATCGTCGGGCCCAGCGGGTGCGGCAAGTCCACGCTGCTGGACCTGGTGGCGGGGCTGACGGCGCCGAGCGCCGGCACCATCGAGCTCGACGGCGTACCCGTCGTCGGGCCCGGCACCGATCGGGGCGTCGTGTTCCAGCAGTACGCGCTGCTGCCGTGGCGCACCGCGCGCGGCAACGTCGAGCTGGGGCTCGAGGCCGTCGGCGTCCCGCGGCGCCTGCGGGCGGCGCGGGCGCAGGAGCACCTCGACCTCGTCGGCCTGACCGGCTTCGAGGACCGCTACCCGCACGAGCTGTCCGGCGGCATGAAGCAGCGTGTCGCGATCGCCCGGGCGCTCGCGGTCGACCCGCAGGTCCTGCTCATGGACGAACCGTTCGCCGCCCTCGACGCCCAGACGCGCGAGTCGCTGCAGGACGAGCTCCTGCGCATCTGGCGGGCCACGGGCAAGACCGTCCTGTTCATCACGCACGGGATCGACGAGGCGGTCTACCTGGGCCAGCGCGTCGCGGTGATGTCCAGCCGCCCGGGTCGCATCACGCGAACCATCGACATCGACCTGGACCCGCAACCGGGCCGTGACGTGCGGTCGGACCCGGCGTTCGGGCGGCTGCGCCACGAGGTGTGGTCCGAGCTCCAGGCCCCGCAGCACGACCGGGAGGTCGCTCATGTCTAGCTCCGTCCTGACCCGACCGACCGCGCCGCTCGACCCACCGCCGCCCGACTACCAGCGCCGTGCCGGCATCGGCGTCGACGACCTGCCGATCCCGTCCCGCACGGCCCGGGCCCGGACGCGCGCGGCCCGCGCCGTCACCGCGAGCGCCGCGATCGTGGTGTTCGCGGGTCTCTGGGAGGTGGCGCCGCGACTGGGGCTCGTCGACCGTGTCTTCCTCCCGCCGCTGTCGTCGGCGCTCGCGGCGCTCGGCGACCTGGCGGCGAGCGGCGAGCTGTGGGTGCACGTCCGCGCCAGCGTCTCGCGCGCGCTCGTCGGGCTGTCCATCGCCGTGGCCGCGGCCGTCCCTCTGGGCGCGCTGATCGGGCGCTCGCCGCGCGTCGCCCGGTTCCTCAGCCCGCTGCTGGAGCTGTTCCGCAACACCGCCGCGCTCGCGCTCCTGCCCGTGTTCGTGCTGATCCTGGGCATCGGGGAGACGTCCAAGGTGGCGCTCGTCGTCTACGCCTGCTTCTTCCCCATCCTGCTGTCCACGATCACGGGGGTCCGCACCGTGGACCCGCTGCTGGTGAAGTCCGCGCGCTCGCTGGGCATCCGGCCCGTCGCGCTGTTCACCAAGGTCACGCTGCCCGCGGCCGTCCCGACGATCTTCACCGGCATCCGCATGGCGGGTGCCGCATCGATCCTCGTGCTGGTCGCGGCCGAGATGGTCGGCGCCCGCGCGGGCCTCGGCTACCTGGTGACCGCGTCGCAGCAGAACTTCCAGATCCCCGCCATGTACGCCGGCATCCTCGCCATCGCGTTCGTCGGCATCGCCATCAACACCGCCCTCCTGCTGATCGAGCGCCGCGTCTCGCGCTGGCGCCCGGCGGCCTGACGACCCGGAGACCACCATGACCCGCACCCTGCACCTCAACGCCTTCCTCATGGGCGTCGGCCACCACGAGGCGGCCTGGCGTCATCCGCTGACCAGCGCGCCAGACGCTCTCACCGCGGCGCACTACGTCCGGCTCGGGCAGATCGCCGAGCGCGGTCTGCTCGACTCGGTGTTCTTCGCCGACGGGCTGGCCGTCGGGCCCAACGTCCACCGCAACACCCAGGCCGTCTTCGAGCCCATCACGCTCTTGACCGCGATCGCCGGAGCGACGAACCACGTCGGCCTCATCGCGACCGCGTCCACCACCTACAACGAGCCCTACACGCTGGCGCGCGCTTTCGCGTCGCTGGACCGCATCAGCGGGGGACGGGCCGGCTGGAACATCGTCACGTCCGGGTCCGACGAGGAGGCGGCGAACTACGGCTACGACCGTGCCCCGGTGCACGCCGGACGGTACGGCCGCGCCACCGAGTTCCTGGACGTCGCGCTCACCCTGTGGGACTCGTGGGAGCCCGACGCCGTGGAGCTCGACGCCGAGGCGGGTGTGTTCGCGGACCCGGCCAAGGTGCACCCGGCGGAGCACGTCGGCGAGCACTTCTCCGTGGCCGGCGCGCTCAATGTCCCCGGCTCGCCGCAGGGCCGGCCGGTGCTGGTGCAGGCGGGATCGTCGGAGTCCGGCAAGGAGTTCGCGGCCCAGTACGCGGAGGCGGTGTTCACCGCGCAGCGCACGCTGGCGGAGGGGCAGGAGTTCTACGCGGACCTCAAGGGCAGGCTCGCGGCGTACGGCCGGTCGCCCGACGACCTCGCCGTGCTGCCCGGCATCGTGCCGTTCATCGCCGACACCGCGGAGGAGGCCCGGGCGCTCGAGCAGGAGTTCACCGACCTGATCTCGCCCGACTACGCGCTGCGCCAGCTCTCCCGGATGCTCGGCATCGATCTCACCGACCACCCGCTCGACGCCCCGCTCCCGCCGCTGCCCACCATCGACCGCATCGAGGGCAACAAGAGCCGCTACCAGCTGGTCCGCGACCTGGCCGAGGGCGAGCAGCTCACCGTGCGGGAGCTGATCGGGCGCCTGGGGGGCGGCCGCGGTCACCGCACGTTCGCCGGTACGCCGGAGCAGGTGGCCGACGAGATCCAGGCCTGGTTCGAGGGCGGCTCGGCCGACGGCTTCAACGTGATGCCGCCGTACCTGCCGGGCGGTCTCGAGGTCTTCGTCGACCGCGTGGTGCCGATCCTGCAGCAGCGGGGCCTGTTCCGGACGTCGTACTCCGGCAGCACGCTGCGCGAGAACCTCGGCCTGCGCCCGCACGTCAACCGCTACACGGAGCCGGCGGCCGCCGCCCGCGCCTCGGGCTGACGCGGAAGAGCGCCGCCACGCGCACGCGCTCCCCGTGATCGCATCCGTGGTTGCAGCGCACACGCCCACCAGGGGCACGAGCGCTGCAACCACGGACGCAATCAGGGCGCGCCCCCGGGCGCGGGGACGGGTGGTGGCTGCGATAGCCTCCGCGTGCGACGCGCACGACGAGGGGACGAGATGGGCAAGCCGAAGCCGGCGGCGCTGGAGATCCGGGTGCTGCCGTGGCGGCCGCGCCGCCGCAAGTTCGACTCGTCCGACCTGGCCGACGGCGCCGGCGACGTGCTCGACATCGTCGACGACGACACCGGCATCGGGCTCGTCATCGGCCTGGTGGCGACCGTCGTCCTGCTGGTCTTCGCACCCGTGACAGCGGTCGTGCTCTCGATCCTGTTCCTGCCGGTCGAGGCGGGGATCGTGCTGGTGGTGGGCGCGCTGCTCCTGATCGCCCGGTTCACCGGCGTCATCCCCTGGCACGTGCTCATGCTGACACCCGTGGGCGACGAGTACGAGACGCTCCGGCTGCTGCACCGTGCGGTGCGGCGGGTGCGGGAGCTGAACGGCGGCGGCCGCCCGCCCGTCGTCTGGCGCTGGGTCTGAGGCCCGACCGGAGAATGCACTCCCAGGTCACACCCACGTGATGACCTGGACACGTGACGCGGCTACGGTGACAAGGGTGACCGAGACACCAGCCCCCATCGCCACTCGTGAGCGCACTGTCGACGGCTTCGTGCGGGAGTTCCTGCGCGAGCTGAACTTCGGGCAGGGCGTCGACCTGACCCGAGCCTCCGTCAACGACCAGTACCTGGCCATGGCCCGCACGGTCCGCCACTACCTGATGGTGCGCTGGCTCGAGACCCTGCGTCGCCAGAAGGAGCTGCAGGCCAAGTCGGTGGCGTACCTGTCGGCCGAGTTCCTGCTGGGCCGCCAGCTCGACAACGCGCTGCTCGCCTCCGGGCTCGAGGAGATCGTCGAGGAGGGGCTGGCCACCCTGGGCATCGACCTGGACACGCTGCGCGACGCCGAGCAGGAGCCGGGCCTCGGCAACGGCGGTCTGGGTCGCCTCGCCGCGTGCTTCATCGACTCGCTCGCCACCATGAACGTGCCGTGCATCGGCTACGGCATCCGCTACGAGTACGGCATCTTCCAGCAGACGTTCGTCGACGGCTGGCAGGTGGAGCAGCCGGACAACTGGCTCTCGCTCGGCTCGCCGTGGGAGTTCCCGCACCCGGAGGCCGCGGTGCGCGTGAACTTCGGTGGGCAGGTGGAGAACTACCAGGACGACGACGGCCTCATCAAGCGCCGCTGGGTGCCGGGCTGGTCCGTCCTGGGCATCCCCTACAACTACATGGTCCCCGGCTACGAGAACGGCCGCGTCAACACGCTGCGCCTGTGGAGCGCGGAGGCGACGCACGCGTTCGACCTGCAGATCTTCAACTCGGGCGACTACGCCGAGGCCGTGCGGTCGCAGACGTTCGCCGAGAACATCTCCAAGGTGCTCTACCCGGAGGACTCGACGCCGCAGGGCAAGGAGCTGCGGCTGCAGCAGCAGTACTTCTTCGTCGCCTGCTCGCTGAAGAACTTCATCGAGGAGGTGCTGCCGGAGGACTACGACCTGCACAACCTGCCCGACCGCATCGTCTTCCAGCTCAACGACACGCACCCCGTCATCGCCGTCCCGGAGCTCATGCGCATCCTGGTCGACGACAAGGGCTGGGACTGGGACGAGGCGTGGGGCGTGGTGAAGCAGTGCTTCGCCTACACCTGCCACACGCTGCTGCCCGAGGCCCTCGAGGTGTGGCCGGTCGAGCTGCTGGGCCGCCTGCTGCCGCGGCACCTGGAGATCATCTACCGCATCAACGAGGAGTTCCTCGACGAGCTGCGCGAGACCTACCCGGACGACGAGCTGCGCGTGCGCCGCATGTCGATCATCGCGGAGTACCCCGTGCGCGCCGTGCGGATGGCCTACCTCGCGACGGTCGCCGGCACCAAGGTCAACGGCGTCGCCGAGCTGCACAGCCAGCTGCTGCGGGACAAGGTGCTGAACGAGTTCGCCGACTACTGGCCCGACAAGTTCACCAACGTCACCAACGGGGTCACACCCCGCCGCTTCGTCCGCCTGGCCAACCCGGGGCTGTCGTCGCTCATCACCGAGGCCGTCGGCGACGGCTGGGTCACCGACCTCGACAAGCTGCAGGGCCTGGAGCCGCTGGCCGACGACGCCGAGTTCCGCGCCCGCTTCCGCGAGATCAAGCACGCCAACAAGCTACGCATCGCGGAGGTGCTGGAGCACCGCGACGGCATCGTCGTGAACCCGGACACGATGTTCGACGTCATGGTCAAGCGGCTGCACGAGTACAAGCGCCAGACGCTCAAGCTGCTGCACATCGTGTCGCTGTACGAGCAGGTCAGGTCCGGGAAGCTCGCGATCGAGGACGTCACGCCGCGGACGTTCGCGTTCGGGGCGAAGGCCGCGCCCGGCTACCTGCTGGCCAAGCAGATCATCGGGCTCATCAACGCGGTCGGCAAGACCGTCAACGCCGACCCCGCGCTGCAGGGCCGCCTCAAGGTCGCGTTCCCCGCCAACTACAACGTGACGCTCGCCGAGACGCTCATCCCGGCGGCTGACCTGTCCGAGCAGATCTCGCTGGCCGGCAAGGAGGCGTCCGGCACCGGCAACATGAAGTTCACGCTCAACGGCGCCCTGACCATCGGCACCGACGACGGCGCGAACGTCGAGATCCGCCGCCTGGTGGGCGACGACAACTTCTTCCTGTTCGGCCTCACCGAGCCGGAGGTGTCCGATGTCGTCGAGCGCGGCTACCACCCGTCCGCGTACTACGAGACGAACGCCGACCTGCGCGCGGCCCTCGACCTGATCGCCCGCGGCACGTTCTCCGGCGGGGACCGCGCGGTCTTCGAGCCGGTCGTGTCCAACCTGCTCAACGAGGACCGGTTCCTGGCGCTCGCGGACTTCCAGGCGTACATGGACGCGCAGGCGCGGGTCGACGTCGCCTACGCGGACCCCGACGAGTGGACGCGGATGGCCGTCCTCAACGTCGCGCGCGCCGGGTTCTTCTCCTCCGACCGGTCCATGCGCGACTACATCGAGCGCATCTGGCACACCCAGCCGGTGCTGCCGGCGTAGAGCGTCTCAGCAACCAGCCGCACCTGTGACGGGAGCTGCCTGGTGGGACCATTCCGCATCCCACCAGCCCCACGAGTCACGAGTGCGGCTGGTTGCTGCTCTCGGTCGCGGCCATCGGCGCGTCGCCGTCGGCCGGGGCGTCGCCCTGGGCGTCCTCGAGGGGTGCGCCGCCGCGGACGAAGCGGCCGACGGGGCCGTCGTCGAGCGATGCCGCACGCCCGAGCGCGGTGGCGACGACGATGACGAACGAGAGCGCGAACAGCCAGCCGATGTAGGCGAACGTCATGCCGAGGACGCCGAACTGCTGGGCTCCGTTGGTCAGCGCGATGGGCAGGTAGATCCCGCCGGCGGCCTGCAGGATCGCGAGCGCGACGGCCGTGACGACCCCGGGGAACGCGAGGACCCGCAGCCGCACCTGCCGGTCCATGAGCACGTAGGGGACCGCGGTCCACACCACGCTCCACACGACCAGCCGCACCAGAGTCTCCACCCAGCCCTGCACGGGTAGTCCCTGCGTCGCCGAAGCGGTCAGGTTGAGGATGCTCAGCGCCGCGACCACGGCGACGACTGCCGCCAGCCAGCGCCACGCCGTGCGGAGGCTCGGTTTGCGCACCCCCCACGCCCGCGAGTACATCCGCTCGAGCGCGCGGGAGTACGCGGTTGCGCCGACGACGGCGACGAGCAGGCCGAAGATGCCGAAGCCGCTGCCCACCTCGGAGCCCGCAGGCACGCTCCCCGCCAGGGCCCGGCGCACCGCGTCGGGCAGTCCGAGCGAGTCCGCCAGGCCGGTGCCGAACCCGTTGCGGGCGCGGCCGTACGACGCGGTCACCACCATGATCGGGATGATCGACGTGAAGGCCTGCGCGGCCAGCGTCATGCCACGGTCGAACGGCTCGATCTCGGCGACGCCCTCGATGGCCCGGTCCACGTACCGGCCGGCGGGGGTGGCGCGCCACCGCTCGGCCACCGGTTCGTACCGGCGCCGCAGCGCCTCCATCCGCTCGCGCAGCTCGGCAACAGCCACGGGTCTCCTCTGGTGTTCGCGGCGTGCGCCGGGACGAGGCGACGGCCCGGGTGGCGCGATGCTACCCGTCGAATGGGCCGGGACGACCCGTGCTGAGTACCCTGAGCGGGTGAGTCCCAAGAAGCCGCAGGAGATGAAGGCGTCCACCGCCGCCGCCAAGCTCGACGTGTACCTCCCGGCCACGCCCGAGGACTTCCAGAACGGCACCGTCACGCGTGACGAGCTGGCCGAGCTGCAGGCGAACCCGCCGGAGTGGCTGACCGAGCTGCGCCGCAACGGTCCGCACCCGCGGGGGGTCGTGGCCGCCCGGCTGCGTGTCTCGACCAGCGGCCTGGCGCGCGCGGGCATCACGGACCCGCTGACGACCGACGAGATCTCCGCGCTCATCGCCGAACCGCCCGAGTGGCTGGTGCGCGAGCGTCAGACGTACGAGGAGGTCCGCCGCGAGGAGCGCCGCCTCGAGTCCCGCGAGGCCGACCGCCGCGCAGCCGCCGCCCGCGAGAGCTGACCCTCCCGAGCGGAAGCCGGGCGTCGCGCGGGATGTCGGTCCCGCGTGCTGCCTTTCTGCCGCTATTCGAGCGAAAAGCAGCACGCGAGGGCGGACGGCCCCCGAGGGTGAGAGCTCAGCGACCCTTGCGTGGGCGCCTGGTCGTGCTGCGTCCCGACGTACGGGACGCAGCGGCGCCGCCTCCCGAGCTCTTGCCCTTGGCCGCACCACGTCTCCCCGACCCGGCGCCACTGCTCGCTTTCGCTCGCGGGCTCCGGCCCGACTCCGTGCCGGACTTCTTCGTCGGCGGTTCCTCGGGGGCAGCGCCGCGGCCGCGCGACGAGTTCGCCTTGCGGCCGCGGACGATGCCGATGAACTCCTCAGTCAGGTCGTCGTAGGCGTCCTCGAGCCAGATGAGCGCGACGGTGGATCCGGGCGCTTCGGGCACCAGGCGCGTCGTCAGGCCGCGGCGCTGGTGCAGCCGGGCCACGGACTGCGGGAGCAGCACGATGCCGACGCCGGCCGCGACCAGGTCGACGGCGTCGGCCGTCGTCGGCACGTCGCCGCCGGTGAACGGAGCGCCGGGCGCGTCGGACCAGCCCAGCAGGTCGTCGCCCGGCACGACGACGACCTCGTCGGCCAGGTCCGCGACCGGGACCTCCTCGACCACCGTGAGCACGTGGTCCTTCGGGACGACGACCACGGTCGCCTCGTCGTAGAGCGGGATGACGCCGAGCCCGTCGCGCTCGACGGGGAGCCGGACCAGCGCCGCGTCGGCGTCGCCGGCGCGCAGCCGGGCCTCCGCGTCGGCAGGCTCGGCGACCACCAGCTCCGCGGGCACGTCGCGCAGCCGCTCGCCCCACACGCGCAGCCACCGGTCGGGGTTGACGCCGGGGACGATGAGGATGCGGAAGGTCGCCGGCGTCCGGGCTGGGTCGGTGCTGGGCTGGCCGGTGCTGGGCTGGTTGGTCGGGTCGGTCATCGGGTCCTCACGGCGATCACGTCGGCGACGGGGTGGCCCAGGTCCAGGCCGCGTTGCTCGAACTTGGTGATGGGGCGGTGCGGCGGCCGGGCGACGAGGCCCGAGCTGTCCAGGCCCGGGTCGGCCTCCAGGACGTCACGCATCTGTGCGGCGTAGTCGGGCCAGTCGGTGGCCACGTGCAGCGTGCCGCCGACGCGCAGCCGCGAGCGCAGCAGCTCGACGTGCGCGGGCTGGATCAGGCGGCGCTTGTGGTGGCGGGCCTTGGGCCACGGGTCGGGGAAGTAGGCGTGGATCGCGTCCAGGCTGTCGGGCCCGACGGCGCGTCGCAGCAGGTCCAGCGCGTCGCCGTGCGCCACGCGCACGTTGGTCAGCTCGCGCTCCTCGGCGAGTCCGAGCAGCTGCGCGATGCCCGGTAGGTGCGCCTCGATCGCGAGGTAGTCGCGGCCCTCGTCGTCGGCCGCCATGGCGACGGTCGCGTCCCCCATCCCGGAGCCGATCTCCACGACCACCGGCGCGGAGCGGCCGAACAGCGCCGCGGTGTCCAGCAGGCCGTCGGCCGTCGTGGGGTACGGGTGCGCCTCGTCGTGGACCGAGAAGCCCCACCGCGGCCAGAGCCGGTCCAACGCGTCCTCGCGCTCCGCGCTCAGCGGTGCGCGGCGCGGGTGGAACGTGCGCAGCGGCTCGTGCGGCCGCGACGCGACGTGCCGGAACGCGTCGGAGGGCAGGGTCACGGACCCCAGCCTACGGACGCGTCCTCACCACGCCGACGCGATCACCGCGAACGTCTCCCCGAACGGGCCCTGCAGCACGGCCACCCGACCGAACGGCGAGTCCTGCGGCTCGACGAGCACCGTGCCGCCCAGCTCGAGCGCGCGAGCGGTCGTCGCGTCGGCATCGGCGGTGCCCAGGTAGAGCGTCCAGCCGGTGCGGCTGTCGTCGGCGGTCTGTCCGACTCCGGTCACGGGATCGGCGCCCTGACGCAGCGTCGCGTAGACGAACCCGTCGCCGCTCATGTCCTGCGGCTCGAGACCGCTGACCGCGGCGTAGAACGCGAGCGCGGTGGGCTGGTCCGGTGACATGACCTCGGTCCACGCCATCGCGCCCGGTTCCGCCACCACGTCCCAGCCCGTGTGGTCGCGGGACTGCCACAGGCCGAAGGGAGAGCCGTCCGGGTCCGAGGCGAGCGCCATCGTGCCGAGGTCGCCGATCGTGGTGGGCCCGGCGAGCACCTGCCCGCCCCCCGCACCGACCTGCTGCGCGGCCGTGACCACGTCGTTCGTCGCGAGGTACACGCACCACCGCGGTGCCACGTGCGCGTCAGCCCCCGCCTCGCCGAAACCCACCACCCGCCGCCCGTCGAGCGTCGCCTGGGTGTACCCGCCCGTCTCCGGGCCGCCCACCTCGAAGTCCCACCCGAGCAGCGGGCCGTAGAACGCCCGCGCGTCGTCGAGCGAGGGGACGGTGAGGTCCGCCCACGCGGGCGTACCGGCGGGCCAGCGGTCGGGATGCGTCGTCATGCGCCCATCCCACACCCGACCCCCGACATCCGGCGCGCTGTGGACGACGAGCGACGCGCCCGACGACGAGCCGTGCCGTCACGCGATGCTCACCCGCGCGCAGCCGACCAGCGCGGGACAGCGGTGGGGGTCCTGTGCTAGTCACGACACATGACGAAGACGGCGCAGACCCAGGCCTCGGGCGGTGAGAGCGGGCTGACCGTCGTCGTCGCGCTCGGGGCGAACCTGCTGATCGCGGTGGCCAAGACGGCGGCGGCGATCATCACGGGCGCGGCGTCCATGCTCGCGGAGGCGGCGCACTCGTGGGCCGACACGGGCAACGAGGTCTTCCTGCTGATCGCGCAGCGCAAGGCCGACCGACCCGCGGACAAGACCCACCCCCTCGGCTACGGCCGCGAGGTCTACGTGTGGTCGATGTTCGCGGCCATCGGGCTGTTCGCCGTCGGGGCCGGGGTCTCGGTCACGCACGGCATCCAGGAGCTCATCCACCCCGAGCCGGCCACGGACTTCGGCATCGCGTACGCGGTGCTCGCGGTCTCGGCTCTGCTGGAGGGCACGTCGTTCCTGCAGGCCAACCGGCAGGCGCGCCGCGAGGCGCACGACCGCGATCGCGACCTCATCGACCACATCCTCGCGACGTCCGACCCGACGGTCCGCGCGGTGTTCTTCGAGGACGCGGCGGCCTTGATCGGCATCGTCATCGCCGCCACCGGCATCGGGCTGCACCAGGTGACGGGCTCCGCGGTTCCCGATGCGGTGGGCTCGATCCTCGTCGGGGTGCTGCTGGGGGTCGTCGCGGTGCTCCTCATCCAGCGCAACCGCCGGTTCCTGGTGGGCGAGGCGGCCGAGCCCAAGGTGGTGCGGGGCGTGGTGCGGATGATGCTGGAGCAGCCGGAGATCGCGCGCGTGACGTACCTGAGCCTGCAGTACGTCGGGGCGCAGAAGCTGTTCCTGGTCGGTGCCGTCGACCTGACCGGTGATCCCGTGGAGACCGAGGCGTCGCACGTGCTCGCGGCGCTCGAGAAGCGCATCGCGGAGAACCCGGTGGTCGTGCGCGCGGTGCTGTCGCTGTCCGAACCGGAGGAGCAGTCGCTGGTCGGCTGACCGGAGCGGACCCTCAGAGCGTGCGCAGGAACTGGCGGACCTCGTCGAGGTAGCGCCCCTGCGCGGGCTCCGGCGACAGCGCGAGGTCGTGCGCTCCGCCGGGCACCTGCCGCAGCGTGACGTCGCGGCCCAACAACGGCGCGCGAGCCGCCATCTGCTCCACGTCCAGCACGGAGTCGCTGGTCAGCAGCGCGTCGTGGAAGGAGTGGTCCGGGCCGCTGACGTCGGACGTCAGCACCAGCACGGGGCAGTCGACGTCGAGCCCGCGGGCAACCCGCGCGTGGCCTCGTCGCACGGTCCGGATGAACCCCGCGCGCACGGGGAACCCTTGCAGCGGCTTCCATGCCAGGTCGTAGCCCCACTGCGCGTGCAGCGCGGTGCCGTAGAACTCGCCCAGGTGCGCGACGACGAGGTTCGGGGCCACCCGGCCGACGACGTCGAGCACCCTCGTCAGCGGCACGCGCTCCGCCCAGCTGCCGCGCAGGTCCAGCCACGGCGAGTTGAGCACGACGCCGGCCAGCAGCCCGGGTCGCGCGTCGGCCCACAGTGCCGCGATCAGCCCGCCCGTCGAGTGGCCCAGCAGCACGACCTCGTCGTGGTCCTGGCGCAGCACCCGGTACGCGGCGTCGATCTCCTGCGCGTACACGGACAGGTCGGTGGTGTAGTTGGGCTCGCGGCCCGGGCGGATGGAGCGGCCGTAGTCGCGCAGGTCCAGGCCGTACACGTCGGCCTCGTCGGCGAGCGCGTCCGCGACGTGCGGGTGGAAGAAGTAGTCGACGAACCCGTGCAGGTAGAGCACGGCGCGGCGCTGCGTGGGCGTGCGCCCGACGAGCGTCGCGACGGGATCGGGAGCGCGTCCGTCGGCCCGCAACGGCAGGGTGCCAGCGGTCCAGTCGCCCCCGAGGATGTCGACACCAGCGTCCATGGCCAGATGCTCCCACGCCGCCGCCGGCCCGCTCGTCACGAACCCGCCGCACTTGTGACGGGAGTGAACTGATGGGGCGGCCAGACGTCACGCGGGTTCACTTCTGTCCCAAGTGGGGCTGGTTGCTGACGCCTGCGGAAACCCACGGGCTCAGGGCGCGACGACCTCGCTGGCCCGGACGACGAGACGGGTGGTCGCGGTGGCATGGCCGTCAAGACTTGAGTGGAATAGGCTCAACTCTGGATCGTGTTGCTCAGGGTAGACATTTCCTTGACCCCATCTGGAGGACCGTTGGACGCGAAGTTCACCACCCGCTCGCAGGAGGCCATCGGCGACGCCCTGCAGCAGGCCACCGCCGCGGGCAATCCGCAGCTCGAGCCCGCCCACCTGCTCAACGCCCTGCTGCAGCAGGAAGGCGGCGTCGCGGGCGCGCTGCTCGACGCGGTCGGCGCGGACCGGCAGGCGCTGGGCCGCACCACGCGCGCCGCGCTGGTCAACCTGCCGACGACGACGAGCACCAGCCAGCCCACAGCCAGCCGCGCCACCGCCGCCGCGCTCGAGGCCGCCAACACGGAGGCCCGCGCGCTCGGCGACGACTACGTGTCGACCGAGCACCTGATCATGGGCCTCGCCGCCGGTCAGTCCGGCATCGCCGACGCCCTGCGCGCCGCCGGCGCCTCGCGCGACGCCCTCGCGGCGGCGCTGCCGAACGTGCGCGGGAACACCCGCGTCACCAGCCCCAACCCGGAGGGCACGTTCAAGGCGCTGGAGCAGTACGGCGTCGACCTGACGCAGCGGGCGCGCGACGGCAAGCTCGATCCGGTCATCGGGCGCGACTCCGAGATCCGCCGCGTCGTGCAGGTGCTCTCGCGCCGCACCAAGAACAACCCGGTGCTGATCGGCGAGCCCGGCGTCGGCAAGACCGCCGTCGTTGAGGGGCTGGCCCAGCGCATCGTCGCCGGCGACGTCCCGGAGTCCCTGCGCGGCAAGCGGCTGATCAGCCTGGACCTCGCCGCGATGGTGGCCGGCGCCAAGTACCGCGGCGAGTTCGAGGAGCGTCTCAAGGCCGTCCTGCAGGAGATCACCAGCTCCGACGGCGAGGTCGTCACGTTCATCGACGAGCTGCACACGGTCGTCGGCGCGGGCGCCGGCGGCGAGGGCGCCATGGACGCGGGCAACATGCTCAAGCCCATGCTGGCCCGCGGCGAGCTGCGCCTGGTGGGCGCGACGACGCTCGACGAGTACCGCGAGCGCATCGAGAAGGACCCGGCCTTGGAGCGGCGGTTCCAGCAGGTCTACGTCGGCGAGCCGTCCGTCGAGGACACCGTCGCGATCCTGCGCGGGCTCAAGGAGCGCTACGAGGCGCACCACAAGGTGACCATCAGCGACGCGGCCCTCGTCGCCGCATCCACGCTCTCCGACCGCTACATCACCGGCCGCCAGCTCCCCGACAAGGCGATCGACCTGATCGACGAGGCCGCCTCGCGCCTGCGGATGGAGCTGGACTCGAGCCCGGTCGAGGTCGACGAGCTGCAGCGTGCCGTCACGCGTCTCGAGATGGAGGAGGTCGTGCTGGCCGAGTCCGACGACGAGGCGTCGGCCGAGCGGCTCGAGAAGCTGCGCGCCGACCTGGCCGACCGCCGCGAGGCGCTCGCGTCGCTCACCGCGCGCTGGGAGAAGGAGAAGGCGGGGCACAACCTCGTCGGCGACCTCAAGGCGCGCCTGGACGCGCTGCGCACGGACGCGGAGCGCCTGCTGCGCGAGGGCTCGCTCGAGGCCGCCGCGCGCATCCAGTACGGCGAGATCCCCGCGCTCGAGCGCGAGATCGAGGCGGCGGAGGCGTCGGAGGCGCAGGTCGACGAGGCCGTCGCCCCCGAGGGCACGCCCATGATCGCGGAGAAGGTGGGGCCCGACGAGATCGCCGAGGTGGTCGCGCAGTGGACGGGCATCCCCGCCGGGCGGCTGCTGGAGGGCGAGACCGCCAAGCTGCTGCGCATGGAGGACGTGCTGGGTGAGCGGCTGATCGGCCAGCGTGCCGCCGTCGCGGCGGTGTCCGACGCGGTCCGTCGTGCACGCGCCGGCATCTCCGACCCCGACCGTCCCACGGGCTCGTTCCTGTTCCTGGGCCCGACGGGCGTCGGTAAGACCGAGCTCGCCAAGGCGCTCGCGGACTTCCTGTTCGACGACGAGCGCGCCATGGTCCGCATCGACATGAGCGAGTACTCGGAGAAGCACTCGGTCGCGCGCCTCGTCGGCGCACCTCCCGGCTACGTCGGGTACGAGGAGGGCGGCCAGCTCACCGAGGCCGTGCGCCGTCGGCCGTACTCCGTCGTCCTGCTCGACGAGGTCGAGAAGGCGCACCCGGAGGTCTTCGACATCCTGCTGCAGGTGCTCGACGACGGTCGCCTGACCGACGGCCAGGGGCGCACGGTCGACTTCCGCAACGTCATCCTGGTGCTGACGTCCAACCTGGGCTCGCAGTTCCTCGTCGACCCCGTGCTGTCGGACGACGAGAAGCGCGAGGCCGTCATGGGCGCCGTGCGCGTCTCGTTCAAGCCCGAGTTCCTCAACCGGCTCGACGACGTCGTGCTCTTCGACCCGCTGTCGATCGACGAGATCGGGCACATCGTGGAGCTGCAGATCGCCGCGCTCGCGGCCCGGCTGCGCGACCGTCGTCTGACGCTCGACGTGACGCCGGCCGCCCGCGACTGGCTCGCGCTCGAGGGCTACGACCCCGCCTACGGTGCCCGGCCCTTGCGTCGGCTGGTGCAGCGCGAGATCGGCGACCGGCTGGCCCGCGCGCTGCTCGCGGGCGAGATCCGTGACGGCCAGCAAGTGACGGTCGACCGGTCCGGGGACACCCTCGTCGTCTCCTGACGCGCACTCCCCCCGGAACGTCCGAGCAACCGGTCGCTATGGCGACCGGAGGCTCGGACGTTGTGGGTGGGGACCGTGGCGGCCGCCTCCGCAGTGGGTGGCCGCCACGGTCGCGACCAGGGTCCCACAAGGGACTGTGAGCGCTCACGTGGCAATCGGGTTGGCTCCGCGCGGGTCCGACGACGACGATGGACCCATGAGCACCCTCGAGCAGCTGACCGCCGACCTCACCACCGCCATGAAGGCGCGCGACACGTTCCGCACCGGCACCATCCGCCAGGTGATCGGGGCCGTGCGCGCGGAGGAGAAGGCCGGTTCGGTCGCCCGTGAGCTGTCCGACGACGAGGTCCTCAAGGTGTTGACGCGCGAGGTGAAGAAGCGCCGCGACAGCGCCCAGATCTACACCGACGCGGGCGCCGACGAGCGCGCGCAGACCGAGACCGCCGAGGCCGACCTCATCGAGACGTACCTGCCCGCCAGGATGTCCGACGAGGAGCTGTCCGCGCTCGTCAGCGCCGTGATCGCCGAGACCGGCGCGAGCAGCATGAAGGACATGGGCGCCGTGATGAAGGAGGCCACCGCCCGCGCCGGTGCCTCCGCGGACGGCAAGAAGCTCTCGACCCTGGTCCGCGCCGCCCTCGCCTGATCGCACAGGGGGAGGTGCTGGACGCGGGCACGGCTAGGGGAGGACAGTTGATGCCGCCCGTTTTCGGGTAGTTCGTCCGCTTCTGGACAGACTCCGCTCCGGAGCCGCGGTGCGGGCGGGCCTTCAGGGGAAGAGGTCGGTCATGGGTCGTCTACGCACAGGTGCGGTCGCGCTCGCGGTCGTCGGACTGGTGGCAGCCGGAGGCGCTCCGGCGTCGGCCACCCACAACAGCACCCCACGCCACTTCGGTCACGGCGCGGCGTGGCACCCGACGAAGTTCACGCCGCACCGCAAGCCGGTGGCCGGCGCGACGACGGTCGTCGCGTCCGGCCTGGCGGGCCCGCTGACCTTCGGCGTGGACGGCCGTCAGCTCTACGTCGGGCAGGCGTTCGCGGGCATCGTGTCCAAGCTGGTGCCCGGCGACGACCCGCTCGTCGTCGGGACCGCGGCAGCCGGTGCGGACGCTGCGGCCGTCGACGTCGCACCGGGCGTGCTCACGTGGGGTGAGCGCGTCGGCGGCGAGGGGGAGCCCCCGTCGGTGTCGGTCCTGCACCGCCAGACGCGCGACGGCGTGCAGGACGTCGACGTGCTCGCGTACGAGACGTCCGCCAACCCGGACAAGAACACGACCTACGGCTTCCGTGACCTGTCCGACGCGTGCGCGGCGCTGGTGCCGGCGATGTTCCAGTCCTACCAGGGGGCGATCGACTCGCACGTGTACGGCTCGGTCAACGTGGGTGGCACGACCTACCTGGCCGATGCGGGCGCCAACGCGATCCTCAAGGTGGACCGGAAGGGCACGATCAGCACGGTCGCCGTGCTGCCGGGCGTCCCGGTCAAGGTCAGCGCGGACCAGGCCGCTGCCTTCGGGCTCCCGGCGTGCGTGGCGGGCCACAAGTACTGGTTCGAACCCGTCCCGACCGACATCGAGGTGGCCGGCGGTGGTTCCTTCTACGTCACGCTGCTGCCGGGCGGTCCGGAGGACGGCAGCCTGGGTGACCAGGGGCGGCTCGTGAAGGTGAATCGCACCGGCAAGGTCACGACCGTTGCGACAGGGCTGGCGGGTGCGACCGGCGTCGCGGTCGCCGGCGACGGGTCGGTGTTCGTCGCCGAGCTCAACGGCAACCGCGTCTCGTCCGTGGACGGGCGCGGGCGCGTCCGCACGCTCGTCGAGCTCAACCAGCCGCCCGGCGTCGAGTGGGCGAACGGGAAGCTGTACGTCTCGACCGACGTGTTCGGCGCCGGCCAGGTCGTCTCGCTGAAGGTGCGCTGAGCCGCTCGCCGGGCAGAGCCGAGGGCCCCGGGTCGGGGTGGGGGGTGACCCGGGGCCCTCGGCGGTCGGTGCGACCTACCGCTTCACGTTGACCTTCGCGGTGTGGGACGTGACCGTCCCGGCCTTGTTCTTGGCGACGACGCGGTACGACGCCTTGTTCGCCTTCACGACGAGCGTGCGGGCGGTGGCGCCGCGCACGGCGGTCCACTTCGACGAGCCGGCCTTCTTCACGTACCACTGCAGCTTCGGCGCCGGCGTACCGGTGACGGTGACCGACAGCTTCACCTTCTTGCCGGCGTTGACCGTCGCCGAGCGGGGCTGCTGGGTGATCCTCGGCTTCACCGGGGTCGCCGACACCGTCGCCGCCTTGGTCGTCGTCGAGCCCGCCGTGTTGGCGAACACGGCCCGGTAGGCCACGCTCGTCGCCCCGACGGTCACCTTCAGCGAGGTCGCCCTGGCGTTCTTGACCGCCTTCCAGGTCGACGAGCCCGCGGTCCGCTGCTCCCAGCGCACGGTGGGCGCCGGGTAGCCGTTGGCGGCGGCGCTCAGGGTCACCGAGCGTCCCGCCCTGGCCTGGGTCGACGACGGGTTCTTGGTGATCACCGGCGCCACGGCGCGCACCCGCACGGTGGCGGCCGACGACGTCGCCGTCCCCACCGAGTTGGTGAACACGGCCCGGTAGGCGGCCCCGTCGTTGGCGGCGGAGACCTTGACCTTCAGGGCCCCGGTGGTGGCGCCGGCGACGGACTTCCAGGTCGACGAGCCCGCGGCGCGGCGCTGCCACGCGACCGTCGGCGCCGGGAGCCCGGTGGCCGCGGCCGTCAGGGTCACCGTGGAGTCGAGCTTCGCGGTGACGGACTGGGGCTGGCTCGTGACCGTCGGTGCCGAGGTGGGAGGAGCCACCGGGCCGGCGAACTGAGCGACACCCCACCGGGCGGTGTTCTGGTAGGACCGGCCCGTCGGGTCGGACCAGATCCGCACGGCCTGACGCACACCGGCGGCGGCGTCGTTGACCTGGAAGTCCATGCCCGCGAGGTCACCCGCGGTGACCTCGTGGCCCAGGGACAGCGACGCCTCGACGACGTACCCGCCGTCGACGATCTTCGCCGCGGACGTCAGCCTGTCGCCGATGACCGTGGTGTCACCGCTGATCGACTGCGCGCCCTTGTAGTTGATCCGGTACTGGCCGTCGGCCGGGTTGTACGCCCCGGACTTCGCGTTGACCGGGTCGAGGAAGATCTCGACCGAGTCCTGCTCCCACGCGTTCGACGACGTGGCGTCGAGGGTGGGGTCGGCCACCTGCGCCAGCACGTCGACCTTGTCGTCGTGCCACAGGAGACGGACCGTGGCGACCGCGCCGCCCGTGCCCTCCACCTGCGTGGTCGTCGTCACCGACGGCGCGTCGGCCCAGACCGCGTCGATGTCGCCGTCGATCGTCGGCGCGCTGGACGCCTCTGGGACGGTGACCCGGCTGATGGCCTCGATGAGCGTCGCGACGCCGAGCGCGCCGCCGGTCTCCTGCTTGTTGGTCAGGTCGTTCCAGGAGTGCGTGCTGCCGCTGCCGTCGGCCACCCGCACGTCGAACGGGACCATGTCGCCCTGCTCGAGCGCGTCGAGCTGGATCGTCGCGGTCGCGACGTAGCCGTCGGCAGTCGCCGTGGCGTCGGGCCGCTCGACGACGACCGGCGAGGCGCCGCCGAACAGCGTGACCGAGTCGTCGTCGCCGTCGTTCGTCGCGTCCGCCACGTGCACACGGGCCTGCAGGCCCGACGACGTCCAGCGCAGCTGGAACCCGGTGTCACCGCTGATCTCCGTGTCGGGGATCAGGTTCCAGTCGTCGCCCGACGACGCACGCGCGTCGACCTGACGCGTCAGAGTCGGCAGCTTCGACGGGTCGACGATCCCCCAGAAGGCCGGCTTGGCCTGCAGGTCGTCGTCGAACAGGAGCGGGGCACCCGTGCGCCAGCTGCGGCTGTCGTACGGACCCCACACCGTCACGGAGAACAGGTCGGGGAACTCACGCAGCATGTCGAACACGGACTGGTAGTAGTAGCCCTGCTCGACGAGCTTGTCCTGCGTGACCGTGCCGTCGATCTGCACGTCGAGCTCGCTGACGTCCTGCAGGATCCCGAGCGTCGCGAACTTCTCCAGCGTGACCTTCATCTGGTCGACCGGCTGCGCCAGGCTGACGTGGAACTGGTGCCCCACGCCGTCCACCGGGACGCCGTCGTCGAGGAGGCCCTTCACGACGTCGAACATCGCCTGCCGCTTGGCGGGCAGCTCGGTGTTGTAGTCGTTGATGAAGAGCTTGACCGGGCCGTTCTTCTCGCCGCCGTTGAACGCCTCCGACGCGATCTCGAACGCGTCCTTCAGGTAGTCCGGACCCAGGGTGTTGTACCAGCCGCTGCGGCGCAGGCCGTCGCTCTCCGACTCGGCGATGGCCTCGTTGACCACGTCGAAGCCGACGATGGGGTTGCCGGCCGTGCCGTACTCGCCGTACTCGGTCCGGAAGTGGTCGGCCACCGTCGTGATGTGCGTGCGCATGCGCTGCAGCAGCAGCGCCTGGTCCGCGGCGCTGTCGGTCAGCGGCGTGCCGTCCTCGTGCTGGAAGAACCAGTCCGGCGTCTGGCTGTGCCACACCAGCGTGTGCCCCCAGACGCGCAGGTGGTTGGCGACCGCGAAGTCGACGAGCTGGTCGGCGGCCTCGAAGGTGAACTTCCCCTCCTCCGGCTGGATCGCCTCGGGCTTCATCTGGTTCTCGGGCGTGAACTGGGCGAAGTGCTTCGTCACGAGGTCCTTGCCCGTGCCGGTGGTCTCGCGTGCGTCGATCGCGACGCCCATCGGCCACGGCACCTCGTCCTTGAGCGACGGGATGTCCGTCTGGACGGGCGGGGCGGTGGAGCCGGAGACGACGATGTCGTCGACCAGGAACGGGGCGGTGCCGGACGCCGTCTCGAAGTACAGCAGCGCTGAGGTCGCCGCGGTCATGGCATAGCTGCCGCTGATCTGCACCCACGCGTCGGCGGTGACACCGGTGGCCGTCGCGACCGTGTCGTACGAGTCGCCGTCGGCCGTGGTGCGCTGCACGCTGAGGCGGACGTCGGCCGGTGCCGTCTCACCGGGCGCGAGGCGCACCCAGGCGGAGACGTCGTACGTGCGGCCCGCGGTCCAGCTGACCGACGCGCCCAGACCGTGCCAGGACTGGGTGCGGCCGGTGACACTCGCGGAGGCCGAGCCCCCGTGGGCGACGTCGGAGATCGCGACCACGGGCGCCTCGCCGTTGCCGCGCGCGCTCCACAGGCCCAGGCCGTCCTCGAACCCGGTGCTCAGACTCGGGCCGGACGGCGTGTCGTCGGCGGGACCACCCTGCGGGAGGGTGAACGTCCAGCCCGCCGCGAGGCGCTCGGTGACCACCGTCGTGACCGCGGCGAGCGTGCCCGAGCGGTCACCACCGCCGTCGTGCGTCAGCACCACCTGGCCGGCCTTCATGGCCGCCCGCAGGTTGGTGGTCAGCGTCGGGACGTCCTGCGTCTCCCAGTCGCTGATCGTGTTGACCACGGCCAGCGGCTGCATACCCAGGTCCACGGCCACCTGGGCCGTCTGGCCCCAGCTGCCGTTGGGCGCGCGGAAGTACGGGACGGCGGCGTCCGGGTCACCGAGCGCGTCGCGGATGATGCCGAGGTTCTTCACCAGGTCGGCGCGGACCCGGTCCGGCGTCCAGCTGCCCATGTCGTCGTAGGTCGTCGAGTGGTTGCACAGTGTGTGCCCCTCGGCGACGATGCGGCGCAGCAGCGCGGCCCCGCCGTCGGCCTGGATGTTCTGGCCGATGACGCAGAACGTGGCGTGGATGCCCTGGTCCTTGAGGAAGTCGAGCAGCTTCTCGGTGGTCCCGGGGTTGGGGCCGTCGTCGAACGTGAGAGCGGCCACGTCTCCCGTCCCGCGCGCCGCGGTGACGGGGGTGGTGGTGGGGTTCACGGCACCTCCGGGGGTGACGTCGCCGGGGTCGGTGCTGCCGCCCGTCGTCGACGTGATGTCGACGTCGTCGAGCAGCAGGTCGGGCTGCTTGCCGTCGATCGCGGCGGCCTCGAGGTAAAGGGTGGCCGTCGGGACGTTCGCGGCGCGCGTGTACGAGCCGGTCAGGTGGACCCAGCCGTCGGCGCTCGCAGTCACTGGGTTGCCGACCCAGGTGTAGGTGCTGGAGGTGGCGCCGGTGGCCTTGCTCTCGACCGTGAAGTGCACGCCCGACGAACCGGCGGAACCTGCGGGCAGCTTGACCCACGCGCTCACGCTCACGGCGGCGTCGGCCGGGAACAGGGTGGCGACGTTGGTGGCGGCGCCGTTCCAGTCGGCCGTCGCGCCGGTGATCGACAGCGCGTGCGTGCCGCCGTGCGCCTCGGCGGTGGTCGTCGCGACGGTGACCGCGCCGCGCGGGCCCCACGGCGTCGCGCTGCCGTTCTCGAAGTCGTTGCTGAGCAGCGTGGTGGTCTCGTCGGCCGATGCCGTCGTGGCGAGGCCGGTCAGTGTCAGTCCTGCGGTCGTGGCGGCGACCGCGAGCGCGAGCGCCCCTGTGCCTGCCTTCGTGAGCATGCGTACGGATCTCATCAGCGCTCCCTTGCGCGACGATGCGGGTCCCACCCCGGACCGGACCCTACGGGGGATTTGTGCCGCATGCCAGAGAGTTCGATAACGATACGGATAACGTTATCGAAACGAGGCCGCTGCGACGGCCGGTCCACACCCCGATCGCGCGGCCGGCCGGTGTGCGGCCGCGGTGGCAGATGCTCAGATCGCGCGGCAGCTGGCGCGTTCCACCATCGACGTCGACAGGCGGACGTGCGTGGAGGCGACGTCGCGGCCGGCGATGAGGTCGACGAGCATGTGCAGCGCGGTCGCGCCCATGTCCTGCAGCGGCTGCGCGATGGTCGTGAGAGGCGGGTTGGCCAGGGCCGACTCGGGCACGTTGTCGAAGCCGATCACCGACAGGTCGTCGGGCACCCGCAGACCCAGCTCGCGTGCGACCTCCATGGTCCTGATGGCGGAGAGGTCGTTGGCGGCGAAGATCGCGGTGGGGCGGTCGTCGAGCGTCAGCAGGTCGTGGGCAGGGGCGGTCGCGGAGTCGGGGCGGAAGTCGCCGTTGCGCACGAGCGCCTCGTCGACGGGGACGCCCGCGGCGGCCATCGCGTGCCGGAAGCCGTCCTCGCGCAGGCGGGCCGACTCGAGGTCCGGGCGCCCGCCGAGCAGCGCGATGCGGCGGTGCCCGAGGCCCAGCAGGTACTCGGTGGCCAGCACGGAGCCGGCGAAGTTGTCGGAGTCGACGGTCGGCGCGCCCGACGGTCCGGTGTGCGGGTCGACCGCGACCACGGGGATCCCGTTCTGCGCCGCGACGACGGTGGGCGTGACGATGATCGCGCCGTCGATGAGCGTGCCGCCCAGCCGCTTGAGCGAGCGCTGCTCCCAGCCGACGGCGCCGCGCGGGTGGCCGCCGGAGTAGGCGAGGAGCTCGAACCCCGTCGGGCCGATCGCTTCCGACGCACCCTTGAGCAGCTCGGCGCTGAAGGGCTCGAACTCGGCGACCAGGACGCCGATGACGTTCGTCTTGTGGCTGCGCAGGCTCTGGGCGCCCAGGCTCGTCTCGTACCCCAGCTCCTCGATCACCGCGGACACGCGGGCGAAGGTCGAGGCGGAGACCCCGTAGCGTCCGTTGACCACCTTGGACACGGTGGCCACGGAGACGCCGGCTGCGCGCGCGACGTCCTCCATCTTGACGCGAGCGACGGTCTCCACGCCCGGAGCATAACGCTCGGATAACGTTATCGATAACGGACGTCCGTCCGTGTCCACCCGTGAAGATCGCGGGCCGCACCCCGGCCCGACCAGGAGAGACGATGACGTCACCCACCGCCCACCGCACCGGATCGGCCGTCGTGCAGCTGACGCACGACGACGGGACGCCTGCCGCCCGCACGGAGGTCGTCGTCGAGCAGACCCGGCACGCGTTCGGCTTCGGCAACATCGGCTTCGACCTGATCGGCCTGGCCGACGGCGAGCGCGACGACCGTCCGCAGGTGTTCGGCGGCGCCGGGGCCGCGCACCGCGAGCGCCTGGCCGAGCTGTGGTTCGACCTGTTCGACACCGCGACCCTGCCGTTCTACTGGTCGGGCTTCGAGCCGAGCGAGGGCGCTCCCGACACCGACCGGCTGCTGCGGGCCGCGCGCTGGTTCGTCGAGCGCGGCGCGACGGTCAAGGGGCACCCGTTGGTCTGGCACACGCTCGCGCCGCACTGGCTGCTGGGCCGGTCCGACGACGACGTCGAGGCCACGATCCGCGCGCGGGTGCGCCGCGAGGTGACGGACTTCGCCGGCGTCGTCGACCTGTGGGACGCCATCAACGAGGTCGTGATCATGCCGGTGTTCGACAAGGAGGACAACGCCGTGACGCGGCTGGCGCAGACGCGCGGTCGCGTCGCGATGGTCCGGCTCGCTTTCGACGAGGCGCGCGCGGCCAACCCGGCCGCCCGCCTGGTGCTCAACGACTTCGACCTGTCCGCCGACTACGAGCACCTGATCGAGGAGTGTCTCGACGCGGGCATCGTGATCGACGCGCTGGGTCTGCAGACGCACATGCACCAGGGCTACCGGGGCGAGGACCAGATCCTCGCGATCCTCGACCGCTTCGCGCGGTTCGGCCTCCCGCTGCAGCTCACCGAGACGACGTTGGTGTCGGGCGACCTCATGCCGGCGCACATCGTCGACCTCAACGACCACCAGGTCTCGTCGTGGCCCTCGACGCCGCAGGGCGAGGACCGGCAGGCCGACGAGATCGAGCGGCACTACCGCACGCTGTTCGGCCATCCGGCGGTGGAGTCCGCGACCTACTGGGGCCTGACGGACGAGGGAGCGTGGCTGGGTGCCCCGGCCGGGCTGGTCCGCGCGGGCGGGACGCCCAAGCCGGCGTACGACGCCCTGCGGGGGCTGGTGCGCGGCGAGTGGTGGCTGCCGCCGACCCGGATGACGACCGACGACGAGGGTCGCGTGACGGTGCACGGCTTCGCGGGTGACTACCGGGTCACCGCTCCGGACGGTCCGGCTGTCGACGTGAAGGTCGAGCGGCCCGGGGTCTCGGGGTCGGGGACGGTCGAGGGCGGCGGCGACGACGTGTGACGCGTGTCACAGCCAGGCGATGTGACGAATCGAGGCGCTCGCGGGACTTACCGACCATGCACCAGGGGCGTCAAGGGGCCGTCCCCGGGCGACGTGCCCGTGCCGCCGTCCGTCGCGACTCCGGAGGGGGAGCCGACGGACGGCGGCCGACCGCACGCGGCCGGTGCGCTGGATCGCGCCCGAGCGACGCGCCCGCGCCGATGCACGGGTTTGCCGAGGCAACCCGTACTCTTTCCGCGAACAGCTGGCAGGGGCGAGGCGGAAGGCGCGACGGTGATGGTTCGGATGCTGCGCGCCTCGGCCACGGCGTCTCTCCGTGCCCTGAGCACGACGAGCTGCTGAAGGTCTTTCCGGTCCCCGTCGTGCCTGAGCAGAGTCCCGCAGCGGAGTTCGAGTCGTTCTTCACGACGACCGCGCCTGCGGTGCGCCGGTACGCGTACCGGATGGTCGACGCCTCCAGCGTGGACGACATCGTCTCCGAGACGTTCACGCTGGTGTGGCAGCGGTGGTCCGACGTACCCGTCGAGGAGGCGCCGCGCCGCGCGTGGACCTTCCGCGTGGCGCACCACCGCGTGCAGCACTGGTACGAGGCCAAGCAGCGCGAGGTGCGCCTGCACCGCCGGCTCGCGCCGGTGCGGACCCAGGTCGCCGACCACGCCGACGAGCTGGCCGACGAGGCCGGCGTCGCCGCACTGCTCGCGGTGCTGCCGCCCGCCGAGCGCGAGGCGATGTGGCTCGTCGTCTGCGACGGCCTGACGCCGCAGGACGCGGCCTACGTCCTGGACTGCTCGGCCAGCGCGCTCACCTCGCGCCTGAGCCGGGCCCGGCAGCGGCTGGCCGTGGTGCTCGCCGAGCGTGCGCCGCAGGAGGTGATCCGATGACCGCCTTTGACCGCGCACAGGCCGAGGTCGACGCGCTCACCGCCCTGCTCCTCGAGCACGGCATCGAGCCGGGCGACGCCGCGCCCGACACCGCGCCCGACACCACGGACGAGGTCCGGGACGCCCAGCGCACCTCCGAGGGGCTCGCACCGGTCGACCGCGCCCTGCTCGACGCGATCCTGGCCGGCGAGACGGCGGCCGCACCCGAGCCGCCCGCTCCCCGCACGCGGCGCGTGCGTCGCACCGTCGTCCAGCTCGCTGCCGTGGCCTGCGCGGCGCTCGTCGTGCTGACGTCGTCGACGGTGCTGTCCCGTGACGACGCCGCGGTCGCCGGACCGCCGGCGCTCCTGACCTACGGCACCTCGACCATCGGCGACGTGTACGCCGGCACCGCGCCGTCCGCGTCGAGCAGGTTGCTCGAGCTCGCGGACGTCGCCGCGGCCCAGCCCGCTCCGCCGGCCGACGCCGCCGAGCGCGACCAGCACGTGCACTCCTACGCCTGGTACACCGCGACGAATACGGACGAGAACGGCGTGGTGCGCAGCTACGTAGAGCCCGTCACCTCCGACACCGTCCTGCGACCCGACGGGTCCGCGACCACGCGCGAGGACCGGTCGACCGGCCTCGACGTCGACGGGCGGGTCGTTGACCGCAGGGTCGACGCCGCAGCGGGCAAGGTCACGGGAGACGATTTCCCCGCGGGCACCGTTGACGCGGCATGGGTGCGGAACCTGCCGAGCGACACGGCCGGGATGCGCGCGGCGCTCGTCGCCCAGTCGGGTGGCGTGGAGGTGTGCGGAACGCCGAGCTACTGCATGTCGTCGTCGATCCAGACGATGACCGGCTTCTGGGTGGTTCCGCCCGGCACGGCCGCGACGGTGTGGCGGACGCTCGCGGAGCAGGACGACGTCTACCTGCTGGGCGACACGACCGATCGCGCGGGCCGCAAGGGGGTGGCGGTGGCCCTCATGGAGCCTCCGGCCATCGGGTTCCCGAGGGCCGACGTCCTGATCATCTCGCCGACCACGGGGCAGCTGTTGTCGTGGGAGATGCTGGACGCTGCGCCGACGACGAAGGAGGGCGCGAAGGTCGCTGCCTTCCAGGCGATCCTCACCGCCGAGTACGTCGGCTAGCGAGCCCCCTCGCGCGGGGCGGCCGTGGAGGCGCGCTCGACGAGGGTCGTCGCGAGCTCGACGCGCCCGGCCTCCCGGTCGGTGCGGCGGGACAGGTCCAGGAGCATGCGGGTGGCGGTGGCGGCCATCTCGAACACCGGCTGTCGGACGGTGGTGAGCTGCGGCCAGAGCCACTCGCACAGGTCGGTGTCGTCGAACCCGACCACGGACAGGTCGTCGGGGATCGACAGCCCGCGCTGGCGCGCCTCGGCGTAGACGCCGGCGGCCTGCGGGTCGGCGCCGGCGAAGATGGCGGTGGGCGGGTCGGCGAGCGAGAGCAGGCGGGCGGCGCCGCGCTGGCCGCCCTCCAGGTGGAAGTCGCCGTACTGGACCAGCGCCTCGTCGGGCGCGATGCCGGCGCGCTGCAGTGCTGCGCGGTAGCCGTCCAGGCGGTCGCGCGAGCACGCGACGTCGGCCGGGCCGGTGATGATGCCGATGCGGCGGTGGCCCAGCTTCAGCAGGTGCTCCGTGGCGGAGAGGCCGCCGGCCCAGTTGGTCGCGGCGACGGTGGGGACGGCCTGGTCGGCGGCGCCCACGGGGTCGACGAGCACGTACGGGGCGCCCAGTCGGTGCAGCTCCTCGGCCGCGCCGGGCTGCAGCTCGGAGACGACGAGGACCACACCGTCGGTGCGTCGGGCCGCGAGCTGCGCGATCCAGTGCTTGTTGCCGACGCGTCGCCCGTGCGTCGCGGTCACGACGAGCCCGACGCCGGCGCGCGCGGCCTCGGCCTCGGCGCCCCGCACCAGCTCGCTGGACCACATGGAGTCGAGGTCCCGGATCACCAGGTCGACGAGCCCGACGGGCCGCCGCCGCTCCCCGCCGCGCCGCCGGTACCCGTGCTCCTCGAGCAGCGCCTGCACGCGGTCACGGGTGTCGGCGCTGACCCCCTCGCGACCGTTCAGCACCTTGGACACCGTCGGCACGGAGACGTCGGCCAGGTCGGCGATCTGCGCGATCGTCACACGCTCGGCGGTGGGTGCCACGGTTCCCCCTCGGAGATGGAAAAGATCACGAACAGATCACGATAGTTTCGCGCGACATTCGGCGCCATAGCCCGGATCCGTTGACCCGAATACTGCCAGAACCTAGCGTCCTGTCGCACGCAACAACACAGCAACTTTCGTCTTTTGCACTGTGGCAATCGACGAGCAGATCTCGACGAGGAGACGACATGCGCAAGCGCCTTTCCCCCCGGTGGGCCGCGGTCGCCGGTGTCACGGCCCTGAGCCTGACGCTCGCCGCCTGCGGCAGCTCCGGCCCGTCCGACCAGGCCTCCGGTGCGAGCACCGGCGGCAGCGGGTCCGGCGGCAAGGGCCAGATCTGGGTCATCACCGACGCCAGCCTCAACCCGCTGCAGAAGAAGAGCGCGGAGACGTTCAACAAGGCGACGAAGTCCGGCGTGAGCCTGACCGTCAGCGACTTCGCCAACGACCCGTACAAGCAGAAGCTGCAGACGGCCATCGGCTCGGACAACCAGCCGGACATCTTCTACAACTGGGGTGGCGGCAACCTCAAGCAGTACGTGGATGCCGGCCAGGTGGCCGACCTGACGGCCGCCCTCGACGCCGCGCCGGACTTCAAGGACAAGCTCATCCCGTCCGTCCTGGGCGTCGGCACCATCGACGGCAAGGTCTACGGCCTGCCCATGCAGGGCGTGCAGCCCGTCATGCTCTTCGGCAACTCCGACACGCTCGCCGCGGCCGGCGTCGACGGCACCCCGGCGACGTGGGACGACCTGCTGTCCGACGTCAAGAAGCTCAAGGCCGCCAAGAAGACGCCGTTCGCGCTGGCCGGTTCGCAGGGCTGGACCGAGCTCATGTGGCTCGAGTACCTGCTGGACCGCGAGGGCGGCGCGGAGGTGTTCCAGAAGATCGTGGGCGGCGACAAGACCGCGTGGAACGACCCGGCCGTGATCGAGGCGCTGACCAAGATCCAGGAGCTCGTGGATGCCGGCGCGTTCGGCACCAACTACTCGTCGGTCGGGTACGACGACCAGGGCACGCTCGCACTGCTGGCCGGCGGCAAGGCCGGCTTCGAGCTCATGGGCTCGTGGGAGGTCTCGGCGCTGGCCGGCTCCTTCCCCGACTTCGCCAAGAGCGACAAGCTGGTCTACGGCACGTTCCCGACCGTCCCCGACGGCAAGGGCGACCCGAAGGCCATCGTCGGCAACCCGTCCAACTTCTACTCGGTGACCGAGAAGAGCAAGGTCAAGGACGGTGCCACCGAGTACCTGACCAGCACGCTCGCCAGCGACGACTACGTGCAGGGCCTGCTCGACATCGGCCAGGTGCCTGCCATCAAGGGCCTGGAGGACAAGGTCAAGGTGGGCGACTACGCCGACTTCAACGCCTTCACGTACGGCCTGGTCGCCGACGCGCCCTCCTTCACGCAGTCGTGGGACCAGGCGCTCGACGCCGCGACGTCGCAGACGCTGCTGACCAACCTGCAGAAGGTCTTCCTCAAGCAGATGACCCCGCAGGACTTCGCGGCGGCGATGGCTGCTGCGTGATGTCGCTCAACGCTCGAGCAACGGGACGGCCCGGCGTCGTCTGGGCCGTCCCGGCGCTCCTCTTCTTCGGCATCTTCGCGCTGCTGCCGATGGTCATCGTGGTCGCCCTGTCCTTCACGGACTGGAGCGGCATCGGCAGCCCCACGTTCAACGGGCTCGACAACTGGGCGCACCTGGCCGACGACAGCCAGCTGCTCCCGTCGTTCCGGTTGACGCTCCTGCTGTCGGTGGCCTCCTGGGTGGTCCAGACGGCCGTCGCCCTGCCCCTCGGGGTCTGGGCAGCGGCCGCCGGTCGCTCGCGGGCGACGCTGTCGGCGATCTTCTTCGTGCCGCTGCTCATGTCGTCGGCCGCCATCGCGATCCTGTGGGGTCTGCTGCTCGACCCGAACTTCGGGCTGGCGAGCGTGCTCGGCCCGCTCGTCGGCGTCCCGGACGGCAACTTCATCGGCAACCCGGACCTGGCCATCTGGGTCTGCATCGCGGTGATCTCCTGGCAGTTCGTGCCGTTCCACGTCCTGCTCTACCAAGGCGCGACACGGCGCATCCCGGACAGCCTGTACGAGGCGGCCCGCCTGGACGGCGCCACCAAGGTGCAGCGGTTCCGGAACATCACCGTCCCGCAGCTGCGCAACACGATCATCACGTCGAGCGTCCTGATGCTCGTCGGCAGCCTGACCTACTTCGAGATCATCCTCATCCTCACGGGCGGCGGCCCGGGCACGGCCACCACCGTGCTGCCGTTGCACATGTACCTCGAGGGCTTCTCGTCGTTCGACATGGGCTACGCGTCCGTGATCGCCACGCTGCTCCTGGTGCTCGGCACGGGGCTGTCCGTCTTCGTCACCCGCGTCACCGGCTACAACCGGATGGACTCCCAGCTGGAGGGCCTGTGAGCCTCGCAACCGCCCCGCGCCCCACGGTCAAGGCCGCGCAGGTCACGACGACGAGGCGCCGGCCGCTCAAGGAGCGCTCGTCGACGGTCGGCTGGCTGGCCGCGACGATCTGGCTCGTCATCGTGGCCTTGCCGCTGTACTTCCTGGTCACCACGTCGTTCCGGCAGTCCAGCGAGTACCTGCTGGACGGCCCGATGTCCCGGCCCAAGAACCTGTCCTGGGACAGCTACCACCTGGTGCTGACGTCGGGGTTCGTCGGGTACCTGGTCAACACCGTCATCGTGACGGTCGCGACCGTGGTGCTGGTGCTCGCCTTCGCGCTGCCGGCCGCGTACGCGATCGTGCGCTCGCAGTCCCGGTTCGTGAAGCGCGCGTTCTCGATGGTGCTGCTGGGGCTGGCCATCCCCGCTCAGGCGACGATCATCCCGCTGTACCTGCTCATCACGAAGGCGCACCTGTACGACTCGCTCACCGCGATCGTGCTGCCGACGGCCGCGTTCGCGATCCCGTTGTCGGTGCTCGTGCTGACGTCGGCCATGCGGGACGTGCCGAACGAGCTGTACGAGGCGATGGCGGTCGACGGCGGCTCGCCGGTGCGCGCCTTCGTCACGCTCGCGGTCCCGCTGTCCCGCGGCGGCATCACCACCGTGGCCATCTACACCGCGATGGGCGCGTGGAACGGGTTCCTGTTCCCGCTGGTCCTGACCCAGTCGGACAGCGTGCGCGTCCTGACCCTCGGCCTGTGGCGCTACCAGACCCAGTACGGCGTGAACGTCCCGGCCGTCTGCGCCGCGGTGCTGCTCTCGCTGCTGCCCCTGCTCGTGCTCTACCTCGTCGGCCGCCGCCAGCTCCTGTCCGGGCTGACCGCCGGTTTCGGCAAGTGACCTGACAAGGAACCGAACGCACATGACGACTGTCACGACAAGCACGCGCGCCCGCATGCTGATGGCACAGATGACCCTCGAGGAGAAGCTCGCCCAGCTGGTGGGCTTCTGGGTCGACGAGGGCGGCGCGGTGGTGGCGCCGATGCAGGACGGCACGGCGCCGGCGGGGCCGACCGTCGAGGACGTCTCGCGCGACGGGCTCGGCCAGCTCACCCGCGTCTACGGCACCCGGCCGGTGGAGCCCGCCGAGCGGGCCGCGTGGCTGGTGGCCACCCAGGCGCAGATCCGGGCGCGCTCGCGGTTCGGCATCGGCGCGCTGGTGCACGAGGAGTGCCTGACCGGTCTGGGGGCGTGGCAGGCGACGACGTTCCCGACGCCGCTGGCGTGGGGTGCGACGTTCGACCCGGACCTGGTCGAGGAGATGGGCGCCGCGATCGGGTCGTCGATGCGCCGCCTGGGTGTGCACCAGGGCCTCGCGCCCGTGCTCGACGTCGTCCGCGACGCCCGCTGGGGGCGCGTGGAGGAGTGCATCGCGGAGGACCCGTACGTCGTCGGGACGCTCGGCACCGCGTACGTGCAAGGCCTGCAGTCCACGGGCGTGGTCGCGACGCTCAAGCACTTCGTCGGGTACTCGGCGTCGCGCGCCGGCCGCAACCTGGCCCCCGTGCACGCCGGGCCGCGCGAGCTGTCCGACGTGCTGCTGCCGCCGTTCGAGATGGCGGTGCGCGACGGCGGCGTGCGGTCGGTCATGCACTCGTACGCGGAGATCGACGGCGTGCCCGTGGCCGCCGACCCCGCGCTGCTCACCGACCTGCTGCGCGAGCGCTGGGGCTTCGACGGCACCGTCGTCGCCGACTACTACGGCGTCGCGTTCCTGCACACGCTCCACCAGGTGGCGACCGACCTGGGCGCGGCGGCGGGGCTCGCGCTCGCGGCCGGGGTGGACGTCGAGCTGCCGACCGGGGACGCGTTCCTGGAGCCGTTGGCGGCGGCGGTGCGCAGCGGTGCGGTCGACGAGGCGCTCGTCGACCGGGCAGTCGAGCGCGTGCTGCGGCAGAAGGACGAGCTGGGCCTGCTCGACGAGCCGGCCGACGTGCCGGTCCCGGAGCGCGTCGACCTGGACCCGCCCGCGCACCGAGCGGTGGCGCGGCGGCTCGCCGAGGAGTCCCTGGTGCTGGTCCGCAACGACGGCGTCCTGCCGCTCGCGGCGGATGCCCGTGTCGCCGTCGTCGGTCCCAACGCCGACCGCGCCCAGGCCCTGTTCGGCTGCTACGCCTTCGTCAACCACGTCCTGTCGCACCACCCCGACGTGCCGCTGGGGCTGCACGTCGACACGGTGCTGGAGGCGCTGCGCGAGGAGGTGCAGGTCGTCACGTCCGCGCGGGGCTGCGCGGTCGACGACGACGACCGGTCCGGCCTGCCGGGCGCGATCGCCGCGGCGCGGGAGGCCGACGTCGCCGTCGTGGTGGTCGGCGACCAGGCCGGGCTGTTCGGCCGCGGGACCGTGGGTGAGGGCTGCGACCGCGACGACCTGGAGCTGCCCGGCGTGCAGCGTGTGCTGGTCGAGTCCGTGCTCGCGACCGGCACGCCCGTGGTGCTCGTGCTGCTCACCGGCCGCCCCTACGCGCTGGGCTGGGCGCTCGAGCGGTGCGCCGCCGTCGTGCAGGCCTTCTTCCCGGGCCAGGAGGGCGCCGGCGCCGTTGCCGGGGTGCTGTCCGGCCGCGTCAACCCGTCGGGCCGCCTGCCCGTCACGCTGCCGCGCTCGGTGGGCGCGCAGCCGTTCACCTACCTCCACCCGCACCTGGGTGGTCCGACGCAGGTCAGCAACCTGGACCCGACGCCCGTCGCCGAGTTCGGCCACGGCCTGTCCTACACGACGTTCACGCACACCGACCTGACGGTGCCGGACCTGGTCGCGACGGCGGGCTCGTTCACCGCGTCGGTGACGGTCACCAACACGGGAGCGCGGGCCGGGGACGACGTCGTCCAGCTCTACGCGCGCGACGAGTACGCGTCGGTGACCCGGCCGCTCGCGCAGCTGGTCGGCTACCGGCGGGTGTCGCTGCGACCCGGGCAGAGCGTGCGGGTCACGTTCGAGGTGCCGACGACCAGGCTCGCGCTCACCGACCCGTCGCTGCGGCGCGTCGTCGAGCCCGGGGCCGTGACGCTGTGGGTGGGCCCGTCGTGCTCGTCGCGCGAGACGACGGCGGCCGTCGAGCTCGTCGGCCCGGTCCACGAGATCACGGGCGACGACGAGCGCCTGGTGACCACCACTGTCGGCTGAGTCTCGCCGGTGGCTGCATCGATGGTTGCAGCGGCCGCGCCCCTGGCGGGCGTTCGCGCTGCAACCATCGATGCACTCGTTCCCGCGCACGGTCGCGGGTGCGGCGGGTGCGGCGTGGGATGCTGACGCCATGACAGTGCAGTCGACGTCGCCGCGGGCCGGTGGTTACGCCCGTGGCCGGGCCACGCGCGAGGAGATCCTCGACGCCGCGATGCGGTTGTTCGGCGACGTCGGCTACCACACGACGTCGCTGCGGGACGTGGCCGCGCGCGTCGGCATCTCCCACCCCGGCCTGCTGCACCACTTCCCCACCAAGGCCGCGCTGCTGGAGGCGGTGCTGCAGCGGCGCGACGAGGTGGACGGCAAGGCGTTCGACGACGACGTCGCCGCGAGCGGTGACTTCCTCGAGGCCCTGGCCCGGCTCGCCGACCGCAACGCGGCCCGTCCGGGCATCGTCGAGCTCTACGCGACGCTCTCTGCCGAGGCGACGTCCCCGGCGCACCCCGCCCACGACTACTTCCGCGCGCGCTACGTGCGCGTGCTCGCGCAGACGACGGCCGCGTTCGAGCTGCTCGCGGCCGAGGGTCGCCTGCGCCCGGGGCTGGACGCGCCGACCGCCGGCCGCCTGTCCGTCGCCGGGATGGACGGGCTGCAGGTGCAGTGGCTCATGGCCGCCGACGCGCCCGAGGGACGCGTCGACATGGCGCGCGCCATCCGCGCCCTGCACGCGTCGTTCCTGGTCTGAGCAGTGCCGCGGCGATCTCGGTCGCGCCGCCTAACGCTCCTTGAGCGCCGCGAGCACGGGAGGACGCCACAGGCTTGTCAGAAGCGTCACGGAGAGCGCGACGCAGATTGCCGCCGCGGTGTGCCTGAGGGCGAAGCCGAGCGAGGTCGGCGGAGCCAGGCCGAGACCGACTCCGGCAAGCGCCGCGACCAGTGCCCCCCAGGCGGCTCCGGTCAGCAACGGAGTCGCCGCCTCGGTGAACCGGATCACGACGCCGTGCGACCGGCGGACGCCCAAGGTCGCGTACAAGGCCGTTCGTTGGCGGCGGGACCAGATGAAGAAGGCCATGAGCAGGCCGGTGACGGCACCGGCCATCAACCCGGCCGACCGGGTGGGACGAACGGCGAAGTCGTGGGCCGCATGGGGCCCGAACCGTCCGGCGCTGACCTGCCGGCGGACGGTCACGGCCTTGCCGGAGGTCTCGGTGAGAAGGGCCGGGAGTGCGGCAGCGACCGCGTCGATCTCGTTCGGCGAGGCCTGGACGACGCACTCGTCGGCGGTCCTCAGGGGGGAGACGACGAGCACCGCTGTCGACGCGGTGTCGCCGAGGCGTTCGAACGACGGCGTGGCCGCGACGCGCAGGGTGCCCGAGGGAGGTGTCCACCGCGACTGGTCCGTCGGGTCGGGTTGGAGCCCGAAGATGGTGCCGGGTGACCATGACCATCGTTCGGCGACCTGCTTGGCGACGAGAGACTCGCCGGCGCCGAGCGGAGCGGCCCCGAAGACGCGTTCGATCCCGGCGGTGCCGACGAGCACGGTCTGCGTGTACTCGGAGCGTCCGGCGACGCGAGCCTGCCGCTGGTCGAGGGCTGCGGCCACCTCGACACCGGGTAGCCGGCCGGCGGACTCACACGCGCCGGCGTCGATGACGCCACTGTCGGTCGAGGCGTGCAGGATGTCCCCGCCCGCGACCAGGAACGTGTGCTCGTCGTGCACGATGCCCGCGACGGTGGCCTCGTCCAGCACGGCGGCTCCGGCCGTGACGCCGGCGACCGACGCCGTGAGGATGCCGAACAGGACTGGTGCAGCCACCACGTTGCGCAGGGCCTCGAGGCTGGAGCGGCGCCAGTCCCAGCGCGCACCGCGCGACGGGGGCGCGACGGGCGCATCGACCCGTGTGTCGGTGGCGGTCGGGGTGGCGCTCATGCAGCCACGCGCCCGTCCTCGATCCGGACCGTGTGGTCGCATCGCTCGGCGACGCTCGGATCGTGCGTGACGATCACCAGTCCGCACTGGCGCCCGTGCGCCGTGACGGCGGTGAAGAGCGCGTCGAGCACGACCTCGGTCGAGGAGTGGTCAAGCTGCCCGGTCGGCTCGTCGGCCAGGATGAACGGGCGCCGGCTTGCAAGGGCGCGGGCGACGGCGACGCGCTGCACCTCGCCACCGGACAGGAGTCGAGTCGGGACGCGACGCAGGTCGCGGAGCCCGACCGAGGTCAGCAAGTCTGTCGCCTGCTCGACTGCTTCCTGTCGCGGGACCCCCGCGATCTGGGCGGCGACCGCGACGTTGTCCAGGGCCGTGCGTTCGGGGAGCATGTTGGTCGTCTGCAGCACCCAGCTGGTCACGTCTCGTGGTGCGCGGGGATCGTGGGATGCCTCGTCGACGACGTGCACCGACCCGATCGAGGGGCGGACGAGCCCGCCCAACACCGACAGCAAGGTGGACTTGCCAGACCCAGACGGTCCGAGGATCGCGACGGTCTGGCCCGTTCCGGCCTCGAAGTCCGCGCCGTCGAGCACCGCCCGCGCGCGCCCGGCGAAGCTCACGACCACGCCCTCGGCTACGAGCCGCACGGCACCGCCAGGTCCACCTGGCCGGGGTTCGCGAGGACCTGCGCCAGCGCGAACGACGCGTCGAGTTGGACGGTCGACGCGCCGCCCCCCACCGGCGTCACCGGGGTGGGGGCAGATGTCGCGTCCGCGTAGACGCACGTCGTGCCGTCAGATCCGGTCGCGAGCGACGAGGCAGGCACGACGTGCACATGCTGGGGCTTCGCCGTGCGAACCTCGGCCGTGCCGCTCTCCTGGGTACCCAGCGCGGTGGCGATCGCCTGGGCGTCGCGCCGATCCGAGATCGTTCCGGATCCCACGTCGTAGGGCACGGTGGCGTCCCCCACGGCCACGAGCGCTTTCGTTCCGAACGTCGTACCGAGTCCGCCGTCCGGCTCGGTCACCTTGATCCTGGCGGTGGTGGAGGGTCCGGTCACCAGAGTGTCGCCCACCGTCGTCGAAGAACCGACAGGCGCGTCGATGCTCGCCACCGTCAGAGGAGTCCGTCCCACCCAGACGACGGTGGCTGGATCGAACGCGCGCACGTTGCTCGTCACGCCGGCGTCCCGGTTGAACGCGGCCACGGCCGACGCGTACCGAGCGCCGTAGACGTCGTCGGCCTGGGCCAGATATCCGGTCGCCACGAGGAAGTCGCCCAGGCGCTGCACGTCCTCGCCACGCGCACCGACGGAAAGCACTCGCCACAGCGGCGCCTCGGCCACCATCGCCCGCACAGGCCTGTCGTCGATCTTCGCGACGGTGGTGCCGTCGGCCAGGACGTCGCCCACCCGCGACACCGCGGTGACGGTCCCCGAGGCGTGCGACGCGGCGTGTCTTCCTTCAGACGACGCCGTGTGCAGCGTGACGACCACGGACGGTGTGCGCACTGTCGTCGTGACCGGCACGAGCAGCGGCGTCGCGGGCTGCCCGGCAGCAGTCGGGTCCGGCGTGCTCGCGAGCGCCGCCCAGGCTCCGAGCGCCAGCACCGGCACGACGAGCAGCGCCGCGACGACGGTCCAGACGGCGGTCTCAGATGTGGGGCGCTTCACAGCGAGGTCTTGCCTTCGCGCACGATCCAGTGCAGATAGGTGGTCCCCGACGTGAACACCAGTGACGTCACGTCCCCACTCGCCGCGGCGTCGACGGTCCCCAGGCGACGACGCACGGCCGAGCCGTCATCTGCGCACTTCAACGTCGTCCGCGGCGTCAGGCCCGGCACGGTCGTCTCCAGCGCGAACGTACCGGGAGCGTCGCACGCGAGGACGATCCAGTACGTCCCTGGATCGAGCTGGACGTTCGCGGACGACGAGAAGCCCTGGGTCGGGACCGTTTCTCCCGCGACACCGGCTGCGCACCCGACCGTGATGAGGTCGGCCGGGATGGGCATGGCGTTGTCCACGCACATCTGCTTGAGGCCGGGTCCGCCGACATCCAGTGCCCTGTCGGGCGGCGAACCGTCCGTCGGCACGGCCACGAACGAGCCGGGAGCAGGGACCGGGGCACTGGTGCCGGCCGAGACCGCGGAGGGCGCCGCGGGTGGGGAGGCCTGAGCGTCGTGCGATCGGGACGGGGGTGCGGTCGCGCCCCCGGTCCCGGCGTCGCACCCAGCTGCGCTCCCGACGATCAACGCCAGTACCGTCACGGCTCTCGCAGGTCGCCTCCAGCCCACCGTCATCCTTCCCACGTGCTGTAGCTGACGTCGCTCAGGCAGTCCTCGTCCTGCTTCGCCTGGGCATGCTTGCTGGCCGCCACGACCAGGTCGTGGAACGACGCGTCCGCGGCCACGTCCACTCCGTAGCTGTCGAGGCAGCTCGACAGCGGGTCACTCAGGGCGGCAGCACGGCGTTCCTCGTAGGCCAAGCCCTGGGGTGTCGACGTCTGCCAGTACTCGTCGACGTACTGCGCGAATCTCTTGTAGCAATCGGCCTGGACAGCCTGGGCCTGATCTTCGGCGACCGTGCCGGCACCCACCGAGTAGTTGATGATGTCCTGGCCGTTGCTCCGGACCACGTCGCTGTTGACGACCTGCAGGCCCGACTCGCGCATGCAGTCGAGCGCACGATCCATGGAGGACTTGTACTGCTCGAACGCGATCGACGTTGCGGCCAGCACGTCAAGCTGCGACTGATCCACACCCGCCGCTCGCGCCTGCGCGAGCTCACCGGACAACGCTTCGGCGCTCTTGTCCGCGTTCGACTGTGCATCATCGCTGCTCGAACAAGCAGCGCATGCTGACACCGCGAGCGCCACGGCCCACCAACGAGCGTTTCCGTGCACGACGATCCCTTTCTGTTTCACTCGAGAAGTGCGACGCCGGGCCCCGCAGAGGCAGGGCCCGGCCGCTCGTCTCAGTACGGGTAGTGGTGGCTCCCGGCCCACGTCCCAGTTGTCGGCGCTGTCGCTGTCGCTACGTCACCGCCGTAGACCCACCCGGACCAGATGGTGCTGGAGATGCCGGGAACGCTGAAGGCGACCTGCGCACCAACCTTCGAGCATCCGCCGGAGATGTCCGTCGTCCGGGCGTAGCCGTGGACTCCGTGCTGGTCGTAGTCAGCGACGACACAGCTGGCGGCGTTGGCGCCCGTGGCAGCCACGGGAATGACGGCGACCGCAGACGCCGCGGCAATTCCAGTCGCCATCATTGCACGAATAAATCTTCCGTTCATGAGATCCCCTTCGATCAACTTCCATCTCGTTCCGGTAACGTTCCAGCCTGCTACCGCCGCCCCGAGTGGGGCCTTCGAATTTGTATCGGTTCGCGCCCATTTCGTCAACCATCGCGCAGCGATCGGTTGCGAGTTCGTCAAATGAGCAAACCTGCACTTCATGAGTCCGGCGATCAGCGTTGCCGGTGCGTGTTGGCCGCGGCGCGGTCGAACTGTGACCGTCGGTTCGGGGATATACCGCCTACTGGGGGAGCGGGCCGAAATGCTGCCGAAAATGCGCGCGCCGACGAAGATGAACTCACGCAAGGCGGGAACCGTGGTGCGCGCCGATAGCTTCCTACCGAGCCGGATCCACAGCACTGCACAGTTCGTGACAGCCCGCGTTCTCGCGCCAGCGGCTGCAATTTGCCGCTCGTCTCGGGCGACCTCGCGTAGCCCGCCCTTCCGCGTGCAATTTAGATCGCGACGAAGTGCGGGCCCGCCCGTACGCACGACGCGGCACGCGGGATCGCCCGCGCTGTGGTGGCGCCGATGGCCACGAGTTCGCGCGTCAGTCTTCCTTGCATGTTGCCCCCTGTGGATCGCCATCGATCGTGGTAGCGCTCCCATGCGCTAGCCGCCTCGGATGAAGCAACCAAGTTGTACCGGTTTGCCGGGTGCGGCGTCAACGGGCGTCCGCAGGAGAGCACGTTCGCGAACTGGACGTTTGTACAGGTCAGACGTGACGAGCGGCTCCGGATACGTACCCTGACGTGCGGGCCGCAGTCGGTCGACGGGTGCTGCAGGTGAGGGCCCTCGCGGACCTGACCGTGTTAGGGGGTCGCGACCAGGCACAGGCCGGTGCGGTCGCCGCTGTCCCAGCCGTCCTGGGTCGGCGCCCACGTGACGACGGTGTCCCCGGCGTCCTGCTCGGCGGTGCTCAGCACGCACGCCTGCGCGACGCGGGCGTCCGCACCCGTCTGACCGGGCCAGACGGCGTCGTCGCCGAACCGGTACTCCGAGACGACGCT
>Ga0160439_1000196_pt1 | contig 42258 bp, 41 predicted proteins | sample HID1975M_E0MG_FD_108201 | JGI IMG/M metagenome (GOLD analysis project Ga0160439, IMG submission 108201) | Enriched soil microbial communities from UW Madison campus, WI, USA - HID1975M_E0 MG | ecosystem: Environmental > Terrestrial > Soil > Unclassified | place: USA: Madison, Wisconsin... | reverse complement strand
GGACGTCGCGAAGGCCCAGGCCGCCGGCGGGTCCGGCGAGCGGGAGGTGTTCCTGCTGCGGGCACCCGGTCAGAGCTCCCCGCTGTCGATCAACTCGGCCGCCTCGGACGCGAGCCTGGTCGAGGCCGTCGTCACGCCCGAGATGCAGCTCCGGACCGCGCGCGGCGGTCAGCACTGGCAGTCCGTCGGCTGGCCCGTCGCGGACGGCGAGGAGCCCGCGGTCATCGTCGGGCAGGACGTCACCGTGCCCGTCGTCGGGACGTTCCAGCTCTTCTTCCTCTACAGCCTGCAGGCCGAGCAGGACCGGCTCGACTTCCTGCAACGGACCCTCGCGCTCGCGGCCGTCGCGATGGTGCTGCTGCTGGGGGTCATGACGTGGGTCGTCACCCGGCAGGCCGTGCGGCCCGTGCGGCACGCGGCGCAGGTGGCCGAGCGACTGGCGGACGGCCACCTCTCGGAGCGGATGCCCGTGCGGGGGCAGGACGAGATGGCGACGCTGGCCCGCTCGTTCAACGAGATGGCGGCCGGGCTGCAGGACCAGATCTCCCGCATGGAGGAGCTGTCGACGATGCAGCGGCGGTTCGTCTCCGACGTCTCGCACGAGCTGCGCACCCCGCTGACGACGATCCGGATGGCCGGCGAGGTCATCCACGCGTCGCGCGACGACTTCGACCCCGCCGTCCGGCGCTCGTCCGAGCTGCTGCAGACGCAGCTCGACCGTTTCGAGGACCTGCTCGCCGACCTGCTGGAGATCAGCCGGTTCGACGCGGGCGCGGCGGTGCTGGACGCCGAGGGACGCGACGTCCGCGATGTCGTCGTCGCCGCGGCCGACCACGCGTTCCCGCTCGCCGAGCGGCGCGGGACGTGGTTGCGCGTCGACCTGCCCGAGCGCAAGGCGGCCGCGGACATCGACCCCCGCCGCGTCGAGCGCATCCTGCGCAACCTGCTGGTCAACGCGATCGAGCACGCGGAGGGCAGCGCCGTGGAGGTCACGGTGGCGGCCGACGAGTACGCGGTCGCGGTCACCGTCCGCGACCACGGCGTCGGCATGACGAAGGTCGAGGCGACGCACGTGTTCGACCGCTTCTGGCGCGCCGACCCCGCGCGGGCCCGGACGACCGGTGGCACGGGCCTGGGGCTGGCGATCTCGCTCGAGGACGCCCACCTGCACGGCGGGTGGCTCGAGGCGTGGGGTCGGCCCGGGCTCGGTGCGTCCTTCCGTCTCACGCTCCCGCGGCGCGCGGGCATCCGGCTGACGAGCTCCCCACTTCCTCTGGTGCCCGCCGACACGAGCACCACGCAGGTGCTGGCGCCCGTCGTGCGCGCGAGCACAGACCCCGCGTCGCTGCCCGAGCTGGCTGACGCCCACCCCGACGAGCATCCCGACGGGCACCCCGACGGGCACCCCGACGGGCACAGCGGTGACGCCGCACCCGCGAGCGACGACGTCCGCCAGGAGGCCCGATGATCCGCCGGCTGCGCCTCGCGATCCTGCTGGCCCTCGTCGCCGTCCTCGCGGCGTGCACGGCGCTGCCCACGTCAGGCCCGGTCGTCAAGAGCGACGTCACGGTCGGCGACGTCGGCGGCATCGACCAGCTCCCTGAGGGCCCGCAGCCCGGGGCCAGCCCCACCGACATCGTCGAGAGCTTCCTGCTGGCCGGCGCCTCCGGCTTCCAGGGCAACTTCGTCACCGCGCGCGAGTTCCTGGCCGGCGACGCCCGCCAGACGTGGAAGCCGCTGGACGGCGTGGTCGTCGCGGGGCAGTACACCTTCACCCAGACGTCCAAGACGCAGGTCTCCGTGGACGCCACGGTGCTCGGGCGCGTCGACGGCGACGGCCGCTACACGGAGGCGCCGCCGGACTCGCGCGAGTCCGTGAACTACGACCTGGTCCGCGACGACGCCGGCGAGTGGCGCATCTCCGGCCTTCCCGACGGACTGATCCTGACGGAGGGCGTGTTCAGCAACCAGTTCCGCAGCACCACCGTCTACTTCGCCTCGGCCGACCACAAGTTCCTGGTGCCCGAGACGCGCTGGTTCCCGACCCCGGTCAACCAGCTCCCCACGCACGTCGTGAAGGCGCTGCTCGCGGGGCCCTCGCCGTGGCTGCGTGACGCCGTCACCACCGCCGTCCCCGACGGTGTGACCCTGAACCCCGAGGTCGTGGTGGTCGACGACAGCGGTGTCGCCCAGGTGAACCTCGGCCCGACGCAGACCGTCCTGGCGGCGGACGGCGGGCTGCTCGTCGCACAGATCGAGGCGAGCCTGCTCAGGCTGCCCGGGGTCGGGTCGGTGCAGGTCAGCAGCGGCGGCGTGATCCTCGACAGCCCCGACACGCTCGAGCAGGGCAACGCGCCGTCCGGCACCATCGAGTTCCTGCAGGCCGACCGTCTGGTCTCGCTCACCGCGAACACCGTCGCCCCCGTGTCGGGCGTCGGCTCGCTCGACGGCCTGGGCCTGCGCTGGCCGGCGCGCGACGAGTCCGGCTCCGTGCGCGTCGGGATCTCGCACGGCTCGTCGCTCGTCACGCTGCCCGTCGAGGGCAAGGCCTCGACCACCGTGCTCGAGGGCAAGGACCTCGTGGCGCCGTCGGTCGACCGCTTCGGCTGGGCGTGGACGGCGACGTCCGGCGGGCTGGTGGCCGGCCGTGCCGGTGCCGAGCCCGTCAAGATCGTCGCGCCGTTCCTGGACGGCCGGACCGTGCGCGCCGTGCGCGTGGCGCGCGACGGCACCCGCATCGCGGTGGTCTCCGAGGGGCAGGACGGCTCGACGGTCATGGTCGGCGCCGTGGTCCGCGACGCGAAGGGCGCGCCGCAGCAGATCGGCGACGTGATCCAGGCGGGGGCCGCCGTCACCGACGTGACGACGGTGGTGTGGAGCGACGAGTCCACGCTCGCGGTGATCGGCAGGAGGTCGGGGACCGAGGCGGTGCAGACCGTGCCGGTGTCCGGTCCGTCCGCCGCGCTCCCGGCCGTGACGGACCTGGACGGGCTGGCCGGCGGCCCCACGCTGTACGTCACGACCACGGGGGCCACAGGCGTCCTGCAGCGGTACGCGGGCTTCGCCTGGACGTCGGTGCCGGGGGTGACCGAGGCGCTCGACCCGTCCTACCCCGGCTGACGCCCCGTCCACAGATCGCACGCGGCGTCCCCACGGGGCCGCACCGCACGCCAGGCTGACCGGATGGACGTCCGGTCGTGGGGTCGCGCGCTCGCGGGCCTGGTGCTGCCGGTGCAGTGCGCGGGGTGCGGTCTGGACGACGTCGCGTGGTGCGCGGCATGCCGACGCCCGTTCGAGGAGCGACCGCGCCGCTGCGAGGAGCGCGCGGGGCGGCTGGACCTGCTCGACGGCTCACCCCTGCCGGTGTGGACGCTCGCGGACTGCGTCGGGCCGGCACGCGAGACCGTGGTCGCGTGGAAGGACCGAGGACGCTACGACCTGACGATGCACCTCGCCGGGGTGGCGTGGGTCGCGGCCGCGCGCAGCGGCGGCGCGTGGGTCGCGGCCGGCGCGCCCGTCCTCGTCGTCCCGGCGCCCTCGACCGCGGCGGCCCGACGGCGGCGCGGCGGCAACCTCGTCGACGCGCTCGCACGGGCCGTCGCCGAGGGCTTGACGGCCGCCGGGCGTCCGGCTCGCGACGCCCCGGTCCTCGCGCGCCGCGGCGCCGACCAGGCGGGCCTCGGTGCGCGTGCCCGGGGCACCAACCTCGCGGGGCGCGTCCGGGTCCGTGGGGACGGTCGTGACCTGCAGGGACGCGCCGTCCTGGTCGTCGACGACGTCCTGACGACGGGGGCCACGATCGCCGCGTGCCGGGTCGCGCTCGAGGCGTCGGGCGCGCGGGTCGTCGGTGCGTTCACGCTCGCATCGACGCCGCCGCCGGGGGCCACCGCCCGCCCAGCAGATCCACAGGTCCCCACGCGGGCCGAAGATTGGTGGTCCGGCCCGGTTCGGGGCTAGCGTGGGAGTCCGAGCCGACGGCATCGCGGCGAGCGACCTCCGGGTCCGCTCGGACGGGTGCCAGAGGAGGTGATGCCGCCACTGCGCCCCGAGCGGGGCGACGAACGCACGACGCCGTGGCGGGTCCAGGCCCGCCCTCACCTCTCAGGAGGCTCACATGGAGATTGTGGTTGCCGGCCGGCACACCGAGGTACTTCCCAAGTACCGCGCCCACGCAGAGCAGAAGCTCGCGAAGGTGGAACAGCTGGCCCCCCGCGCGCAGCGGATCGACGTCGTCGTCTCGCACGAGACGAACCCCCGTCAGGCCGACAGCTCGGAGAAGGTCGAGCTGACCGTGATCGACAAGGGGCCCGTGATCCGCGCCGAGGCGTGTGCCGACGACCGGTACGCCGCGCTGGACCTCGCGCTCGCGAAGCTGCTCGAGCGCCTGCGCCGGACGCGGGACCGACGCAAGGACCATCGCAACCACACCCCGCTGACGCCGGTCGACGTCCGGCCGCCCGAGCCCGCCCAGGCCGAGCCCGAGCCGGCAGCGAACGCGGACGGCGTCGTGGAGCACATGCTCGGCGACTCGCCGGTCCTGATCCGCGAGAAGTTGCACGAGGCGCAGCCCATGACGATCGACGACGCGCTCTACGAGATGGAGCTCGTCGGGCACGACTTCTACCTGTTCGTCGACGCCGAGACCGCGCAGCCGGCCGTGGCGTACCGGCGTCGTGGCTGGAGCTACGGCGTCATCAAGCTCGACACGCCCGTCGGCGTACCGGCGCCGGCCGCCACCTGAGACCGGCCGGCGCGCACCCACGCCGGAACCCCCGATCCTGCCCGCGACGCCCGGGTCTGCACCCGCAGACCCGGGCGTCGCGGCGTCCGGTGGCGTGGCGTCGTCCGGTCGTGTCGGTGGCGGTGGGCAGGATGGCCTGATGGCCCGGATCCAGGAGCCGCGCGAGCGGTGGTCGTTGTCGCAGGCTCGTCGCATCGCGCTGCGCGCGCAGGGGCTCGCCACGCCACGACCGTCCCGGGACGGCCCGGTGACGATGCGGCAGTTCCAGCAGGTGCTGGACCGCACCGGGCTGCTGCAGATCGACTCCGTCAACGTGCTGGCGCGGGCGCACCTGATGCCCGCCTACTCCCGGCTGGGCCCGTACGACACGGGGCTGCTCGACCGGGCCGCAGGCCGTGCGCCGCGGCGGCTCGTCGAGGCGTGGGCGCACGAGGCGTCGTTCGTCCCGCCGCAGACGTTCCACCTGCTCGAGTGGCGCAGGCGCGCCGTCGCCACCGAGTCGTGGGGTTCGATCGCGTCGGTGCCGGAGCGCAGCGGGCCGGTGCTCGACGAGGTGCGCGCGCTCGTCGCGGCGCACGGCCCCGTCACGGGCGGCCAGGTGCACGACCTCCTGGAGGGCGAGACCTCGGCACGCCCGCCGCAGTGGGGATGGAACTGGAGCGAGGCGAAGCGCGCGCTCGAGTACCTCTTCTTCGTCGGCGAGGTCACCTCCGCGGGCCGCAACGCGGCGTTCGAGCGGCGCTACGACCTCACGTCGCGCGTCCTGCCTCCGGACGTGCTGGCGGCGCCGGTCCCCGACGACGACGAGGCCGTCCGCTCGCTCGTCGCGATCGCCGCCCGCGCCCACGGCATCGGGACCGTCCGGTGCCTGGCGGACTACTTCCGGATGTCGCAGGAGCGCGTCGCGCCGGCGATCGCCGACCTGGTCGACGCCGGCGAGCTGGTCCCGGCCGAGGTGGACGGCTGGCCGCGGCCGGTCTACCGCCACCGGGACGCGACCGCCCCGCGCAGGGCCACGGGCCGCGCGCTGCTCAGCCCGTTCGACCCCCTGGTCTTCGAGCGCCGCCGGCTCGAGGAGCTGTTCGGCCTGCGCTACCGCATCGAGATCTACGTCCCGGCCGCGCAGCGCGTCTGGGGCTACTACGTGCTGCCGTTCCTGCTGGGGGAGTGGCTCGAGGCGCTCGTCGACCTCAAGGCCGACCGCAAGGCGGGCGTGCTGCGGGTGCACGGCGTGCACCGCGCACCCGCGCCGGCCCGCTCGGCGCGCACCACGGACGACGAGGTCGTGGCTGCGCTCGTCGACGAGCTCACGCTGATGGCCGGCTGGCTGGGGCTGGACCGGGTGGAGGTCGGCGGACCCGACGGCGCCCTCGTCGGGGACCTCGCCCCCGCCCTCCACCGCGCGCTGCAGCAGCCGTGTTCGCCCTGAGCGTGGTCGATGCGTACCCACGGCCTGCAGGCTCGCCTACGATGGTCGGGCCCGGCCGTGCGGTCGGACGTCCATGCCGCCCCGACGCCGCCGGCGCTCGGGGTGTGAAACACGTCGGGAGTCATGCGTGCCAGCGATCTTCGAGAAGGTCCTCCGTCTCGGTGAGGGCCGGATAGTCAAGAAGCTGTCGGGGATCGCCGAGCAGGTCAACCACCTCGAGGACAGCTTCACGTCGCTGTCCGACACCGAGCTGCGCGAGGAGACGGACCGCTTCAAGGCCCGGCTCGCGGACGGCGAGTCGCTGGACGACATCCTGGCCGAGGCGTTCGCGACCGTGCGTGAGGCGGCGCGCCGCACGCTGGGCCAGCGGCACTTCGACGTGCAGCTCATGGGCGGCGCCGCGCTGCACCTGGGCAACATCGCGGAGATGAAGACCGGTGAGGGCAAGACGCTCGTCGCCACGGCCCCGGCGTACCTCAACGCGCTCACCGGCAAGGGCGTGCACGTCGTCACGGTCAACGACTACCTGGCCAGCTACCAGGCCGAGCTCATGGGCCGCGTGTACCGGTTCCTGGGCCTGACCAGCGGCGTCATCCTGTCCAACCAGACGCCGGCCGAGCGTCGCGAGCAGTACGCCGCGGACATCACGTACGGCACCAACAACGAGTTCGGGTTCGACTACCTGCGCGACAACATGGCGTGGAGCACCGACGAGCTCGTCCAGCGCGGTCACAACTTCGCGATCGTCGACGAGGTCGACTCGATCCTCATCGACGAGGCCCGCACCCCGCTGATCATCTCGGGCCCCGCGTCGGGCGACGCGAACCGCTGGTACGCCGAGTTCGCCAAGGTCGTGCGCCGCCTCAAGGCCGAGGTCGACTACGAGGTCGACGAGAAGAAGCGCACCGTCGGTGTGCTCGAGCCGGGCATCGAGCGGGTCGAGGACTACCTGGGCATCGACAACCTCTACGAGTCGCTCAACACGCCGCTGATCGGGTTCCTCAACAACGCCATCAAGGCGCAGGAGCTGTTCAAGCGGGACAAGGACTACGTCGTGATGAACGGCGAGGTGCTGATCGTCGACGAGCACACCGGCCGCATCCTGCCGGGCCGTCGCTACAACGAGGGCATGCACCAGGCGATCGAGGCGAAGGAGGGCGTGGCCATCAAGGCCGAGAACCAGACGCTCGCCACGATCACGCTGCAGAACTACTTCCGGCTGTACGACAAGCTCTCGGGCATGACCGGTACGGCCGAGACCGAGGCCGCCGAGTTCCAGGGCACCTACAAGCTGGGCGTCGTGCCGATCCCGACCAACCGCGGCATGCAGCGCATCGACCAGCGCGACTTCGTCTACAAGAGCGAGGACGGCAAGTTCGACGCCGTCGTGGCGGACATCGTGGAGCGCCACGCCGCCGGGCAGCCGGTCCTGGTGGGCACGACGAGCGTCGAGAAGAGCGAGCTGCTCTCCTCCAAGCTCAAGAAGCAGGGCGTCCCGCACGAGGTGCTCAACGCGAAGCAGCACCAGCGTGAGGCGGCCGTCGTCGCCCAGGCGGGACGCAAGGGCGCCGTCACCGTCGCCACCAACATGGCCGGTCGTGGTACCGACATCATGCTCGGCGGCAACGCCGAGTTCATGGCGGTCGCCGACCTCGCGGCGCGCGGGCTCGACCCGGCGGAGAACGCCGACGAGTACGAGGCCGCCTGGCCCGACGCCCTGGAGAAGGCCAAGGACGCGGTGCAGGCCGAGCACGACGAGGTCGTCGAGCTCGGTGGCCTCTACGTCCTCGGCACCGAGCGGCACGAGTCGCGGCGCATCGACAACCAGCTGCGCGGTCGTTCCGGCCGCCAGGGGGACCCGGGCGAGTCCCGGTTCTACCTGTCGATGCAGGACGACCTCATGCGCCTGTTCAACTCGGGTCTCGCCGAGTCGATGATGACGCGTGCGGGCTTCCCCGAGGACATGCCGCTCGAGTCGAAGATCGTCACGCGCGGCATCCAGTCCGCGCAGTCGCAGGTCGAGGCGCGCAACTTCGAGATCCGCAAGAACGTTCTCAAGTACGACGACGTCCTGTCCCGGCAGCGTGTCGTCATCTACGAGCAGCGCCGCCGCGTGCTCGAGGGCGAGGACCTGCACGAGCAGATCGGCCACTTCCGCGGCGACGTGCTGAGCGCGTACATCAACGCGGCGACCGCCGAGGGTCGTCCGGAGGACTGGGACCTCGACGCGCTCTGGACGGCCATCCGGGCGGTCTACCCGATCAGCATCACGCCCGACGAGGTCGTCGAGCAGGCCGGCGGCGAGGTGCGGCTCACCTCCGAGCTCATCGAGCGCGAGGTGCTGTCCGACGCCGAGCACGCCTATGGCGAGCGCGAGGAGCAGATCGGCTCGGACAACATGCGTCAGCTCGAGCGCCGCGTGACGCTGTCGGTGCTGGACCGCAAGTGGCGCGAGCACCTCTACGAGATGGACTACCTCAAGGAGGGCATCGGCCTGCGCGCGATGGCTCAGCGTGACCCGCTGGTCGAGTACCAGCGCGAGGGCTACCAGCTCTTCAACGCGATGTCCGAGGCGATCAAGGAGGAGACGATCGGGTTCCTGTTCAACCTGGAGGTCCAGGTCGAGGAGCAGCCCGCCGTCAGCGCCGAGTCGGCCGCCGTCGCGGCGACCGGTGCCGGCGCCGCGGCAGCCAACCGGCTGGTCGCCAAGGGCATCGACGGACCCTCCGAGCGCGCACCCCTGCAGTACTCGGCGCCGTCCGCGGACGGCGACGGTGCGGTCGTGACGCGCGGTGAGGACGGCGCCGCGGCGCCGGCCGCCGACGGCGACAACCGCGAGGCCCGTCGTCGGGCGGCGAAGCAGGCCAAGCGCCGCTGAGCCGCCGCCGACGTCACGTCCCGCAGGTACGACGAACGACGGGGCCGCACCCCACCGGGTGCGGCCCCGCCGTCGTCCCGGCGGCGGTCGTCAGCCGATCTCGAGCGACGTCGCCCGCCACACGCCACGGTGCGTCTCGAGCCGCATCGCGACGGCCCTGACTCGGGTGCCGTCGTCGACGACCGCGCTGACCTCCACCTGGTGCGGCTCGATGGGGCACAGCCGCACCCGGCGGACCGTCGTCGCGCGTCCGGACCCGACGCCGCCCAGCACGCGCGCGGTGGCTGCGGCTCGGCAGCGCAGGACGTCGAACACGCCCGGGGTGACCCACCGGGCGAGCTGGGCGGCCGAGCGCCGGCCCAGCAGCACCTCCACGCAGGCGTGCGCGAGCGCGCCCGCGACCGCCGACGGGTCGGCGAGCGGCACGGGACCGCGGTCCTCGTCCGCCGAGTCCAGCACGGGGGAGCGGTCGTGGGCACGCAGCACCCGCACCCGCTCCTCGAGCCGCGTCGGGACGCGCGTGGCCGCACGCTCGCGGGGCGGCAGGGGAACCGCCGGGGCGGGCATCGGGACCACGCGCACGGCAGGCGCTGGAGCGTCGGCACGCGGGAGCGTCGGTGCGGGGGACAGGTGCCGGGCAGGGGTGGGCGCGGGGTCGGTGAACAGGTCCTCGACGACGGTGCGTTCGACGGTCACGGCGCTCATCGGTGGGTTCCCTCGGTGCTGGTGGTGGAGGTGCTGGGTCGGGCACTGCTGTGCCGGGCACTGCTGGCCGGGACCGTGAGGCGCTGGCCGGGGACGATGTGATCGGGGTCGTCGCCGATCTCGTCGGCGTTGGCGTGGAACCAGGCGGGCCAGGCGGCGGCGACGTCCCGGGTGGACGCGTCGCTCCCGAGGTGCTCGGCGGCGATGCGCCAGAGGGTGTCGCCGGCTCGGACGACGACGACGTCGTCGGAGGCGGCGCCGGCAGCCCTGCTTGTCGGGGACGGCGGGCGGGTCGCCGCCGCGCTCGTCGTGGGCGTCCGGGAGGGGGCTTCGGCCGGCTGCGCGGACGTCCGCCGTGCGGCGGGGTCCGGTGCCACGTCGGTGGTGGCCGTGCGCCCGTCGTCCGACGACGCCGCCGGAACGGTTGCCGCCGGCGAGGCTGTCGGGGAGGGAGCGCTGCTGGGCGCGACGACGGCCGCATCTGCCGTCGGCGTGCGCTCGTCCGAGCGCGCGCTCGTCTCGTCGTGCGCGGGGCCCGACGGGACCCAGCCCAGGTCGTCGGGAACGGGCGTGGGAGCAGCCGTGGGTCGGGCTGCGGGGCGAGTCGCACCCTCGGTCACCGCGGTGGACGGCATCCACCCCAGGTCGACGACGTGGACCTGGCCGGCAGGCTGCCCGACGGGCGCCGCGGCGGGACCGGCGAGCGGCTCCGCGGCGCCCGCCCCGGTGGCGACGGTCGCGGCGAGCGTCGTCGCGACGGCGACGCCCAGGACGCGCCTCACCGCCGCGGGTGCGAAGCGTTGCACGGCGCGCTCTCCGGCCCGCCAGGTCAGGCCGACGGTGCGCGCGCCCACGCACAGCGCGGCCAGCGCGCACGACACAGCGAGCCAGGCGGCCGCGACGGCGCCGACGGCGACGACCGACGACTCGACGACGCCGTCGACCGTCAGCAGGGGATTCCGCGCCGTGCTGACCGCACGGGTGGCGAGGGCCCACGCGAGCGTGGCCCCGCCCACCGCCGCAGCAGGCAGCAGGAGACCCGCGAGGCGGGCTCGGATCTGTGCCATCGACATCGTTCGCATCCGATCATCTCGTTTGATCTGTGTTGATCTCGCTTGAGGGTCATAGATGTACCCGAATGTCCGATTCCTGTCCACCCGGGGCGGTCTCCGGGTCCCCGCAGCGGGTCGCCCGTGGACCCGCTGCCCTACGGTGTGGGCATGCGATGGGAGGCCCTGTTCCAGGACATGGAGGCGCAGCTCGAGGCCGACGAGCGCGCGGCGGTGCGCGCCGGGGTGGCGGAGCTCGTGCGCGCCGAGCGGGCGACGGTGCGCACGGCGGACCGTCTGCGCGCGGCGGTGGGGCGGCAGGTCCGGGTGCAGGTCATGGGTGCGGACGCCGTCGAGGGCGAGGTGGTCGACGCGGCCGAGCAGTGGGTGCTGCTCGCTCTCGGCCCGTCCCGCCGCGTGCTGGTCCCGGCGGCGGCGATCGTCGCGGTCGCGGGCGTGGGCCGTCAGGCGCAGCCGGACGGCGGTGTCGTCGAGCGGCGTCTCGGTCTCGGGCACGCTCTGCGTGCGCTCGCGCGGGACCGGTCGCCCGTGGGCGTGCGCGCGGGCGACGTGGACATGCACGGACGGCTCGAGGCGGTCGGCGCCGACCACGTCGACGTCATGGTGCCGGGGCCGGGGCGCACGGGACTCGTCTGGACCGTGCCGTTCGACGCGCTGGTCTGGGTGCGCACCGGCTGACGGGCCTCTCCCGTCGCGCTCCGGGCGTCAGGCCTCCGACGTCTCGCTGACGGTCCGGGGGCGTGCCTGCTCGTACATGCGTTGGATGTAGCTCTCCAGCTCCGTCGCCTCGATGCGCCAGACCTTCTTGGGTCCGATCTGGATCCCGCGCAGGTCGCCGGAGTGCAGCAGCTGGTACGTCTGCTGGGCCGAGATGTTGAGGATCTCGCCGACGTCGGCGAGCGTGAGGAACCGCGGTGGCATGCGGGCAGTCTGTCACGGGCGCGGCCCCGAACCGGGTTGTCCACAATCGGGCATTTGTGCCCGGTTGCCCGGAACGTTCGGGCAGTATGGGCCGTCCCGCCGCCGCGCGTCCCCGATCGGAGAGCTGATGGACACCGCCGTGCTCGACCTGCCCGCCCCGGCCGCCGCGCGGCTGCGCCGCCCGGGGTGGCGCGACCCTCGTCTGCTGACGGGCATCGCGCTGGTCGCCGCCTCGGTCGCGCTGGGGTCGTGGGCGGTCAGCTCGGCACAGACGACGGTTCCCGTGTACGTCGCCTCGCACGCCCTCGTCCCGGGGCAGAAGGTGACGACCGACGACCTGGTCGTGGCGGACGTGCGCCTCGACGCGGCGGAGCTCGAGCACTACCTGCGCGCCGACGCCGGCCTGCCCGCCGACCCGGTGGTGGTGCGCGTCGTCGGCGACGACGAGCTGGTGCCGGCCGACGCGGTCGGCAGGGCGCAGGATCTCGACGTGCGGTCGGTGGCGGTCCCGCTCGAGCGCACGCCGTCGCAGGACGTCGTGGTCGGCGCGTCCGTCGATCTGTGGTTCACGCCCGCGTCGGACGGCAACGACACGGCAGGCCCGCCCCGGCAGCTCGCCGCCGGCCTCCCGGTTGCGGAGGTGGCGCGCGCCGAGCGCGGCCTCGCGGCCTCGGGCGGCAGCTCCGTGCACGTGCTGGTGCCGGAGGCGAAGCTGTCCGACGTCCTCGCGGCTCTGGGCTCGCAGGGTGCGCTCGACGTCGTCGCCGTCCCGGGATCGGGCGAGCGATGATCGGGGTGCTGTGCGCCGTGCAGGGCGGTGCCGAGGCGCTGGTGGTCCAGGCGCTCGACGCGCACCCGCAGCTGCAGGTCACCCGGCGGTGCGCCGACCTCACCGAGCTCCTGGCCGCCGCAGAGGCCGGCCTCGGTCGCCTCGCGGTGGTCTCGTCGGCCCTCGCGCACCTGGACCGGGAGAGCGTCGACGCCCTGCACGCGGCGGGTGTGCGCGTGCTGGGGCTGTCGGACCCCGCGTCGGTGTGGAGCGTCGAGCGGCTGCGAGGTGCGGGCGTCGACGACGTGGTGCTCGAACCGTTCGACGAGCTGGGCGCCCGCGACGTCGCCGACGGTCTGCTCCGGCTCTCGGTGGCCCAGGCGCCGCAGGCCGACCGGCCGCCGGTGCCCGAGGTTGCGCGGCCGGCGGCCGTCCGGGGTGCGTTGGTCGCCGTCTGGGGCCCGACGGGTGCGCCAGGACGCACGACGATCGCCGTGAACCTGGCCGCGGAGCTGGCGGCCGCGGGCGGCTCGGTGCTGCTGGCGGACGCGGACACGTACGGCGGCAGCGTCGCGCAGGTGGTGGGGATGCTCGACGAGGCGCCGGGGCTGGCGGCGGCCGTGCGTCAGGCCGGTCAGGGCGTGCTCGACCTGACGGCGCTCGCGCGGCTCGCGCCCGTCCTGGCGCCCGACCTGCGGGTGCTCTCGGGCACCTCCCGCGCCGACCGCTGGCCGGAGCTCGCCTCGTCGGCGCTGGAGTCGGTGTGGCAGGTGGCGCGGTCGATCGCGCGCTGGACCGTGGTGGACACGGGTTTCTGCCTCGAGCAGGACGAGGTGCTCACCTACGACACCCACGCGCCGCAGCGGAACGCCGCGACGTTGCGCACCCTCGAGGCCGCGGACCTCGTCGTCGTGGTCGGTGCGGCCGACCCGGTCGGTATCCAGCGGCTCGTGCGTGCGCTGGCCGAGCTCACCGACCTGGGGCTGGGGGCGCGGCGCCTGGTGATGGTCAACCGCGTCCGTGCCTCGGTGGCCGGTCCGAGGCCGGGGGAGGCGGTGGCTCAGGCGCTGGCGCGGTACGCGGGTGTCACGGACGCGGTGCTGGTCCCGGAGGACCGCGCGGGGACCGACACCGCGCTGCTGGAAGCGCGCATGCTGCGCGAGATCGCACCGGGGTCCCCGGCGCGACGCGCGATCGCCCAGGCTGCCGCACGGGTGGCGCAGCTCCTGCCGCCCGCACCCGCGTCCGCGGGTGCCGAGGACGGCTCGGCGGCATTCGACGTCGTGGCGTCGGGCTCGCGGGGGTGAGCGGGGGCAGACTGTCGTCGTGCGCATCTACCTGCCCGTGACCCTGGACGAGCTCGACGCCGACGAGCTGCCCGACCGCCGGGGGCACGCCGTGACCGCCGCCCTGCGTGCTGCGCTGCCCGACGAGGATGACGAGGGCCTCGAGTTCGCGGCGCAGCTCATGGCGGCCGACGACAGCTTCGAGCTGCTCCGCCGGGCCGCAGGTGCTCCTCGGCTGCGTGCCGTCGCGTCCGTGGACGTCCCCGACGCGCAGGTGGCGGACGTCTCCGACGACGACGACGGCGCCCCGAGCCTGGTCCGGGTCACGCGGCCTGTGAGCCGCTCGGAGATCGCGTGCGTGCACGTGGACGAGCCGGCCGTGGCCGCGGACGTGGCGGCTGCGCTGGACGGTGACGCCTCGGCGGTGGAACGTGTCGACGACGCCGACCTGCTCTGGTACGACGCGAGCGAGGTCGCGCAGATCCCGCGGTGACGTCGAGGAGCGCCCGGTCCGCGTGGCGTTCGTCACGAACCGCCGTGACGGCGAGGGCCAGTTGGACCAGTGCGGCCTGGACCAGGTAATGTTCACCGCCGGTACGACGTCCGGTGGACGATCGTGACTGACCTCCGGGGACACCTGGAGGGACGTCGCGACACCGGGGGGAATACCCCCATGGGGTATGGTGTAATTGGCAGCACGAGTGATTCTGGTTCACTTAGTCTAGGTTCGAGTCCTGGTACCCCAGCGCGAGCACCGCTGATCCGACGTTCCGATCCACTCGGAGCATCGGGTAAAGTGTTCACTCGGTAAGCGAGGCCTACGGGCCGAGCAGCTGATAGGCCCCCGTTGTGTAGCGGCCTAGCACGCCGCCCTCTCACGGCGGTAGCGCCGGTTCGAATCCGGTCGGGGGTACAGACGAGAAGCGGTTCCGGCAGACGCCGGGACCGCTTCTTCGTTGCCCGGACGTCTGTTGCCCTTGCCCTGGTCGCTGCGCCATGCTCGTCAGGTCAGCGGTCCGGCGTGTGGAGGGCGACATGAGTCCAGGTCAGGGCGACGGATCGCAGGCACGGGGGAGCCGGCGGCTCATGGTGCTGCTGGCGGCGGCGATGTTCGTGCTCGTCGTCGACACGTCCCTGATGAACGTCTCGATCTCCGCCGTGGTGGTCGATCTCGACACGACGGCGAGCGGCGTGCAGTCGGCGATCGCCCTCGAGGCGCTGGTGTCGGCAGCGTTCATCCTCATCAGCAGCAAGGTGGCCGACCTCGTCGGGCGCAAGCGCGCCTACGTCCTCGGGCTGGTCGCCTACGCCGTCGGCGCGCTGGCCATGACGCTGGCGCAGAGCCTGACCGCGATCGTCGTGTTCTGGGCCGTCGTCGGCGGCCTCGGGGCGTCGCTGCTCCTGCCCGCCATGCAGTCCCTCATCCACGGAAACTTCACGGGGAGCGACCAGAAGAAGGCGTACGCGCTCGTCGGGGCCGCGGCCGCGGTCGCCGCGGCGATCGGGCCGCTGCTCGGGGGCTTCGTCACGACCTACCTGTCGTGGCGCGTCGGGTTCGCGCTCGAGGTGGTCGTCATCGTCGTCGTCCTGAGCCAGATCTCCCTGGTGCGGGACGTCCCCTACACGGGCTCGCGGCGGATCGACGCCGTGGGTGCCGTCCTGTCCGTGCTCGGGATGGGCGGCGTGGTGCTCGGCATCTTGGTGTGGCAGGAAGGGGGCGAGCTCGTCGGTCTGCTCGTGCTCGTCGGGCTCGTCGCGCTGGCCGGCCTCGTCCGCTGGCTCGTCCGCAGCAAGCGGACCGGACGCGTGACGCTGCTCGACCCGGACCTGTTCCGGCACGCGAACTTCACGGCGGGCGTCACCGGTCAGATGCTCCAGCAGATCACCCTGGGCGGGGCCATGATCGCGCTGCCGCTCTTCTTCCAGATGACGCTCGAGTACGACGCGCTCGAGGCGGGTCTGTCGCTCGCGCCGCTGTCGTTGACGATGTTCGCCGCGGCCGTGGTGGCGGGCAAGCGGGCCGGCAACCGTCGCCCCGCGGCCGTGATCCGGGCCGGCTTCCTGCTGGCGAGCCTGGGGATCGCGGCGATCGTGCCGCTGGTGCCGCGCGTGAGCAGTGGCTGGTACCTGGTGATCCCGCTCGCGGTCGCGGGGAGCGGTCTGGGGCTCCTCGTCTCACAGCTCAACAACTACACGCTCGCGCCCGTGGCCGAGGAGCGGGTCAGCGAGGCCGCGGGCGTGAACTCGGCGGCCGGGTCGTTCGGCCTCTCGTTCGGGCTCGCGATGGCGGGTGGGCTGATGCTCGCGACCCTGTCGTTCAGCTTCACGCACCTGACGCAGGCCAGCGACGTCATCCCGGCGGAGCAGCAGGCGCAGATCGCGGCGACGCTCGAGCGCGACGCCGAGATCATGAGCAACAGCCGGCTCGCCGAGCAGATCGGTGATGAGCCGCCCGCCGTCGTGGCGGAGGTTCTCGCCATCAACGACGAGGCCCGCAACCGGTCGCTCCAGGTCGCGCTCCTGGTGCCGCTGCTGGCCGGCCTCGGCGGCCTGGTCAACGGGTTCCGGATGATGCGGCTGCCCGACCAGCGCCCGTCGTCGTCGCTCGAAGGTCTCGACCTCGGCTGAGATCAGTGCTGGCCGCGAGGGCCGTGGTTGCTCGTCGGGAGCAGGGCGACGACGCCCCACCCGACCACGGCCGCGACGAGACCGACCAGGATGCCGGTCGCCACCGCACCGGCCGCGTCGGCCCCGCCGAGCACCGCGACGAGCGCGCCCACGACGAAGCCGGCCACGCCCGCGATCGCCGCGACGCGCCTGGTCAGTCGTCGCCGCGCGGCGGCCGGCCCGCGGACGGCCATCAGTCGGCGGTCCGGCGCAGCACCTCGGTGAGGCGGTTGGCGGCGGAGACGACGGCGGCGGCGTGCAGGCGTCCGGGCTGGCGCGAGAGACGCTCGAGCGGCCCGGAGACCGAGACGGCGGCGACGACGCGACCCGAGGGGCCCCGCACGGGTGCGGAGACCGACGCGACGCCGACCTCGCGCTCGGAGACGGACTGGGCCCAGCCGCGGCGGCGGACGCCGGACAGGATCGTGGCGGTGAACTTCGAGCCCTGCAGGCCGCGGTGCAGGCGGTCCGGCTCCTCCCACGCGAGCAGCACCTGGGCGGCGGATCCGGCCTGCATCGTGAGCGTGGCGCCCACGGGGATGGAGTCGCGCAGCCCGATGGGGCGCTCCGCGGCGGCGACGCAGATGCGCTGATCACCCTGGCGGCGGTAGAGCTGGGCGCTCTCGCCGGTGTGGTCGCGGACGGCGGCCAGCACGGGACCAGCGGCGGCCAGGAGGCGGTCCTCGCCCGCGGCCGTGGCGAGCTCCGACAGCCGCGGCCCCAGCACGAACCGACCCTGCATGTCGCGGGCCACCAGCCGGTGGTGCTCCAGGGCGACGGCGAGCCGGTGGGCCGTGGGGCGAGCAAGATGGGTGGCGGTCACGAGCTGGGCGAGGGTCGCCGGGCCGGCCTCGAGAGCGCTGAGAACGGACGCGGCCTTGTCCAGCACGCCGACTCCGCTAGAGTTGTCCATAGGTCGATATTGCCGTCTCGAAGGCTGAGATGCAAGCGACGCCCCCCAGCAGGTCCCGAAGAGACAGGAAAGAACATGGCCGGCACGTTGGCGGAGAAGGTCTGGGATGCGCACGTCGTGCGCCCTGGTGCGGACGGCGCGCCCGACCTCCTGTACATCGACCTGCACCTGGTGCACGAGGTCACCAGCCCGCAGGCGTTCGAGGGGCTCCGCCTCGCCGGTCGTCCCGTCCGTCGCCCGGACCTGACGCTCGCGACCGAGGACCACAACACCCCGACGCTCGACATCGACCGGCCGATCGCCGACGCGACCAGCCGCACGCAGATCGAGACGCTGCGCAACAACGCCAAGGAGTTCGGCGTGCGCATCCACTCGCTCGGCGACGCGGACCAGGGCATCGTCCACCAGGTGGGCCCGCAGCTCGGCCTCACGCAGCCCGGCCTGACGGTCGTGTGCGGCGACTCGCACACGTCGACGCACGGCGCCTTCGGCGCCCTCGCGTTCGGCATCGGCACGTCCGAGGTCGAGCACGTGCTGGCCACGCAGACGCTGCCGCTCGCGCCGTTCAAGACGATGGCGATCACGGTCAACGGGCAGCTGCCCGAGGGCGCGACCAGCAAGGACATCATCCTGGCGATCATCGCGAAGATCGGCACCGGCGGCGGCCAGGGCTACGTGCTCGAGTACCGCGGCGAGGCGATCCGCGGACTGAGCATGGAAGCACGCATGACGATCTGCAACATGTCGATCGAGGCCGGTGCCCGCGCCGGCATGATCGCGCCCGACCAGACCACGTTCGACTACCTGCAGGGCCGCCCGCACGCGCCCGAGGGCGCGGACTGGGACGCGGCCGTCGAGTACTGGAAGACGCTGCGCTCCGACGACGACGCGACGTTCGACGTCGAGGTCGTCCTCGAGGCGCAGGACCTCGAGCCGTTCGTCACGTGGGGCACCAACCCGGGGCAGGGCCTGCCGCTGTCCGGCTCGGTCCCGGTCCCGGAGGAGATCGCCGACGAGAACGAGCGCATCACCGCCGAGCGTGCCATCGAGTACATGGGCCTGACGCCGGGTCAGCCGCTGCGCGAGATCAAGGTCGACACGGTCTTCATCGGCTCGTGCACCAACGGCCGCATCGAGGACCTGCGCTCGGTCGCCAAGGTGATCGCCGGCAAGCACAAGGCCGACGACGTCCGCGTCCTGGTGGTGCCCGCCTCCGCGCGCGTCCGCCTCCAGGCCGAGGCCGAGGGGCTCGACAAGATCTTCCTCGACTTCGGTGCGGAGTGGCGCAACGCCGGCTGCTCGATGTGCCTGGGCATGAACCCCGACCAGCTCGCACCGGGGGAGCGCTCGGCGTCCACCTCCAACCGCAACTTCGAGGGACGTCAGGGCAAGGGCGGTCGCACGCACCTGGTCTCCCCGCTCGTGGCTGCCGCGACGGCGATCCGCGGCACCCTCTCGTCGTACTCCGACCTGGGCACCGGCACCCCGGCACCCGACGGCACCCCGCTGGCCGACCTCCAGACGGTCTGACCGGACCAGGAAGACAGGAACAGGACCATGGAGAAGTTCACCCAGCACACGGGAGTCGGCGTGCCGCTGCGCCGCAGCAACGTCGACACCGACCAGATCATCCCCGCCGTCTACCTCAAGCGCGTGACGCGCACCGGGTTCGAGGACGCGCTGTTCGCCGCCTGGCGCGGCGACCCGACCTTCGTCCTCAACCAGGAGGCGTACGCGAGCGGCTCCGTCCTCGTCGCCGGTCCCGACTTCGGTACCGGTTCGTCGCGCGAGCACGCCGTGTGGGCGCTCAAGGACTACGGCTTCAAGGTCGTCATCTCGACGCGCTTCGCCGACATCTTCCGCGGCAACTCCGGCAAGCAGGGGCTGCTCGCGGCCGTCGCGTCGGCCGAGGACATCGAGCTCATCTGGAAGATCCTCGAGACCCGCCCGGGCACCGAGATCACCGTGGACCTCGAGGCGCGCACCATCACGTGCGACGACGTCGTCGTCCCGTTCCAGGTCGACGACTACACGCGCTGGCGCCTCATGGAGGGCCTGGACGACATCGGCCTGACCCTCGAGCACGCCGACGAGATCTCGGCGTTCGAGGAGAAGCGTGAGCCGTGGCGCCCTGCCACGCTCCCGGCCAAGCACCTCCCGCCGGTGGAGATCAAGGCGGCGCGCCCGTCGGGCGTACCGGTCGAGATCGGCCGTCACCCGTAACGAGCGCTCGCACCCCGACGGCGGGCGAGCCGGCGCGTCCGCGCGTCGCGCGACACCCGCCGTCGGGGCGCCCGACCCGCGCTCGGCTTGCGGTGCCCGCCGTGGGTGGTGGCATGGTTGCGCCTGAGGGGGCATCCCTGAGCGCGGTCTGTGAAGGTTTGGGGCGGACCCGGCCCGCCGGCCACGTGAGGTGCGAGCCGGGGCGGCACGTAGGTGAGGATGGGCGCGTGAACGATCTGCTCTACGTCAACGGCGGGACGCCCCTGCGGGGCGAGATCACGGTCAGGGGGGCCAAGAACTTCGTCTCGAAGGCGATGGTCGCGGCGCTCCTGGGCGAGACACCCAGCGTGCTGCGCAACGTCCCCCAGATCCGGGACGTGGCCGTGGTGACCGGTCTGCTCGAGCTGCACGGCGTGAAGGTCGACGCCGACGCCAAGGGTGGCACCCTGCACCTCGACCCGACCGACGTGGAGTCGGCGCACGTCGCCGACATCGACGCGCACGCCGGGTCCAGCCGCATCCCCATCCTGTTCTGCGGGCCCCTGCTGCACCGCCTCGGGGAGGCGTTCATCCCCGACCTGGGGGGCTGCCGGATCGGCGACCGGCCGATCAACTACCACCTCGACATCCTGCGCCAGTTCGGCGCCGTCGTGGACAAGACCCACAACGGCATCCACATCAGAGCGCCGCACCGCCTGCAGGGCACCAAGATCGCTCTCCCGTACCCGAGCGTCGGCGCCACCGAGCAGCTGCTGCTCACCGCGGTGCGTGCCGAGGGCATCACCGAGCTGTCCAACGCGGCGATCGAGCCCGAGATCATGGATCTCATCAACGTGCTGCAGAAGATGGGCGCGATCATCTCGGTCGACACCGACCGCGTGATCCGGATCGAGGGCGTCGACCGCCTCGAGGGCTACCAGCACACGTCGCTGTCCGACCGCATCGAAGCGGCGTCCTGGGCCTCGGCCGCGCTGTCGACGGGCGGGGACATCTACGTACGCGGCGCCACGCAGCCGGAGATGACCACGTTCCTCAACACCTACCGCAAGGTGGGTGGCGAGTTCCGGGTCGACGACGACGGCATCCGGTTCTGGCACCCGGGCGGCGACCTGCGCTCCATCCAGCTCGAGACGGACGTGCACCCGGGTTTCATGACGGACTGGCAGCAGCCGCTCGTCGTCGCGCTCACGCAGGCCAAGGGCCTGTCGATCGTCCACGAGACGGTGTACGAGAACCGGTTCGGGTTCACTGACGCGCTCGTCGGGATGGGCGCCACGATCCAGGTCTACAAGGAGTGCCTGGGTGGCCGGCCGTGCCGGTTCGGGCAGCGCAACTTCTACCACTCGGCCGTCATCAGCGGTCCGACGCCGCTGGCCGCGGCCGACATCGAGGTTCCCGACCTGCGGGGCGGCTTCTCCCACCTGATCGCGGCGCTGACCGCCAAGGGCACCTCGTCGGTGCGCGGGATCAGCCTGATCGACCGAGGGTACGAGCACTTCACCGACAAGCTCGAGGCGCTCGGCGCGGAGTTCGGACGCGACTGAACCGTCTACCGGGCGGGCACCCGGAGCGACCCGATCGCTCGACGCGGTAGCGTCCGCCGGGTGGAGCGAGTACGCCCGTACCGGTGGGACACCGTGGCAGCCGTGCTGCTCGTGGCGCTGGCGTTCGTGCCCGCCACCGCGCACCAGGGTGTCGACCTCGGCGAGCTGCACGGCCGCGCGCTCGACGGGTTCGGGGTCGCGCTGATCGTCGCCCAGGGGGCGCCCGTGGCCGTCGCACGCCGGTGGCCCGGCACGTGCCTGGCCGTCGTCGGCGTCGCCTTCTGCCTGTACCAGCTGCTCGGGTACCCGACGACGGTGGCGGCGCTCGGGCTCCTCGTCGTGCTCGTGCACGCCGGCGCGGTGCAGGGGCGCCGACTCCGCGTCGTCGTCGCGTCGGCGGTGTCCACCTACGTCGCGCTCGCGCTCGCGCTGTCCGCGGCGGGCTCGCCGGTGACCGTCACCGACTACGCCGTGTTCGGCACTCTCCTGGCCGCGCTGTTCCTCGCCGGGACCTGGGTGCGGACGCGGGCCGACGCCACCGACGCGCGCCGCCGACGGGCGGAGCGCGAGGCCGTGGGTGCGGAACGGGCGCGCATCGCGCGCGAGCTGCACGACGTCGTCACCCACCACGTCACCGCGATCGTCGTCCAGGCGGAGGCCGCCCGGTACGGTCCGGCCGACCGCGCCGGGGCGGGCCTCGAGACGATCGCCGAGGAGGGTCGCGCCGCGCTGGCCGACCTCAGGGTCCTGCTCGGGGCTCTCGACGGCGAGCCGCGGACCCTGCACGACCCCGCGACGACGGACCTGAGGTCGATCGTCGACCGGGCCGTGGCGGCGGGCCAGCCTGTCGAGCTCGTGGAGCGCGGGGACGCGCGGCCCCTGGCGGGCGCGCCCGGCCTCGTCGTGACCCGGGTGGTGCAGGAGAGCCTGACGAACGCGATCAAGCACGCCCCCGGCGCCCCGACGCGCGTGCTGGTCGCGTACGAGGCGGACCGCGTCGCGGTCGAGGTCGTGACGGAGGGGGCCGTGGTCCGCGCTGCCGGTCCTGCCGCGCTCGGCAAGGGCGCAGGGCGCGGTCTGATCGGTCTGCGCGAACGTGTCGCCCTCGTGGGTGGCGAGCTCACGGCCGAACCGCGCGGCAGCGTGTTCGTGGTGAGCGCGCAGGTGCCCGCGTGAGCGCGGCCGAGAGCACACCGGTCCGGGTCCTGGTGTGCGACGACCAGGAGCTGGTTCGCACGGGCTTCGTCACGATCATCGGGGCACAGCCGGACCTCGCCGTCGTGGGCGAGGCGACGAACGGGCAGGACGCGGTGCGGCTCGCCCGATCGTTGCGGCCCGACGTCGTGGTGATGGACATCCGGATGCCGTTGCTGGACGGGATCGAGGCGACCCGTCGGCTGGCGGGGCCCGAGGCGACCGACCCGGTCAAGGTGCTCGTCGTGACCACGTTCGACCTCGACGAGCACGTCTTCGACGCCCTGCGCGCGGGTGCCAGCGGCTTCCTGCTCAAGGACGCCCGGCCGGCGCAGCTGCTCGACGCGGTGCGCACCGTCGCATCGGGTGAGGCGCTCCTGTCGCCGACGATCACGCGGAGGTTGATCGGGCGGTTCGGCGAGCGTGTGCGGCCGGCGCCACGGCCGGACGACGTGGTGGGCGTCCTCACCGCACGCGAGCGCGAGGTCCTGGTGCTGCTGGCCGACGGGCTCTCGAACGCGGAGATCGCCGAGGCCCTGGTGATCAGCCACGAGACGGTCAAGACGTACGTGTCGCGGATCCTGACCAAGCTCGACCTGCGGGACCGTGTGCAGGCCGTGGTGCTCGCCCACCGCGCGGGGCTCGTGGGCTGAGCGCGGATCCCCCGGGAGAGCTACCTCAGGTGTCACCCGCAGGGCGATGTTCTGGCGGCCTGTGCTCCGTAGCGTCGTCGTCGAAGCCACCTCGACGAACGGAGCAGGACGATGACCAGCGCGAACATGCCGACGGCAGACGACGAGGCCGCAGCGGCGCGACGGGACCCCGCTGCCGCGGGCACGCTGTCCGGGCGCCGACGAGCGCTGTTGAACACCGCGCTGGTGGTGGGCTTCACGGTCGTGATGCTCGTCGTGAACTCGGTCGCGGCGACCTTCTCGAACCCGGTCGTCGCGCTCGTCGCCGGCCCGCTGCTGGCGGTGCTGGTGCTGGCCGCCTACCGCATCGCGGTGGGCCGGATCGAGGGACGGGAGGTGACCGAGCTGTCGGCGACCCGTCGGCGCTCGGAGCTCTGGCGGGGGGTCGCGGGCGGGTTCGGGCTCGCGACCGTGACCATCGCACTGCTGGCGCTCGTCGGCGGCTACCGCGTCACGGGATGGGGCTCGGTGAGCGGTGCCCTGACGGTCCTCGGCACCATGTGCGCCGTGGCGGTGACCGAGGAGGTCCTCTTCCGCGGCATCGTCCTGCGTCTGCTGCAGCGGCGATGGGGGAGCGGCGTCGCGCTGGCCGCGTCGGCCGTGCTCTTCGGACTCGTGCACCTGACCAACCCTGGTGCGACGCTCGCGGGGGCCGTCGCCGTCGCTGTCGAGGCGGGCCTGATGCTCGGGGCGGCGTTCCTCCTCACCCGGCGGTTGTGGCTGCCCATCGGGCTCCACCTCGGTTGGAACGTCACCACCGTCGCGATCTTCGGCACCGTGGGGTCCGGCAGCGCGACGAGCGGCTCGATCGTCCGCTCCGTGGGCGCGGGGCCCGACTGGCTCTCGGGCGGCTCGTTCGGCCCCGAGGCCAGCGTGGTGGCCGTCGTCGTCTGCACCTTCGCCACGGTGATCCTGCTCACGGCCGGGCGCCGTGGCCGGACGGCGGGAGCGCGCGTCGCACGGTGACGGCCCGTGCCGCCGCGTCGCGGGCCGTGCGCCGCGGCGCAGCGGGTAGCATCGGCTCCCGTGCATGCGCCCGCCCGATCCAACCGTGCCTACCGCAACGTCGCGCGCATCCTGCGCCCGATCCTCCTGGTCGTGACCAAGCGCGACTGGCACGGGGCGGAGAACCTGCCGACCGACCGAGGGTTCATCGTCGCCTCGAACCACATGACCAACGTCGACCCGATCACGTTCGCCCACTACCTGTGGGACAACGGGTTCGCTCCCAAGATCCTGGCGAAGTCCAGCCTCTTCAAGGTGCCCGTCGTGGGGGGAGTCCTGCGCGGCACCGGCCAGATCCCCGTCTACCGCAACTCGGCCGCGGCCGCGGACTCGCTGTCCGCGGCCGTCGCCGCGATCGCGGAGGGCGAGTGCGTCGCGGTGTTCCCCGAGGGGACGCTGACGCGCGAGCCCGATCTGTGGCCCATGGCCGGCAAGACGGGTGTGGCGCGCCTGGCGCTCACCACGCGTGCACCCGTCATCCCGCTCGCGCAGTGGGGCGCGCAGGACCTGCTGGGGCGCTACAAGAAGCTGCTCAAGCCGATCCCGCCCAAGAAGGTCACCGTGGTCACGGGCCCGCCCGTCGACCTCGACGACCTCTACGGACGGCCGCTCGACAGCGCGACCCTGCGCGAGGCCACGGACCGCGTGATGGACGCGATCACCGCCCTGCTCGAGGGGGTCCGTGGTGAGAAGGCCCCCACCGCCCGATACGACATGCGCAAGCCCGTCCCGCCCGGCCAGGACAGGGTCGGCGGGGACCACGCGACGAAGCCGGAGCTCCCGTGACCGCCGACCGCGACCCCGTCGCCACGTCCGACCACCCCCTGCGGGCCGCCGTGCTCGGCGCCGGCAGCTGGGGCACCACCTTCGCGGCCGTCATGGCCGACGCGGGCTGTCAGGTGACGGTGTGGGGGCGCGACGAGAAGGTGTGCCGCCAGATCGCCCAGGAGCGGCGCAACGAGCGGTACGTCCCGGGCGTCGAGCTGCCCGCGGGCATCGCCGCGACGACGGACGCGGCCGAGGCGGTGCGCGACGCGGACCTCGTCGTCATCGCGGTGCCGTCGCAGAGCGCGCGGGCCACGCTGGAGCCGTTGCGCGGCGCGATCCGCCCGGACGCCGTGGCCGTCTCGCTCATGAAGGGCGTCGAGCTCGGGACGGACCGGCGCATGAGCCAGGTGGTCGCCGAGTCGCTCGGCATCGCACCCGAGCGCGTCGCGGTCGTCTCGGGCCCGAACCTGGCCAAGGAGATCGCGCACCGTCAGCCCACCGCCACCGTCGTCGCCGCCACGGACGACGAGACCGCGCAGCTCGTCGCGCGGGCGTGCGCGTCGTCGTACTTCCGCCCGTACACCAACGACGACGTGGTCGGCGTGGAGCTGTGCGGCGCCGTGAAGAACATCATCGCGCTGGCCGTCGGCATCTCGCAGGGGCGTGGCCTGGGCTACAACACCATGGCGACGATCATCACGCGCGGCCTCGTCGAGATCACGCGCCTGGGCCTGGCCCTGGGCGCCGACGCGGACACGTTCCCCGGGCTGGCGGGCATGGGCGACCTGATGGCGACGTGCGCGTCCCCCGACTCGCGCAACCACACGCTCGGCAACCACATCGGTCAGGGCATGACGCTCGAGGAGGCGGTCGCCGCGACCGGCGGCACCGCCGAGGGCGTGAAGTCGAGCCGTTCGGTGCTGGAGCTCGCGGACTCCTTGGGCGTCGAGATGCCCATCACGCACGCGGTGGTCCGCGTCCTGCACGAGGGGCTGCCCGTCGACGACCTGGCGGCGCTGCTCCTCGCGCGCCCCCACAAGGCCGAGGGCGTCTAGCGGACGCTCGCGTCGAGGGCCGCCGAGAGGTCGGCCCACAGGTCGTCGACGTCCTCGATCCCGACCGACAGCCGCAGCAGGTCGTCGGGGACGGTGAGCGACTCCGTCGCGAACCGGCGGCGCCGCTCCAGGCTGGACTCCACGCCGCCCAGGCTCGTGGCGGGTACCCACAGGCGCACGGCGTCGACGACCGCGTCGGCCGCCGGGGCACCGCCGTGCGGGCGCAGGCCGATGATCGCGCCGAACCCGTCCATGAGCCGCGCCGCGCGCTCGTGGCCCGGGTCGTCAGGCAGGCTGGGGTGCCGGACCGCGGCGACCGCGGGGTGCGACGACAGACGCCGGGCGAGCTCGGCGGCGTTCGCCTGCGCGCGCTCGACCCGCAGCGCCAGCGTCCGCACGCCGCGCAGCGCGAGCCACACCTCGAACGGCCCGGCGATCGAGCCGTGCAGGGTCCGGTGCGCGTGCAGGCGGGTGTGCAGGTCGTCGTCGTCGGACAGCGCCGCGCCCAGCACCACGTCGCTGTGACCGGCCAGATACTTCGTCACGGAGTGGATCACCACGTCGGCGCCGAGCGTCAGCGGGCGCTGGACCAGGGGAGTCGCGAACGTGTTGTCGACGCCCACCAGGGCGCCGGCGGCGTGCGCGGCCTCGATCAGCACCGGCAGGTCCGCGACCTCGAGCATGGGGTTGGTCGGCGACTCGATCCACAGCATCGACGTGCCGGGCAGCGCCGCGAGCACGGCGTCGGTGTCGTCGATGTCGACCAGCACCACCTCGACGCCCTCGCGCTGCGCCAGGTCCGCCGCGTAGCCGAGGGTGACCTGGTAGCAGTGCCGCGGCAGCACTAGGCGGCCGCCCGGGGGGACCAGCGAGAACGCGGCGGCGATGGACGCCATGCCCGAGCCGAACACGAGGGCGGGATGGCGCGAGCGCTCGAGCTCGCCGAGGACCTGCTCGAAGGGGTGCCACGAGGCCGAGTCGATGCGGCCGTACAGCAGCTCGCCGGTCGCCGGCTCGCCGGCCGAGACGTTGGTGGAGGTGAGCACGACGGGCGGGTTGACCGGTCCTCCCTGCTCGCGCGGCGGGCGGCCCGCAGCGACGGTGACGGTGGCGGGGGAGATGGCAGGTGACGGGAACTCGTGGCTCACGGCAGCAGGTTACGACCCCGGACGGGTATCCCGGGGACAGGCGGGGCGCCGCAGCGGGTGACGCGCCAGGTAGGGTCGTGGCCGATGAACGCGACGCCGAACACCCCTGCCTCGTCCGACGTGCCGACCGACCCGACGTCGGACGACGGCGCGCAGTGGGTGCTCACGACGCACCGGCCGCGCGTCATGGTGCTGTTCGGGGGAAGGTCGGGGGAGCACGCGATCAGCTGCGCCACCGCCGGGGGCGTCCTGCGCGCGCTCGACCGTGAGCGGTACGACGTCCTGGCGGTCGGCATCACGCCGACGGGCCGCTGGGTGCTGGCCGACGACGACCCGGACCGCTGGGCCATCACCGACGGCGAGCTGCCGCAGGTCGAGGACACCACCGCGCACGTGCTGCTGCCGCAGGCGGTCGACGACCGCGACGTGCAGGTGCTGGTGCCGGGCGAGCTGGCGCGCGCGCTGGGCCCCGTCGACGTCGTCTTCCCGCTGCTGCACGGGCCGTTCGGCGAGGACGGCACCCTGCAGGGGATGCTCGAGCTCGCCGACGTCCGGTACGTCGGCGCCGGCGTGCTCGCGTCCGCCGTGGGCATGGACAAGCACATGATGAAGCTGGTGCTGGCCGGGCACGGGCTCCCCGTCGGGCCGTTCGTCGTGCTGGCGCCCGGTGAGTACGACCAGGACCCCGCCGCTGCGACGGCCAAGGTCGAGCCGCTCGGCCTGCCGTTGTTCGTCAAGCCCGCGCGTGCGGGCTCGAGCCTGGGCATCTCGCGGGTCGACGACCTGGCCGACCTGCCGGCCGCGGTCGCCGCTGCCGCGCAGCACGACCCCAAGATCGTGGTCGAGGCCGGCATCGAGGGCCGCGAGATCGAGTGCGGCGTCCTGGGCGGGCACGACGGGCAGCGCGCCCGCGCCTCGCTGCCCGGTGAGATCATCGTCACGGGCGACGAGCACGACTTCTACGACTTCGAGGCCAAGTACCTCGACGAGGGCGGGGTCTCGCTCGTGTGCCCGGCCGACCTGCCCGACGACGTCGTCGCGCAGGTGCGTGACGTGGCCGTCCGCACGTTCGAGGCGGTCGGATGCGAGGGTCTGGCACGCGTGGACGTCTTCGTGACGCCCGACGGCGACGTGGTGGTCAACGAGATCAACACCATGCCCGGCTTCACGCCGTTCTCGATGTACCCGCGCATGTGGCAGGCCAGCGGGCTCGAGTACGGCGACCTCGTCGACGAGCTCGTCCAGCTGGCCCTGCACCGGCCGACGGGCCTGCGCTGACACAGCCTCAGAGGCAGGAGCGCTGCTTGTCCGTCCGCGAGACGGCGGCGCCCAGGTCGATCAGCAACGACGTGGAGTGCTGCTTGCGGACCGACTCCGGGACCTCGACCTCGACGGCGGGGACACGCCCGTAGGTGACGAACGTCGCGGGCCCGTCCTCGGTGTCCGAGTCGCCCTGGGTGATGACCCAGTCGACGCTGGTGCCGTTCGACCCCTCCACCGTGGTGCAGCGGTCGGTCGTGGGGGCCAGCGGTTCCACGCCGCAGCGCAGCACGATGGCGGAACCCGGCTCGCCCCACGCCGTCGTCGCCTGGGCGTTGGTGTCGTGCTTGGCAAGCCCGCTGAGCTCGTCGGGCGTCGCCAGGACCACGTCCGCGCACACCGGGTCGGTGGCGTGCGGCGCCGCCGTCGTCGGGACGGTCTGCGCGCAGCCGGCGAGCCCGAGCGCCGTCGCGGCCAGGATCACGGCCGTTGCTCGTCTGCGCACCCGACCACGGTATCCCGGGCCGGGTCACGCGCCGGACCGGCAGCGCTGTGACGCTCGTCGTCACCGCCCGCAGCGCCTCGGCTAGCGTGACGTCCGTGAACCACGAGCCCGTCGTCGCGGACCTGTCCGAGCAGGAGCTCCTGGCCCGGATCTTCCCGTTGCTGCCCCCGGGGGACGCGACGATCGTCGCGCCGGGTGACGACGCGGCGGTCGTGCGTGCGGGGGACGGCCGGTTCGTCGTGACGACCGACGTCCTGGTCGAGGACCGGCACTTCCGGCGCGCCTGGTCGTCGGGCGTGGACGTCGGCGCGCGCGCGGCCGTGCAGAACCTGGCCGACGTCGCGGCGATGGGGGCCCGGCCGACGTCGGTCGTGGTCGCGCTGGTGCTGCCGCGTGACCTCGAGGTGACCTGGGTCGAGGGGTTCGCCCGCGGGCTCGCGCAGGTCTGTGCGCCCCTGGGTGTGGGGGTCGTGGGCGGCGACCTGTCCGGTGGTCCGCTCGTGGTCGCGTCCGTCGCGGCGCACGGCGACCTCGAGGGGCGGGCGCCCGTGCTGCGGTCGGGGGCGCGCCCGGGCGACGTCGTCGCGCACGCCGGCACGTTGGGCCGGTCGGCGGCCGGGCTCGCGCTGCTGGCTGCCGGCGCGGCAGGGCCCGACGACGAGGCGTTGGTGGCCGCCTATCGACGGCCGGTGTCCCCGCTGGCCTCCGGGCCGGAAGCGGCGCGGGCGGGGGCGACCGCGATGCTCGACGTCTCCGACGGCCTGCTGCGCGACGCGGGCCGGCTCGCCGCCGCGAGCGGTGTGGTCGTGGAGCTCGACGACCCCGCACGCGCGCTGCACGCGGACCACGCGGCCGTCGTCGGCGTCGCCGACAGGCTCGGACATGACCCGTGGGACTGGGTGCTCGCCGGCGGTGAGGACCACGGTCTCCTGGCGACGTTCCCCGCGGGCACGGACCTGCCGCCCGGGTTCCGCGTGCTCGGGCAAGTGCGGGAGCCGCGCGGCGAGCAGCCGGGCGTGCTGGTCGACGGCCGGCGCCCGACCGAGCGACCCGGCTGGGACCACTTCGCCGGATGAGCGCGGTGCGGCGTCAGTTGCGCCGGTACCGCACCTCGAGCAGCTCGGCGCCGCCCACCTCGTCGTAGCGCTCGACGCCGTCGGCCTGGAAGCCGTGGCGGCGGTAGAAGTGACGGGCCCGGTCGTTGTCGGCCAGCACCCACAGCGTCAGGTGCGTCGACTCGCCCGTCTCGCTGATCACGGTCCGCATGAGCTCACGCGCGACGCCGTGCCCCCAGATGCCGGGGTCGAGGTAGATCGAGTAGATCTCCCGGTCCGCGCGCCGTGCGTCCTCGTCGCGGCTGGGACCCACGGAGACGAACCCGACGAGGCGCTGGTCCGCCGACGCGATCCACGTCGTGACACCGTCCTGCGGTCCTCGTTCCAGGTGCTGCTTCCAGCGACGCCCCCAGTCCTGGGCGTCCAGTCCGGCGAGGTGGTCGGCGGGCACGATGTCCGCGTAGGCCTCCTGCCAGGAGCGCACGTGGACCTGGGCGATGGCGTCGGCGTCCTGGGGTGCGGCGACCCGGATCGTCACCTCGTCGAGCTGCTCGGTCATGGACCTCACGATGCCACATCGGGCAGACATGACGAAGGCCCGCAAGATGAACCTTGCGGGCCTTCGTCGAAGCGTCCGGTGATCAGACCGCGCGCTGGACCTTGCCGGCCTTCAGGCACGAGGTGCACACGTTGAGGCGCTTGGGCGTCCCCGCGACGACGGCACGCACGCGCTGGATGTTCGGGTTCCAGCGCCGCTTCGTGCGCACGTGCGAGTGCGAGATGCTGTGCCCGAAGCTCGGGCCCTTGGCGCAGACGTCGCAGTTGGCAGCCACGGTCTTCTCCTGTTTGTCTCTCGGTCCGGGACCGAGGGGTCGGTCCCGATGCATACGGTCACGCCGCGGACGGCGAAGCTTGTTCCGGGCGCGCACGCCGAGGCCGTAGTCCGGGATCTCGTGATGGATCCTGTGATCGGATGCGGGCCGAGCAGACGATGTCCGCGCGCCTCAGGTACCCGAAGTCCTCCGGGCAACCGGTCAAGACTAGCCCATGGCCCCGCGGCACCCCAAATGTCGGTGGGATGAGGCAAGGTGTGGGGCGGGATCGGTGGGCGTGAGATCGGGTGTGAGAGCGGAGCGCATGGGCGATCGCAGGGAGAACGGCGACGAGCGCGTCGTCGGCGGCCAGGTCGACGCGGGCGTGGTGCGTGCCTGGGTGCACGGGGCGCTCGGCGGCCTTCGAGCCGCACGCGAGCGCATCGACGCCGTGAACGTCTTCCCGGTGGCGGACTCCGACACCGGCACCAACGTGCTGCTGACCGTCACCGGCGGTGTCGACCTCGCGGACCAGGAGCCCGCGGACGCGACCGCCGGCGCGGTCGCCTCCGCCTTCGCGCGCGGCGCGATGCTCGCAGCCCGCGGCAACTCGGGGATCATCGTCAGCCAGTACCTGGCGGGCCTGGCGCGGCGGCTCGACGACGGCGCGGCCCCGGCCGACGTCGCGGCCGCGCTCGTGCACGCCGCGCGAGCGGCGCGCCAGTCCATGACCGATCCGCAGGAGGGCACGGTGCTGACCGTGGCGGACGTCGTCGCGCAGGCGGCGACGACGGCTGCGGACGCCGGCGCGGACGTCGCGTCGCTCCTGGCCCAGGTGGTGGACGACGCCCACCGGTCTCTGGCCACCGTGAGCGCGACCCACCCCGTGCTGCGGCGTGCGCACGTGCTCGACGCGGGCGCGTGCGCGCTGCTGGTGGTCCTCGGTGCGCTGGCGCGTGCCGCCGCCGGCGAGCAGGACGCCGCGCCGGACGTCGACTGGCTACCCGTGACGGCGGCGTCCGCCGGCGGCACGGAGACGCTGGTCGGCGGATCGTTCGAGGTCATGGCGCTGGTGCGCGGCGGCAGCCAGGACCTGGGTTCGGCGCTGCGACAGGGGCTGGCCGGTGTGGGGGACTCGGTCGCGGTGGTGGGTGCGGACGGCTGGTGGCACGTGCACGTGCACACCGACGACCCGGCGGCGGCGATCGGCGTCTGTGCCCCGGGTCGGCGCGAGCAGGTCGTCGTGCGTGCGCTGGAGAGCCCGCACGGTCAAGGCGCCGCGGCTGCGGACGACGGCGGGTGGGGGCTCGTGGTCTGCACGGCTGCCCCCGCACTGTCGCCCTGGTTCGCGGCGGCCGGGGCGGTCGCGGTGGTCGCGTGCCCCGAGGCGCCCGTCACGGCCGAGCACGTCCTGCGGGCGATCACCGACACGGGGTCACCGCGCACGGTCCTCGTCGACGGCGCGGGCCTGGACGAGCGCGAGCTCGCGGCCGTGCGGGCAGCGCGTGGTGACAGCGTGACGGTCCTGCCGGCAGGCGACGACGTCCGGGCCGCCGTCGCGACGCTCGCCGTGGTCGGCTCGGTGGCGGGACGGCCCGACGACGCCGGCGCCGCGGCCCTGGCGCGCGTGCGGGCGGTCGAGCTCGAGGACGTGGCTGGCCTGCCGGCCCGAGCGGCCGAGCTCGCCGGCGACGGCGAGAGCGTGACGGTGCTGCACCGCGACCCGCTCGGCGACGACGACCGGCGAGAGATCGAACGGCTGGCGGGTGGGCTCGAGGTCACCTTCGTCGGCCCCGCCGGCCGCGGTCCCGCACTCACCGTGGCCAGGGACTGAGCGGTGGCCGCCCCCCGCGACGTCGGCTACGAGGACCGCGTCCAGCACGCGTCGGCGCTCGACGCCCCCGTGGGCAGCCTCGCGCCACGCATCGGGCCGTCGTTCGAGGCGCTGGGCCTGCGCACGGCGGGCGACGTGGCGCGGTACTACCCGCGCCGGTACGCCGACCCCAGCACGCTGACCGACATCGCGGGGCTCGTGGTGGGGGAGACGGTCTCGGTCGTCGCCGAGGTGCGCCGGTCCGGCATCAAGCACGCGCGCGGCACGGGCGACCCGCGTGTCGAGGCGGAGATCACCGACGGGCGGCGGTCGCTGCGGCTCACGTTCTTCGTCAAGCGGGAGTACGTCGCCAAGCGCATGGTCGAGGAGATGCGCCCGGGCCGGCGGGGGCTGTTCACGGGCAAGGTCTCGGTGTTCCGCGACCAGGCCCAGCTCACCAACCCCCAGATGTCCTGGTTCGACGGCGACGACGAGACCGAGGAGCGCTCGCGGGTCGAGGCCGGTTGGCCCACGCCGATCTACAGCGCGACGGCCAAGCTGCCCTCGGACAAGATCCGTGGGGTCGCGCGGCTCGTCGTCGAGCCCCTGCGGGACGACGAGGTCGACGACCCGGTGCCCCCGCACGTGCGCGAGCGGCGCGGTCTCGGCTCCCTGCGGCAGGCGCTGTACGACGTGCACGTGCCCCGCACCGAGCAGGACTGGCGCGGTGCGCGGCACCGGCTCCGGTATGAGGAGGCGTTCGTCCTGCAGGCCGAGCTGGCCCGGCGGCGGGCCCGTGCGGCGGCCGAGCCCGCCACCGCGCGGCCGGCCAGGTCCGGCGGCCTGCTGGACACGTTCGACGCCCGCCTGCCCTTCACCCTGACGGAGGGCCAGCGTCGCGTCGGCGCCGAGCTCGCCGACGAGCTCGCGCGGTCCGTGCCGATGCAGCGGCTCCTGCAGGGCGAGGTCGGCTCGGGCAAGACCGTCGTCGCGCTGCGCGCGATGCTGCAGGTCGTCGACGCCGGTGGGCAGGCCGCGCTGCTGGCCCCCACCGAGGTGCTCGCGGCGCAGCACGCGCGTTCGCTGCGACGCCTGCTGGGCGACCTCGCGGAGGGCGGCATGCTGGGCGGCGCCGAGATCGGGACGCGGGTCGCGCTGCTGACCGGCTCGCTCGGGGCGTCCGCCCGGCGCGAGGCGCTGCTGGACGCCGCCGGGGGTGCCGCGGGCATCGTCGTCGGGACGCACGCGCTGCTCTCGGCGAACGTGCAGTTCGCCGACCTGGGCCTGGTGGTCGTCGACGAGCAGCACAAGTTCGGCGTCGAGCAGCGCGACACCCTGCGGGCGAAGGCGGCCACCGCGCCCCACCTGCTGGTGATGACCGCGACGCCCATCCCGCGGACCGTCGCCATGACGGTGTTCGGTGACCTCGAGACCTCCGTCCTCGACGAGGTCCCGGCCGGGCGCAGCGGTGTGGTCACGCACGTCGTGCCCGCCGGCAAGCCCGCCTGGGTGGCGCGCACGTGGACGCGCGTGCGTGAGGAGGTCGCCGCGGGCGGGCGGGCGTACGTGGTGTGCGCGCGGATCGAGGGCGACGACGGCGACGGCGCGGACCTCGTGGCTGCGCAGCCCGCGACGCTGGGGGACGACGGCGCGGCGGCCCGGCGGCCGCTGCGGGCCGTGGTCGAGGTGGCCGACGAGCTGCGGGCGTTGCCGGACCTGGCCGGGATCGGCGTCGGCGTCCTGCACGGACGGCTGGCCGCCGAGGACAAGGAGCGCGCGCTCGCGGACTTCGCCTCGGGGGCCACACCCGTCCTCGTCTCGACGACGGTCGTCGAGGTCGGCGTCGACGTGCCGGAGGCGACCGTGATGGTCATCCTCGACGCCGACCGGTTCGGGGTCTCGCAGCTGCACCAGCTGCGCGGACGCATCGGGCGCGGGTCGGCGCCGGGCGTCTGCCTGCTCGTGAGCGGGGCGCTGCCCGGGACGCCGGCGGACGAGCGGGTGCACCACGTCGCCGCCACGCACGACGGCTTCGAGCTCGCGGCGTTCGACCTGGAGCAGCGCGGCGAGGGCGACGTGCTGGGCGCCTCCCAGTGGGGCTCGGCGAGCTCGCTGCGGCTCCTGCGGGTGACGCGCGACGGCACGCTCATCGAGCAGGCGCGGGCCGACGCGCGCGAGCTGGTCGAGCAGGACGTCGAGCTGACGGCCTGGCCGGCGCTGCGGACGGCGATCGACGCCCGGCTGACCGACGAGGCCGAGGAGTTCCTCGACCGGACGTGACGGCGGCCGTGCGGAGCGGGTGGGACGCCCGCGTCGTCGTCGGACCGGCGGCGCGACTACCCTGGCGCACGTGTCGAAGCCCACCGTGCGCGCCCAGGACCTGCTCGTCGGCTACGGCGGGGCCCCCGTCTGCGCGCCCGTGAGCTTCACGCTCGCACCCGGCAAGGCCGTGGCGCTCGTCGGCGCCAACGGGTCCGGCAAGTCCACCGTGCTGCGGGCCGTGATCGGCCTGCTGGAGCCGACCAGCGGCTCGCTGCGCGTCCTCGGCGAACCGGTCGACGAGCGTGAGGTCGCCTTCCGCGCGCAGGTGGCGAGCGTGCTCGACGACGACGCCTACTTCCCGGCCCTCACGGTGCACGAGCACCTGTACCTGACCGCGCGCGGGCACGGCGTGCTGGGCGCCGACGCGCTCGTGCGCGAGCTGCTCGAGGAGTTCGGGCTGGCCGAGCACGCGCGCTCGCTGCCCGTCGCGCTGTCGTCGGGCCAGCGGCGTCGGCTCCTGCTCGCCGCCGGCTTCGTGCGGCCCCGGTCCCTGCTGGTGCTCGACGAGCCCGAGCAGCGCCTCGACCGGGCGATGCGTGACCGCCTCGCGGCCCGCCTGGTCGAGGAGAAGAAGGCCGGCGGGGCGGTCCTGATGGCGACCCACGACCCGGACCTGGTGCTGGCCGTCGCGGACCGGGCCGTGCACGTGGCCGACGACGTCACGCGGCTGCTCAGCCCCGCGGAGGCCGCGACCCTCATCAGCCGGGAAAACCCGTGAGCGGCGACGCCGACGCCGTCGACCTGACGGACGCGCCGGCCGTTCTGCCGGCCGTGCTGCCGGGCGAGCTCGGCGAGGTGCCCGCGGCCCGCGACATCCGGCGGTACACGACGCAGGCCGCCAACGCCCGGGGCGGGGCGAGCCTCGGCTCGTTGCTGGCGAGCGTCTACTACGCGGTGATCACCATCGCGATCGCGAGCGGGATGGCGCTCGGGTTCGCCCAGGCGCTGCGCGTGTCCCTGCCGCCGACGCCCGAGGCGGACGCCGCCGTCGACCTCAGCCTCCCGACGCTCGTCGTGGTGATGCTCCTGGGCCTGGTCGGCATCCTCGTGTCGCTCGCCGGCCGGCTCGGGCCGGTCGGTGCCGGCGGCGCCGAGGCGGCCTGGTGGCTCGTGCTTCCCGTGGACAGACGCGGGCTGCTGCGCCCCGCTGCGCGCCGGCTGCCGTTGGTCGCCGCGTTCGTCGCCGCGATCCTCGTCGGCCTCCTCGACGCGGGACTGCTGGCCGACTCCGGTGCCCGCGTGCTGCACGTCGCCGTCACGTCGGCGCTCGTCGCGGCCGGGATCGTGCTGCTCGCCGCGCTCGCGCAGTCGCGCGGCCTGCGGCGCTCCACGACGGCCCTGGTCGGCGACCTGATCCTGGCCGCGGCACCGGTCGTGGCCGTCGCGCTGGCGCTGACCGACTGGTCGGTCGACGAGGTGCCGACGCTGCCGTGGTTCGGGGCCGTGGCGGCGGCGCTGCTGGTCGCGGGCGCCGGCGTCCTCGTCGACCGGCGTTTGGGACGCATCCCCACGGCGTCGCTCCGCGAGAGCGGCTCGGTGGCCACGCAGGCCGTCGGCGCCGCCGTCTCGCTCGACTCGCGCGAGCTGGGCCGGGCCCTGACCGACGGTGCCGCCGCCCCCACCCGGCGCCGCCTGTCCCGGCTGCGCACCGCGCGCGGTCCGGCCACGGCGCTCGTCACCGCCGACCTGGTGGTGCTGCGCCGGTCCGCCCGGCACCTGGTGCAGCTCGCGATCGCGGCGATCGTGCCCGTGCTGGTGACCGTCGTCCCCGAGCTCGCGAGCCAGGCCGGGGTCCTGTTCGCCGTCCTGCTGGCGGGCTACGTCGCCATGAGCGCGACGGGTGAGGGAGCGCGTCGCGCGCAGATGGCGCCGATCCTGGACCGGCTCCTGCCGCTGGACGCCAAGACGGTCCGGCGGCTGCGCATGGTGGTCCCGGGGATCGCGATGCTGGTGTGGTCGGTCGTGGCGTTCGGTGCCGTGGGGCGATGGACCGGCGACGTCGCGGGGTGGCTCGTGCTCGGTGTCGCATCGACACCCGTGTGGGCGGCGGCCGCCGTCCGTTCGTCGTACCGTCCTGCACCGGACTGGGGCGGTGCGCTCGTCTCGACCCCGATGGGCGCCCTGCCCACGGGTGTCGCCGCGGTGCTGGCCCGCGGCCCGGACGTCGTCGTCCTCGGCCTGCTTCCCGTCTGGATCGCCGTGCTGCTCCGGCACGTCTCTCCGACGATGATCCTCATCCAGGCGGGCCTCTCCGCGATCGCCGTGACGGTCGCGTCGTCCATCGCCACGGGCTCGCTGATGGAGCGCATGCTCGCGAGCCAGGAGGAGATGGACAAGCAGCGCAAGGCAAACCGATGACACGCATCGTCGCGGGCAGCGCCGGCGGGCGCGTGCTGGGCGTGCCGAAGAAGGGCACCCGCCCGACGAGCGAGCGCGTGCGCGAGGCGTTGTTCTCCCGGCTCGAGCACCTCGACGTGGTCGACGACGCCCGCGTGCTGGACCTGTACGCCGGTTCCGGCGCGCTCGGGCTCGAGGCGGCGAGCCGGGGCGCCCGATCGGTCACGCTGGTCGAGGCGGCCCGCGAGGCCGCCGAGGTGTGCCGCCGCAACGTCGCTGCCCTGGGGCTGGCGGGTGTCGTCGTCTCGGCGGAACGGGCCGAGCGGTTCGTCGAGCGGCCCGTCGTCGAACCGTGGGACCTGGTGCTCGTCGACCCGCCGTACGACCTGTCCGAGGACGACCTCGCGGTGGTGCTCGCGGGGCTCGTCGGGGCGCTCGCGCCCGCGGCTGTCGTCGCCGTCGAGCGGTCGGGACGCGCGCCCGAGCCCCGCTGGCCCGACGGCGTCGTCGCGCTGGACCGTCGGTCCTACGGCGAGACGGTGGTCTGGTTCGCGGAGCCGGCGCCCGCCTGACGCGGTCGGTGCATCGCGGCGAGCACGGGACCGCCGCCGAGTGCGCGGCGTCCGGTGACGGTGAAACCGAACCCCGTGTAGAACGGCTCGTTGGTGGGGTCCGACGTGCACAGCCAGGCGTCGACGCCGTCGTCGTCCGCCGCCTGGACCCCTGCGCGGACCAGGGCGGCGCCGAGGCCGCGTCGCCGGTGCGCCGGGTCCACGCCGAGGTAGTTGAGGTAGTGGGCGGGTGACGGCGGCGCGAGCGCGCTCGTGACCGACATCGCGGCGCCGATCTCGTCGGCGCGTGACGCGCCCACCAGCGCGGCGAGCGCGTCGGCCGGACGGCGTCCGTCGGCGGGGGCGAGCCCGGTGGCGGGACGCCATGCGGCGCAGGCCACGACGCAGCCGTCGGCTCGCACCGCGTGGACGATCCCGTCCTCCAGGTAGTGCGCCAGGGACGGTCGCAGCCATGCCCGCGTCGACTCCTCCCGCGTCGCGTCGTCGGGGAGGGCCCAGCAGATCAACGGGTTGGCCGTGTACGCACGCGCCAGGACGGCGACGACCTCCTCGAGGTCGTCCGTCCGCGCGAGAAGCACCCCCACGGCCACGACGCTACAAGGAGCGGGCCCGTCCGCTTACGCTGGCCGGGTGACGATCGCCGTGTGCCCTGGTTCCTTCGACCCGCTCACGCTCGGCCACGTCGACGTCGTGCGGCGGGCGCGTGGCATGTTCGACGAGGTCGTGGTCGGCATCGCTCGGAACTCGTCCAAGTCGGCACTGCTGGGCATCGACGAGCGGGTGGCGTTGGCCCGCACTGCGCTCGCCGGGGTGGACGGCGTGCGGGTCGACGTCGTCGAGGGGCTGCTCGCGGACTTCGTGCGCGAGGTCGGCGCCGATGCGATCGTCAAGGGGCTGCGCGGGGGTGCGGACTTCGACGCCGAGCTGCCCATGGCGCTGATGAACCGGCACCTGACGGGCGTCGAGACCGTGTTCGTCGTGGGGGACCCCGCGCTGGCGCACATCGCGTCGTCGCTGGTCAAGGACGTGGCTCGCTTCGGCGGGTCGATCGACGACCTCGTACCGGACGGCGTCGCGGACGCCGTGCACGAGGCAGTGAGGAGCAAGCGATGAGCGAACCGACCACGCGGCCGGAGGGGCTGACGGGTGTCCTGGACGCCCTCGAGCAGGCCGTCGCGACGGCGCGGGCGATGCCCATGTCGTCCTCCGTCCTGGTCAACAGGGCCGAGATCCTCGACCTGCTCGACCAGGCGCGCGGCGCCCTGCCCACGCAGCTCAGCGCGGCCGACGAGGTGCTGGCCGATGCGGACGCCGCGCGCGCCGCGGCTCGTGCGGACGCCGACGAGATCCTGGCGACGGCGCGCGCCGAGGCCGAGCGGCTGGTCGGGCAGGAGGCCGTCGTCGAGGCTGCGCAGGAACGCGCGGCACAGGTGACGGCCGCGGCGCAGGAGACCGCGGAGACGTTGCGCCGCGACGCCGACGACTACTGCGACCGCCGCCTGGCCGACTTCGAGATCGACCTCGGCAAGATCGTCGCGCAGGTCCAGGCGGGTCGGGCCAAGCTGGCCGGTCGGCTGGGGGACGAGGCGGCGGAGGCCTGAGCGAGCGCGCTCGAGCGCCCTCGAGCAGGGCGAAGGTCACATCGCGAGATTTGGGCGCCGCCCTGCGGTGCCGTAGTGTTGTCGGTTGGTCCTGCCGGTCATGGCACGGACCGAGATCAACGAGGGGACCCGGACGTGCAGCGCCCTGCCCACCTCGATCCCCGTTCGCCGTTCGTGCTCGATACCCACGAGCTCGGCCGACGTCCGGGATCGACGAGGACCGTGCAGCGCACCGTCGGTGCCCCCGAGGATCTCGGGACGGACGTGATCGGCATCCCCACCGGGACCGACGTCGAGCTGGATCTGCGGCTCGAGGCGGTCATGGAGGGGGTCCTGGTCTCCGGTTCCGTTCGCGGGCGGGCGATCGGGGAGTGCGTGCGCTGCCTGGGTGAGGTCGTCGAGGATGTCGACGTCTTCCTCACGGAGCTGTACGTCTACCCCGAGCGCGCTGCAGTCGCGGCGGAGGAGGGCGACGAGGACGAGGACGTGCGTGAGCTGGAGGGTGACCTGGTCAACCTCGAGCCCGCGCTGCGGGACACGGTCGTGCCGGCTCTGCCGTTCCAGCCGTTGTGCCAGCCTGACTGCCAGGGTCTGTGCTCCGAGTGCGGAGCCCGCCTGGCGGACGACCCAGACCATTCGCATGAGATCCTTGACCCGCGCTGGTCCGCACTGAGCGGACTGGCGGGCATGCAAGACGAGACGAAAGAGAGCTAGCCGTGGCGGTTCCGAAGCGCAAGATGTCGCGCAGCAACACCCGTGCGCGTCGCTCGCAGTGGAAGACCACTGCCACGACGCTGACCTCCTGCCCGCAGTGCAAGGCCGACAAGAAGCCCCACACGGCGTGCCCGTCGTGCGGTGCGTACAACGGCCGCACCTACGCCCAGGCAGTGCGTTCCGAGCTCGCGGGCTGACACCTGCATGACCGCTCGTGACGCCGACGCGCCCCAGGGCGCCGGCGCGGGCGAACTTCTCGAGAAGCTCGGGGTCCATCTGGACCCCGAGCTTCTCGTGCTTGCTCTGACCCACCGCTCGTTCGCGCACGAGGCCGGGGGCATCCCGACGAACGAGCGCCTCGAGTTCCTGGGCGACACCGTGCTCGGCCTCGTCGTGACGGAGTCGCTGTACCGGACGCACGCCGACGAGCCGGAGGGCGCGCTCGCGAAGATGCGCGCGGCCACCGTCTCCCAGCGGGCGCTCGCGATCGTCGCGCGGGACCTCGACCTCGGCTCGTACGTGCTGCTCGGCAAGGGCGAGATCGCCACGGGCGGCGCTGACAAGGACTCGATCCTGTCCGACACGCTCGAGGCGCTGTTCGGTGCGATCTACCTATCGCACGGTCTCGAGGTCGCGCGCGGGGTCGTCGAGCGCCTCGTCGGGCCGTCCCTGGTGCGCGCTGCGGACCTGGGCGCCGGGCTCGACTGGAAGACGTCGCTGCAAGAGCTCGCCGCCGAGCTCGAGCTCGGCGCGCCGCACTACGAGGTCACGGGCGAGGGCCCGGACCACGCCCGCACCTTCACGGCGCACGCCGTGGTGGGTGGCGAGGCCCGCGGCTCCGGGATCGGGACGGCCAAGAAGGTGGCCGAGCAGCAGGCGGCGGAGGCGGCGTACACGGCGCTCGAGCCGCTGCGGGCCGCGCGTCCCGCGTCGGCCTGACGGGTGCCTGAGCTCCCCGAGGTCGAGACCGTCCGCGACGGGCTGGCCCGGCACGTGCTGGGCCGTACGGTCGCGCATGTCGAGGTGCGGCGCGACTACAGCGTGCGCCGGCACGAGGGCGGTCCGCTGGACTTCGTCGGGCGCCTCACCGGGCGTGCGTTCGAGGCGGCCGTGCGGCGCGGGAAGTTCTGCTGGTTGCTGCTGGGCGACGACGAGGCACTGCTCGCGCACCTCGCGATGAGCGGGCAGCTGCTGGTGCGGGCATCGGCCGACGACGGACGCGACCACCCGCACCTGCGCGTGCGGATGGTGCTCGACGACGGGGGAGCGCTCGACTTCGTCGACCAGCGCACGTTCGGGCACCTCAGCGTCCAGGAGCTCGTCGCGACGCCCGACGGACTGCCGGGCGGGGCCGGGTCCTCGCTGGCGGCCGTCCCCGGACCGGTCGCGCACATCGCGCGTGATCTGCTGGACCCCGCGCTCGACGTCGAGGCCCTGGTGGCGGCTCTGCGTGCACGCCGGACCGGCGTGAAGCGGGCGCTGCTCGACCAGACCCTCGTCTCGGGCATCGGCAACATCTACGCCGACGAGAGCTTGTGGCGGGCGCGGCTGCACTTCGCGCGACCGACCGACACCCTCACCCGCCCCGAGGCGCGGCGCGTGCTCGCCGCCGCGCACGAGGTCATGTCCGAGGCGCTCGTGCAGGGCGGGACCAGCTTCGACGCGCTCTACGTGAACGTCAACGGCGCGTCGGGGTACTTCGACCGGTCGCTGTCCGTCTACGGGCAGGCGGGCCGGCCGTGCCCGCGATGCGGGACCCCCGTGCGGCGCGACGAGTTCATGAACCGCTCGTCGTACACGTGCCCGCGCTGCCAGCCGCGCCCACGCAACGGCCGCTGGTAGGTCAGCGCTCCACGACGTTGCGCAGCGGCGCGCCGGCCAGGAACGCGGCGAGGTTGTGCTCGAGCAGCGCGCCGGCGCCCAGCGGCCGCCCGCCGGCGGCGTGCGGGCTGACCAGGATGTTCGGCTCGTCCCACAGCGGCGAGTCGGCCGCGAGCGGTTCGCGGTCGAAGACGTCGAGCGCGGCGCCGGCGAGCTCGCCCGCCCGGACCGCCGCCAGCAGGGCGTCCTGGTCCAGCGTCGCGCCCCGGCCCACGTTCACCACCCACGCCCGCCGGGGCAGCAGCCGCAGCACGTCCGCGTCGACCGCGTGCCGGGTCGCCGGCGTGTCGGGCAGCAGGCTGATGAGCACGTCGGCCTGGGCGAGGACCTCCGGCAGGTCGTCGGGCGTGACGACGCGGTAGCCGTCCCGCGTGCCGG
>Ga0160439_1000190_pt1 | contig 44238 bp, 38 predicted proteins | sample HID1975M_E0MG_FD_108201 | JGI IMG/M metagenome (GOLD analysis project Ga0160439, IMG submission 108201) | Enriched soil microbial communities from UW Madison campus, WI, USA - HID1975M_E0 MG | ecosystem: Environmental > Terrestrial > Soil > Unclassified | place: USA: Madison, Wisconsin... | reverse complement strand
GCCACCGAACCGGCGCTGGTCGATGCGGCCCTCGGGCGTGCGGTTGAACGGCAGGCCCATCTTCTCCAGGTCGAGCACCGCGTCGATGGCCTCCTTGGCCATGACCTCGGCGGCGTCCTGGTCCACCAGGTAGTCACCGCCCTTGACGGTGTCGAAGGTGTGCCACTCCCAGTTGTCCTCCTCCACGTTGGCCAGCGCGGCGCACATGCCGCCCTGCGCCGCGCCCGTGTGGGAACGCGTTGGGTAGAGCTTGGAGATGACGGCCGTGCGCACGCGGGTGCTCGACTCGAGGGCCGCGCGCATCCCGGCGCCGCCGGCGCCGACGATGACGACGTCGTACTGATGGGTCTGCATTCTCAGTCCTTAGGAAGCCGTGCAGAAGGCGGGCAACAGGTTGGCCGGCGAGTCCGTCGGGCACGGGTCGAACGTGAAGATCACCAGCGTGCCGAGCACCACCGTGATCACGAACGCGAGGTAGAGCAGGCCCTTGAGGACCAGCCGCACACCGTCGCGCTCGGCGTAGTCGTTGACGATGGTCCGCACACCGTTGGTGCCGTGGATCATGGCGAGCCACAGCATCAGCAGGTCCCAGACCTGCCAGAACGGCGACGACCACTTGCCCGCGACGAACGCGAAGTCGATCTCCTTGACGCCCTCGCCGGTCACGAGGTTGACGAACAGGTGCCCGAAGATCAGGACGAGCAGCAGCACGCCGGACGCGCGCATGAACACCCAGCCGTACAGCTCGGTGTTGCCGCGCGTGGTGAGGCGCGACGGGCGGGCGCGCGGGGGACGCGGCGCCTTCGGGTCGGCGATGGTGGTCATCACTCGCCTCCGAACACGTGCATGAGGTGACGGGGCAGGAAGCCGGCCATCGTGACGACGAACAGGCCGAGCACGATCCACAGCATCACGCGCTGGTACTTGGGGCCCTTGGCCCAGAAGTCGACCAGGATGATCCGGATGCCGTTGAACGCGTGGAAGACGATGGCGGCCACGAGGCCGGCCTCACCGAGACCCATGATCGGGTTCTTGTACGTGCCGATGACGTCGTTGTAGTCCTGGGGGGAGAGGCGGACCAGCGACGTGTCGAGCACGTGCACGAGCAGGAAGAAGAAGATGGCGACACCGGTCACACGGTGGGCGACCCACGACCACATGCCTTCACGGCCGCGGTACAGGGTTCCGACCGGCGCTTTGCGCGGCGGTGCGGAGGGCGCTGCGGGCACTTGGGGGGCCTCCTGGCGAGTGAGAGGTAGAACCACCGGGTCGACGGCTGCGTCGACGTCGGCGTCTGTCGTTCCTCACTGTATCGACCGGATGTTGGCCCGCACGCCTCCGGTAGGCCTTTGGTCCCTCGCTGTGAGGAAGTCCACACGGTGAGACGGGAACCCTCGAGCTCCGTCCGGGAGCTCGTCGGGATCGCTAGCCTGGCCCGCATGTCGACGCCGATCCCCGGGTTCCACGCCGTCATCCCCGCCGGTGGCGCGGGCACGCGCCTGTGGCCGCTGTCCCGCGCCGGGTTCCCGAAGTTCCTGCTCGACCTCACCGGGTCGGGGCGCACGCTGCTCCAGGCCACGGTCGATCGGCTGGCGCCGCTGACCGGACCCGACGGGGTGCTCGTCGTGACCGGGGTGCGGCACGTGGACGCGGTCGCCCAGCAGGTGCCCGGGCTGGACGCGGCCGGTGCGGGCGCGCGGCTCCTCGCGGAGCCGTCCCCGCGCGACTCGATGGCCGCCATCGGCCTGGCGGCGGCCGTGCTGCTGGAACGGCACGGCGACGACGTGGTGCTCGGCTCCTTCGCGGCGGACCACGTCATCAGCGGGACCGAGGCCTTCGAGGCGGCGGTCCGCGAGGGCGTCGCGGCGGCGCGTGCGGGCTACGTCGTGACGATCGGCATCCGCGCGACCGGCCCGTCGACGGCGTTCGGCTACGTCCGCTCCGCGGGCCCGCTGGGCGTGGACGGGGCACCCCACGCGCAGCACGTCGCGGGGTTCACCGAGAAGCCCGACGCCGAGACCGCAGCCGCCTACCTGGCGACCGGTGAGTACCGCTGGAACGCGGGCATGTTCATCGTGCGGGCGGCCGTGCTGCTGGACCATCTCGCCACGCAGCTTCCCGCGCTCGCGGCGGGCCTGCGGGAGATCGCCGCCGCCTGGGACACCCCGGCGCGCGACGAGGTGCGCGACCGCATCTGGCCCGGGCTGACGAAGATCGCGATCGACCACGCGATCGCCGAGCCGGTCGCTGCCGTCGGCGGCGTCGCGGTCGTCCCCGGTGACTTCGACTGGGACGACGTCGGCGACTTCGCGTCGCTCGCGCCCCTGCTGTCGGCCGGGCCGCACGGCACGACCCTCGGCGACGACGAGGCCGTGCTGCGGCTCGACGCCGACGGCTCGTTCGTCGTACGCGGCTCGGACCGCGTCGTGTCGGTGATCGGTGTGCCCGACGTGATCGTCGTGGACACCCCCGACGCCGTGCTGGTGACCACCCGTGCCCACGCGCAGGACGTCAAGGGAGCGGTCGACGCCTGGCGCGCCGCGGGCCGCGACGACCTGCTCTGACCATCAGCGTCCGGATCGTCCCTTCTCGGGTGGTTTGACACGATTCTTGCGCTCGTGTGAGAGTGTGCCCGGCCGACCGGCCGGGGACTGGCACGCGACACAGGGGGAACGATGAGGCAGTTGTTCAGGCGCACAGGGACGGCCGCGGTGGCGGCACTTGCGCTCGTCATCGGCTCGGTGGCCCTCTCCTCGAGTGCCAACGCGGCGTCGAAGTGCGTGGTCCTGACCGCGAGCTCGGGGGCGTGCATCACCACGACCTCGTACGCCAAATCGACGTTCAAGGTCAACTATCACGACGCCATGTACAACAAGACGTCCCACACGCAGCACCTCGAGTGCACGTCGGATGTCACCAAGACGGTGAAGCAGACCTTCTCGGCCGAGGTCGAGGCGGAGTTCCACGTCGCGATCCTCGCCTCGATGAAGGCCAAGGTCGGCTACTCGCTCGAGAAGTCCGTGACCGTGCACGAAGGCTCGACGGTCAAGATCGCCATCTCTCCGCACAAGTGGGGCCACTGCGAGCGGGGGATCTACACCACCAGGGCCAGCGGGAAGATCGTGTACTCCTACTTCGGCGGGGGGTCGGGGACGTACAAGACGACCTACTGGACCTCGACCGCGCCGAGTCACCCGGCCTGGGTGGTCTACGAGTCGTCCCACGGGTGATCGCCGGCCGACCGCGTCGATGTCCCGTGTCCCGGGGGCGGCCGGATGGTGAACGGTGGCGAACGTGCGCCGCGGGTGGGCGATAGTCTCGAAACTGTGACCGACCCTCTCGTTACGCGCAGCCGCAGCACCGCCGACGAGCAGGTCGGGGCCGTGAGCGAGGTGCGCCCGGGTGCGTCGCGCGAGACGGTGAAGCCCCTGGAGACGCTGGTCGCGTCGCTGCGCGACGAGCTGGTGGCGATTCGTCGTGACATCCATGCGCATCCCGAGCTGGCCCGTACGGAGACCCGCACGTCGGCGCTGATCGCCGATCGCCTGCGGCTCGCCGGGCTCGAGCCGCGCCTGCTGCCGGGCTCGGGCGTGGTGTGCGACCTCGGCCCTACCACTGGCAGGCGCGTGGCCCTGCGCGCGGACATCGACGCCCTCCCGGTCGCCGACACGTGCGGTCTGCCCTGGGCGTCGCACAGCAACAACGTGGCGCACGCGTGTGGCCACGACGCGCACGCCACGATCGTGCTCGGCGCCGGGCTCGCCCTGGCGCAGCTCGCGGCGGCCGGTGAGCTGAGCGCGGGCGTGCGGCTCATCTTCCAGCCTGCCGAGGAGGTCCAGCCCGGGGGGTCGCTCGACGTGATCGCGGAGGGCGGCCTCGACGGCGTCTCGCGCATCTTTGCGGTGCACTGCGATCCCAAGGTGGATGTGGGTCACGTGGGCACGCGGATCGGTCCCATCACGTCCGCCAGCGACGAGGTGCAGGTGACGGTGACCGGCCACGGCGGCCACACATCGCGTCCGCACCTGACCGGCGACGTGGTGTTCGCGTTGGGTCAGGTCATCACCCAGGTGCCCGCGGTGCTTGGTCGGCGGCTCGACCCGCGCTCGGGAGTCAACCTCACGTGGGGAGCAGTGCACGCGGGTGTCGCCCACAACGCGATCCCGGCCACAGGGGTGCTCAAGGGAACCCTGCGGTGTCTGGACGTGCGGGCGTGGCAGAAGGCATCCGAGGTGTTCCACGCCGCGGTCGAGCAGGTGGTGGCACCGCTGGACGTCGAGGTGGAGGTCGTGCACCACCGAGGCGTGCCGCCCGTGGAGAACGACGAGCGATCGACGGGCCTGCTCGAGGCGGCGGCGCGCGACGTGCTGGGTGCCGACTCCGTGCTGCTCACGGAGCAGTCCCTGGGTGGCGAGGACTTCGCCTGGTACCTCACCAAGGTGCCGGGGGCGATGGCCCGGCTGGGCACTCGCACCCCTGGCGGGGTCACCTACGACATCCATCAGGGCGATCTGCAGATCGACGAGCGTGCGATCGAGGCGGGCGCGCTGCTGCTGGCGCGTGCCGCCATGCTGGCGGGCTGATCCGTCTCACCATCTGGGAGCACCAGTCCGCCACCTGGCCCGATGTCTCAGGTGAGTAACGGAACCTGCGCAGATACCCATCGGTAACATGCGCGTCATCGGACGCTGGCTAGAGTCCGACCATCAATGCCGGACAGGCTTCGTCGTGCGCCCGCGCGATGTGACTGGGCCCGGCCTGCTGACGAGACTCAGGAGTGTCGAGTGAAGAACATCATGCGCGTGGCCGCCCTCAGCGGCGCCGTGGCCCTGGCCCTGGCCGCCTGTGGCAGCGCCCCCGACGACGAGGCGACGTCCGGTAGCTCGTCGGCGCCGAGCACGAGCACCTCGGCCGCCGCGTCGAACAGCGACTTCAAGGGCTGCATCGTCTCCGACTCCGGCGGCTTCAACGACAAGTCGTTCAACGAGTCCGGCCTCAACGGCCTCAACGAGGCGAAGAAGACGCTGGGTATCCAGACGGCGCAGGCCGAGTCGACGACCGACGACGCGTACGCGCCCAACCTCGCGAACATGGTGAGCCAGAGCTGCAACATCATCGTCCCGGTCGGCTTCAAGCTCTCGACGGCCACCGGCGACTCCGCCAAGGCCAACCCGAAGGTCGACTACGCGATCGTCGACGCGACCGCCACCGACGCCGACGGCAACCCGATCACGCTCGACAACGTCAAGCCGCTCGAGTTCGACACCGCACAGGCGGCGTACCTGGCGGGCTACGTGGCCGCGGGCATGACCAAGACCGGCACGGTCGGCACCTACGGTGGCCTCAAGATCTCGACCGTCACGGTGTTCATGGACGGCTTCGCCGACGGCATCGCCAAGTACAACGAGGTCAAGGGCAAGAGCGTCAAGCTCCTCGGCTGGGACAAGGCGAAGCAGGACGGTCTGTTCAGCGCGGACCCCAAGACCGCGTTCGCGCCGGGCTCGGGCAAGGCCAACGCTGACTCGCTCGTCGCGCAGGGTGCGGACATCATCCTCCCCGTCGCCGGCGGTGCGGCCCTCGATGCACTGACCACGGCCAAGGCCAACCCGGGCACGCTCGTCATCTGGGTCGACTCGGACGGCGCGCTGGTCAACCCCGACTCCTCGTCGATCATCCTCACCTCGGTGATGAAGCTGATCGGTGCCGCTGTGAACTCGGCCGTCACGGACGCGGCGCAGGGCAAGTTCGACGCGTCGCCCTACGTCGGCACGCTGGAGAACGAGGGCGTCGGGATCGCACCCTTCCACGACCTGGACTCCAAGGTCCCCGCTGACCTGAAGTCGGAGGTCGACCAGCTGAAGGCCGACATCATCTCCGGCAAGATCAAGGTCGAGTCGGAGAACTCGCCCAAGTAGCGCATCGAGCGAGCCGGCCCGGGGGCACCCGACCCGGGCCGGCTCGCTCGCGTCCGGGACCGTGAGGGTCCTACTGTCGGACCAGTCGTTCGCTGAGGAGGGGCACGTGTTGCTGGAGTTGCGGGGCATCACCAAGCGGTTCGGGTCGCTCGTCGCCAACGACCACATCGACCTGGCCATCGAACCGGGGCAGATCCATGCGCTGCTCGGGGAGAACGGGGCCGGCAAGTCGACGCTGATGAACGTCCTGTTCGGCCTGTACGAGCCCGACGAGGGTGAGATCGCCGTGGACGGGACGGCAGTCCAGTTCCGGGACCCGTCCGATGCCCTGGCCGCCGGCATCGGCATGGTGCACCAGCACTTCATGCTCGTGCCCGTGTTCACCGTGGCCGAGAGCGTGATGCTCGGGCACGAGGCGACGCGTCGCGGGCTGCTGGACCTCGACGCCGCTCGCGCGAAGGTGCGCGAGCTGTCCGCGCGGTTCGGTTTCGACGTCGACCCTGATGCGCTGATCGAGGACCTCCCCGTCGGCGTGCAGCAGCGGGTCGAGATCATCAAGGCGATGGCCCAGGAGGCCAAGGTCCTGATTCTCGACGAGCCGACCGCGGTCCTGACGCCCCAGGAGACCGACGAGCTCATCGAGATCATGCGGCAGCTCGCGTCGGCCGGCACCTCGATCGTCTTCATCACGCACAAGCTCCGCGAGGTCCGCGCAGTCGCGGACGTCATCACCGTCATCCGGCGCGGGAGAGTGGTGGGGTCGGCAGAACCCACCGCCGAGGAGTCCGAGCTGGCCGCCATGATGGTGGGCCGTGCGGTCCTGCTCGACCTGGACAAGGCGCCGGCCCAGCCGGGCGAGACGGCACTGTCCGTGCGGGACCTGCTGGTGCTCGACAGCGCGGGGACGCGTGTGGTCGACGGGGTCTCCTTCGACGTGTCCCGCGGCGAGATCCTGGCGGTTGCCGGCGTGCAGGGCAACGGGCAGTCCGAGCTCGCGGAGACGATCCTGGGGCTCACTTCCCCTCTGCGGGGGTCGATCACGCTGGAGGGGGCAGAGCTGGTGGGCCGGTCGGTCCGGGACGTGCTCGCGGCGGGGGTCGGCTTCGTCCCCGAGGACCGGTCGCACGACGGGTTGGTCGGTGAGTTCAGCGTCGCCGAGAACCTCGTGCTGGACCTGATCTCCGACCCTCGGTTCCGCGGGCCTCTGGGGGTGGACCTCGCGGCGGTGCAGGCCAACGCGCGGGCACGGATCGACGAGTACGACATCCGGACGCAGGGGCCGGAGCAGGCTGCAGGCCGGCTCTCCGGAGGGAACCAGCAGAAGGTGGTCGTGGCCCGCGAGCTGTCACGCCCGCTGCATCTGTTCATCGCCAGCCAACCGACCCGCGGCGTCGACGTCGGTTCGATCGAGTTCCTGCACCGCCGGATCGTGCGCGAGAGGGACGAAGGGACACCGGTGATCCTGGTCTCCACCGAGCTCGACGAGGTGAGCGCCCTGGCCGACCGGATCGCCGTGATGTACCGCGGGAAGATCGTCGGCATCGTCCCGGGGGACACCCCGCGTGACGTGCTGGGCCTGATGATGGCCGGGGTGCCGCTCGAGGAGGCGCGCCAGCAGGCGGCCGCCCATCCCACCACCGAGACGATGCTCGAGGAGGGCGACCTGTGACCGACGAGCTGGTCCCGCGCCAGGCGGACGCACCGCCGGCGGCACCCCCTTCCGCCGATCCGACGCAGGACGCCGCTGCCACGTGGCTCCGTCGCGTCTCCAGCAGCGGGTCGACGGTGACCGTCCTCGCGTTCGTGCTGGCCCTGGTCGTGGGCGGCGTCCTCATCGCCGCCGTGGATCCTCAGGTCACCGCGGCCGCACACTACTTCTTCGCCCGTCCTGGCGACCTGCTCCAGGCGTCGTGGAACGCCATCACCGACGCCTACACCGCCCTGTTCCGTGGTGCCGTCTACGACTACGACGCCACGACCTTCAGCCAGGCGATCCGACCGTTGACCGAGACGATGACGGCGGCGACACCGCTGATCATTGCGTCCTTGGGTGTGGCGGTCGCCTTCCGTGCAGGTCTGTTCAACATCGGCGCACAGGGCCAGGTCATCCTGGGAGCGACCCTGGCTGGGTACCTCGGGTTCACCTGGAACCTGCCCGTCGGCATCGCTCTGGTGGTCTCGCTCCTGGGCGGCGTGCTCGCGGGCGGTGCCTGGGCCGGGGTCGCCGGTGTGCTCAAGGCTCGGACCGGAGCGCACGAGGTCATCGTCACGATCATGCTCAACTACGTCGCGCTCTCGTTGCTGGGGTGGTTGCTCAGCACGGCGGCGTTCCGGGTACCGGGATCCGCCGAGCCGAAGTCCCGCACCGTCCACTCGGCAGCCCAGCTGCCCCTGCTGTTCGGCTCGCAGTACCGCGTCACCTGGGGCTTCCTCATCGCGATCCTCGCCTCCGTGTTCGTGTGGTGGCTCATGTCCCGGTCGCGGATCGGCTTCCAGTTCCGGGCCGTCGGGTTCAACCCGAACGCGTCGAGGACAGCCGGCATCTCGGTCCAACGCGTGATCGTCTACGTCATGGTCACGTCCGGAGCGCTGACCGGTCTGGCCGGCGCGGTCCAGCTGCTGGGCACCTCGAAGTACCTCACGGACGGCATCGCCGGCACCATCGGGTTCGACGCCATCACCGTGGCGCTCCTCGGCAGGTCGAAGCCGCTCGGGATCTTCTTCGCCGGCCTCTTGTACGGCGGTCTCACCGCCGGTGGCCGTTTCATGGAGGTGGTGACCGGAACCCCGATCTCCATCGTCCTGGTCCTGCAGGCCCTGGTGGTCCTGTTCATCGCCGCACCTGCGCTGGTCCGGACCATCTTCCGCCTCCCAGCACCGGGTTCCGAGCCGAAGGGGGCGGCCGCATGAGCACGCTCGTCGAGACCCCGTCGATGCCGCAGGAGCAGGGTGTCGCGCGGCGCCCTGCGCTGCGGGTACCGATCACGCTCGCGGTCCTGGGCGTGGTCGCCCTCTTCGCGTTCGGTCTGGGCACCGAGTCGGGTGTGACGTCGACGTTCGCCCTCTCTTTCCGGACGGACACGGTCCAGCTCTCTCCGCTGGTGGTGACCAGCAAGGTGACCGCCATCCTGCTCGCAGTGGTGTGCCTGGCGATCGCGGCGTACTCATTCACCGCGGCCGTCCGCTACCGCAAGACTCCGCTCTGGCTGACGGCCACGTTCGGGGTGGCGTGGGTGTGCGCATTCCTGGTGTGGGCGGTCGCGGGCAAGTCCACGTCCCTGGTCGACCTGCTGCAGGGTTCGTTGCTGCTTGCCGTGCCGATCGCGTTCGGCGCGTTCGGTGGGGTGTTCTGCGAGCGGGCAGGCGTGGTCAACATCGCGATCGAGGGGCAGCTGCTGGTGGGCGCGTTCGCTGCCGCGGTCGTCGCCAGCGTGACGGGGAGCGTCTACCTCGGCCTGCTCGCGGCGCCCGTGGCCGGCTGGTTGCTCGGCCTCCTGCTGGCGCTGTTCACCGTCAAGTACGCCGTGAACCAGATCATCGTCGGCGTCGTCCTCAACGTGCTCGCCGTGGGCCTGACCAGCTTCCTGTTCTCCGCCGTGCTGAAGCCCAACGCCGAGACGTTGAACTCGCCGCCGTTGATGGAGCCCGTCGCCATCCCGCTGCTGTCGTCCATCCCGGTGCTCGGCCCGGTCCTGTTCCGGCAGACGGTGATCGTCTACGCGATGTACGTCGCGGTCGTGGCGCTGAGCGTCGCGCTCTTCCGGACCCGGTGGGGACTGCGGGTCCGGGCCGTGGGCGAGCACCCCGAGGCGGCGGACACCGTCGGCATCCAGGTGAACCGGACCCGGTGGCGCAACGTCCTGTGGGGCTCGGCCACGGCCGGGTTCGGTGGCGCGTTCTTCACCATCGGGTACATCGGCGCGTTCGGGCAGGAGATGTCGGGCGGCAAGGGGTACATCGCGCTGGCCGCGATGATCCTGGGCCGGTGGACGCCGCTCGGGTCGCTCGGAGCAGCCCTGTTGTTCGGGTTCGCCACCAAGCTGGCGTCCGCGCTGTCCGTGCTCGGAACCCCTGTGCCCAGTCAGTTCATGCAGATGCTGCCCTACCTCCTCACCATCTTCGCGGTGGCCGGATTCGTCGGGCGCGTGCGCGGTCCCGCCGCGGCCGGCGTGCCGTACCAGAAGGGCTGAGATGGACATCGACTGGGACGCGCTGCGGGTAGCCGCGACCGACGTCATGCACAAGGCGTACGTGCCGTACTCGCACTTCCCGGTGGGGGCGGCGGCGCTGGTCGACGACGGCCGCGTCGTCGTCGGCTGCAACGTGGAGAACGCGAGCTACGGCGTGACGCTGTGCGCGGAGTGCTCCCTGGTCTCCGCGCTGGTGGTGGGAGGCGGTGGCCGGCTCGTCGCCTTCACGTGCGTCGACGGGCACGGCAACGTGCTGATGCCGTGCGGTCGCTGCCGTCAGCTCCTGTGGGAGCACGGCGGCGCACGGCTGCAGGTCGAGACCGTCAGCGGCGTCCGCCCCATGACCGAGGTGCTGCCCGACGCGTTCGGGCCGGCCGACCTGGAGGAGCGCGCATGAGCTTGGACAGTTTCGACGCCGTGGAGGTGATCGTCGCCAAGCGCGACGGGCACCGGCTGAGCGACGAGCAGATCGACTGGGTCATCGACGCGTACACGCGCGGTGCGGTGGCCGAGGAGCAGATGTCCGCCCTGACCATGGCGATCCTGCTCAACGGCATGGACCGGGCGGAGATCGCGCGCTGGACCGCGGCGATGATCGCGTCGGGGGAGCGGATGTCGTTCTCGCACCTGAGCCGGCCGACCTCCGACAAGCACTCGACGGGCGGCGTGGGCGACAAGATCACGCTGCCGCTGGCCCCGCTGGTGGCGGTGTTCGACGTGGCCGTCCCGCAGCTGTCGGGCCGCGGCCTGGGCCACACCGGCGGCACGCTCGACAAGCTCGAGTCGATCCCCGGGTGGCGCGCGGCGCTGAGCAACGACGAGATGATGCGCCAGCTCGAGGACGTCGGCGCGGTGATCTGCCAGGCCGGGTCCGGGCTCGCGCCCGCCGACCGCAAGCTGTACGCGCTGCGCGACGTCACGGGCACCGTCGAGGCCATCCCCCTGATCGCCAGCTCGATCATGAGCAAGAAGATCGCCGAGGGCACGGGCTCGCTGGTGCTCGACGTCAAGGTCGGCTCGGGCGCTTTCATGAAGGACCTGGACCGCGCCACGGAGCTGGCGCGGACGATGGTCGAGCTGGGTACCGACGCGGGCGTGCACACCGTCGCGCTGCTGACGGACATGGAGGTGCCGCTGGGCCTGACGGCCGGCAACGCGCTCGAGGTGCGGGAGTCGGTCGAGGTGCTGGCCGGCGGTGGCCCCGCGGACGTCGTCGAGCTGACGATCGCGCTGGCGCGCGAGATGCTCGACGCCGCCGGACGCCCGGACGCTGACCCGGCCGCGGCGCTCGCGGACGGTCGCGCGATGGACAGGTGGCGCGCCATGATCGAGGCCCAGGGCGGCGACGCGGACGCGGACCTTCCCGTCGCCCGCGAGACCGAGCAGGTGCTGGCGGAGGCCGACGGCGTGCTGACCACGCTCGACGCCTACGCCGTGGGCGTGGCGGCCTGGCGCCTGGGTGCCGGCCGAGCACGCAAGGAGGACCCCGTGCAGGCCGGCGCCGGCGTGGAGATCCACGCGCGGCCGGGTGACGCGGTCCGCAAGGGCCAGCCGCTGCTCACCCTGCACACCGACACCCCCGAGCGGTTCGAGCGTGCCCGCCAGGCGCTGGCCGGCGGCGTCGTCGTCGGGACCGCGGCCGACGTGCCCGACCGCCCGCTGGTCATCGACCGCATCGGCGCCTGACTCCGCCTGTCCCGGTGCGCCCACGGGCGCGGCGGAGCACGATGGAGGTCTCCCGATCGAAGGAGGAACCATGAGCACCGTTCCCGGATCCGACGCCTGGCGCGACGCGGGCCTGGAGTCGAGCGCGTCCGACGAGCCCGTGCGGCTCGTCGACGACCTGGACCCGCCCGAGGACCCCGACGAGTACGAACCCGCGTTCGCGCGCCCCGACCTGGAGGGCGCGGCCGACGAGGCCGACGTCGTCGACCAGGACACCGAGGTGGCGCTCGACGACGACAACGGGCTCGCGTGACGGCAGAGGATCTCGCAGACCTGGTCCCGTCCCTGCCCAAGGTGCTGCTGCACGACCACCTGGACGGCGGCCTGCGCCCGGCGACGATCGTCGAGCTGGCGGCGCAGATCGGCCACGAGCTGCCCTCGGACGACCCCGACGAGCTGGCCCGCTGGTTCGTCGACGCGGCGAGCGCGGGCACGCTCGAGCGGTACCTGGAGACCTTCGAGCACACGATCGCCGTCATGCAGACGCCCGAGCACCTGCGGCGGGTGGCGCGCGAGGCGGTCCTGGACCTGGCGGCGGACGGCGTGGTGCTGGCGGAGATCCGCTACGCGCCCGAGCAGCACCTGCGGCGAGGGTTGTCGCTGCAGGAGGTCGTCGACGCGGTGCAGGCCGGGTTCGACGAGGGTGCCGAGGTGACGGGCATCCGCGTCGGGACCATCCTGTCCGCCATGCGGCACCTGGACAGGGCCGACGAGATCGCGGCGCTCGCGGTCGCGAACCGCGACCGAGGCGTCGTGGGCTTCGACATCGCCGGCCCGGAAGCGGGCTTCCCGGCGTCGCGCCTGTCCTCCGCGTTCGACGTCGTCCGTGACGCGCTCCTGCCCGCCACCGTGCACGCGGGCGAGGCGGCGGGGGCCGACTCGATCGGCGACGCGATCCGGGCCGCGGGCGCGGTCCGGATCGGGCACGGCGTCGCGCTCGTCGAGGACGTGGGCGACGAGCTCGGGACGCTGGCCCACTGGGTGCGTGACCGCCGCGTCGCGCTCGAGCTGTGCCCGTCGTCGAACCTCCAGACCGGCGGCGCGGCCACCGTCGCCGCGCACCCCGTCACGCGACTGCGTGCGCTCGGGTTCGCCGTCACCGTCAACACCGACAACCGCCTGCAGTCCGGCACGTCGCTGTCCCGCGAGCTCACGCTCCTGGTGCAGGAGGCGGGCTGGACGCTGGCCGACCTGGAGGACGTCGCGGTCACCGCCGCGATGGCGTCCTTCGTCCACCACGACGAGCGCGTCGCACTCGTCGAGACCGTCATCCGGCCCGCGTACGCCGCGGCCCGGGGAGGAAGGCACCGCGCATGAGCACCGATCCCGCCACGCTGGCCCAGCTCGTCGACCACACGCTGCTCAAGCCGGAGGCGACGCGCGACGACGTCGCCGGCCTGATCGCCGAGGGCGTCCGCCTGGGGGTGTACTCCGTCTGCATCTCCCCGTCGTTCCTGCCCATCGACGCGGGCGGCCTCAAGGTGGCCACGGTCTGCGGCTTCCCGTCAGGCAAGCACCGCACGCCGGTCAAGGCGGCGGAGGCCGCGCAGTCGGTGGCGGACGGGGCCGACGAGGTCGACATGGTCATCGACGTCGGTGCCGCGATCGAGGGGCGGTACGACGACGTGCAGGCGGACATCGCCGCCGTCCGGGCCGCCACCGAAGGGGTCGTGCTCAAGGTCATCATCGAGTCCGCCGCACTGTCCGACGACGCCATCGTCGCCGTCTGCCGCGCCGCGCAGGCCGCGGGCGCGGACTTCGTGAAGACGTCCACGGGCTTCCACCCCGCCGGGGGCGCGACCGTGCACGCCGTGCGGCTGATGCGCGAGACCGTCGGTGACGCCCTCGGCGTCAAGGCGTCCGGCGGGATCCGGACCGCGGAGGCGGCGCTGGCGATGGTCGACGCCGGTGCCACCCGCCTGGGGCTGTCGGGTACGGCCGCCGTGCTCGCCGGGCTGGAGGCCGACGCGGGGTACTGACCCGCTGCAGCCAGGCTTTCACCCGGAAACAGCGATGTCCGGTTTGTCCTGATCCTGCTACGTTGCGAGAGGCCCGACCGGGTCACACGTTCGACGTGGGGGGACAGTCATGGGACGGACGAGGATCGTCTCGGCGGTGGCGGCAGCGACGATCGGCGGTGTGGCGCTGGTCGGCGTCGGGGCGCCCGCGCACGCGGCGACGGGCGGGGGGTGGACGACCATCTCGACGGGTGGCGGCCTGTCGATCATCACGCAGCCGGACACGCTGCGGCTGCCGGCTGCGCAGGGGAACCGGCTGCTCGTCGGGTGGTCCGCGTCGCAGGGGCTGAAGGCCGACGTCGGGACGCGCCAGGTCACGACGAGCGGCAAGGTGAGCGGACCGGTCGCGACGGTCGTCGACGACTGGGTGTCGCTGGACCAGCGCGTGGCGCTCGCGCGCAGCAACGGCAAGGTCGTCATCGCGTTCCAGGGGATGCGGACGGCGACCTACGGCGACAAGTACGGCGGCAACGTCGTCTACGCCACGTCGAGCACGGGTTCGTCGTGGTCCCTCGCGTCGGGGTCGTTGAGCAGGTCGGCCAGCGGCGGCTACGCGCTCGACCTCGTGGACAACCGCGGCACCCTCGTCTCGGCGTTCACCGCGGCGTCCGACGACCGGCTACGGTTCCACAACGGCGTCGACGCGCTCCCCGCGACGCGTGCCGACGGCGCCACGACGGCGAGGAGCGGCAACGCCTACGACGGTGCGCTCGCCCGCGACCCGAAGACGGGTGAGGTCTGGGCCGCGTGGTTCCAAGGCAGCACCTCCTCGTCGAGCAACGGCATCTGGGTCCAGCGCATCCTGCCGTCGGCCGGCAGGGCCTACCGCGCCCCGGGCAGCTCGAACCTCGTCGACCCGTTGCAGACCCTCGCCCTCACGCCCCGCAGCACCGGCGGCGTCTACCTGGCCTACGCGGTCGGGTATCCCACCACCAAGGCCGTGCGCCTGTGGAAGGTCGGATCCTCGAAGTACGCGCAGGTGACCGCGAAGACGGCGCGAGACGTCTCGGCGAGCGCCGCCCCGGGCGGTCGCATCTGGGTGTCCTGGGCGACGGGCTACACGGGCGCCAAGGCGACCGTGAAGGCGGCTCGCACCAGCACCAGCGCGACGCGGTTCGGTCCCGTCGTGAAGTCGAAGGCGATCCACGGCCCCACGATCTGGACGACGAAGGTCGAGGGGTCGCGCGGCGCGGCGGACGTCGTCGTCACCGCCGACACGTCCAGCTCCGGCCGCACGGTCGGCATCTACGAGACGCAGCTCAAGCCGGCCCTCTCCGCGAAGCTGAGCCGCTCGTCGGTGCACAAGGCCAAGGGCGGGAAGGTCACGGTCACGGTCACCGACGCCGGTCAGCGCGTCAAGGGCGCGAAGGTGAGGTACGGCGGGAAGTCGCACACCACCAACGCCACGGGGCAGGCGTCGTTCACGGTCGCCAAGAAGACGTCGACGGGCAAGAAGTCGGTCACGGTGAGCAGGACGGGCTACACCGGCAAGAAGCTGGTGCTGAAGGTCGTGAGGTAGCTCAGATCCCCAGCGCCGCGCGCATGTCGCCCGCCACCGCGTCCAGGCGGTGGCGGGCGTTGCGCCGGGCCTGCGTGACGGCGTCGTGGTCGGCACCGGGATCGACGGGCTCGATCACCTCGAGGTAGCACTTGACCTTGGGCTCGGTGCCGCTGGGCCGCACCACCACGCGTGTGCCGTCCTCCGTCAGCAGCCGCAGGCCCTCGGTGGGAGGCAGGCCACCGCGGTCGTCGTCCGTGCCGGCCGCCAGGTCGACGACCTCCGTGACGGGCGACCCGCCGATCGTCGCCGGCGGCCCGGAGCGCATGCGGTCCACGGTCGCGCCGATCTGGTCCAGGTCGGCGAAGCGCGCTGACACCTGGTCGCTCAGGTGCAGGCCGTGGGTGCGGGCCAGGTTGTCGAGCACCCAGAAAACGGTGTGGCCCTGGGCCTTGAGACGTGCCGCCGCTCCCGCGACGAGCAGGGCCGCGCTGATCCCGTCCTTGTCGCGCACGTGCGCCGGGTCGACGCAGTACCCGAGCGCCTCCTCGTAGCCGAACACGAGGCCGTCGACGCGGGAGATCCACTTGAACCCGGTGAGCGTCTGCGAGTGCTCGATCCCGGCCGAGCCCGCGATGCGGGCCAGCAGGCGGGAGGAGACGATGGACGACGCGAACCGCGCGCCCGGGTCGAGCGGCCCCTCGGACGCCGCGAGCCGGTCGGCGACCTCCGAGCCCAGCAGGGCGCCCGTCTCGTCGCCGTGCAGCATGCGCCAACCCTCGGCGGCGGCCGTGTCGGGGCCGCGGTGGAAGCGGGCGCGCAGGTCCTGCACGGCGGCTGCGCAGCGGTCCGCGTCGGGGTCGAGCGCGAGCACCAGGTCGGCCCGCTCGTCGGACGCGAGCCCCAGGGCCAGGTCGATCGCGCCCGGCTCCTCGGGGTTGGGGAACGCGACGCTGGGGAAGTCGCCGTCGGGCTCGGCCTGCTCGGGCACGACGAGGACGTCGGTGAAGCCCGCCTCGGCGAGCACCCGCGCGGCGACCTCGCCGCCCACGCCGTGCAGCGGGGTCAGGACGATGCGCAGGCCGGCGGCCGCGGCCCGGTCGGCCGGGTCGGCGAGCGCGACGACCGTGGCGACGTACGCGTCGACGATGCCCTGGTCCAGCACCGTCCAGCCGTTCGCCGCGCGCGGCACGGAGGCGACCGACGGCACGCGCGCGATCTCGTGCGCGATGGCCTCGTCGACGGGCGCCACGATCTGCGCGCCCTGCCCGGCATCGGTGACCACCCGGCCGCCCAGGTAGACCTTGTAGCCGTTGTCCTGCGGCGGGTTGTGCGACGCCGTGACCATGATCCCGGCGTCGGCGTCGAGGTGCCGGACCGCGAACGCGAGCACGGGCGTGGGCAGCGGCCCCGGCATCAGCCGGACGTCGATGCCCACGGCGGTCAGGACCGCGGCGGTGTCGAGCGCGAAGTCGTGCGACTTGTGGCGGGCGTCGTACCCGACGACGACGACCGGGGCGGGGCTCACGCCGTCGAGCTCGCCGAGCAGGTAGTCGGCGATCCCGGACGCCGCGCGGATGACGACGGCGCGGTTCATCCGGTGCGGGCCGCCGCCCAGCCGCCCGCGCAGGCCGGCGGTGCCGAACTGCAGCAGACCGCTGAACCGGTCGGCGAGCTCGTCGCGTGCCGCCCGCCGCGTCTGGAGCGTGAGCTGCTGCTGCGGGGTCGGCTCGGCGCCGTCGGTCAGGCCTTGCGGATCGCGGTCGGCGAGCTCGAGCAGCGCCCGCAGCTCGTCGGCCGTGTCGCGGTCCGGGTCGTCGTCGATCCATGCCCTGACCTGCTGCTCCAGGTCAGCCCAGTCCTGCTCTGGCGTCGCGCCGCTGCCGTCCATGAACTCACCGTAGTAGCGCCGGGGGAACCCCACGACACGAGCGTGTCAGAGGCGCTTGATGACCTCCGCCAGCAGCGCGCTGATCCGCGGCCCGGCGGCGGCGCCTGCCTCCAGCACCTCCGCGTGGGCGAGCGGCGTGGGGCTGATGCCGGCACCGAAGTTGGTCACCAGCGACACGCCCAGCACCTCCAGGCCGGCGTGGCGCGCGGCGATCGCCTCGAGCGTCGTCGACATGCCTACCAGGTCGCCGCCCAGGATCCCGGCCATCTTCACCTCGGCCGGCGTCTCGTAGTGCGGCCCGGGGAACTGCACGTACACGCCCTCGCCCAGGCTCGCGTCGACCTCGTGCGCCAGGTCCCGCAGGCGCTGCGAGTACAGGTCGGTGAGGTCGACGAAGGTCGCGCCCTCCAGCGGCGACGTCGCCGTCAGGTTGATGTGGTCGCGGATCAGGACGGGCGTGCCGGGGGTCCACTCGAGGTTGAGCCCGCCGCACCCGTTGGTGAGCACGACCGTCGTCGCGCCGGCGGCCGCAGCCGTGCGCACGCCGTGCACGACGCGCCGCACGCCGCGGCCCTCGTACAGGTGCGTGCGCGAGCCCAGCACGAGCGCGTGCTTGCCCGTCGCCTCGATGCGCACCGAACGGATGACGCCGGTGTGCCCGACGACGGCCGCGGCGGAGAACCCGGGCACGTCGGTGCTGGGGATCTCCGCGACGGTCTCGCCCAGCAGGTCCGCTGCCCCGCCCCAGCCGGAGCCCAGCACGAGCGCGACGTCGTGCTGCTCCACGCCGGTGGCCTGCGCCAGGTAGGCGGCCGCCTCGCGGGCAGCGTCGAACGGGTCGGTGCTCGGGTCGTCGAGGTCTGTGACGTCACTCATGGCACGAGGCTAAACCCCTGCCGGAGCACCTGGGGGACGGCACAATGTTCCCTGTGAGCACACCCGCGGATGCGCCCGTGACCCCCGCCAGCCGTGTCGTCGTCGTCGGAGGTGGTCCGGGCGGGTACGAGGCGGCGCTCGTCGCCCGCCGCCTGGGTGCGGACGTGACCGTCGTCGAGCGCGCGGGCCTGGGCGGCGCGGCCGTGCTGACGGACGTCATGCCGTCGAAGACGCTCATCGCGACCGCGGAGTGGCTGACCATCGCGGACCGTGCCCCGGAGCTGGGCATCCGCACGGACGGGCTGGCCGCGTCGGGTGCCGTCGCGCGGCACCACATCGACCTGGCCGCGGTGAACACCCGCGTCAAGGCGCTCGCAGCGGCGCAGAGTGCCGACATCCGCGGGCGGCTCGAGCGCGAGGGCGTCCGCATCCTGCTCGGCACGGGCCGGCTCGACGGCCCCACGCGCGTGCTCGTCAGCACGCAGGAGGGCGTGCCCGACGAGGTGCTCGAGGCCGACGTCGTGCTCGTCGCGACCGGCGCGACCCCCCGCGAGCTCCCCACGGCCCGACCGGACGGCGAGCGCATCCTCACGTGGACGCAGCTCTACGACCTGACCAGCCTGCCGGAGAAGCTCATCGTCGTCGGCTCGGGTGTCACGGGCGCCGAGTTCGCCGGGGCATACACCTCGCTCGGTGCCGACGTCACGCTCGTCTCGTCGCGCGACCGCGTGCTGCCCGGAGAGGACGCCGACGCCGCCGAGCTGCTGGAGGACGTGTTCAAGGGGCGCGGCATGACCGTGCTGTCGAAGTCGCGGGCCGAGGGTGCGCGGCGGACCGCCGACGGCGTCGTCGTGACCCTGGCGGACGGTCGGGAGGTGGAGGGTTCGCACGTGCTGTTCGCCGTGGGTTCCATCCCGACGACGGCCGGGATCGGGCTGGAGGAGGCGGGCGTGCGCCTGTCGCCGTCGGGCCACATCCAGGTGGACAAGGTGTCGCGCACGTCGGCACGCGGCATCTACGCGGCCGGTGACGTCACGGGCGTCCTGCCGCTCGCGTCGGTGGCCGCGACGCAGGGACGCATCGCCATGTCGCACGCGCTCGGCGACGCCGTGAAGCCGCTGTCGCTGCGCGGTGTGTCCGCCAACATCTTCACGGCGCCCGAGATCGCGACGGTCGGCCTGTCGGAGTCGCGGATGCAGGCGATGGACATGCCGTACACGGTCAGCATGCTGCCGATCTCGCGCAACCCGCGCGCCAAGATGCTGGGCGTGCGCGAGGGCTTCATCAAGATCTTCGCCCACCCCGCGTCCGGGACCGTGCTGGGGGCGGTCCTCGTCGGCCCGCGCGCCAGCGAGTCCGTCTTCCCCCTCACCCTGGCGGTCACGCACCGCATGACGACGGACCAGGTCGCCGAGGCCATCACCGTCTACCCGTCGATGAGCGGGACGATCGCGGAGGTGGCCCGCATGCTCCACCATCGCCTGGAGGACTGACCCGGAGCGCAGCGATCGGTGGGGGCGAAGCACCCGCCGATCGCGGAGCGGAGGGTCAGTCCGACCACAAGCACAGGGACTGACCGCAAGCCGAAGCACCCGCCGATCGCGGAGCGAAGCCAACCCGACGCCGACCGACTGACTCACACGGAATGCGCCAGCGCCAGACCGCGCCGCCACCCGTCACCCGCGCGCCAGCAGGACCTCGTCCACGGCACCCGCCACCGCCGGCGCCAGCCCCAGCGCACGCAGATGCCCGAGCCGGACGTGCAGCGGCGCACCCGAGGCCGCGACGGCGTGGACCCGGCTCTTGAGGTCGTAGGCGATCTGCGCGCGGTCGAGGAGCTCGAACACCCGCCGGTCCACGTCCACCGGCGCGAGACGCGGCGCCGGTCCCAGCGAGACCGTCAGCACGGACCCGGTGGGCACGTCGTCGACGCTGACGCTGACCCGGTCGTCGGCCTCCAGCAGCCGGGCCGGCACGGGTGCGCCGTCCACCCGTGCGGCGACATCGAGCGCGTCGGTGTCGAGCGCCAGGAACGTCAGGGTCCACGACCGGGTGGCCGGCAGGCAGCGGGTCTGCCCGGTGGCGGGTCCGACGGTCACGACGCCGGCGGCCTGGTCCAGCCGGAGCGGGGTCGTGGCGACGCGGTCGGCGGGGGAGTCGTCGTCCTCGAGGAGGTCGAAGGATCCGTCGGCGCCGACCACGACGAGCACCTCGAGCCCGGCGGGGTTGCGCAGCTCGTCGGCGGGGACGGCCGCCGCGTCCAGCGGTACCAGCGCGCCGGCCGGGGCCAGGACGGGGACCGAGTTCAGCGGCCGGTGCAGCGCCATCTCCCGGTCGCCGTCGTACGCGAGCCCGGTGTGGACGTCCACCCACACCCCGGGCGGCAGCCACGTGGTGACGGAGCCCAGCAGGGTCTCCGGGTCGGCGGGCGTGGTGATGGGCGCGACGAGCAGCGCCGACCCGAACAGGAACGAGTTCCGCGCCGCGTAGGCCTCCGGCGCCCAGGGCCACTCGTGGTACAGCGGTTCGACGAGGGCGCGCGCCTCGCGGTGCGCGCGGTGGTTCATGGTGTGCAGGTACGGCACCAGGCGGGCGCGCAGGCGCAGGTGCTCGACCATGACGTCGGCCGCGGCCGGCGAGTACGCCCACGGCTCCTTGGTCATGAACGGGTTGTCCGACGAGTGCAGCCGCAGGATCGGCGACCAGACGCCCAGTTGGAGCCAGCGCGCAGCCAGCTCGTCGTCCTTGCGGCCGTGGAAGTGCCCGCCGATGTCGTGGCTCCACCAGCCGTAGCCGATGTTGGCGGCCGTCGCGGTGAAGTACGGCTGGAAGTCGAGCGACGCCCAGGACACGACGCTGTCGCCGGAGAAGCCGACGGGGTAGCGGTGCGAGCCGGGACCGGCGTAGCGGGAGAACGTCAGGGCGCGCCGGTCCTCGCGCGCGTTGTCCAGGTAGTGGAAGTGGTTGAGCATCCACAGCGGGTCGATGCCGGCGACGCGAGAGTGCGGGCCCGACTGCCAGTCCACCCACCAGAAGTCGACGCCGTCCTCCTCGAGCCGTCGGTGCAGGACGTCGAAGTAGGCGGCGAGGAATGCCGGATCGGTGACGTCGAACGCGATCGGGTCGCGCGTGGCGACGTCGCGACCCAAGGCCGCCGCCATCGAGGCGTAGGCGTCCTCGTGGGCTCGCACGCCGTCGGCCGGGTGGACGTTGAGCGTGACGCGCAGCCCGCGGTCGTGCAGGGAGGCCAGGAACTTGGCCGGCTCGGGGAACAGCTCGCGGTTCCAGGTGTACCCGGTCCAGCCGGAGCCGAGCGCCGGGTCGACGTCGGTGACGTGCCAGTCCATGTCCACGACGGCGACGGAGAACGGGACCCCCTCCGCGGCGAACCGGTCCAGCAGCGCGGTGTAGGAGTCCGCGGTGTAGCGGTGGAACCGGCTCCACCAGCTCCCCAGCGCGTAGCGGGGCAGCACGGGCGGTGGCCCGGACACGGCGTGGAACGCCTGCAGCGCGGCGCGGTGGTCGCGGCCGTAGGCGAAGACGTAGAGATCGGTGGCGGAACCGTCGCGCGGCGCGACCCAGTCGCCGTCGAACAGCATGGAGCGGGAGTCGTCGAGCACCGCGATGCCGTTGGCGGAGACGACGCCGGGACCCAGCGGGACGGGCCCGTCGGCCTCGTCGAGCGTGCGTGCCGTGCCGCCGAGGGTGCCCTGCTGAGAACCTGCCAGTGCCTCGCCGAGGCTGCCGCCCACGTCGTCGGCCGACGTCCCGTACCGCCACACCGAGTGGTACGCGCTGACATTGCCCCGCAGCGCGACCGACAGGCCGCTGGTGCTGAACGGCCCGCGGTCGTAGACCAGGTGCAGGCGCTCGGTGACGATCTCCAGGTGCGTCGGCGTCTCGACGACGCGGAACTCGGGGACCGGCAGCTCACGGTCGATCGCGAACGTGGACGCGCGGTCCTCGAAGGTACCGGACGGCGAGTGCTCGAGCCGCAGGAGGCCGTCGGCGAGCACGCTGATGCGATAGGTGTCACCGCGGACGACGGCACGCGGGTCGGCGACCGGCCGGGACGTCAGGTGGTGCATGCGTCGATCCTTCCGAGGATCCATGAGACGGCTCGACCGGTCGGCGAGGGAGTGATGCCCGCCGACCGGTCGAGCCGGTGGTCACTTGCTGTCGAGGATGCCCTGCACCTTGGACTGGGCGTCGGACAGCAGCTTGTCCACGTCCGCGTCCTTCTTGGTCAGGATCGACTGCATGACCGGATCGAGGGCCGCGTACAGCTCCTGGGTCTTCCGGCCCGGCTCCGGCAGCAGCTGCTGGTCGAAGACGTGGTCGGTGTACCCCTTCATCTGGTCGAGCGGCAGGTTGACGTAGTCGGCGATCCAGCTCTGCTGCTCGTCGTACGTCTCCTGGTCGAACAGGGGCAGCTGCGGGGCCCCGACGGGCTGGCCCTGCGCGGCGGTGGTCTTCGCGTCGAGCTTGGCCTGGTCCTCGTCGAACAGCTTCTGCATGTAGTAGAAGTCGATCCACTTCACGGCCGCGTCCTTGGTGGGGTCGTCGACCCCGGCCTTGACTGCGGCGAGGGTGCCTCCGCCCAGCACGCCCGCGTCGGAGCCCTCCAGGGGCAGGACGGTCAAGCCGTAGTCGGCCGGCTTCATGGCGTTCTGGGTGAACAGGTTGCCGTAGTTGCCGCCGCCGGACACGTACATGCCCAGCTTGCCGGAGGCGAAGGCCTGGTTGATCGAGCCCCAGTCGTAGAGGAACTGGCCACCCATCGAGTCGTCGGTCCAGCGCATGTCCTGCATGGTCTTGATGGCCTGGCGCATGGCGGGGGTGTCGATCGTCGCCTGGGTGGCGTCGCCCGAGCCCTCCTCGACGCGACCGCCCATGGCGTAGTCCAGCGTGGTCAGGATCCAGCCGCCCGTGTTGCTCTTGGTCATGGTGGCGTAGCCGGCCTGGCCGGTCTTGTCCGCGATCTGCTTGGCGTCCTCGCGGATCTCCTGCCACGTGGTCGGCGGCTTGTCGGGGTCGAGCCCCGCCTTCGTGAAGAGCGTCCGGTTGTAGTGCAGGCCCTGGCTGTAGGCGGCGATCGGGACGGCCCACATCCCGCCGTCCGCGGCCTGGCCGGCCACGGCGACACGCGGGTTGAACTTGTTCGCGTAGGGCAGCGCCGCGACCTCCTTCGTGATGTCCGCGAGCTGACCGGCCTCGATCAGGCCGCGGCCGTCGGTGAAGGGGACCGTGAACACGTCGGGCAGCGTGCCGCCCGCCAGGTTCACGGTGAACGTGGTGGCGTCCCAGGTGTACTCCTCGGGCTTGACCGTGACGTTCGGGTTGGCGGTGTGGAACTGGTCGGCGCGGTCCTGGAACGCCGCCTTCGCGTCGTCGGACAGGCCGGTGTCGATGGCCACGGTGAGCGTGATGGGCTTCGTGGCTGTGGTCGAGCTGCTGGAGCCGGCGGCCGACGGCTCGTCGGCGTCGCTGCTGCAGGCAGCCAGGGCGCCCACGCTCAGGGTGGCCACGAGGCCGAGCGTGAGGGCCTTGCGGGATGACGTCATCGTCTCTCCTCGGGAGCGGATCGTGCGGGGATGGTACGTGCGGCCGCTGTACCCTGCGGCGAGGTTTAGCGCTATACGTTTAACGCTAAATGTTGGTAGGTTCCGGTGTCAAGCCTCAATTCGTCGGACGTCGGGGGAGTGCGTGTGGGCAGGGTGACGCTGAAGGACATCGCGGCCGAGGCGGGCGTGAGCGTGATGACCGTGTCGAACGTGATGAACGGGAACTCGGGGCGCGTCTCCCCGGCGACCGCCGAGCTGGTGCGGGCGATCGTCGAGCGACGGGGCTACGTCCCCAGCGGCCCCGCCCGCAGCCTCGCCGCGCGGCGCACCCGTCTGGTCGGGCTGCTGCTGCCCGCCCGCTCCGACGGCACCTCGCTGCTGGGCAGCGCGCACGACGTCAGTGTCGCGGGAGCGCTCGAGGCCACGCTGCGCGGTCGCGACCACCACGTCATGCTCCGCGGGGTCGCGACGGCCGACGACGTCCGCGACTCCGTGGCCCGATGGAGCCTGGACGGTCTGGTCGTCATGGGGTTCACGGATGACGAGCTGCGTGCGCTGGCGTTGCCCGCCGTACCCGTCGTCGTCGTCGACGCGGCCGCGCCGCCCACCCCGCAGACCGCCGCCGTCCGGGCCGACGACCTCGACGGAGGACGCCTCGCCGGCGAGCACCTGCTGGCGCTCGGACACACGCGGATCGCGTTCTGCGGCCCCACCAACACGCGCAGCCAGGTGGTCGAGGGCCGGCTCGACGGACTGCGCGCGGCGCTCGCGGGTGCCGGTGTGCAGCACGGGCCGGACGACGTCGTCGTCGCCAACACCACCTACGAGGCCGGGCTCGAGGTGGGGCGGACACTGGCGGCCGGGCGGCCCGACGTCACGGCCGTCTTCGCGAGCGCCGACGTGCTCGCCGCCGGGGTGGTGAGGGGCCTGGTCGCGTCGGGTGTGCGGGTCCCCGACGACGTGTCCGTCATCGGCTTCGACGACGCGGAGATCGCGCGCTACGTCAGCCCGACGCTGAGTACCGTCGCCCAGGACACCGCGGCCAAGGGCCGCGCGGCCGGCGAGCTGGTGCTCGACCTGATCGAGGGCACGGACGTCGCGCAGCGGGCCGAGGACGCGACGGTGCACATCGGCGTGGCCCTGGTGGCACGCGAGTCCACGGCCCCACCCCCCGAACCCGCCCGCTGACCCCACCCGGACGCTCGGGTCGCGGGTTCCTCGTCGAACCGTCGGTCGCACCGCGCGAGTCGACGAGGAACCCGCGAGTCGAGGTGATCGGCCGGGTCAGCCCGCCGGGGTCGCGCGGGCGACGACCGGGAGGTGGTCGGACTGGCGCGGCGTGGTCAGCACCTCCACCTGGTCGAAGGTCACGTGCTGGCCGAAGATCCAGTCGATGCGGGCGTCCGGGTCGTCGCTGGGGGAGGTCAGCGCGTCAGGATCACCGGCCGAGTCGACGGCGCTCGTCCAGCCGGCGCCCTCGAGCAGGTCGATCTCGGGCCAGCCGGGCTCGGCGTTGAGGTCGCCGGCCAGCAGCGACGGGCCGTCCACGGGCTCGTCGGCCAGGAGGGTGTCCAGCTGGTCCAGCCGCGTGGGGGTGTTCTCCTCGCGGTGCTGCAAGTGGACCGACGTCACGCGCAGCGCGCTGCCGTCGCGCGTGACCATGGTCGCGGACAGCGCGGACCGGTTCTGCGGCCCGGCGCCGTACGGCAGCGGGTGGACGGCGACGTGCGCGAGCGCCGAGCGGGACAGGATCACGTTGCCGAACTGCCGGTCGGCGGCGGGGGCGAAGCGCATCGTCATGCCGAGCCGGTTGGCCAGCCACGTCGCCATGTCCGTGCCGCCGCCGAAGATCCAGCCGCGCTCCACCTCCTGCAGCGTCACGACGTCGGGGTGCTGGGCGGCGATCGTGCGGGCGATGCCCTCGAGGTCGACGGCCGTGCCCGGGCTGACGCCGTAGTGCAGGTTCCACGTGAGGATCGTCGGCGTGTCCGACGACGCCCGCGCCGGGACGTCGGGGCCGGTGGTGCTCGCGCCGACGGGCACCAGCGCGACGAGCGCGAGGACGAGCGCGGGCGCCATCAGCCAGCGCATGGCGTTGATGCGTGGCGGGATGCGCTCCGCGCCGCGACCGCCGGCCGCCGCCGTGTCGGCGGCACCGGGCCCGTCGGGGACCCGGCGGCGCAGGCCGGCGCCCGCCACCACCGCCGCCGCGGCGACCAGCACCCATGCGTTGTCGACGGGGAGCGGGACGTCGTAGTCGAGCATGTAGAGCACGAGCGGCACGACGGTCCCGACACCGGTCAGCGCGACGACGCCGGCCGTGCGCCAGACGCCACGCGGTGTCGGCTTGTGCTGCGTGAGCGCCACCGTCGCGACGATGCCGACAGCGAGCTGCAGCACCACGATCGCGACGAGCGAGAGCGCACCGGTCCACCACATGGCCCCGGCGGTCGCGAGGACGACGAGCGCGACGGCGCCCGGCCGGACCGCTCCGGGCCAGACCTCGGGGCGCAGCAGCAACCAGATCGCGACGGACCCCGCGACCACCAGCAGCAGTCCTGCGATGCCCAGCGAGATGCCGGTCTGCGACGCGACGAACGCGGGGTTGGCCAGGATCATCGCGGTCAGTGCCAGGGACGGGCCGAGCGTCCAGAGGCGACGCGGCCGGCCCGTCGCGGAGGCCGCGGCGGCGCGCGTGCCTGACAGGGAGCGGGCGGTGAGCAGGGGAGACACGGCGATCACGACGGCCACGACCCACCCCGACCATCCCGGACGCCACACCGCGTCCCACGTGCCGAGGACCATCTGCAGCCCCACGGACAGGCCGCTCCCGAGCAGCAGACCGATCGCGGCCTGCCGCCCCCCGCCCGCTCGTCCGGCGACGAACGCGACCGCCAGCGTGAGCGTCCCGATCGCCAGGGCCACCGTGACCAGCCCGATCCAGAACAGCGCGTCGCCCGCGGCGGCCTGCGTCGCGAGGCGACCCACGGCGAGCGCGACGGCGGCGAGCAGCACCGTGCGCGGCGAGGGTACGCCGGTCTCTCGTCGGGAGGCCAGCAAGGCGGCCGCCGCGACCAGGCCTGCCGCCGCGTACGTACCGACGGCGGTGCTGCCGGCCGCGAGCGCGCTCGTCGCGAACGCCCGGTCCAGCAGGGGGCCGCTGGCCCGGATCATCTCGAGGCCCGCGACCGTCAGCGTCGCCACCAACCACACGCGCGTCGGGATCCCGGCGTCGGGCGGCGTGGCCGCGGGACGTTCGTCGGCGGGCTGCTGGCTCACTCCTGCGAGGCTACCGCTCCCTCCGATGCGCTCCACGCCGGACGTCCGAGCAAGTGGTCGCTATGGCGACCACTTGCTCGGACGCTGGGGTGGTGAGGGGTCAGGTGAAGAGGGGCTCGCCCACGAACGGCGACTGCGCGGTGGTCAGCGGCGTGCCGTCGGCGCCCATCACCAGCGACCCGTCGGGGACGCCGGGCGGGACGGCGAAGAGGCCCGACCCCGTGTGCACCAGGTACTCCATGAGGCCGTCGTTCCGCGAGAGCTGCGACTGCATCGGGATGAAGTGCGTGCGCGGGTCGGTGACGAACGCGAGGAAGAACAGCCCCGCGTCCAGCCGGCCCAGCGAGTCGTTGCCGTCGGTGAAGTTGTACCCGCGGCGCAGCAGCCGGACGCCGTCGTTGAAGTCCGGGTGGGCGAGCCGCACGTGCGCGTCGGTGGCGATGAGCGGCTTGCCGTCGCCGCCCTGCTCGTCGAAGTCCGGCTCGGTGAACTCGGTCCCGCCCGACAGGGGCGCACCCTCGCCCTTGGTCCGCCCGACGAGCCCTTCCTGCTCCCGCAGCGACGTGCGGTCCCACTGCTCGATGCGCATGTTGATGCGCCGCGCGACGAGGTACGAGCCGCCGGTCATCCACGCGGAGTCGTTCGAGTCGGCGTCCGCCGCAGACGACGGCACCCACACGTGCTCGTCGAGCGCGCTCGCCTCCTCCGCCTTGACGTTGGCGGTTCCGTCCTTGAAGCCGAACAGGTTGCGCGGCGTCTTCTGGGTGGTCGACGTCGAGGCCGTGCGGCCGTACCCGAGCTGCGTCCAGCGGATCGTCGCCGCACCGAACGCGGCGCGGGACAGGTTGCGGATGGCGTGGACCGCGACCTGCGGGTCGTCGGCGCACGCCTGCACCACCAGGTCGCCGCCCGTGCGGGCCGGGTCCAGGTCGTCGGACGCGAAGTGCGGGAGCTCGACGAGCGCGTCGGGGAGCCGGTCGGCCAGACCGAACCGGTCCGTGCCCGACGCGTCCACGAAGAGCGTGCGGCCGAAGCCGAACGTCACGGTCAGCCCGGCCGGCGGGAGGTCGGCGGCCTCGCCCGTGTCGTCGGGCGGTGCGTCGTACGGGCCCGACGACGGACCGTACGGACCCGCGCCCATGCCCTGGGTCATGCGTGCGGCCATCGTCGTCCAGCGCCGCAGCAGCGCGACGAGGTCGTCGCGCGTGGTGCTCGGCGAGACGTCGAACGCCGCGAGATACAGGCGGTCCTGCGCGGGCGTGTCGATGCCTGCCTGGTGCTCGCCGGTGAAGGCGTAGGTCGCCGCGGTGCCGGTGGCGGCGGAGGTCGTCGGCTGCGTGTGGCGACCGGCGACGTAGCCGCCCGCGAACCCGGCGACGGCGAGGCCGCCGCCGAGGCCGAGCACGGCGCGACGGGTCAGCGTGACGGGGGCCTGCTCGCCCGACCCGTCCGACGCGGGCGAGGCGTCGGACGGGTCGAGCGGCTGGTCGTCGCTGTGGTCCTGGGGGGAGGACACGGGCGACGACTCAGGAACCGGTGACCGTGGTGGTCAGCTGCGACAGGGGCTCGGACAGGGCGTCCACGGCCGATGCCAGCGCCTTGACCTGGTCCTGGGTGAGCTTGTCGTAGGACGTGAAGCCCTTCTCGATCGAGCCCTGCTGCGCCAGCAGCGCGTCGATCTCGGTGAACCGCTGGTCGAGCTGCGTGGCCAGGTCGGGGTTCTTCGCCTTCACGACGTCGGCGAGGCCCTCGTAGCCCACCCGCGCGCCGTCGACGTTGGCCTGGAAGTCGTACAGGTCGGTGTGCGACCAGGTCTCCTCCTCGCCCGTGACCTTGCTGCTGGCGACCTCGTCGAGCAGCCCCTTGGCGCCGTTGGCGATCTGGAACGCCTCGAACGTGAAGTCGGGCTTGTTGACCTCGTCGACCAGCTGCTGGGTGTACTTCACCAGGTCGTCGGCGGCCGTCTGACGCTGAGCGTCGGTCAGCGGCGTGTACTCCTTGCCGCCGTTCTCCTCCGCGGTCGGCTGCCAGAGGTCCTTCTCGATGTAGTGCCAGCCGCTCCAGGCCTGGCCGTCCTCGAGGTCGGCCTCGCGCGCGTCCGTCAGCGGGTCCAGGTCGCCGAACGACTCGGCGACCGGCTCGATGCGCTCCCAGTGGGCGCGCGTCGGGGCGTAGAGGGCCTTCGCCTTCTCGTCGTCGCCCGCCTTGTACGCGTCCGCGAACTCCTGGGTGCCCGCGATCAGTGCGCCCACCTGGTCCTTCACGTAGCCCACGTACTGGGTCTCGGCCGTCTTGAGCTGGTCGGCGGTGTCACCCGTCGGGCCCACCTCGGTGCCCGAGTCCGTGACCGTGAACTTCGCGCGGATGCCGTCGCCCACCATGCCCGGCTTGCAGGCCGTCCAGTACGTGCCGGGCTTGGCCTGCACGACGAGGTCGCGGCTGATGCCGGGGCCGACGTTCTCCACCTCGGAGATGACGCGCAGGCCATCCTCGGCCAGCAGGTAGAACTCGGTCACGTCGGAGCCGTCGTTCTTCACGCTGAACGTGATGTTGCCGCTGGGGGCCTCGCTCGACGAGACCTTGCAGGCGTCCGCGGTCGAGCTCACGGTCAGGCTGCCGGGAGCGGCCGAGTCTCCGGTGGCGGACGCGGTGTCGTTGGAGACGCAGCCTGCGGCCAGGGGCAGGACGAGGGCGGCGAGCGCGAGCGCGCCGACGGTGGAGCGGGACATCGGACTCCTTCTCAGACGGTGGCCGGTGCCTGGGCAGGCGCGGCGGGAGCGGGGGTGTGGTGACCCCACGTGGTGCGGACGAAGATGACGAGGACCGGCACCAGGTACGCGACGTACGCGACCAGCTGCAGCCAGGTGGTGGCCGGCGTGAAGTTGAAGATGCCCTTGAGCAACGTGCCGTACCAGCTGCTGGGCGGGATGGTGCTCGAGACGTCGAACGCCAGGTTGTTCAGGCCGGGCAGGATGCCGGCCTCCTGCAGGTCGTGGACGCCGTAGGACAGGACGCCGGCGGCGACGAACACGAGGAAGAGCCCCGTCCAGGCGAAGAAGACGCGCAGGTTGAGGCGGACCGCGCCGCGGTACATCAGCCATGCCAGGACGACCGCGGTGGCGATGCCGAGCGCGGCACCGACCAAGGGCTTCGTCGTCGAGCTCGTCGCCTTGGCGCCGGCCCACAGGAACAGCGCGGTCTCCAGGCCTTCACGGCCCACGGCCAGCAGGGCCATGACGGCGACGGCTTTCTTGCCGGCCGCGATCGCGTCGTCGAGCTTGTGCTGCAGGTCCGCCTTGAGGTGGCGGGCCGTCTTGGCCATCCAGAAGATCATCCAGGTGATCAGGCCGACGGCGATGATCGACAGCGAGCCGCCGATCGCCTCCTGCGCCTCGAACGACAGGCCCTGCGGCCCGAAGGTGAGCAGCGCGCCGAAGGCCAGCGAGAGTGCGATCGCGACGCCGACCCCGGCCCAGAGCGCCGGAAGCAGGTCGCGGCGACCCGTCTTGACCAGGTACGCCACGAGGATGCTGACGACCAGCGCTGCTTCCAGTCCTTCGCGCAGACCGATGAGGTAGTTGGCGACCATGTGCTCTCCGACGATCGAGACGCCCCGGGGCGTCGGATGAGGAAAGGCTTGCCTCACCGACGGGGGACATTACTCCGGGTAAGGCTCCCCTGACGACCACGGGCCGAAACTCGGACATGTGACACGCGCCACGCGGGGGCGGGCCGGGAGGGGTCAGGCCGGGGTCAGGCGGGCGCGCAGGGTTGGCCACGCGTCGGCGAATGCCGGGAGGAGGGGGAGGGAGCCGATCTCGTCGAGCGGGACCCACCGCACCTCGTCGGACTCCGCGTCCGTGACGGCGGGGACGGTCTCGACGAGCTCATCGGCGATGACTGTCGTGTAGGACCAGTCGGGGTGCTGCAGGACCCACGAGTCGCGTACGCCGACGGCGGCGGCGTCGATGCCCGCCTCCTCGTGGGCCTCGCGCAGCGCGGCCTGCTCGGCGCTCTCGTCGGGCTGCCGCGCACCGCCCGGCAGCCCCCACGTCCCGCCGTGGTGGCTCCATGCGGCACGGTGCTGGAGGACGATCGCCGTGGGCGTGCCGTCCGACGAGCGCCGCACCAGCAGCAGCCCCGCAGCGCCGTGCAGCCCCCAGTGCCGGTGCCCGCACGCGCACTCGACCCATCCGTCGCCGGGCTGGCGCGGGTGGTCCGGTACGTGCGCGGGTCCCACGGGTGGGATCAGCCGACGATGTCGCAGATCGCGGTCCCGGCGCTGACGCTCGCACCGACGCCCGCGGCGAGCCCGGTGACGGTCCCGGCGCGGTGCGCGACCAGCGGCTGCTCCATCTTCATGGCCTCGAGCACCACGACGAGGTCGCCCTCGGCCACCTGCGCGCCCTCGGCGACGGCCACCTTCACGATCGTGCCCTGCATGGGGGAGGCCAGGGTCGTGCCGTTGGCGGACGCGCGGGCGGGGCCGGTGCGACGGGCCGCGGGCCGACGAGCGGGCGCGGGCCGGCCGGCACCGCGCGAGAGTGCCAGCGCCGCCGGCAGGACGACCTCGAGCCGCTTGCCGCCCACCTCGACGACGACGCGCTCGAGGCTGGGCGCCTCCTGCTCGTCGTCGGGCGCCTGCGGTGCCTTGCCCAGGGTCGCGAGCGTGTCGGTGAACTCGGTCTCGATCCAGCGGGTGTGCACGGCGAACGGCTGCTCGGCGTCCGCCGGGACGAAGGCCTCGCTGTCCATGACCGCGCGGTGGAACGGGACCACGGTCGGGATGCCGACGATCTCGAGCTCGGCCAGCGCGCGGCGGGCGCGCTCGGCGGCCTGCGTGCGGGTGGCGCCCGTGACGATGAGCTTGGCGACCATCGAGTCGAACGCGCCCGAGACGCTGTCGCCCTCGACGACGCCCGAGTCGACGCGCACGCCGGGGCCCGACGGGTAGCGCAGCGTGCTGATGCGGCCGGGGGCGGGCAGGAAGTTGGCCGCGGGGTCCTCGCCGTTGAGGCGGAACTCGAACGAGTGGCCGCGCGTCTCGACGCGGTCGTAGCCCAGCGGCTCGCCGGCGGCGATGCGCAGCTGCTCGCGGACCAGGTCGATGCCGCTGATCTCCTCCGTGACGGGGTGCTCCACCTGGAGGCGGGTGTTCACCTCGAGGAAGGAGATGGTGCCGTCCTTGCCCACCAGGAACTCGCAGGTCCCGGCGCCGACGTACTTCGCCTCGCGCAGGATCGCGATGCTGGAGCTGACCAGCTGCTCACGCTGCGCGTCGCTCAGGAACGGCGCGGGCGCTTCCTCCACGAGCTTCTGGTGACGGCGCTGCAGCGAGCAGTCGCGCGTGCTGACGACGACGACCGTGCCGTGCTCGTCGGCCAGGCACTGCGTCTCCACGTGGCGCGGGCGCTCGATGTACCGCTCCACGAAGCACTCGCCGCGCCCGAAGGCACCGACGGCCTCGCGGACGGCCGACGCGTACGCCTCGTCGATGTCGGCGGCCTCGTGCACCACCTTCAGGCCGCGGCCGCCGCCGCCGAACGCCGCCTTGATGGCGACGGGCAGGCCGTGCTCGGCGACGAACGCGTGGATCTCCTCGACACCGTCGACCGGGTCGGGCGTGCCCGCGACCAGGGGCGCTCCGGCGCGCTGGGCGATGTGTCGCGCGCTGACCTTGTCGCCGAGCGCGTCGATCGCGGCGGGGGGCGGGCCGATCCAGGTCAGGCCCGCGTCGATGACCGCCTGTGCGAAGCCGGCGTTCTCCGACAGGAACCCGTAGCCCGGGTGGACGGCGTCGGCGCCCGCGCGCTTGGCGACGTCCAACAGCTTGGCGACGTCCAGGTAGGTGTCGGCCGCGCGGGCGCCGTCGAGCGCGAACGCCTCGTCGGCGAGCCTGACGTGCAGGGCCTCGCGGTCCTGGTCGGCGTAGACGGCGACGGAGCCGATCCGGGCGTCTCGACAGGCGCGGGCGATGCGGACGGCGATCTCACCACGGTTGGCGATGAGGACCTTGGAGATGGCGGGCACGGCTCACCGTAACGCGATCACCCCGGCTCACCTGTGCGCTGCAGGCACCGCCGCGCAAGATTGGGGAACCGGCCAAGCGCGTCGGAACCGCTTTTGTAGGTTTCCGACGACGACATCCGGCCGATCCGGTCCCAGCGACCCCTACCGGTGTCGAATCGCGACAACCGCCGCAGCAACCAGCCGCACCTGTGACGGGAGTGGCTGGTGTGGCGGCGGTCAGCCCCACGGGTGCATTGCTGTCCCAGGTGCGGCTGGTTGCTGAACCAACCGTGGTCCGGTCAGGCGCGCCAGAGGTCCGGGATCGTCACGTCGATCTCGGCCAGCAGCGAGCGCAGCAGCGGCAGGCTGATGCCGACCACGCCGTGGTGGTCGCCCTCGATCCGCTCGACGAACGGACCGCCGAGCCCGTCGATCGTGAACGCTCCCGCGACGGCCAGCGGCTCGCGCGTCGCGACGTAGGCGACGATCTCCGCGTCGGACAGGTCGGCGAAGTGGACGGTGGTGGACGAGGTCGCGCCCAGGACGGCTCCGTTGCCCGCGCCCAGGCGGCCGGGGGTCGGCTCGCCGGCGGTCGTGCGCTCGTCCATCAGCCAGTGGCCCGTGTGCAGGACGCCGGTGTTGCCGCGCATCGCCTGCCACCGGGCCACCGCGTCGTCGGCGTCGCGCGGCTTGCCCAGGATCTGCCCGTCGATCTCGAGCATCGAGTCGCAGCCGACCACCACCAGGTCGTCGGCGTCGGCCAGCTCGTCCGGCAGGTTCTCCGCGACGTCCTGCGCCTTGGCCTGCGCGAGCACCAGCACGGCGTCCGCGGGCTCGAGGGTGCCGAAGCGCTCGCGGGCTGCGGCCAGCGTCGCCTCCTCGTCGACCGACGACACCGCGACGACGGGATCGATGCCGGCCGCGATCAGCGTGGCGCGGCGGGCGGGGGAGGCGGAGGCGAGCAGCAGTCGGGTCACGTCGCCCGAGCCTACGGCGCGCCGGTGTGGGTGGTGGTCCGTACGGTGGCGGGATGGCGACGGTGGAGATCCCTGTGCAGGGCTCGTTCGACCTGCGGCGGGCGATCGGCTTCGGGTTCGGGCAACGCGACGCGGGCTCGGGCGACGTCATGCGACTGGCGTTCTGCCTCGACGGCTACCGGCAGCACGCCGCCGCGGCGGTCACGCAGCCGGCGGCCGGCGTCCTGCTGTGCGACGTCGTGGCGGGCGACGATCCCGACGCGGTCGCGGCCCACGTGGCACGGGTCCTCTCGGTCGACGTCGACGGTCGCGGGTACGACGAGCTCGGCGGCCGCGACGCGCTCGTCGGGCGCGTGCAGGCGATGGCCCCCGGTCTGCGGCCGGTGCTCTTCTACTCCGCGTACGAGGCGCTGCTGTGGGCGGTGCTGTCCGCCCGACGACCGGAGCGGCAGATGGCGCGCGTCCGCGACGCCCTTGCGCGGAGGGACGGTGCGGTCTTCGACGTGGCAGGCGAGCGGCTCGCCGCGGTTCCGCTGCCCGAGCGGATCCTGGAGCTCGACCAGATCGACGGGCTGCCCGACGTCAAGGTGCGGCGCATGCACGGCGTCGCACAGGCGGCGCTCGACGGGTGGCTGGACACCGCCGCCCTGCGGGTGCGCGACGAGCAGGAGGTCTCCGCCGAGCTGCAGCAGCTCGAGAGGATCGGTCCCTTCTACGCGATGCTCACGACGGTCCGCGCGCTGGGGAGCACCGACGCCGTGCCGGCCGACGAGCCTCGCCTCCTGGCTGCCGCGGCCCGGCTGGTGGGTCGCGACGAGCCGCTGGACCCCGCCGAGTACCGCGACCTCGCCGAGGCGTGGACGCCCTGGCGGACGTGGGTGTCGGTCGCGATCAGGGCGACCGCCACCGACGCTCCCGGTCGAGGGCGGCAGTAGGACCTTCGGGGTACCCGCAACCACAGCGGGGCAGGGCACAATGTCCGCGGGGTCGGCGTGGCCCCGGACCCGTCAGGAGAGACCGTGAGTGACGTGAGATCGCGCGAGAACGACGACCTCGACGAGCTGGACGACGCCGCCGTCGACGCGATCCTCGCCGCTGACGCCGCCCTGCAGGCGCCGCCGACGCAGGCTTGGCGTCGCCGCACCGGCATCGAGATGGTGATCTCCGGTGCGCTCGGGCTCATCGCGTCGTTCGTCCTGTCGATCGACGCCCTCAAGCTGGCGGCGGATCCCGACGCGAAGCTGGGCTGCAGCGTCAACGCGGTCATCAACTGTTCGACGGTCGCGCAGAAGTGGCAGGCCCACCTGCTCGGCGACTTCTTCCCGAACGCGTTCCTCGGCATCGCCGCCGAGGCGGTCGTCATCACCGTCGCGGTCGCGATCATCGGCGGCGTGCGGTTCCCGCGCTGGTACATGCTGGCCGCGCAGGGCGTCTACACGATCGGGTTCGTGTTCGCGTACTGGCTGTTCTACGAGTCCATCACCGACATCCACGCCGTGTGCCCGTGGTGCCTGCTGATCACGGCGACGACCACGTTGGTGTGGGCCGGACTGACGCGCCTCAACATCCGCGAAGGCCACATCGTGCTGCCAGGCGCCGCCGGACCGTGGGCCCGCCGGTTCGTCGCCTCCGGGTACGACTGGTTCATCACGATCGGCCTGATCTTCGTCCTCGTGCTGATCCTGCTCGTCAACTACGGCGGCTCGCTCTTCGCCTGATCCCCGGCTGGCTCGCTCGCGTTCACGCGGCGAACTTGGTCAGCACGTCCAGGGGCAGCGAGCCCATCGACAGCGCGCGGTCGTGGAACTCTCGCAGCGTCGAGCCGGATGCCAGAGCGCGGTCGCGGGTCTGCTCCCACAGCCGCTGGCCGATCTTGTACGACGGCGCCTGCCCCGGCCAGCCCAGGTAGCGGTTCCACTCGAACCGGATGAACGCCTCGGGCATGTTGACGTTGGCGAACAGGAACTCCCAGCCCTTGTCGGCGTCCCAGGTCCCGCCGCCCCACTCGTCGGGCGCGCGGAGTCCCAGGTGGACGCCGATGTCGAAGACCACGCGCGCGGCGCGCATCCGCTGCCCGTCGAGCATGCCGAGCCGGTCGGCGGGCGTGCTGAGGTAGCCCAGGTCCGCCATGAGCCGCTCGGCGTACAGGGCCCAGCCCTCGCCGTAGCCGGACGTCCAGCAGGCCAGCCGCCGCCACGTGTTGAGCGTCGCGCGCTGGTAGACCGCCTGCCCGATCTGCAGGTGATGGCCGGGGACACCCTCGTGGTAGACCGTCGTCTTCTCGCGCCAGGTGTTGAAGGTGGTCACCGACGGCGGCACGGACCACCACATGCGGCCAGGCCGGCTGAAGTCGTCCGACGGGCCGGTGTAGTAGATGCCGCCGCTCTGCGTGGGGGCGATGCGGCACTCGAGGGTGTGCACCGGCAGCGGGATGTCGAAGTGCGTGCCGTCGAGCGCCTCGATGGCGGCGTCGGACGTCTCCTGCATCCAGGCGCGCAGCTCGTCGGTGCCGTGCAGCGTGGTGGCGGGGTCGGCGTCCAGGAGCGCCACGGCATCCGCGACCGACGCGCCGGGCCCGGCGATCTGCGCCGCGACGGCCTCCTGCTCGGCGACGACGCGCGCGAGCTCCTCCAGACCCCACTGGTACGTCTCGTCGAGGTCGACGGTCGCTCCTAGGAAGGTGCGCGACAGCAGCCCGTACCGCTCGCGCCCGGCGGCGTCGGCGGTCGGCGCCTGCGGGGCGAGCTCGCGCAGGAAGGTGGCCAGCTCCCCGTACGCGGCGCGCGCGGCGGTCGCCCCACGCTCCAGCTCGGCCCGCACCAGCGAGCACGACGACGAGTCGTCGAGCTGCGCCCCGGCGACGAACGACGTGAAGAACGAGTCGGCCCCGGCGAGCTCGTCGGCGTCGGCGATGCCGATCTCGACCTGCCGGACAGGCGGCGTCAGCCCTCGCGACGCCCCGAGCCGCAGCGACTCGGCGTAGCCGGCCAGCGCGTCGGGCAGCGCGTTCAGCCGCAGCGCGACGTTCTCCCAGTCCTGCGGCGTCGCGGTGGGCATCACGTCGAACACGTCGCGCAGCAGCTGCACGGGCGAAGCCAGGTTGTTGAGCTCCCGCAGCGGTTCGCCGGCCTCGTCGAGCTCGACGATCAAGCCCAGGCGCTCCCGCATCGCCGCCAAGGTCACGTGGTCCACCTGGTCGCCGGGCTCGAGGTCGTCGAGCCGGGACAGTGCGGCCCGGGCGGCATCCGTCCGCGCGGCGATGCCCGCCGGCGACAGGTCGGTCATCTCGTGGTCGTGCCCCGCCAACCCCATGAACGTCGCCTCGACCGGGTCGAGGTCGGCGCAGATGGCGGTGTAGTCCTCGGCGACCTGGTCGATCGCGGACGGGTCACGTGGCGTCGTCATCCAGCCGACATTACGCGGAGGCGCCGACACCGACCCCAACCATTTCGCCGCGCCGATCGTCTTCTTACCTGTCACAGTCATGCCAGCGCAGAGGGCTGCGAGCAGTGAGACGAGGACGTCAGCGGGCCGCCCGGTGGGGCGGAGGGAGCAGGGGGCGACGATGGGATCGAATGCTGGTGCGCGACGGCATGGTCAGAGGGTCTCGGCCGTCGCGCGGGCGGGTGCGTCGGTCGGCGTCGTCGTTCTCGTCAGCGTTCTCGCGGCCGGGTGCGACAGCTCCGACGCCTCGGCGGCCTCGACGCCCGCGACCGGCGGGAGCCCGACGCCGGTCAGCACAGGCACGGTCCCCGCGAGCACGCCGTCGACCGAGCCGTCCGCGGGCACAAGCGTCACGACGCCCGAGCCGTCTGCCACCGCCACCGACCAGGTGACGGCCGATGCGGCCCCGGGCGCCTGCGGCTGGAGGGTCGATGACCCGGGTGCGGACGGTACGAAGGTCGACGCCTCCGACAAGGCGTTCCAGCTGGTCGTGCTGGTGACCAGGCAGGGGACCGGTGCGTCGAGCGTCACGGTCGACACCGCGGTCGCCGCGGTGCAGGACCAGGAGCTGCCGAAGGGACTGACCACCACGAAGCCGACGCTTCTCCTCGCCCGCGACGGTGCCGTGGTGGCACGGACGGACGCCGCCGACGGCGCAGCGGCGGACCCGGACCGGCCGGTGGACGCGGGCGAGCTCGTCGCGAAGGTCACGACGAGTGGGATCAAGCCCATCGACTGCGAGTCGGACGCGGCGCTCGCGGACGGGACCTACCAGGTGTGGGCGCTCGAGACGGTCCAGACGTCGAAGGGCAAGAAGTCCACCCTGCTCGGCGGGGGCCAGGACGTCGAGATCGCATCAGGCGCGCCGGTACCGCTGTGCGGCACCGACGTCGGTGCCCTGCCCGACGGGACCGACGACGTGACGCTGACCGCCGAGGCCACCTATGACGTCCCGGACGTGGACCCCGCGACGCACCCGGAGAAGCAGCTGTCGGCGGCCCTGGCCGTCAAGCGCAGCACGATCGACGTCACAGGTGCGTACGAGAGCACCATCTACCTCGTGGACGACGACGGTCGCATCGTGGCCGACGGCACCGAACCCGGCCACCGCACGGCCGGGGTGATCGAGCCGATCGCCGTCTCCTCGGGCGGTGGCGGCGACGGACGGGCGTACGACCAACCGGCGACGTCGTGCCAGGACGGCAAGGCCCTCGCGAAGGGGACGTACCGAGCCGTCGTCGACCTCGCCGTGGATCGCGCCGACGGGAAGCCGGGAGTCCTCCACCTCGTCGCGTCGTCGAAGGACGTCGTCATCCGCTGACCACCCCAACGTTTCTGCCTCGCTGGACGTCTTGATGCATGCACACTGATCCGCGGCGCGCAGGGGGCGCGGCGGGCATCGAGACAGGGGAGTCGGTTGACGGACTGGGCGCAGGTCCTCGACGAGCTGGTCCGCGTCCGCGGCCAGGCGCTCGTACGGCACGCGTACCTGCTCACGGGTGACGTGGCCGATGCGGAGGACCTGGTGCAGGACGCGATCGTCGCGACCTTCGCGCGGCGGTCCCGCGTCCGCTCCGCGGAGGCCGTCGAGGGGTACGTCCGCCGCGCGATCCTCACGACGTACATCGACGGATACCGGCGCCGACGTCGGTGGCGGGACGTCGCGCACCTGTTCGCCCGGCCCGACGAGGCACGCGGGCACGACGGCTCCGTCGACGACCGTGCGGACGTGGTCGCGGCGCTCGGGACGCTCGCCCCGCGGGTGCGCGCGTGCGTCGTCCTGCGTTTCTACGACGACCTCACCGTCGCCGACATCGCGGCCGAGCTCGGCCTGTCGGACGGCGCGGTCAAGCGCTACCTGAGCGACGGTGTGCGCGCGCTGGGGGCAGTCCTCGGCCCGGTTCGCGACGATGACGAGACCCACACGGTCCTGGAGAGGACGACGCGATGAGCACCGACCTGCACGACCTGCTCCGCTCCGCCGCCGACGGGCTCGATCCCGAGATGCCGGACGTTTCGGCGATGTCCGGGCGGATCCGTCGTCGACGCGCGGTCCGTGCCGGTGCGACGACGGCCTGCGTCCTCGCGCTCGCCGGCGCCCTGGCGATCACCGCCGCCGAGCTCGGCGGGGTGCAGCATCGCGGCGAGCCGGCCGTGCCGCGGCCGAGCGCGGTCACGCTGCCGACCGCCGTCGCGGGGGCGGAGCCGGGCACGTGCGGCTGGGAGGTCGGTGCAGCGGGTGCCGACGGCCTCGAGGTCGACGGATCCGACGCGACCTACCAGCTCGGGGTGCAGTCGGCGCGGCCGAGCGACCCACCCGACACCGCGGTCCGCGTGGAGACGCAGCTGTTCGGCACGGCTGCGACGCTGCCGCGCGGCCTGCGCTCGACGTACCCGACGGCGATGCTGACGCGCGACGGCGTCGTCGTCGCCCGGACCGAGATGGACGCCGGCGCGCTCGGGGAGACGAGCCCTGCGACGGATCACGGGGGTGCGATCTCCTACGGCTTTCCGCTCGCGCCGGTGACCTGCGGCGCCGCGTCGTCGCAGCTGCCCGACGGGACCTACCAGCTGTGGGCGGTCCAGGGCGTCGAGGCGGGCGACGGCGAACGCACGCTCCTGCTCGGTGGCGGGGGAGATGTCAACATCGTCGCGGGAAGCCCTGCGGCGACGTGCGGCATGCCTGTCGGCGACCTGCCCAGGAGCGCTCCGGACGTCGACGTCACCGCCCACGTCTACTACGGCGACCTGCCCGCCGATCTCTTCCCCGACATCGAGAACGACCGGCGCTGGCTGGCTGCGTCGGTGAGCGTCGCGCCCGACCAGGAGCAGTCGGTCGCCGGCAACTACTCAGGAACGGTCTACCTGGCGGACGCGAGCGGTCGCATCGTGGCCGACGGTACGGACCCCACGTTGGGACAGGTCGTGGGCCTCTACCCGATCGGCGCAGCCGGCGGGAGCGACTTGGTCACGACGCCGCAGCTGTCGAACCGCTGCGGCGACGGCGAGAAGCTGGCGCCCGGGACGTACCGCAGCTTCGTCGTGCTCGATCTGGACCGGGCGGGTGGCGCGCCGGGCATCGAGCACCTCGTCGCCGAGGGGGCGCGCGTCGTCGTCGGGGCGTCCTGACGTCAGCCGCGCAGGCTCCAGCGCCAGGCGTCGGACCCGGAGGCCCAGCGGTCGGAGCCCCGCAGGGTCCGGCGCCGGTCGCTCCAGGCCGCGGGGTGGGCGGGGGTGTCGTCGTGCACCTGGGCCGACGAGGCCGCCATCAACCCGGCGACGAGGGCGGCGAGCTCCACGTCGTCGGGCGTGCCCCGGACGACGTGGACGTGCGCGGCGTCCTGCGTCACTGGTCGTCCTCCTCGTCGATGTCCTCCTCGAACAGCACGGGCGCGCCGCGGGAGACGCCCCACTCGTGCACGTCGAAGCCGTTGTCGACGACGGACTGGGCGATCTCGGCGCCGCCGGCCTCGACGACGTCGAGGATCGAGTCGAGCGTGCGCTCGCCGGCGGACGCGCCGCGGCTGACGACGAAGCCGACGTGGAACGTCTCGACGTCGGGCTCGACGGGCGCCGCGTCGGCGTCGCCCTCCTCCTCGTCGCCCCATGACATGCCGGTGAGGTCGGCGTGCAGGCCGAGCCGGGCGTGCAGCAGGTCGTAGAGCTCGGCGTTGAGGGCTCCGATGGCCGACTCGAGCGACAGGATGCGTGGGTCCTCGTCGGCCTCCTGCGCGCCGAACTCGGCGCGCACGCCCACCGCCGTGTCGACGTAGGAGTGCAGGGACGCGGCGAGGGCGTCGACGGCGACGTGCAGGTCGGACGCGTCGACACCCGTCAGCGGCTCGCTGCCGTGCGTGGCCTCGTCGTGCTCGTCGTCGTGGTCGTGATCGTGGTCGCTCATGGCTCGATCCTTGCAGCGTCTGACGGTTGGTGCGTCACAGCGGGATGTTCCCGTGCTTCTTGGGCGGCAGGCTCGCGCGCTTGGTGCGCAGCAGCCGCAGGGCCTTGGTGATCTCCGCGCGGGTGGCGGAGGGCTCGATGACGGCGTCGACGTAGCCGCGGTCGGCCGCGTCCCACGGGTTGACGATGGCCTCCTCGTACTCCGACGTCAGGCGCCGGCGCTCGGCCTCGACGTCGCCGCCCTCGTCGGCCACCGCCTTCAGCGCGCCGCGCTGCAGGATGTTGACCGCGCCGCCCGCGCCCATGACCGCGATCTGCGCCGTGGGCCAGGCCAGGTTGACGTCCGCGCCCAGCTGCTTGGAGCCCATGACGATGTACGCGCCGCCGTAGGCCTTGCGCGTGATGACGGTGACGAGCGGGACCGTGGCCTCGGCGTAGGCGTAGATGAGCTTGGCGCCGCGGCGGATGATGCCGTTCCACTCCTGGTCCGTGCCCGGCAGGAACCCCGGGACGTCGACGAACGTCAGCACGGGGATGTTGAACGCATCGCACGTGCGCACGAAGCGCGCGGCCTTCTCGGCGGCGTTGATGTCCAGCGTGCCGGCCATCTGCTGCGGCTGGTTGGCGACGATGCCGACGGGGTGACCCTCGACGTGCCCGAAGCCGATCATGACGTTGCCGGCGTACAGCGGCTGCACCTCGAGCAGCACGCCGTCGTCGAGCACCGTCTCCACGACCGTGCGCATGTCGTACGGCTGGCTGTCGGAGTCCGGCACGAGCGTGTCCAGCGCGGCGTCCTCGTCGGACACCTCGAGCGACGCCTCGTGCGCGAACAGCGGCGGGTCGGTGAGGTTGTTCTGCGGGAGGTAGCCGAGCAGCGAGCGGACGTAGTCGATCGCGTCGTCCTCGTCGTGCGCCAGGTAGTGCGCGACGCCGGACTTCGTGTTGTGCGTCGTCGCGCCGCCCAGCTCCTCGAAGCCGACGTCCTCGCCCGTCACCGCGCGGATGACGTCCGGGCCGGTGATGAACATGTTCGACGTGCCGTCGGCCATGACGATGAAGTCCGTCAGGGCGGGGGAGTAGACCGCACCGCCCGCCGACGGGCCCAGGATGAGGCTGATCTGCGGGATCACCCCGCTCGCGGCCACGTTCCGACGGAAGATCTCCGCGAACTGCGTCAGGCCCGCGACGCCCTCCTGGATCCGCGCGCCGCCGCCGTCGCTGATGCCGATCAGAGGGACACCGGTGCGCAGCGCCAGGTCCATGACCTTGGTGATCTTCTGCCCGTGCACCTCGCCCAGCGAGCCGCCGAAGACCGTGAAGTCCTGCGAGTACACGGCGACGGGCCGGCCGTCGATGGTGCCGTGCCCGACGACGACGCCGTCGCCCGGGATGCGCTTCTTGTCGAGCCCGAAGTTCACCGACCGGTGGCGCACCATCGCGTCGATCTCGGTGAACGAGCCCTCGTCGAGCAGGGCGTCGATGCGCTCGCGGGCGGTCTTCTTGCTGCGTGCGTGCTGCTTGTCCGCGGCGTTCTGCTCGGCTGTCGCGGCGGCGTCGTGCCGCTCGGCGAGGTCGGCGAGCTTGGCCTGCGTGGTGCGTGCGGTCGCGGGGGTCGTCTGCGTCACCCGACCGAGGCTAGTTGTCGGAACCGTCCACAGGGGTGCAGGGCGCGGACGTGTTCGGCGCGTCCGCGTCGTAGGTTTCCTCCAAGGGCTCGCTCTGCGACGCTGGGGGCATGGCCGACGACGACACCCGACGCGACTCCCTGCACTCCGACGAGCTGCGCTCGCTGCTGCTGGCTCCCGACGGGCCGCTCGACCACTTCGAGGTGGTCGAGGAGACCGGGTCGACGAACGACGACGTCGTGGCCGCGCTGCGCGCCGACGTCGCCGCGTGGCCCGGGGTGGGCGTGCTCGTCGCCGACCACCAGACCGCGGGCCACGGCCGCGCCGGCCGGACGTGGGAGACCGCCCGCGGGACCTCGCTGACCTGCACGTTCGTCGTGCGCCCGCAGGTGCCGCCGGAGCGGCTGGGCTGGTTCCCGCTGCTGGCGGGCCTGGGGGCCGTCACCGCGATCCGGGCCACCGCGGGGGTACCGGCGATGCTCAAGTGGCCCAACGACCTGCTGGTCCCCGCGGACTCCGAGGTCCTCGGGTGGGGCGCGGTCCGCAAGGTCGGCGGGATCCTCGCGCAGCTCGTGCCCACGCCCGACGGGGTGGCGCTCGTGGTCGGCATCGGCATCAACGTCTCGCAGGAGGCCGACGAGCTCCCCGTCGAGAGCGCGTCGTCGCTCGTGCTGGCCGGCGCGCAGCACGTCGACCGCGAGAGCGTCTTCGTCGCCCTCGTCGGTGCCCTCGCGGACATCGCCGAGCGATTCCGCGAGGCGGACGGCGATGCCGTGGCCGCCGGGCTGGCCGACGAGGTCGCCGCCGTCTGCCGCACGATCGGCACCCGCGTACGCGTCGAGCTCCCGGGCGACGCGGAGCTCGTCGGTCTCGCCGCGGGGATCGAGGACGACGGGTCTCTGCGTGTGGTCGACGACGCGGGCAGGACGCACAGGGTTCTCGCAGGTGACGTGCACCACGTCCGAGACGCCGGGTGAACTACCCTCTTCCCGTGCCAGACGACGATCAGACCACCCCGATCGAGGCGTCCGAGCGGTCCGCCGTCGAGTCGACGGTCGAGGAGATCGACGCCGCGCTGCTCGACGGCCCCCGCGTGTACAGCGCGCAGGAGCTCGCCGACCGAGCCGGCATCGGCCTCGAGTTCGTCCGCGGGTTCTGGAGCACGCTCGGCCTGCCCCACGCCGACGCCGACGACCGCATCTACACCGAGAGCGACGCCGAGGCCGTGGACCGCGCCGCCGCGCTCGTGCGCGAGCACGGGCTCGACCTGCGCACCGTCATCACCCTGACCCGGTCGTTGGGCCACACGTCCGACCGGCTCGCG
>Ga0160439_1000189_pt1 | contig 44326 bp, 35 predicted proteins | sample HID1975M_E0MG_FD_108201 | JGI IMG/M metagenome (GOLD analysis project Ga0160439, IMG submission 108201) | Enriched soil microbial communities from UW Madison campus, WI, USA - HID1975M_E0 MG | ecosystem: Environmental > Terrestrial > Soil > Unclassified | place: USA: Madison, Wisconsin... | reverse complement strand
TGCGCCGGCCAGGAAACTTGCTCTGGCCATCCGAAGCAACTGAGAGCAACTGATGGCGAGGCCGCTCCGGTCGCAGCAATGGTGCGCGCATGTGTCCGAAGCCGCCGCGACGCCCTCTCCCGGTGCGAGGCTCGGGAACTATCCGAAGGAATGGATGACAGGAGAGCTGAGAACTCGCAGTTTGCGGAAAGCACCACGGCACGGATTGCTTTTAGACGCCTAACGCCTGAATTAAGCCGCGCCGCGAAGCGGCGTCGGCTTGAATGAATTGTTAGGCGGCAGCCGCCTCATGCTACTCCCCGTGGCAAGTCGCGCATGGGCACTAGCCCCAGCGCGCTTTTGGCTACGGAAGACGGGGGAGCGCACTTTGTTTTGAAAACGACTAATCTCTTTAGACTAATCATTTTACGAACAAAATCCCAGTCATGAACCGGGGCGCACGCCTCAATAACAATTCTTTCCACGCTTTCCGGAATTGAATCATAGTCAAACGCGTCTCTCCCGACATTCTTTAGTTCTATCTCTTTAAGAGAGATCAGTCGGGGCAATTTTCGTAGGTTTCTCGCATAGATAATTTCTAGATCAATTAAGCGACTCATCTCGCTCATAAAATCAATAGATTCGCCGCGAAACCCCACTAGCTGCAGCTTCTCGACACTTGGCGGTAATGGGAATGGATCGGCGTTCTTAGCCGTACCTATCTCATAAAGGTATGCGCTTTTTAGTGAGTTCAAGGATTCAAGCCCTGATGATCTTGGATGCCAGTGATAGCAAATTGTCTGCAGATTTTGAAAACTTGAAAAGTCTACAGGGAGCTTGCGGCCGACTATTCGCATATATTTTGCGTGGCTGATTGGCGATAGCTTTGAACTGGAAAGGGTTTTTGAAAAATCTACGAACTCGAAATGCTCAACTCCCGTCGCATCTTCAAGAAATCCCCAATCCGTAACATCCTCTCCTTGAACGAAAAGCCCCGCAGGAACCCCTTGACTCAGGAGTTGGCGTGCAAAACATGTGGCTTCGCGCTCCCGCCCTGGAAGCACATGAACAAGATGCTGGTCATGGCACCTGAAATCATCAACTCGCAATAGAACCGTCATCTGCCGCCTAACGCCTGAATTAAGCCGCGCCACGAAGTGGCGTCGGCTTGAATGAATTGTTAGGCCTTGCGCGCATGGCCACCCTCATATCCGCGGCAGGTACGCTACTAGTACTACGTAGAATGCAATTGTCAGCAGGATGGCAACACCCGACTCGGTACGAAGCTTGCTATCGTCGCGTGTCAATCGTCCAATGCGTATCGCGTTTCCTATCGCAGCCGGGCCAGTGACCAGCGCTACAGCCAGGACCCATAGCGCAAGCGGACCACTGAGGTTGTCTGTGCGCCAGAAGCGTAAAACACCAAGCAAGCCGACCCCGGACGCAAGCCCAAGGAACCAGACCATTCCTCTCTCCAGTAGCGCGTCTCTGTGTCTCAAGGCCTAACGCCTGAATTAAGCCGCGCCGCGAAGCGGCGTCGGCTTGAATGAATTGTTAGGCATCACGCCTGCGATCTTTCCGTGCCAAGCAAACACAAGCTGCGAACACGGTTGCTAATGAAGAGTAAAGTTGCAGTGAGTCCAGGAGCCTCAAAGTTAGAGAAAAGTATGGCCATTCGATGAAATGCGCATTTCTAACAAGTATCTCCATGACAAGGAACAGAGTCGCCGATATCCACGCTGCCAACAAAAGAACTAAGGTGCGTGTTGCTCTGGATCGGACGTGAAGCAATGTCACTGAGAATAAAAGAGCAAGTGCCGCTAAGCCGGCAAGATAAGGCAAGGGCGCCGGGAGTTGGATATAGACGAGAGACTCAAATGACATGATGCCTAACGCCTGAATTAAGCCGCGCCGCGAAGCGGCGTCGGCTTGAATGAATTGTTAGGCCGCAGCATGCCGTGGGAATGTTTGGCCCGCAATAGCGCTTCTTTGGATGCCACCGAAGCCGGGGAAACCGGTGCGCGCGGCGATGAGCTGTCCGGCGCGGGCCTGACCGAAGCGACCGCCCGATCGTGCATGGATGTGGCCGTGAGCCAAACGGACGGCCCGAAGTCCGGGCGTCAGGACGGAAAGCTGGGGCGCGCGGAGACAGACTGGCCGAAGCGCAACGATGCTAGCTGAAGCGGCGAACGGCACGACGCGACAGCCCTGCTACTGCCATGCTCTTCTGCGGCCTAACGCCTGAATTAAGCCGCGTCGCGAAGCGGCGTCGGCTTGAATGAATTGTTAGGCGGCATACCAGTCTCTAGTTGTCCATAGTGAGTATGCCGCGATCAGAACAAGATAGCTGGGGACAGTAATCCACCGCATGGAATTGCGCTGCCCCGTGACAAGTGCCAATCCACAGATCAGGAATGGAATCGCTAGCATGGTATTGAAGATGCTGGCAAAGAACTCCAAGTTTCCTGGATCTGGGTGTGAGCGTTTAGCCAAGTCAGCCCGGTAAAGCGCTACAGAGCTTGCAAGCAAGATGCTGCAGACAAGCAGCCAGAATGTACCGATAGCTTTGGTTCGTACTTTCGCTTTCCGGTAAGCATTACTGACAGTCATGTCTGCCGCCTAACGCCTGAGTTAAGCCGCGCCGCGAAGCGGCGTCGGCTTGAATGAATTGTTAGGCATCTTACTCATAGTGCTTGCCTGCCCACATGATCTCAGCGCACCGTCGCCAAGGATTTGGAGTCTGGTGAGAAGTGCTTTGAGTATCAGATGCCCATGCGGCCGCTGACTCAAGCATTGAGTCAATGGAGTCGCTTTGCCAGCCAAGGGAACTGTCCATGCCCTTGGTGCGTGAATAGTCCTCAGACATAGCGAGAAGAAAGGCAATAAATGTCTCCTCGTCAATGACAGTCTCGACCAGTTCGTGAAGTTGCTTGGGCATGATGCCTAACTACATTTGGACCCCAAAGCGGGGCATAGCACGGACTTTGCGCTTGTCAGGAAAACTCGTCAATCGGGCTTTCCTTCATTGAGTCAAGGGGTTGCGTTTGGTAATGCAAAGGGCCATTGCTTGTGTCAGGCCTGTGTTATCCGGCACGCGTGCCGATTTATCAGATAGGTCGGCGTGCGTGCCGGATAACTCCGGAGGCAAATTGTCAGGAAGGCCGTTGGCAAGTGGTTGGAACTTCCGGGATTATCCATTTCCAAGGAAGCTTTCCGCCGTCTAATCCGCCAGCAGATGCTGCTGCCAGAACAGGATCGACGCGGCGCCGAAGTAGTCGCTGTTGGCCTTCTTGCGGAAGCCGTGGCCTTCGTCGTCGTACATCAGGAACCACACGGGTTCGCCGTTGCCGCGCACGGCCTGCACGATCTGCTCGGCCTCGGTCCAGGGTACGCGCGGGTCGTTCTTGCCTTGGGCGACGAACAGCGGGGTGCGGATCTTCGCCGCGTTCTTCAGCGGCGAGATGCGGTCGAAGACGGCTTTCATTTCCGGGTCGCGTTCGTCGCCGTACTCGGCGCGGCGCAGGTCGCGGCGGTAGCTTTCGGTGTTGGTGAGGAAGGTGGTGAAGTCGGAGATGCCGACGATCTCGACGCCGGCCTTGATCCGGTCGCCGTAGTGCATCAGCGAGGCCAGGGTCATGTAGCCGCCGTAGCTGCCGCCGGTGACGCCGATGCGCGCGGCGTCGAGTTCGGGCTGCTGCGCGATCCAGTCGAGCAGGGCGCCGATGTCCTTGACCGAGTCCTCGCGCTTCTCGGCGTTGTCGAGGGTGAGGTAGGTCTTGCCGTAGCCCGACGAGCCGCGCACGTTCGGCACCAGCACGGCGACGCCCAGTTCGTTGAGCAGGAACTGGGTGGTGGCGTTGAAGCCGGGCAGCGCCTGCGATTCGGGGCCGCCGTGGATGCTGATGATGACCGGGTGCTTGCCGCCGGCCGCGGGTTTCGCGGGCCTGTAGTAGAACGCGGGGATGGTGCGCGGCTGGCCGTCGACGCTGTCGAAGGTCGGGTAGCGCACCAGGGTCGGCGGGATGAAGGTCGAGGTGTCGAGGCCGCCGACTTCGCTGCGCGTCCAGCGTTCGAGCGTGGCCTTGCCGAGGTCGATCACGTAGGCGTCGCTGGGCGAGGTGGCGGTGTTGAGGGTGATCGCGAGGCGTTTGCCGTCCGGCGAGAATTCGAGGCCGCCGATCAGGCCCACCGGCAGTTCCGGCAGCCGCACCGGGCGGTGCGAGGGCAGCGCCAGCACGGTGAGGCGGTAGATGCCGTCCTCGTTGGTGACGTAGGCGAGGTGGCGGCCGTCGTCGGAAACCTCGAATCCCTCGACGTCCCAGGGCACGGTGCTCAGCTGCACCGGCCGGCCCTTGCGCGGGTCGTGGTGGCGCAGGGTCTGGAACTCGCTGGGCCGGCCGTCGATCGGTTCGTCGGAGACGTAGTAGACGCCTTGGCCGTCGGGCGCGTAGCGGAAGCCGCCGAACGCGGCCTTGCCGCCGTCGACCGGAAACCGCTTCAGCGCGCCGCTGGCGACGTCGACCTCGCCCGGATACGACTCGTTGACCGACACGTACTTCGACACCAGCAGGCGCTTGCCGTCCGGCGAGAAGTCCAGCGGCGTCCAGTTGCCGCCTTCCTGCAGCAGCACGCGCGCTTCGCCCGTCTTCGTGTCGCGCACCCAGATATCGCGGTCGGTGCCGTTGCGCGAGGTGCTGCTGTAGGCCATCAGGCTGCCGTCGTGGTTGAGCACGGTGCCGCCGTTCTGGCTGCGCTTGCCGTCGGTGAGCAGGGTGGTGGAGCGGGTCTGCGCGTCGAACCAGTAGAGCTGCGAGAACTCGTCGCCGCCCTTGTCCTTGCCGAACACGAAGCCTTCGCGCCATGCGCCCGGTGGCGAAGCGGTCACGCCGGCGACGGGTTCGGGATAGAAGGTCAGCTGTTCGCGCATGCCCAGCGGCTGGCAGACGCGGTGCGCCTGGCTGGTTTCGGCGAAGCGCGTGGAGATCAGCAGGCAGCCGTCTTTCGTCCAGCCGCTGACGCCGGCGCCGCGCGTGTTCTGGTAGCGGTTGAGGCGTTCGATCAGCTCGGCCGGGATCTCCGGCACCTGCTCGGTGACGCGGTTGCCGGCCTGGATGCGTTCGACCGGGGCGGTCTGCGCGAGGGCGGGGAGGGTGCAGGCCAGCGCGAGAGCGATGGCGGACAGCGGCAGGCGCATGGGTCGACTCCCGGAAGTAGGTCGCGACAGCCTAGCCCAAGGGCGCCGGCGGGGATCAGGTCGCAAGTCATGTTCCGTGCGTGGGGTCGCGGGAAAGACGCTGGGCCTCCGCCTGCGCGGGGGTGACGGTGGAGGTGATCCGCTGGCGGTGGGATCGGGAATGCCTCGGGACGTCTGGCGGATTGGACGTGTCATCCCGAGCGCAGCGCGGGATCTTGCGCGCTGCCGGGACATGGCGTGCAGAAGCAGGTCCCTCGCTGCGCTCGGGACGACATGCTCGTTTTGCCGGCCGCCTCTAGCGGCGCGAGACCATGCCCTGCAGTTCCCGGAGTTCGGCATGTTCTTCCGCGGTCAGGGCGGAGGGGCTGCCGCCTTCCTTCCATTTCTGCTGCAGTTCGTCGATCCGCTGCTGCAGCGTCTGCCGGTCGAGCTGGGCGATGGCGTCGATGAATTCCTCGCGCCAAGCGGGTTCGTCGCCGGGCAGGGACTGGCTGGCGAGTTTCTGCAGTGCGGCGCCGTCTTCGCGGTCTTCGAAATGTTCGAGCAGGGCGCCGGTGGTGATGTCCGGGCGCACGCTGACCAGGGCGATCAGCTCGGTCAGCAGTTCGATGCCGGGCTGGCGCAAGGCGACGAAGCGGTAGGGTGGCGCCAGGTCCAGGGCCAGCGCCGGCTGCTGCAGCAGCAGCGAGATTGCGCTGCGCACGAGGCTGCGCCTGGGCGGCGCCAGCGGCCGGCTGCCGCTGCGGCGCATGGGGGCGGATTCGGCCGCCACGTTGCGCGCGCCGACGCCGGTCAGTTCGGTGAGCCGCTGCTGCATCAGGTCGCCGAAGGCGCCGTCGGGGATCTGCGCGAGCAGCGGCCGCGCGCGTTCGGCCAGCCGCGCCTTGCCGTCGAGCGTGGACAGCGAGATGCCGTCGGACAGCGTGTCGAAGAAGAACTTCGACAGCGGCACCGCGTGCTGCAGCCGCGTGTCGAAACCCGGCGCGCCCTCGTGGCGGACGATGCTGTCCGGGTCCTCGCCCTCGGGCAGGAACAGGAAGAACGCCTGGCGGCCGTCGCGCATGCGCGGCAGCACCGATTCCACCGCCTTCCACGCCGCGCTGCGTCCGGCGCGGTCGCCGTCGAAGCAGAAATACACGTCCGGCGCGTTGCGGAACAGCAGTTCGGCGTGGTCGGGCGTGGTCGCGGTGCCGAGCGTGGCCACGGCCTGGGTCACGCCGTGGTCGAACAGCGCGATCACGTCCATGTAGCCCTCGACCACGATCAGCCGTTCGATCTTCGACTGCGCCTGCCGCACCTGCCACAGGCCGTAGAGTTCGCGCCCCTTGTGGAACAGCTCGGTTTCGGGCGAGTTGAGGTACTTCGGGCTGGCGTCCTTGTCGAGCACGCGGCCGCCGAAGGCGATCACGCGGCCGCGGCGGTCGTGGATCGGGAACATCGCCCGGTCGCGGAACTTGTCGTAGACGTGGCCGCGGTCGTTCTTCGAGAACAGGCCGGCGCGGTCGAGCAGCTTCATGCGTCGCTCGTCGGTGCCGAGCGCGTCCTTCAGCGCGGAGTAGCCGTCCGGCGCGTAGCCGAGCGCGAACTGCGTGCGCACCGCCTCGCCCACGCCGCGCCCGTCGAGGTAGGCGCGCGCCCTGTCGCTGGTCGCGAGTTGGCGCTGGAAGAAGCGCGCCGCCGCCTCCAGCGCGTTGAACAGGTCCTGCACGTCCGGGTTGGCGTTGCGCTGCTGGGTGTCGCGCGGCACCTCCATGCCGGCGCGTTTGGCCAGTTCGTCGACCGCGTCGAGGAACTCGAGCCGGTCGTAGTTCATCAGGAACGAGATCGCGGTGCCGTGCGCGCCGCAGCCGAAGCAGTGGTAGAACTGCTTGGTCGGCGACACCGTGAACGACGGCGAGCGCTCGTCGTGGAACGGGCAGCGCGCCGAGTACTCCTTGCCCTGCCGCTTGAGCGGCACGCGCGCGTGGATCACCTCGACGATGTCGGTGCGCGCCAGGAGATCGTCGATGAAAGCGTCCGGGATGCGTGCCATCTCAGCGCCTGCCCCGCGGATACCGGCAAACTGCACGACGGCCCGGGATTCCCGGGCGCGCGGCGGCGCGTCCACCCCTGCCGCAGCCATGCGGTGCGGGGGCGCGGTCGTCGATGAAGGCGTCGGGGATGCGGGCCACGGGGCAATGATCGCATCCCGGCCCGCCGCGACGGGCGGCCGGACCTCGGGCAAGCCCGGGGATGCGCCACGCCCGGGCGGGGGGCTAGCCTGCGGGAACCGACCGCCGGAGCGCCCCGCATGTCCTCCGTCCAATCCGCGTCCTGCCCCTGGATCCCGCCGCTGCCGGACCTCCAGCGCCCGGCGTTGACGCCTGCCGAACAGCGGGCGCTGGCCGAGCGGTACGCCCCGATCCTGTACTTCCATCCGGACGAGGCGAACTTCCTGCAGGACCCGAACACCTTCATCGAGCAATCGACGCTGCGCCGGGAGCGCGACTTCCGGGGCGACAAGGAACTGCATGGCCTCGGCGACGTGCCCGCGGACGACCTGGCGGAGGTCGGCCCCGGGAACGCCGACGCCGACGGCCAGGTCTTCCTCGACCATCGCGAGGAGGACCTGGGCAAGGACATCCGCGCCGGCGACCTCGACAACAGCAGCAACCTCTACCTCTACGACGCCGAGACCAACACGCTGACGTACTTCTTCTTCTATTCGTACAACGACGGCCCGCCCGGCCTCGGCGACGTGCAGAACCATGAGGGTGACTGGGAGCGGATCACCCTCCAGTTCGACGACGGCGGCCAGCCGGTGGAGGTGCGCTACGGCGCGCACAACGGGCTGGACGTGTCGCGCCCGTGGTCCGAAGCGACGAAGGAGGACGGCCGACCGGTGGTGTACGTCGGCCAGGGTTCGCACGCGAGCCTGCCCGAGCCCGGCGAGTGGAGCACCAATGCGCCGGGCGTGAACGACGTCGCCTCCGCCGAAGGCCTGCGCTTCGACCTGGCCACGCGGCCGGCGGTGGACGTCGCCGGCGAGGCGTACTACGGCAGCCACGTGCTGTGGGGCGAGCGCGGCAGCGCGCAGGAATTCGGCATCGGCGACACCAGCGGCCCGACCGGGCCGTCGCCGGAGAAGGGGCCGATCCTCGATGCGGAGCCGCGCCAGCCGAAGTAGATATCCGCCGCAAGGACGAGGGTCTGCGGCGACAGCAACCCTCGAATCCGCCTCCTCGCCACTGTGGCGCCGGCAGGCCGTTCAAGGTCACTTGTCATCCCGAGTGCGGCGAGGGATCTCTGCCGCCGGCGTCCACGAAGGAGATCCCTCGCTGCGCTCGGGATGGCAGGTTCATGCCCTTTCATGCCCTGGCTGCAGGGTCATGCCTTGACCGGATGCGGGAGCGGTCACACCGCCAGCGGCTTCCGCCACGACGCAAACCCGACCGCAGCGGGGACGCAAGGACCGCTTCAGTCCTTCGCGCCGGGGTCCCCGGGCGGCGGCGGGGCGGATCCCGCCGCCATCTGCGCCGCCTCGCGCGCCCGCTCGTCGATCACCGCCGTGATCAGCGCGCCGACGAAGAACACCATCGCCGCGTAGTACATCCACACCAGCAGGATCACCAGCGTGCCCATCGAGCCATAGGCGCTGCCCGGCGCCGCGCGCGCGATGTACAGCCCGATCGCCCAGCGCCCGAGCACGAACAGCAGCGCCGTGATCAGTCCGCCCAGCAGCGCCTGCCGCCAGCGCACGCGGCGGTCGGGCAGGTAGTGGTACATCAGCGCGAAGGCGAGCGTGTAGATCCCCAGCGCGGCGAGGTTGCCGAGCACCGGAAGCGTCGGCGAGCCGGCGAAGGCGACCTCCAGCGCCGTGGTCAGCGCCGCCGAGACCACCAGCAGGAAGCCCAGCGCGAACACCACGCCGAACGAGAACACGCGCTTGCGCAGCCATGCCACCGCGCCGCCGAGCCCGTGCGCATCGGTGTGGAAGACGAGGTTGAGCGTGGCCTGCAGCCGTGCGAACACGGCGGTCGCGCCGATGAACAGCAGCAGCGTGCTCCACAGCCCGGCGAGGGTGCCGACGTCCGGCTGGGTCCGTGCGTTGTGCAGCACGGTCTCGGCGACCTCGCGCGCGCCGGCGCCGGCGAGTTCGCCCACCTGCTCGCCCAGCGCCTGCTGCGCGGCGGGGTACAGCGACGCGGTCAGCCACAGCAGCAGCACCAGCAGCGGCGCCAGCGAAAGCAGGGCGAAGAACGACAGCGATGCGGCGTGGGTGAGCAGGTCGATCTCGACGAAACGCTTGCCGACCGCGAGCGGCAGGCTGTCCTGCGCGCGCGCGTAGAGCCGCTTCGGCGCGGCGGCCGCGGCGCGGATGCGGCTGCGCAGGGAAGGATCCGGGTCGGGGGCTTGCGTGGTCATGGCGGCAGCCTGCCAGACGCGCGTAAGCGGCGGGTCAAGGCGCGGTGAGCGTGCCGTCCGCGGCGAGCCGGTGCAGGGCGTCTCCCGCCACGCGCTGCACGGTCCACTCGTCCATGCCGACCGCGCCGAGGCGGCGGTAGAAGCCGATCGCCGGCGCGTTCCAGTCCAGCACCGACCACTCGAAGCGGCCGCAGCCACGCTCCACCGCCAGCCGCGCCAGATGCACCATCAGCCGCCGGCCGATGCCGAGGCCGCGATGGCGCGGCTGCACGAACAGGTCTTCGAGGTAAATCCCGGGCCTGGCCAGGAAGGTCGAATAGTTGTGGAAGAACAGCGCGAAGCCGGCGGGCTCGCCGTCGGCCTCGGCGATCACCACCTCGGCGCCGGGCCGTTCGCCGAACAGCGTGTCGGCCAGCCGCGCCTCGTCGGCCTCGACCTCGTGCGCGAGCTTCTCGTACTCGGCGAGTCCGCGGATCAGGGCGAGGATGGTCGGCACGTCGTCGCGGCGGGCGGGGCGCAGGGTGATGTCAACAGGCGTCGTCATCGCTTCGGGAATCCCTTTCATCCTGTAGGAGCGCCTTCAGGCGCGACTCCGGTTTCCCGGCCGCCAGTCGCGCCTGAAGGCGCGCAAACAGGGAGCCTCTGGAAGCCACGGATTTGTCATTTCGAGCGTAGCGAGAAATCCAATCGCTTGAACAAGCAAGATTTCTCACTGCGTTCGAAATGACAAATCCGTGGTTTTCAGAGGTTCCCACAGGAGCAACGGCAGGTGCAGCGGGCAGGTGCAGCGGACGTCAGCCCGCGAGCTTCCCCTTCACCAGCGCCGACACCTGGCCCATGTCGGCCTGCCCGGCCAGCTTCGGTTTGAGCACGCCCATCAGCTTGCCCATGTCCGCCGGACCGCTGGCGCCGGTCTGCGCAATGGCCGCGTCGATCGCCGCCACGATCTCCGCCTCGCCCAGCTTCGCCGGCAGGTAGGCCTCGATCACCGCGATCTCGGCGCGCTCGATCGCGGCCAGGTCCTCGCGGTTCGCGGCCTCGTACTGGTTCACCGAGTCCTTGCGCTGCTTGACCATTTTCTCCAGCACGGCCAGCACCGCGGCGTCGTCGAGTTCGATGCGCTCGTCGACTTCCCGCTGCTTGATCGCGGCGTTGACCAGGCGGATGACGCCGAGGCGTTCCTTCTCGCCGGCCTTCATCGCGGTCTTCATGTCGTCGGTCAGTCGTTGCTTCAGGGACATGGGGATTCTCCGTCTCTCAAAACACAAAAAGCCGGCAGCGCTCGCGCGCGGCCGGCTTCGGATGCGGCGTCGCCTTCGATCAGTACAGGCGCTGGCGCTTGGTGACGTCGCGCGAGGTGCGGCGCGCCTGGCGCTTCACGGCAGCGGCGGCCTTGCGCTTGCGCTCCTGGGTCGGCTTCTCGTAGAACTCGCGCTTGCGGGTCTCGGCGAGCACGCCGGCCTTCTCGCAGGTGCGCTTGAAGCGGCGCAGGGCAAACTCGAACGGCTCGTTTTCGCGGACTTTGACGCTGGGCATGGGGATCTCGGAATCTCTGGAAAGCACGGCCAAGGAGGGCGCGGGCTCTTGCGAAGGGACTCGCGCGCAGCCGTGGGGGCCGGGCGAGCCGCGTATGATAACTGCCCGACTTGCAACGGCGCAACCGGCGCCCATCTGATCCGCATGAAGGTCCTCGGCATCGAATCGAGCTGCGACGAGACCGGCGTGGCCGTCTACGACACGGCCCGGCCCGGCGCCGGGGGCCTGCTCGCCCACGCCGTCTACAGCCAGATCGCCTTGCACGCCGAGTACGGCGGCGTGGTGCCGGAGCTGGCCAGCCGCGACCACGTCCGCAAGCTGCTGCCGCTGGTTCGGCAGACCCTGGCCGAGGCCGGTCTCAGGATCGATGAGATCGACGGGGTGGCCTATACCGCCGGGCCGGGACTGGTCGGGGCGCTGCTGGTCGGGGCCGGGGTGGCGCGGTCGCTGGCCTGGGCGCTGGACCTGCCCGCCGTGGGCGTGCACCACATGGAGGGCCACCTGCTGGCGCCGCTGATGGAGGACGACGCCCCCGAGCCGCCGTTCGTGGCCCTGCTGGTGTCCGGCGGGCATACCCAGCTGGTCGCGGTGGACGGCATCGGCCGCTACCGCCTGCTGGGCGAGACCCTGGACGACGCCGCCGGCGAAGCCTTCGACAAGACCGCCAAGCTGATGGGCCTGCCCTACCCGGGCGGGCCGCAGCTGGCGGCGCTGGCCGAGCAGGGCGTGCCGGGACGGTTCAAGTTCGCCCGGCCGATGACCGACCGGCCGGGGCTGGACTTCAGCTTCAGCGGCCTGAAGACCCAGGTGCTGCTGGCCTGGCGCAGCAGCGACCAGTTACCGCAGACCCGGGCCGACATCGCCCGCGGCTTCGAGGACGCCGTGGTCGACACCCTGGCGATCAAGTGCGAACGCGCGCTGGATGCGGCCGGCAGCGACGTGATCGTGGTGTCGGGCGGCGTCGGCGCCAACAGGCGCCTGCGCGCGCGGCTGCAGGAGATGGCCGCCAGGCGCGGTGGCCGCGCCTGCTTCCCGCGCCCGTCGCTGTGCACCGACAACGGCGCGATGATCGCCTTCGCCGGCGCCCTGCGCCTGCAGGCCGGCCAGCGCGACGACGCCTCGGTGCACGTGGTGCCGCGCTGGGACATGGCGACGCTGCCGCCGGTGGCGGCAGCGTAGGGATTCGGAATTCGGGATTGGGGATTCGGAAAAGCGGTTATCGTCATCCCGCTGTCCCGGGGCTCCAGCCCCGACCTGTCATCCCGAGCGCAGCGAGGGATCTGCCGTCCGAAGGCCGGTCAAAACAGATCCCTCGTGGCGCCCCGGATGACAGCAGCCCGTTTTTCCGAATCCCCAATCCCGAATCCCGAATCCCGGCCCCCATGGACAAAGTCTTCATAGAAGCCCTGGAGATCGACGCCCTGATCGGCATCTACGACTGGGAGCGCCGCATCCGCCAGACGCTGGTGTTCGACCTGGAGATGGGCTTCGACAACCGCGTGCCCGCTGCCAGCGACGACATCGCGCATACGCTCAACTACAAGGCGGTCAGCAAGCGCCTGATCGAGTACGTGTCGCAGTCGGATTTCGGCCTGGTCGAGACGCTCGCCGAGCGCTGCGCGGAGATCGTGATGAACGAGTTCAACATCGATTGGCTACGATTGAAGCTGAGCAAGCCGGGTGCGGTGCGCGGTGCGCGCGCGGTCGGCGTCATCATCGAACGTGCGCGCACGCCACAAGGGAACGGATAGTTGCAGGAACGGCTGGAGACATTGCGCACGGCGCTCGCGCCGTATCCATGGGCCTGGACGCTGCTGGTGATCGCCGCGCTGCTGCTGGCGGCGTGGCTGGCGAACCTGCTGACCAAGCGCGTGCTGCTGCGCGGGATCAGGCGCGCGCTGCAGGCGACGCCGCTGGGCGGGGCGACGCACGACCACCAGGTGCAGCTGCGGGTGATCCCGCGCCTGGCCAACGTAGTGCCGGCGCTGGTGATCGCCGCCGGCGTGGCGGTGGTGCCGGACCTGCCGGAACAGGTGGTGACCGTGGTGCGCGCGCTGTGCCAGGCGTTCATCGTGCTGACGCTGGCGCTGACGGTGTCGCGCGTGCTGGACCTGGTCAACGCCGTCTACGAACGCCGCCCCAACGCTGCCGACAAGCCGATCAAGGGCTTCCTGCAGGTAGCCAAGATCGTGATGTACGTGCTGGTCGCGGTTTCGATCGTCGCCACCCTGATCGGCGCGGAGTTCCTGCACATCCTCACCGGCCTGGGCGCGATGACCGCGGTGACGATGCTCATCTTCCAGGACACGATCCTGTCGCTGGTGGCCAGCGTGCAGATCAGCAGCGACGGCCGCGTGCGCATGGGCGACTGGATCGAGATGCCGGCCCAGAACGCCGACGGCGACGTCATCGACATCTCGCTGCACACCATCACCGTCAAGAACTGGGACAAGACCGTGACCCGGGTGCCGACCAGGTACCTGATCAGCGAGTCGTTCAAGAACTGGCGCGGCATGGTCGAGACCGGCGCGCGCCGGATCAAGCGCTCGCTGTACATCGACCAGGGCAGCGTGCGCTTCCTGGAGCCGGACGAGGTGGCGCGCTTCAAGCGCTTCGCCCTGCTCGACGACTACCTCGACGGCAAGGAGGACGAGCTGCGCGAGTGGAACGCGAAGCTGGCCGAGCGCGGCGCCGAACCGGTCAACCAGCGCCGCGTGACCAACCTCGGCACCTTCCGCGCCTACGTCAACCAGTACCTGGCCAACCATCCCGGCATCCACCACGGCATGACCACGCTGGTGCGGCAGATGGACCCGACCGACCACGGCCTGCCGCTGCAGCTGTGGTGCTTCACCAGCGACGTGCGCTGGAAACCCTACGAGGACGTCCAGTCCGACATCTTCGACCACCTGCTGGCGATCCTGCCCGAGTTCGGCCTGCGGGTGTTCCAGAACAACAGCGATGCGCCGCTGGACGTGAACCTGCGCCGCGTCGCGGCGACGGCGGGCGCGGACGGCTGAGCGCCGCCGCGCGGACGCTCGCGCGGCCCATCCCGATGCGCGATCATGGCGCCCCCACCGGAGGGCGCCATGCACACCGCCTGCCTCAGCCTCGGCAGCAACCTCGATCCCGAGCGCCACCTGCGCGCGGCGATCGACGCGCTGAATGCGCGCTTCGACGACCTGGTGGTCTCGGCGGTCTACCGCTTTCCCGCCGTGGGCTACGACGGGCCGGACTTCCTCAACGCCGCCGCGGTGCTGCGCACGGAGCTGTCGCCCGAGGCGCTCAATGCCTGGCTGCACGCGCTCGAGGATGCGCATGGGCGCGACCGCAGCGGTCCGCGCTACAGCGACCGCACGCTCGATATCGATGTCGTGCTCTACGACGACCTGGTCGCGGAAGGCGCGGGAAACCTGCGCATCCCCCGCGACGAACTGCGCCACGCCTTCGTGCTCAAGCCGCTGGCGGAGATCGCGCCGGACGCCGTGCATCCGATCGAACGCCGCACGATCGCGGAGCTGTGGCGCACGCATCCCGAATACGGCACCGACTTTGCCGCCGTTGCCATCGAATCCCCCCCTGCCCCATCCCGCCTCCTGTAGGGAACCTCTGGAAACCACGGATTTGTCATTTCGAACGCAGTGAGAAATCTTGCCTTCTCAATCGATTGGATTTCTCACTGCGTTCGAAATGACAGTTTTCAGAGATTCCCTGTAGGAGCGCCTTCAGGCGCGACACGCGGACCTTCCGCCCCGCGATGGGTCGCGCCTGAAGGCGCTCCTACGGCAACGCTTGCCGCTGGCAGCATCGCTGTGGACAGTGGCGGAACCTGATCGCCATTCCGGAGGACAGACATGCAGCGTCGCAATTTCCTGAAGGCCTCCGCCGCCCTCGGCATGGCCGCGGCGGCACCGTGGGTCTCCGCGCTCGGGCGTCCGCGCGAGCGCCTGCGCGTGGGCGTGATCGGCACCGGCATGCGCGGCCAGGTGCTGCTGTCGGAGCTGCTCAAGCTCGACGGCGTGGACGTGGCCGCGATCTGCGACATCGAGCGTTTCATGCTCGACCGCGCGCTGCAGGCGCTGGCCGAGGCCAATCGCCCGGCGCCACGCGTCTTCACCGGCAGCGACGAGGCCTGGCGGGACATGCTGGCCAATGCGCGCCTGGATGCGGTGCTGATCGCCACGCCCTGGGAGCTGCACGCGCCGCAGGCGATCGCGGCGATGGAGGCGAAGGTCGCGGTCGGCTGCGAGGTGGTCGCCGGCATCAGCCTGCAGGACCACTGGGACGTGCTGCGCGCGCAGCAGCGCACCGGCACGCCCTACATGCTGCTGGAAAACGTCTGCTACCGGCGCGACGTGCTCGCGGTGCTCAGTATGGTGCGGCAGGGTCTGTTCGGCGAGCTGGTGCACGTGCAGGGCGGCTACGAGCACGACCTGCGCGCGGTGAAATTCAACTCCGGCGAGCCCGGCAAGCCCTACGGCGGCGGCGTCGAATTCGGCGACAAGGGCTGGTCGGAGGCGAAGTGGCGCACGCCGCATTCGGTGCGCCGCAACGGCGAGCTGTATCCGAGCCATGGCATCGGCCCCTGCGCGCAGTGGCTGGACATCCACCGCGGCAACCGCTTCACGCGCCTGACCAGCCACGCCAGCAAGGCGCGCGGGCTGCACGACTACGTTGTGAAGCAGGGCGGCGCCGGGCATCCGAACGCGAAGGTCGGGTTCGCGCTCGGCGACATCGTCACCACCCAGATCGCCTGCGAGAACGGCGAGACCGTGCTGCTGACCCACGACACGTCGCTGCCGCGGCCGTATTCGCTGGGCTTCCGCGTGCAGGGCACCGGCGGCCTCTGGATGGACCTGAACCAGTCGATCTACCTGGAGGGCAGGAGCCCCGAGGCGCACGGCTGGGAGCCGGCGCAGGCGTGGCTGGACCGCTACGACCATCCGCTGTGGAAGACGCACGGCGAACGCGCGGCCGGCGGCGGCCACGGCGGGATGGACTACTTCGTCGTCCGCGCCTTCGTCGAAGCGCTCAAGGCCGGCGCGCCGATGCCGATCGACGTGTTCGATGCGGTGGCCTGGAGCGCGATCACGCCGCTGTCGGAGCAGTCGATCGCCGAGGACAACCGGACGCTGGAGTTCCCGGATTTCACCGAGGGCGGCTGGAAGGGCCGGGAGCGGATCTTCGCGCTGGACGATCGCTACTGACGGCGAGAGCGGCTCCACGGGCACCAGGCAATCAACCAACCCGTCATTCCCGCGAAAGCGGGAATCCATTGTGACTTGGGCCGGCGCTCTCACCGCCCAAGGAAAAAGCGAAAATGGATTCCCGCTTTCGCGGGAATGACGGCTGTGGGGATTCCAGGGACGGCCCCGGATCGTCACATCCCGCCCACGCCGAGCGTCGAGTGGGTGACATCCGTCAATTGCCGGCGCCGGGGCGTCCGGGCACGATGGCGGACATCCACGGAGGCGACACCATGTTCGACAAATTCTCGCGCAGTTGGGACCTGGTCAAGGCCAGCGCTTCGGTGCTGCGCTCGGACAAGGAGCTGATGCTGTTCCCGGTGATCTCCGGCATCGTGACCCTGGTGGTGCTGGCGACCTTCCTGCTGCCGATGTTCGCGCTGCGGATCTTCGCCGACGGCATCGGCGTCGGCGGCGCGGTGTTCGGCTTCCTGTTCTACTTCGTGCAGTACAGCGTGATGATCTTCTTCAACTGCGCCCTGGTCGGCGCGGCGATGATCCGCCTCGACGGCGGCGACCCGACCCTGGCCGACGGCTTCAAAGCGGCCAAGGCGCGGATCCCGTCGATCCTCGGCTATGCCGCGATCGCCGCGACCGTGGGCGTGCTGCTGCAGGGCATGAAGAGCAAGGACAACTTCCTCGTGCGCCTGCTCGGCAGCGCGCTGGGCGCGGCGTGGACGCTGGCGACCTTCCTCGTGGTGCCGGTGCTGGTGTCGCGCAACATCGGCCCGATCGACGCGCTCAAGGAAAGCGTGTCGCTGCTCAAGCGCACCTGGGGCGAGAACGCGGTCGGGCAGGTCGGCATCGGCGCGGCGTTCGGGCTGCTCACCTTCGGCGTGGTGCTGGTGGGCGCGCTGTTCACGGTGCTGGCGGCGCAGGCCTCGTTCGCTCTGGCGATCGTCGTGGGCGCGCTGTTCCTGCTCGCGGTGCTGCTGGTCGGCATCTACCAGGCCGCGCTGAGCGGCATCTATTCGGCGGCGCTTTACCGCTATGCGGTCTCGCACGAAACGCCGGCGGCGTTTCGTGGCGCGGACCTGGAGCATGCGTTCCTGCCGAAGGGCTGAGACCCGAAACCGGGGTCAGCGTCGACGCTGACCTCGGTTTTCATCCCGGTTTTCTTCCGTCTGTCATTTCGACCGAAGGGAGAAATCTCCAGCCTCGGCCGTCCGGCCGCCTTTGCCCTCGACGGGCGGGCAACAGCAGATTTCTCCCTTCGGTCGAAATGACAGTGCAGGCTGTCGAAATGACAGTACAGGCTGTCGAAATGGGAGTACGGTCTACAGCGGCGTCCGCCCGCCGTCGACGGCGACCACCGATCCGGTCGTGTACGTCGCGTCCTGCAGCAACCACAGCGCCGTGGCCGCGATCTCGTCGACGCTGCCGGTGCGCGCCAGCGCCGTGTGCATAAGGATCTTCTCCTGCAGCGCGGGATCGGCGTGGTCCTCCGGCCACAGGATCGCCCCGGGTGCGATCGCGTTGACCCGCACCTCCGGCGCCAGCGCCGCCGCGAGCGCGCGCGTCATCGCCTCCAGCGCGCCCTTGCCGGTGGCGTAGGCGGCCAGGTCGGCGCGCGGCTGCCGGGCGTAGACGTCGCTGATGTTGAGGATCGCGCCGCGCGCGGCCTTCAGGTGCGGCGCCGCCGCCTGCGACAGGAAGAACGGTGCGCGCAGGTTCACGGCGAGCAGCTCGTCCCACTGCGCCGGCGTCACCGTGCCGAACTGCGTCGGGAAGAACGCCGCGGCGCTGTTGACCAGCGCGTCCAGCCGACCGAAGCGGCCGACGGTGTGCGCCACCAGCTCCGGCAGCCGGTCGAACTGCGCGAGATCGGCCTGCAGCACCAGCGCGCTGCCCGGGCGCGCGGCTTCCAGTTCCGCGGCCAGCGCGTCGGCGTCGCCGCGCGAGTCGCGGCAGTGCACGGCGACCGCAAAACCCGCGCCGTGCAGCCGGCGCGCGATGGCCGCGCCGAGGCGTCGCGCGCCGCCGGTGACGAGGGCGACGCGGGGCTGGTCTGGCATGGCGTTCTCCGGATTGCCGTTATCCTGTGCATTGTCGCCGCTGACGCCGCCCGATGCCCGAATCCCCGCTTTCCGACGACGCGCTCGCCCACAGCGCGCACCTGCAGGCGCTGATCCGCGAACAGGTCGCGGCCGCCGGCGGGGCGATCCCGTTCTGGCGCTTCATGGAGCTGGCGCTGTACGCGCCGGGACTGGGCTACTACAGCGCCGGCGCGGCGAAGTTCGGCGCCGCCGGCGATTTCGTCACCGCGCCCGAGCTCGGCCCGCTGTTTGCCGAATGCGTGGCCGAAGCGGTGGCGCCGGTGATCGGCCAGGTCGGCGAGGATGCGCGTTTCCTGGAGATCGGCGCGGGCAGCGGGAGATTCGCCGAATACGCGATCAAGCAGCTGATGTGGCTCGACGCGATGCCGGCGCGCTATGCCATCCTCGAGCCCAGCGCCGACCTGCGCGAACGCCAGCGCGAGCACCTCCGGCAGCGCCTGACGCCGCCGGTGTTCGAACGCGTCGAGTGGCTCGACGGGCCGATGCCGGACGACTGGAACGGCGTGCTGTTCGCCAACGAAGTCATCGACGCGCTGCCGACGCCGCGCTTCTCGATCCGCGGCGGCGAGGTGTTCGAGGAGCACGTCGTACTCGACGGCGACGGCGGCTTCGTGCGCAGCGACCGCCAGGCCGACGCGCTGCTGGCCGCCGCCGTGCGCCACGTCGAGCACCAGCTCGATGCGCCGTTCGCCGACGGCTACCGCTCGGAGCTGCTGCCGCAGCTGCCGTACTGGCTGCAGGCGGTGGCGGGCGGTCTGAAGTCGGGCGCGATGCTGTTCGTCGACTACGGCTATCCGCGCCGCGAGTACTACGACCCGCGTCGCCGCGACGGCACGCTGCGCGCGTTCCACCGCCACCACGTGGTCGAGGACGTGTTCGCGCGCGCCGGCCTGCAGGACATCACCGCCTCGGTGGACTTCACCGCGCTGGCCGAGGCCGGCACCGGAGCCGGCTTCGAATTCACCGGCTACTGCTCGCAGGCCAGCTTCCTGATCGGCAACGGGCTGGAGCAACGCCTCGCCGCGCACGAGGCGCGCGCCGCCGACGAGGCCGCGCGCCATGCCCTGCGCCAGCAGGCGAAGGCGCTGACCCTGCCCGGCGAGATGGGCGAGCGCTTCCAGGCGATGGGTTTCGCGCGCGACGTCGGCTTCGACGCGGCCTTCCTCGTCGGCGACCTGGGTTTCCGCCTGTGAGCGGCTATCGCTTCGGCCGTTCGCTCAAGCCGCTGCGGCACCCGCGCTTCTGGTGCGCGCTGTGGTGCCTGGCGATCGCGGTGATCGTGGTGGGCTCGCTGATGCCGCCGCCGCCGATGCCCGATTTCGACGGCAGCGACAAGTGGACGCACTTCCTCGGCTATTTCGTCGTCGCCGCGTCCGCCGTGCAGCTGTTCCGCAACTGGGCGGGACTGTTCGGCGCGGGCCTGGGGCTGGTGCTGCTCGGCATCGGCATCGAATATGCGCAGGGCGCGCTGACCGTCGACCGCATGTTCGACATGAAGGACGCGCTGGCGAACACGCTGGGCGTCATCGCCGGGCTGGGCACGCGGCTGACGCCATGGCGCGACCTGCTGCTGCGGATCGATGGTGAACGGGACGACGCAGGGGACGCAGGGTAGGTGCGTCGGCTTCGGAGTGGTGGTCGGCGGTTTGCCCCCACCCCAACCCTCCCCCGCACGCGGGGGAGGGAGCTAAACACGGCGGCTTCTGACTCCCTCCCCCGCGTGCGGGGGAGGGTTGGGGTGGGGGCGCTTTTCGCGAAGCCCCCCGGCATTCAACGCGCCACCAGTTCCACCCGATCCACCACCCACATCGCCGGCCGCGTATCGCCGCTGGTGGTGAAGCACAGGTCGGTGGTGCCGCCGGCGTCCGGCAGCGGCACGTCGACGTCGATGAAGCCGTCGTCGCCGGTCTGCGCCGGCAGCGGCAGCTTCGCGACGGTCTCGCCGCTGCAGCCGCCCGACTGCACCAGCAGCTCGCCGTATTCGGTCTCGGCGGGCATGAACTTGCGGTTCGGTTCGTCGTGCGCGAGCTGGAAGTAGTACGGCATCCGCCCCAGCCGCACCTTCGCCGAGGCGATGCCGTCGAGGTCGGCGCCGGCCCACAGCCAGCACGGGTAGAAGATCGTGACGTTGAAGATCGCGCGCTCGCCGTCGGCGGGGCCGTCGTCCTCCAGCCGCAGCAGCAGGCGGCCGGTGTCGGGGCAGGTGGCGAGTTGCTCGTCACTGCGCGCCAGCAGGCTCGCCGCATCGAAGGCGTGCCGCGACGGGGGCGCGAGCGCGGTGGTGCCGGAGAACGCCGCGGCGCGCAGCTCGACCGGTAGCGGTGCATCGAGCGGCGCCTCGTACAGCGGCGAGTCCGCGTCCGGCTCGCTGCCGTCGGTGGTGTAGCGGATCGCGTAGCCGAGCGGATTCTCCAGCGCGACCCGGACCGTGCCGGCCTTGCGGTCGTCCCCGGCGGTCGCCAGCACTTCGAACGGGGTCCGTGCGTAGGCGATGTCGAAGGCGCGGTAGCGCGGCAGCTGCGCCGGCAGCCGCGCCAGGAAGTCCGAGTAGTCCTTGCGTGCGGCCGGCGACCACGCCGACTCGGCCAGCGCCGCGATGCGCGGGAAGATCGCGTGCTGCACGCGCGCCCAGCTGCGCATGTGCTCGGTGAACACGTTGGCCTGCACGCCGATGATGTGCCTGGCCTGGGAGGCCGACAGCGCTTCGGGCACGGGCTCGAAGCCGTAGACCGTCTCCAGCGTGACCTGCACCGGGCGGCCCGGCGGCTCGTCCGGCGACAGGGTCTGCAGGTAGTCGAGGTAGAGCTTGTCCACGGGCGTCATCACCACGTCATGGCCGGACTGCGCGGCGGCGATGCCGCCCTCGGTGCCGCGCCAGGACATCACCGTCGCCTCCGGCGGCAGCCCGCCCTCGAGGATCTCGTCCCAGCCCAACAGCTTGCGGCCCTTGCCCGAGAGGTAGGTTTCCAGCCGCTTGATGAACCAGCTCTGCAGCGCAGTCTCGTCCTTGATCCCGAGTGCCTTCATCCGCGACTGCACGATCGGCGACTGCTGCCACTGGTCCTTGACCGCCTCGTCGCCGCCGATGTGGATGTAGGTCGAGGGGAACAGTGCGAGCACCTCGTCGAGCACGTCCTCGATGAACTCGAAGGTCGCCTCGTCCACGTTGAACAAGTACTGGTGCACGCCCCATTCGTTCGACACCGGCGGCGTGTCGCCGAGCGAGCCGTACTGCGGGTAGGCGGCGACGATCGCCTGCACGTGGCCGGGCATGTCGAATTCCGGCACGACGGTGATGTGGCGCTGCGCGGCATAGGCGACGATGTCGCGGATCTGGTCCTGCGTGTAGTAGCCGCAGTACGGGCGCGGTTTGCCGCTCTCCGGATCGACGCCAGCCTCGCCCGCGGGGAGGCGGCAGCCGCCGACCTCGGTGAGCTTCGGATACTTCGGGATTTCGATGCGCCAGCCCTGGTCGTCGGTCAGGTGCCAGTGGAAGGTGTTGAGCTTGTGCTGCGCCATCGCGTCGAGCAACTGCTTGATCTCGTCGACCGACTGGAAATGGCGCGCGGAGTCGAGCATCAGCCCGCGCCAGGCGAAGCGCGGCGCGTCCTCGATGCGCAGCGCCGGCACGCGCACGGCCTCGCCCTGCGCCGAGGACAGCAGCTGCCACAGCGTCACCGCGCCGTAGAACAGGCCGCGCTCGTCGCTGGCGGCGACGCGGACCTGTTGCGGGGTGATCTCGAGCACGTAGCCTTCCGGCGCATCGGACGAGACCGAGGGATCGATCGCGAACACGATGCCGCCATCCTGTTCCTGCGCATCGCCGGCAACCGCGGGCGTGAGGCCGTTGGTCTTCGCGACCAGCCCGGCGAAGTGCGCGGCGACGCGCTGCGCGGCATCGCCGTGCGCGGATATGCGGGTGGAGGCATCGAAGCGGAAGCTGCCTTCGCGCTGTTCCAGCGATGCCGGCGCCGGGATCAGCGCCGGTTTGGCGACGGCTTCGGCCTGCGTCGCGGGTACGGCATCCGCGGACTCGGGGCGTGCGCCGCAGGCGACGAGCAGGGTGGTCAGGCAGAGCGCCAGCGCAAGCCTCGGCGCACGGAGGATCCGGATCATTGCTTCATCCTCGATCTTGTTTCGGAAGGCCTTGCGGGCACCATGCCCGTTCCAGCCAGATCGTCATCCCGGCGGAAGCCGGGATCCATTTTGCGGTCGCCGTTGCGTCGGGTTGGAAGGTCCAGGGCCAAAGTCAACATGGATCCCGGCTTTCGCCGGGATGACGGCGGGAGGGTGTCCGGAAGCCGGAGGACGTCCGGAACGGAAACGCGTCCAGGACGAATCCGGCTCGACGTCATCGTGGCGATGTGGACATGGTGCCACCGGAAGGGCGCGCACGAGAAACGTTCCACGCCCCCGTGGAGAACAACCTCCGGAAAGAACGACACGGAAAAAACGCGGGCCGGGACGGCGCCAGGCCCGCTGGGAGAACGGCATCAAGTGGGAGGAATGCCGTCGATCAGAACTGTACCCGCAGCGTGGTCAGGTAGCGCCGGCCGGACCGGTACACGCCGCGCGTCAGGCGCTCGGTGTCGGCGTAGCTGTGGTACGCCTCGTCGAGCAGGTTCATCGCGTCGAAGTTGAGGCTGACGCTGTCGTTGAAGCGGTAGCCCAGCGACAGGTCCATCGACGTGTACGGGCGCACCCACAGGTTGTCGCCGCGGTCGACGTTGGTGAAGTACTCCGAACGCCAGGAAGCGCTCAGCCGTGCGCTGAAATGCTGGTTCTCGAAGTAGGGGCTGATGTTGAGCTGGTTCTTCGAGTTGTACGGCATCGGATCGCCGGAACTGGATTCGGCGTCGGCGTAGGTGTAGTTCGCGATCAGGCCGAAGCCGCCGCCGATCTGCTGCTGCCACGCGAGCGCGAAGCCCTGGATCTTCGCCGTTCCCGCGTTGTCGGGGCGCGCGACCTGGTAGGTCGTTACCGCGTTCTGCGACTGGTTGAAGTGGTCCTCGGATCGTGTCGTGGTCAGGATGTAGTTGTCCACGTCCTTGTAGAACAGCGAGCCGGCGAGGATTGCGTCCTCGGCGAAATACCATTCGGCAGAGAGGTCGAAGTTGGTCGACTCGTAGGGATCGAGCTCCGGATTGCCGCCGCCGCCGGTGAGGGTCTGGTCGCCGAGCCACAGGTAGCTCGACATGTCGCTGTAGTTCGGGCGCGCGATGACCTTGGCGGCCGAGAAGCGCAGGACCATGTCGTTCGCCAGGTCGTAGGCCAGGTTCACGTTGGGCAGGACATTGCTGTACTTCTTGCTGACCACCGCGGGCGCGTAACCGTCGGCCGGGCACGGCGGCGGCACGTCGGTGCGCACGCACTGCCAGCTGTGGCTCTCGGATTCGGTCTGCACGTAGCGCAGGCCGACGTTGCCGCGCAGGCCGTTCCAGCTGAAGTCGGCCTGCGCGTAGGCGGCGTTGACGTCCTCGACGATCTTCCAGGTGTTGGTGGCGAACGAGGGGTCGTTGAACGTGCTCGGCTCGGGCATCGTCTGCCACGGCGCCAGCCAGTCACCGCTGAGGATGTAGTCGGCCAGCGCCCAGCCGTCGATGTAGAAACGGTCGCCGAGGTTGCCGTAGCCATTGAAGCCGCTGAGGTAGTTCCCGGGCACGCGCTGGGGATTGAACATGTCGGCGGTGGCATCGCCGTAGCCGGCCACCGAGGCGAGCGAGACGCCGCCCATCTTCTGCTCGGTCCTGTGCTCGCGGCGCTTGGCGCCGAAGCGCACCAGGTAGAACGGCGAATCCAGCTTCAGGCCGAAATCGACCTGGCCGTAGGTCTCCTCATCCCAGGTCGGCTTGAACACGATGTTGCCGCCCCAGCCGGTGTTCCAGGTCTCTGGGCTGCCCGGATCGGCGCCCCAGCCGCCATCCATGCGGAACGCGGAGGGATCGGTGAACGGATTTGCACCGTGGTAGGTCAGGCTGCCCGGGATCGAGGGCGCGTGGCTGATGTCGTAGGTGTAGTCGGCCCAGTTGAGGAATTCGCCGAACACCTGCTGGTCGGTGCCGCCCGTGGCCTCGGTGGTGCCGATGTGCGCGGAGGCGAACCAGCGCTCGCCGTTCCACTTCGCCTTCAGGTCGTAGGATTCGGTTTCGACCGTGGACTTGCGGTTCTGCACGTCGAAGACCGACAGCGCGCCGCTGAAGGTGCCGCGGGTGATGACGCCGTCCTCGATGGTCACGTCGGTCATCCGCATCAGGCCGTTGTAGGCATTGCCCATGAAGGCGAACATCGACTGGTTGATGTTGTCGTAGCTGGCGTCGATCCTGAGTGCGTTGAACTCGATGTCGAGCTGTTCGACCGGCCGGAACTGGAGCGCCAGCGAATAGCTGTTGCGCTCGCGCTGCTGCTCGAAGAACGAGGCGCTGAGCGAGTTGGGGCCGCGCGCGTCGAGGTTGTTCTCGAGCGTGTCGGCGCATGCGCCCTGGCAGAACGGGTCGAAGGGTTCGCCGATCGCCCAGTTCATCGGCGGATTGTTGACCGATCCGTTGGCGCCGCCCACGTTCGGGTCACCGTCGCGGTAGTGCAGCGCGGTGACGCTGCCGTAGGCCTCGATGCCGTCGCGGCGGATGGTTTCGTCCAGGCGTTGTGCCGACACGATCAGGCCGAAGTTGCCGGTCTGGTTCTTCCAGCCCAGCATCAGCGAGCCCTGCGGCTTGCCGTCCTCGTCGCGGTCGTTGTACAGGTAGCCGAGCTGGCCGCCGAACACGAGGTTGTCCTCGAGGTCGAGCGGCTTGCGGGTCTCCACGACCACCGTACCGCCGATCGAACCTTCGTCGATGTGCGCTTCGGGCGACTTGTAGACCGTCACCTTGCCGACGATCTGCGGCGCCAGCAGCGAGTAGTTGAAGGTGCGGCTGGGGTGGTCGAGGATGAACCAGTCCGCCGACGCAACCGACTGGCCGTTGAGCAGCGTGCGGTTGAGCGCGGGATCGGTGCCGAGGATGCTGACGCGTTCGCCCTGGCCGAACAGGCGGTCGATGGTGACGCCCGGGATCATCGTGATCGCCTCGGCGACGTTGGTCGAGGGGAACTTGCCCACGTCCTCGGCGGTGATGACGTCGACGATCGCGTCGGAATTGCGCTTGGCGTCCAGCGCCTGCTGCAGGCTGGCGCGGATGCCGGTGACGACCACGCGGTCGAGTTCGGTGGCGCTGGCGTCCGCGGACGGCGCGTCGTTGTCCTGCGCGGCGGCTTCCTGCGCATTCGCCTGCGCGGCGACCCCGAGGCACACGGCGATCGCGGCCGACAGCATGGTTTTGCGGTGCTTCATGACGGTTCTCTCCAGTGCGTAATGGGTGTGGCTGTGGCCGCCGGCGCAAGGATCTGCCGGTGGCCCGTGGCGTTGCCGTTGCGCGTGCCGGCCGTGGAGCGGCGCGTGCGCGGGCTGGGGGTCTGGTCAGCGGTCGGGCATCCGTTCACTCGTTGTCGTTCTGGTCCTGGCCGAGGTACCAGCTGGCGGCGCCGATCACGCCCAGCTGCCCGTGCTCGACCAGCGTCACGGGGATGCGCAGCAGCACCTCGCACATCGGTCCCTTGTCGAGGAACCGCTGCACGAAGCTGCTGTGTGCGAGGAAGTCGCGGATCCGCGGCAGGATCCCGCCGGCGAGGTAGACGCCGCCGTGCGCGCCGTAGAGCAGCGCCATGTCGCCAACGGCGCTGCCGAGCAGGCCGCAGAACAGTTCTAGGGTGTCGCGCGCAAGCGCGTCGTCGCCGGACAGGGCGGCGGCGGTGATTGCGTCGGGCGTGCCGTGCGCCGGCGTCGTGCCGCGCACCTGCGCAAGCGCGAGGTGCAGCCGCACCAGGCCGGGGCCCGACAGCGCGTGTTCGATCGAGACGTGGCGGTGTTCGCGCAGGAACGCCTGCAGCACCGCGATTTCCAGTTCGGTGGAGACCGTCAGCGAGGCCTGGCCGGCCTCGGTGGCGAGCACCGTCGCGCCATTGCGCCCCGGGATCCGCACCGCGGCACCGAGGCCGGTACCCGGTCCGACCACCAGGGTCGGGCCAGGCGGCGCCTGTTCCGGCCCCGACAGGCGCAGCAGCGAATGCGCATCCGCCGCCGCCACCGCGTGCGCGACCGCCTCGAAATCATTGACCAGGCGGAAATCGTCGAAGCCCAGCTGCGCGCGGATGCGCCCGGGCGCGACCGGCCAGGGCAGGTTCACCGACAGCAGCGAGCCGTCCTCCAGCGCGTGCCCGGCGCAGGCGATCACGCCGCGGTGGATCGCGTCCGCGCCCGGCAGGGTGGCGAGGAAGGCGGCGATGATCTCGGCCAGGCCGGGGAAATCGGCGCAGGCGTACTTGCGGTAGTGCAGGACCTCGACCGGATCGCAGCCGTGCACCAGCCCGATGCGGACATGGGTGCCGCCAACGTCGGCCGCGACGAACGGCGCGTGCTCCGGTCGGCGGCCGGTGACGGGCAGTGGAGTGGTGGTTGCAGCCACGCTGGCTCCTGCGATCGCCGCAGGCGGAATGCTGCGGCGTGGGCGGAGTGTTGGAACGTCGTGACAACGATGTCAAGTATTCGTTCGAGTTGGCGGTGACTCCCCATGCGTTTAACGGCGCAGGCCAAACAATAGACGAAAATATGATGATTTATTTACAAATATGCGGGCAAAATGCGGCAATGTCCGCGGATGTCCAAAGCATGTCCGCATGACTCATGCTGCGGGGCAGCACCTGGACATGCGCAGAAAATGCGGCCTCCGCGGGGTGCGGCGGTTGGCATTCGGGGGAAAAGTATGACAACGTTAGTCACCTTGTCCGGTAGCAGGACAAGGGGACGGGAGGGGCAGGAGATGAGCGAGGAACAGGCCAGTCCGCGCAAGCCGACGATCCGCACCGTGGCCGAGCGCGCCGGGGTGTCGCTGAAGACCGTCTCGCGCGTGATCAACAACGAACCCTCGGTGCTGCCGGCCACGCGCGCGCGCGTGCTGCAGACCATCGCCGACCTCGACTACGAGCCAGACCCTTCCGCGCGCAACCTGCGCAGCTCCAGCGCCTACGTGATCGGGCTGGTCTACGACAACCCCAACCCGTACCACATCATCGGCCTGCAGAACGGCGTGCTCTCGGCCTGCCGCGAGACCGGCTTCGGCCTGCAGATCCATCCCTGCGACGCGACCTCGCCGCTGCTGGCCGACGAACTGGTCGAAATGGTGCAGCGCTCGCGGCTCGCGGGACTGGTGCTGACCGCGCCGATCTCCGAGCGCCCGGAACTGATCGAGGCGCTGGAACAGGCCGGCGTGCGCGCCACCCGCATCATCGCCGCGGCCGAGGATCCGGACGACGGCCATCCCTGCGTCTACGTCGACGACCGCGACGCCGCCTACGAGATCACCGAACACCTGATCCAGCTCGGCCACCAGCGCATCGGTTTCCTCTGGGGCGGGCAGGAGCACCGCTCCAGCTCCGAGCGCTACCTCGGCTACGAGCAGGCGCTGAAGGACTACGGCATCACCCTCGACAAGCACCTGGTGATCCCCGGCGACTACACCTTCGACGACGGCTTCCGCGGCGCGCGCCGGCTGCTCGCGCTGCGCGATCCGCCGACCGCGATCTTCGGCTCCAACGACGAGATCGCGGCGGGCGTGCTCGCCGCTGCGAAATCCGCGGGCATGAACGTGCCCTACGACCTGTCGATCGCCGGCTTCGAGGACAGTCCGTTCTCGAAGCAGTCGTGGCCGGCGCTGACCACCGCCAAGCAGGCGACCGAGGAGATCGCGCGCCACGCCGCGCGGATGCTGATCGCCGGCCTGCGCCAGGACGCCGCCGCCGCGCACAACCAGGGCTTCGTGCCGCAGCTGGTGGTACGCGGCTCCACCGCGCCGGTCCGTCCGCGCACGCAACCCGCCGGAGACGCATGAACGCCCTGATCGACCTGGACGATGTGCAGGCACGCGCATCGTCGACCTGGATGTTCCGCGAGGCTGCCGAGGCCGCCGACGTCGTCGCGCGCCAGTTCGCCGCCAACCGCGACGTGCTCGCGGCGCTGGCGGCGGACCTGCGCCGCCGCCCGCCGCCGTTCGTCGCCACCTGTGCGCGCGGCAGCTCCGACCACGCCGCGACCTATGCCAAGGCGCTGATCGAGACGCAGCTTGGGGTGGTCACCGCCTCGGTGTCGCCGTCGATCGGTTCGGTGTACGGCGTGCAGCAGCAGCTGCGGGGCGCGCTGTTCATCGCCATCTCGCAGTCGGGCAAGAGCCCCGACCTGCTGCGCAATACCGAAGCCGCGCGCGACGCCGGCGCGCGCGTGGTCGCGCTGGTGAACGTCGTCGACTCGCCGCTGGCGGCGCTGGCCGACGTCGTGGTGCCGCTGCACGCCGGCCCCGAGCGCAGCGTGGCCGCGACCAAGAGCTACCTCGCCTCGCTGTCGGCGATCCTGCAGCTGGCCGCGCTGTGGAGCGAGGACGCCGCGCTGCTCGATGCGCTCGACAGGCTGCCCGACGCGATGCGCGCGGCCCGGGAATGCGACTGGTCGCCCGCGCAGGCGGGCCTGGTGCGCGCGCACAACCTGTTCGTGCTCGGCCGCGGCCTCGGCCTCGGCGCCGCGCAGGAAGCGGCGCTGAAGTTCAAGGAGACCTGCGGCCTGCACGCCGAGGCCTACAGCTCGGCGGAAGTGAAGCACGGGCCGATGGCGCTGGTCGGCCCCGGCTTCCCGGTGCTGATCCTCGCCCAGCCCGACGAAACCGAAGCCGGCACGCTGGCCCTCGCCGACGAGTTCCGCGCGCGCGGCGCGCAGGTCTGGCTGGCCTCGCGCGACGCCGAAGCCGATCTGCCCGTGGCGGGCGCGCCGCATCCGGCCTGCGCGCCGCTGCTGCTGGTGCAAAGCTTCTACCGCATGGTGAACGCGCTCTCGCTCGCGCGAGGCCACGATCCGGACAGGCCGCCGCACCTCAACAAGGTCACCGAAACGCTCTAGCAGCCGCCCTGTAGGAGCGCCGTCAGGCGCGACCCGCCACGACGGAATGGTCGCGGCTGAAGCCGCTCTTACAGGGAACCTCCAAAAAACCTCGGATTTGTCATTTCGAACGCAGTGAGAAATCTTGCTCTTCAAGCGCCTGGATTGACCTGCCCGCGGCTGCTGCAAAGCGCCTGTCGCCACGCTCGAAATGACGGTTGTCAGAAGTTCCCTGTAGAAGTGGCTTCAGCCGCGACCCCTCGCGTTCGACCGGTCGCGGCTGAAGCCGCTCCTGCACCGTCCTCTACTTTTGATCGCGAGCTGTTTGCATAGGAGGCGCGCGGGATGGACAAGCAATGACGACCGCCCTGCTCAACGCCCGCATCCTCGGCGACGACGGCTTCCGCGACGGGCTCGCCGTGCTGGTCACCGGCGGCCGCATCGATGCGCTGGTCGCCGCGGATGACCCGCGCGTGCGCGACGCCGACCGCGTCGACCTGGAGGGCGGCACGCTCGTGCCCGGCTTCATCGACGCCCAGGTCAACGGCGGCGGCGGCGTGCTGCTCAACAACACGCCGACGGTCGAGGGCATCCGCGCCATCGCCCGGGCGCATCGCCGCTTCGGCACCACCGGCATGCTGCCCACCCTGATCAGCGACGACGTGGACGCGATGCGCGCCGCGATTGCCGCGGCCCGCGAGGCGATCGCGCAGGGCGTGCCCGGCGTGCTCGGCATCCACCTCGAAGGCCCCTACCTCGCGCCCGCGCGCAAGGGCACGCACGACGCGCGCGTGTTCCGCGCGCCCGACGCGGACGAGATCGCGCTGGCGACCTCGCTCGACACCGGCGTCACCCTGCTGACGCTGGCGCCCGAGCAGGTGCCGGTCGACACCATCCGCGCGTTCGTCTCGCGCGGCGCCATCGTCGCGGCCGGGCATACGGCGGGCAGCTACGACGAGATCCGCGTCGGGCTCGACGCCGGCATCCGCGGCTTCACCCATCTCTACAACGCCATGTCGCCGCTGCAGGGGCGCGAGCCCGGCGCGGTCGGCGCGGCGCTGGAAGACCGCGACAGCTGGTGCGGGATCATCGTCGACGGCGTGCACGTGCACGCGGCGAGCCTGCGCGTCGCGCTTGCCGCCAAGCCGCGCGGCAAGCTGTTCCTGGTCACCGACGCGATGCCGATGGTCGGCGCCGACGATCCGGCCTTCGTCCTCTACGGAGAAACCATCACCGCCGTCGACGGCGTGGTGCGCAATGCCGCCGGTTCGCTGGCCGGCTCCGCGCTCGACATGGCGACCGCGGTGCGCAACAGCGTGCACCTGCTCGGCCTGCCGCTGGACGAGGCGGCGCGCATGGCGTCGCGCTACCCGGCCGAGTTCCTCGGCCTCGGCGATCGCCATGGCCGCATCGCGCCGGGCTACGCCGCCGACCTCGTCCTGCTCGACGACGCCCTCGCCGTGCGCGCGACCTGGATCGCCGGCGACGCGGCGTGGCACGCCGCTTGAACGCCGCCGCGCCCCGCTTCGCATCGGTCGACGCCCTGCGCGGCCTCACCGTCGCGGCGATGTTGCTGGTCAACAATCCCGGCGACTGGGGCCATGTCTACGCGCCGCTGCTGCACGCGGATTGGCACGGCTGCACCCCGACCGACCTGATCTTCCCCTTCTTCCTGTTCGTCGTCGGCGTCTCGACCGCGCTCGGCATCGTGCCGCGCGCCGAAGCCGGCGCGGACCCGCGCGCCCTGCATCGCGCCATCGCCTCGCGCGGCGCGCGCATCATCGCGATGGGCCTGCTGCTGCACCTGATCGCCTGGTGGGCCTACGACATGGCCCACTACCGTCCCTGGGGCGTACTGCAGCGCATCGGCCTGTGCTTCATCGTCGCCGCGCCGCTGGCGATCCACCTCGGGGCGCGCGCGCAGTGGGCGTGCATCGCCGCGCTGCTGCTCGGCTACTGGGCGCTGCTGTCGCCGGGCGGCTACGCGCAGTTCCACAACCTCGCCGACCGCACCGACACCGCGCTGTTCGCGCCCTGGCTGTACGTATTCGATCCCGCGACCGGCCTCGGCCGCGAACCCGAAGGCCTCGCCAGCACGCTCCCGGCGATCGCCACCGTCCTGCTCGGCGTACGCGCCGGCGACTGGCTGCGGCGCGGCGACACGAGGCGCCTGCTCATCGCCGCCGTCGCGGCGCTGGCCGCGGGCGCGCTGTGGTCGTTCGCCATGCCGATCAACAAGGCGCTGTGGACCTCGTCCTTCGTCCTGTGGACGGCGGGCTGGGCGACGCTGGCCCTGCTCGCCCTGCACCTGCTCATCGACCGCCGCGGATGGCCGCCCATCGGCCGCGCCTTCGGCGTCAACGCCATCGCCGCCTACGCCGGTTCCGCGACCCTGGTCTACCTGCTTGCCGGCCTCGGCTGGTGGGGCGCGATCTACCGGCATGCGTTCGCCGGCTGGATGACGCCCCTGTTCGGCCCCTACGTCCCCTCGCTCGCGTTCGCGACCGCCTTCGTCGCGCTGTGGTGGGGCATCGTGTGGTGGATGGATCGGCGTGGGTGGCACCTGAAGATCTGATCGCTGCCCGCTTGCGCCAATGCCAGGGATTGAAGGCCGGCACATTCAGCGTGCACGGCGCTCCCTGCCGCAAAGTCATGACCAGGCCTGTGCGCCTCCCGTGATCCAGCGCTTGCGCGCGAAGAGTTGAACGAGGTCCTCGACCCACTCGTAAAGCACGGGGATCACCAGCAGGCTCAGGAAGGTGGAAGTAATGAGGCCACCGATCACGACGATCGCCATCGGCGCGCGAAAGCTCGGATCGGCACCGAAGCCCAAGGCAATGGGCAGCATCCCGGCACCCATGGCCACGGTCGTCATCACGATGGGACGTGCGCGCTTGTGGCAGGCGTCGAGCAGCGCGTCGAGCCGGGACATGCCGTGATCGCGCTGCGCCACGATGGCGTACTCCACCAGCAGGATGGAGTTCTTGGTGGCGATGCCCATCAGCATGATCATCCCGATCATGGCGGGCATGCTGAGGTTGGTGCCGGTCACGAACAGCGCCAGGATTGCCCCGGGGATCGACAACAGCAGCGCCCCGAGAATCGTCACCGGCTGCACCCAGGCGTGGAACAGCAGCACCAGCACGATGTAGATGCAGGCCACGCCCGTCCCCATCGCCAGCAGGAAACTCCGGCCGAGTTCGTTGGACGTTTCTGCTTCGCCGATGTCGTTCTTGACCAGACCAGGCGGCAGGTGGGACAGGCTGGGCAGCGCGGCGGCGCGCTGCTGCACATCGCCCAACGCCTGCCCGTTGAGTTCGATCTCGAAGTTCACGTTGCGCAGACGGTCGAGGCGGTTGATCTGCGCGGGGCCGCTGGCGATCTCCACCTCCGCCACGTCACGCAGCGACACCGGACCGCGTGCGCCAGGCACCATGAGCTGACGCAGCAGTTCGAGGTCCCGCGTCGCGTCTTCGGGCAGTCGTACCACGATCGGCACCTGACGCTGGCTCAGGTTGAGCTTCGGCAGAAACTGGTCGTAGTCGCCCAGGGTCGCCACACGCACCGTCTCGGCAATGGCGTCGGTGGTCACCCCCAGATCGGCCGCGCGGGCCGTGTCCGGGCGCACGATCAACTCGGGCCGCTGCAGGCTTGAGCTGCTGTTCACCTGGCCGATCCCTGCCAGGCTGCGCAATTCCTGCTCCACCGTGGCCGCATGTTGCGCCAGCAGTGCACTGTCCTCGCCGGAGAGCACCAGTGTGTAGGCAACATTTGCGGCCACCTTGACGCGTGCGCCGGCCACGTCCTGCAGGCGGGTGCGCAGCTCGCGCTCGATGTCCTGCTGGCTCAGGCCCGGGCGCTCCTTGCGTGGCGTCAGGTTCAGCGTCAGGTTCGCCGTGCGCGCTTCGGCCACGCCGCCCATCGAGTTGCCTCCGGCGCTGCCACCGCCAACGGCCGTGTAGACCATCGTCACATGCGGATGCGCTGTCACGGCGGCACGCACCTGGTCGGCGATGGCGCGCGTCTGTTCAAAGGTGCTGCCCGGCGGCAGTTCGACGCTGATCCGGGTCTGGCTCAGGTCGCTTGGCGGCATGAAGTCGCCCTTGATCGCACCCACGAGCAGCGGTGTGCAACTGGCGATACCGAAGGCCACCATGATTGCGAGCGTCGCGCCCTTGTGTGTAAACGCCCAGCGGGCGGCCTTCAGATAGGCAGGCATCCAGAAGGGTTCGGCATGGGCGCGGGTCGGCTTCTTCAGCAGGTAGGCCGCCATCATCGGCGTGAGCAAGCGTGCCACGACGAGCGAGAAGAACACGGCGAGGGATGCCGTCCAGCCGAATTGCACGAAGAACTTGCCAACCAGACCTTTCATGAAGGCGGTGGGCAGGAAGACGGCGATCAGCGCGAAGGTGGTGGCGATCACCGCCAGCCCGATCTCGTCGGCCGCCTCGCGGGCAGCCACCAGCGGCTCCTTGCCCTGCGCCAGGTGGCGCATGATGTTCTCGATTTCGACGATGGCGTCGTCTACCAGAATGCCGACCACCAGCGACAGCGACAGCAAGGTGATGAGGTTCAGCGTGAACCCCATCCATTGCATGAACAGGAATGTGGGAATGATGGACAACGGCAGCGCCACGGCGGCGACGAACGTCGCGCGGATGTCGCGCAGGAAGAGCCACACCACCAGCACCGCGAGTAAGGCGCCTTCGATGAGCAGCGACATGCTGCCTTCAAAATTCTCCATCACCTGATCGACGGCGTTGAACGCCTCGGTAATTTCGATGTCGGGTTGTTCCGTCTCCAGTGCGGCGAGCGCCTGGCGCACGCCGTTGGCAACGTCGATGTCACCGGCGCCCGTGGTGCGCAGGATCTCGAAGCCGACCACCGGCTTGCCGTTGAGGAAGGCGCCACTGCGTCGCTCGGCCAGCGCATCGGTCACGGTGGCCACCTGATCCAGGCGCACGACATGCCCGTCGGACAACGGGATTTCAATGGCGGCCAGGGCGGCGGCCGAGGGTGCCATGACGACCATGCGCACAGTCTGTTCGGCATTGCCCAGCCGGGTTCGTCCGCCCGGGGCGTCACGTTGTATCTGGCCGAGCTGGCGCGAGACATCGGCTGCACTCAGGCGCAATGCCAGTAGCCGATCCGGGTCGAGTTCCACGCGCACTTCGCGGTTCACACCGCCCACGCGGGTGACGGCACCGACGCCGGGCACGGCGAGCAGGCGCCGGGTGATCTGGTCATCGACGAACCACGACAGTGCTTCGTCGTCCATTCGCGGCGACGCCACCGTATAGGTCAGGATCGGATCATTCTTGAACTCGACTTTGCTGATGACGGGATCGCGCAGGGCCGCAGGCAGGTCCGCCCGCCCCCGGGCCACGGCGGCGCGGGTGTCGTCCAGTGCTTCCTGCGGCGGCTTCTCCAGGCGGAACTCGGCCGAAACCGTGGCGGTTCCGTCTTGGATCGTGGTGTGCAGGTGCCGGAGCCCCTTCATCGTGGCCATCGCATTCTCCAGCTTGCGAGCCACTTCGGTTTCCATCTGGGCCGGTGCCGTACCCGGCAGGCTGGCGACGACGGTGACCATGGGCAGGTCGACGTCCGGGAAGTTCTGGACCTTGGCGGTGCGGAACGCGAACAGTCCCGCAATCGTGAGCATGGCGAACAGCAGGATGGCCGGAACGGGATTGCGGATCGACCAGGCGGAGAAGTTCATGGTCGGTCCTTCAGGGCGCGGTTCCGGCGGGCGAGCCCGGGCCGGCTGCAACGACACGCACCGTCACGCCATCCGCCAGGAAGCCCACGCCGGACTCGACAACTTCCGTGCCGGCATCCAGCCCCTCGAGAATCTCGACCCGGTCCCCGCGCCGCACGCCCAGCGTCACCTTCTGCTGCCGCACCCGGTTGCCATCGATGCCGAAGACGTAGCTGAAACCGTCGCGCAGCAGGACGGCCGTTTCCGGCAGCGTCAGCACCGTGCGCTGGTCCAGCAACAGTTCGCCACGGGCAAACAGGCCGGCCCGCACGGCCTCGCCGGGTTCGAGGTCTACGTACACGATGCCGGTACGGCTTTGCGGGTCGACCTGGGGCAGGATGTTGCGCACGCGCCCTTCGATGGACCGCCCACCGCCCACCGCGACGCGCGCGACCTGGCCGGGCGCCACGCGCGCAAGCTCCGGGCCGGGCAATTCGGCGCGCCATTCGAGCCGGCCCTTGCGCTGCAGCCGCATGATTTCCGCCCCTTGCTGGACCAGCATCCCTTCGACCGCGAGCCGGGCGCTGATCACGCCATCGTCCGGCGCGCGGACCTGCGTGTAGTTCAGCCGCAGCGTGTCGGCCTGCACGCGCGCGCGGGCGGCGGCCAGACGGGCTTGCGCGGCATCGCGGGTGGCCAGGACCTGGTCGATGGACTGCGCCGACAGCATCCCCGTGCCCTGCAGCGCACTGGCGCGATCGGCTGCACGGCCCGTCTCTGCGGCATTGACCCTGGCCTCCTCGAGGGCCGCGCGACTGGCATCCAGATCGGCCTCGAGCGGACCCGGGCTCAGCTGCGCCAGAAGTTGCCCCTGCTTCACCTGGTCGCCGACATCGACCATCAGTCGCGACAGGCGCTGCCCTCCGATCTCCGCGCCGATCACGACTTCCTGCCAGGCCGCAATGGTGCCGACGGCGCTCAGCGTCCCGGGCCATTGCTGTGCGATGGCGAACGTGCCTTTGACCGCGAGCGCCGGCGGTGCGGCAGGAGACGGCGTGGACTGCGAGGCGTTGCGCGTGGCGACGAGCAGCGCGACGGCGGACGCGGAAACAAGGACCACTCCGGCGATGAGAAGGATGAAGTGACGCTTCATGGTCGGGCAGCCGGTTGATCGGCTGGAGCCGGGGCGGCGGACCAGGTCTTCGGATGCCCGGCGGGCGATGACTCGCCAACGTGCTTGCGCTGATCGTCCTTCATGGCGTGAAGACGATGCGTTCGCCGGCGTGGGCGACCTCGGGCCAGGCCTGCTCCACTTCGCCCAGCGGCATGGACTTCACGTCGATGCTGAACCTGCCGCGCGCGATTTCCGCCACCAGCGCGGGCAACTCCCCGAGAATCTCGCGGCCGGGCACCGAACCGTGCCCGCTGCCCACGATCTGGAGCTTTGCGGCGCGCAGGAAGGCGCCCGGGACGGGAGCGACATCTCCCGCCATCGAGCCGACGTGGATCCAGGCGAGTGGCCCGGCGTGATCCGCCCGCTGCGTGAGCACGGTCTCCATCACGCGCATGGCACTCTCGCCCCAGACGAAGTCGAGCACGACGTCCACCTCGCGGGCGAGGACACCCAACCGGGCATCACCCAGAGGCACGATCTCGGTGGCGCCGAGCGCGGGCAGCTTCGCCAGCTTCCGTTCGTCGCGACCCGCGGCGATGACCTGCGATGCGCCCAGGCGCCGCGCGATCTGCACGGCCATGCTTCCCGAGCTTCCGGTGGCGCCGAGGATGAGCACCTGCTGCCCCGGCTGGAACGGCACGCGGCAACGCAGCGCGAGCCAGGAGGCCATCGCCGGATTCATCGCGGCGGCGAAGGCAACCGGGTCGCTGTCGCCAGGAAGCTCGACGCTGTGGTCGAGCTCGATGACCGTCTTTTCGGCCATCGTGCCCGCCTGTCCCGGGCCCTGCACGAAGTAGCGCAGCTTGCCGTCGCTGCCACGCCCGACGCCATCGACACCCGCAACGAGCGGCAGCCCGCCGATGTTCGAGTAGTGCGTCCCCGAAGCTCGTCCGCGGGTGACGTGATGCAGGCCGGCGGCGAGCACCTGGACGAGCATTCTCCCCGGGCCGTCGGGTACGGGTTCGTCGAAGTCGCAGTAGCGCGGCGGTTGGTCGAACGAGGTGATGACGGCAGCTTTCATGGTGGCTCCTGCGGCGGGAATACCGGCGGGAAAGTTCGTATTACGATCCATTATTGCTACGTATTACGAACCATGTCAAGCTGGAGCCACGATGAAGAAGCACAGATCCATGAAGCAAGCCTCCGCCCCCGGCGAAGGGCTGGCCGATACGCTTGTCACGACCGCCTTTGTCACGATGGCCGTCATCAACAGGATCGGCGCCGAGAACGACCTGTCCCTCTCGCTGATCCGCGTCCTTGGAATCCTGTGGGATCGGCGCCCGCGGATGACCGAGCTCGCCGACTACCTCGGCCTGGAGAAGCAGACGATGTCGGGGCTGGTCGCCCGGGCAGAGAAGCGGGGGCTGGTGGCGCGCGCACCGAACGAAGAAGATGGGCGGGCGACGGACGTTTTCCTGACAGGCGACGGGGTGAAGCTCGTCAAGCGGCTGCATGCCCAGGGGCGACAGGCTTTGGCACCTCTCACCGGGCGGCTCGGCGCGTCGGATCGACGGCTCCTGCAGGAACTGCTTCAGCGCATGCTCGAAAGAGCGGAGGATTGAAGGCCGGGCGGCTGGCGTTCGCGGCAGGTTGTCATGCGTTGCCAGGAGGGCATCGATCAATCGAGCCCGCGCTCGATGGCGGGCCTTGGGCCCTCGGGATCTACCCTCCGGCCCTCGCCCGCGCGATGGCGGCAATCCGGGCCTTGCGCAGCGCTTCCCCGACCTGCGTCCCGCTCATGCCGTCAACGGCGAGGTCGCGGGCGTTGACGGCGAGTGCGGCGGCGTGGACGCGGCGCAGTGCGTCGCCCTGCGGGTAGTCGGCGTCCTCGCTGCCGAGGCGGCCGCGCTTGTCGGCTTCGCACACCAGCGCCAGTTTCGCGATGCGTCCGGGCTTGCGGAAGGCGTCGCAGCGGACCAGCAGCTCGTGCACGGTGGCGTCGCGCAGTTCGCCGATGCGGTGGACGTTGAGGTGTTCGCGGCAGGCGACGAGGGCGAGGTCGCGGTGCTCCATCGGCACCTTGAGGCGTTCGGCCAGCGCCCGCAGCGGCGCGAGTCCCGCCTGTTCGTGGCCGATGTGCTTCGGCAACTCGTCCTTCGGCGTCAGCGCCTTGCCGAGGTCGTGCGCGAGCGCGGCGAAGCCGACGACGGTGTCGCCGGGCGCGAGTCGCGCCGCCATGTCGCTGACCAGCTCCTGGTGCGCGCCGGTATCGACTTCCGGATGGAACTCGGCGCGCTGCGGCACGCCGTACAGCGCGTCCACTTCCGGCAGCACCGCGCGCAGCGCACCGGCCTCGCGCAGGGTGCGCAGGAAGGCCGACGGTTGCTTCGACGCCAGCGCCTTCGCCAGCTCCTGCCAGACGCGTTCCGGCACGAGGGTGTCGAGCTCGCCGCTGGCCGAGATTTCGCGCATCAGCGCCATCGTTTCCGGGGCGACGCGGAAGCCGAGCGGCGCGAAGCGCGCCATGAAGCGCGCCGCGCGCAGCACGCGCAGGGGATCCTCGACGAAGGCCGGGCCGACGTGGCGCAGCACGCGCGCTTCGAGGTCGCGCACGCCGCCGAAGGGATCGACCAGGACGCCGTCGGGGCTTTCCGCAACGGCGTTGATGGTGAAGTCGCGGCGCTCGAGGTCCTGCTCCAGCGTCACCGAGGGATCGGCGTGCACCACGAAGCCGCGGTAGCCGGGCGCGGTCTTGCGCTCGGTGCGCGCGAGCGCGTGTTCCTCGCCCGTCTGCGGATGCAGGAACACGGGAAAGTCGCGGCCGACCGGACGGAAGCCGGCGGCGAGCATCGACTCCGGCGTCTCGCCGACCACGACCCAGTCGCGATCGCCCGGCGGCAGGCCGAGCAAGCGATCGCGCACCGCACCGCCGACGAGGTAGGTCTTCATCGGGCGCATGATGCCTGAAGGCGATGCCGGAGATCGTGGATGGCGCACTCGCACCACCCAAGCCCTGTCATTTCGACCGAAGGGAGAAATCTGCACCCGTGTGATTGCACGGACGCGGACCGGCTGCCGTTCGCTCTGCGCGGTGCAGCTCCATGGAGGACGCTGCACGGGATTTCTCCCTTCGGTCGAAATGACAGGGTGGGGGAATCAGGACAGGGTGGGGGGAATCGCGACGACAGGGCAGGAGGCGGCGGCGCCTCCCCGGACGACTCAGGACGCCGGACAGGCGAATTTCCTGCGCGCCGCGCCGGTCGTGCCATTCATGCGGTCGGTGACCGGTGTCGCCAGACCGTACATGCGCCAGTCGTAGATCACGCTGAAGGCGAGGATGCGCGCGACGTACTCGCGCGTCTCCCTGTAGCTGATGGTCTCGATCCACAGGTCCGGGTCCATCGCCGGGCGCTGCGACAGCCAGCGCGAGGTCGGCGTCGGGCCGGCGTTGTAGGCGGCGATCGCGACGTAGGGCTTGCCGTACATCGCCTCCTTCTCGCGCAGGTAGGCGGTGCCGAGGGTGATATTGGTGCTGGAGTCGTAAAGGCTCTCGGCGCCGCCCCAGGCCAGGCCCAGCCGGCGCGCGACCGCGGCGCCGGTCTCGGGCAGCACCTGCATCAGCCCACGCGCGTTGGCCGGCGAGCGCGCCTTCGGGTTGAACACGCTCTCGGCGCGGATCTCGGCGGCGACCCAGGCCGGATCGAGGCCGTTCTTGCGCGCCTCGCGCTCGATGGCGTCGGCGTGGTGGATCGGGAAGCGCAGCGTGTACAGCTGCAGCTCGCCCGGCGCCTTGCCGAGGCCGAACACGCCGCGGTCGAACCAGCCGTTGTCCTGCGCGACCTCGACCGCGATGCGCCGCTGCGCGTCGTCGAAGCGCGACAGCGCCTCGTCCCATTCGCGCTGCGCCCAGCCGCTGCGCTCGGCGCGGTACAGCGCCATCGCGCGCACCATCGCCGGATCGGCGGCGACCGCGGCCTTCTGCGCCGCGGTCCAGTCCGGCATCCACGGGCACAGCGCGTAGGGCTGGTCGAGCCGGTCGGCGGCGAGGAAGCCGTGGAAGTCCGGCTTCTTCGCGACCGCGACGAACAGCGCCTGCGCGCCGGTGCGGTCGCCGGTCAGCTCGCGCATGCGCGCCTCGAACCACTGCCAGCGCGAGTCGCCGCGCTGCTTCTCGCCCATCTTCTGCAGGGCGGTGAGCGCGGCCTTCCAGTCCGAGCGCGCCAGCGCCTCGCGCACGCGCCATTCGTGCAGGCGCTCGTCGTAGGCGCCGTCGGGCACGAGGTTCAGCAGCCGCGCGGAATCGGGCAGGTACGAGGCCACCGTCCACAGCGCGGCCTGGTACAGCACGCGACCGCGGTCTTCCACGGTGAAGCCGAGCGCGTCGGCGATCGCAGGCAGCCGCGCTTCGGCGGCGAGCGGGTCGGCCTTGGCGAACTTCGCCAGGCCGTGCGAGGCGACCAGCCGGCTGCGCGCGGTCTTCGGCCAGTTCAGCGCGCGCTCGTTCGGCGACTGCACGAAGGCGGCGTAGTCGGTCGCCAGCGCGCGCTGGTCGGGCGGCAGCTCGCGCGCGGCCGCGCGCATCACCGCCGGCTCCCCTTCGGCGGCGGCGAGCTCGATGCGCTCCCAGCGCAGTTCGTCGGTGAGTCCGCCGCGCGCGGCGAGCGCGGTGAACACGGCGTCGCATTCGCCCGGCAGCGACTTGCCGCTGCTGCGCCACATCGCCTGCGCGTCCTGCGTCCAGGCTGCGTCGGCGGCGCCGGTGCGCGCGCGGGCGTCGAGTTCGGCGCAGCGCAGCGCGGGCGAGCGGATCGAGGGCGACCAGGCCGCGCGATAGCCGCTCCAGTCCTGGCGCTTGAGCAGCGCGCGCAGCCAGGCGTCGCGGAAGACTTCGGCGACGACCTCATCCTTGTAGCGGGCGAGGAAGGCCTGTGCCTGCGACGCGGGCAGGGTGTCGATGTTCCGGCGCAGCGCCGCCATCTCGACCCAGCGCTGCGCGGGATGGTCGGCGGCGAGTGACGGCGCGGGCAGGCCGCGTTCGGCCGATTCGATCGCGGTGCGCAACGCTGCGTCCGCGGTCTGCGCCTGCGCGCCGGGCGCCAGCAGCAGGGCCGCTGCGAGTACGATAGACAGGCGTTCCTTCGACATGCGCGGACTATAGCGAATGGCCCATGAATCCTGATTCAGACAGCGTCCCGGTCCACGGGGGCGTTCGCGCGTGATCGACGGCTTGTGGGTCTTCCCGCTGCTCGGCGTGGCCGCCGGCGTGGCCGCCGGCCTGCTCGGCATCGGCGGCGGACTGGTGATCATCGGCGCGCTGGTGTGGCTGCTGCCGTCGTTCGGCATCCCGCCCGAGTCGGTGATGCACGCGGCACTGGCCAGTTCGCTGGCAAGCATCGTGCTGACCGCGTCCTCGTCGGCGCGCGCGCATCATCGCCGCGGCAGCGTGCTGTGGCCGACGGTGGCGTGGATGGTGCCGGGCCTGCTGCTCGGCGGCTGGCTGGGCAGCTACATCGCGATCGCGCTGAAGGGCGACATGCTGCGCTGGTGCGTGGCGGCCTACTGCTTCCTGGTCGCGCTGCAGATGGCGTTCGGCGGGCCGCGCGGCGGCGCGACGCGGGCCGATGTCGTGCCCGTGGGCTGGCCGATGTCGGCGGCGGGAACGGGGATCGGCGCGGTGTCGGCGGTGGTCGGCATCGGCGGCGGCAGCCTGACCGTGCCGCTGCTGGTCTGGCGCGGCGTGGTGCCGGTGCGCGCGGTGGGCACCTCGTCGGCCTGCGGCATCGCCATCGCCATCGCCAGCGCGGCGGGCTATGCGCTGAACGCGCCTGCCGGCGCGCTGCCGGCGCACGCGGTCGGCTACGTCTACCTGCCTGCGGCGATCGGCATCGCGCTGGGCTCGGTGCTGGCTGCGCCGCTGGGCACCCGGCTCGCGCACGCGATCAGCGGCGTCGCGCTCAAGCGCGTGTTCGCGGTGTTCATGGTGCTGGTGGGGATCAGCCTGCTGGTGTGAGGTGAAGCTCGGGGCAGAGTCGAGTTTTATCGGCGGGCAACCGGGGAGAACACGATTCTGTCCCCGGTTTTCCGCTGCTGGAGATTGTCATCCCGAGCGTAGCGAGGGATCTTCTCCTGGGCGCCATGCACAGCCCCCGAGCGAGATCCCTCGCTACGCTCGGGATGACGACCTGCAGGCTCAGGGTGGTGCGTCCGGCTTCTGCCCGTCATCGGCGACCGCCGCTTCCGCGTGCCGCAGGAAATCGCTGACGTACCAGCGGCCGTCGCGGCGTTCGAGGTTGACGACGGTGTCGACCGGCGTGCCGGCCAGCGCGTACTGCATGCGCACGCGGGCGAGGTCGCCGGTCTGCGACTGCAGCTGCACCTGCATGTCGCGCAGGTCGGCGTCGAGGTCGAAGCCGTAGGACACGAGCACCTGCTTGCCGGTCGCGAGCACGCGCGACATGCGCTGCAGGCCCGCGGACATGCCGGCTTCGGCGAAGGCCTCGTCGCTGTCGAGCTGCGCTTCGCGTGCGGCCGCCGCCATCGTCGCGATCGCCGCCTGCGCGCGCTTGCGGTCGCCGATCGGCGCCTGCCCCGCCCACGCGCCCAGCGCCTGCACCAGCTGCGGGTAGTGCTCGCGCTCGGAGACGCTGAAGTCGCCCTGCTGCAGGATGTACTGCACGGTGAACACGGTCAGGAATTCGGCGGCCTGGGCGAGGCTGGCGTTCGCGAGCTGGCGGTCGAAGCCCTGCTGCAGCGTCTTTTCCGCGTCCGGCGCCGACAGCGCGGCCATCGCGCGCGGCAGGTGCGCGGCGAACGGCAGCTGGTCCAGCGGCCATCGCGTGCGGCCCTGGCGCCAGGCGGTTTCGAGCTGCGCGTGCAGGGCCGGCGTGACCGCATCGCGGGCGAAGGTCTCGAGGTCGTTGTCGCGCAGGTGCGCGGTGAGCCGGCGCACGGTTTCGCCGGGCGTCGGGGCTTCTCGTGCCGGCGCGACGTCGGCGGTGTCCGGTCGGCTGCAGCCGGGCAGCACCAGCGCAGCGGCGGCGAGCAGCGCGCAGAGCGCGGCGATCGTGCGGTTCCCCATCGCAGGACCTTTCCCCCTGGATCCGGTGGCATCTTGGCCGCCGGCGCCGCATGCGGCAACCGCGGAGTGGAAAAACCGGGGTCTGAGTCGCCATTCTCGCAATGATCGTCATTCCCGCGAAGGCGGGAATGACGATCTGTTGAGGTTCCCGGGCGCGCGTCGCATGCGGAAAGGCGACTCCGATCCCGGTTCTTTCTACAGGTCGCGCACCACCCACCCGGGCGGCATGTCGACGTGGCCGGCGTCGATCGCGGCCTGGGCGACGTCGTCCGGCGACTGTCCGGCCTGCCAGGCCCGGGCGATCGCGGCCAGGCGCTCGCGCGTGGCGCGCGTGTAGGCGCCTTCGAGCTCGTTCTGCGCGTCGGCGGCCAGCTTCTGCGGATACAGCGCGCGCGCTTCGACGCTGTGGTTGAGCAGGTCGACCAGCAGGGCGAGATGGTGGCGGAAGGCATCGCTGCCCAGCGAGGTGCGCTGGGTGCGCTGCAGGTGCCAGACGACGAGGTATTCGACCGGTCCGAGCAGGCGCCGCGGCGAGGCGCCGAAGAAGCCGCCCGACAGCGCGCCCGCGCTCATGCCGGTGACGTTGTCGGGCAGCTGCGTCGCGCCCCAGGAACTCAGCGCGCCGCCGGGAAGGTCGGAGCGGCGCAGCGCGGTGGCGACGGTGTCGGCGAGCAGGCGCTTGGCCTCGCCGTCGTCGCTTTCGGCGACCACGCCCAGCAGGCGCAGGAACATCGGGTAGTGGTCCTCGCCCAGGCGCCGCGACAGGCGCTTGAGCACCGCCAGCCGGTATTCCGGGTCCTCGTGCGCGGCCAGCGCCGAGACGAGGCGCCCGGCGGCGTCGCGCAGCTGGTCGGCGGAGGGCGTGGAGAGGTTCATCGGTGCGTCGGTGGGCAGGTGACGCACATTATTGATCGGGATGGGGCGGGCGACATGCATGCGGGTTTGTCATCCCGAGCGTAGCGAGCAACTGTCTTGATCAGTTGGCGGCGGCAGCCGCCATCTGATCGCGCATTTTGGCGTTCAGGATGACCAGCAGCTTGCGCATGGCGGCGACCAGGGCCACCTT
>Ga0160439_1000188_pt1 | contig 44462 bp, 37 predicted proteins | sample HID1975M_E0MG_FD_108201 | JGI IMG/M metagenome (GOLD analysis project Ga0160439, IMG submission 108201) | Enriched soil microbial communities from UW Madison campus, WI, USA - HID1975M_E0 MG | ecosystem: Environmental > Terrestrial > Soil > Unclassified | place: USA: Madison, Wisconsin... | reverse complement strand
GTGGGTACTGGTGCGCCCGATGGCGCTCGATCGACGGTTCGTGACCGGCCCGGACCTGTCGGGGGTCCTCGGCCGACCCCACCATGGTCCCATGACGAGCGCCCCGGACGCTGCCACGGTCCCTGACGACGCCACCACCGCCTCTCCCGCAGCCGCGCCGCTCGACCACCTGGCCGAGCTCGCCGTGCTCCAGGACCAGTTCCTGGCGACGATCGACGTCATCGACCCGGCGACACCGGTCCTCTCCTGCGGCGAGTGGACCGTCCGCGACCTCGTCGAGCACGTCGCGGAGATCCACCACTGGGCCGCGGCCCAGGCGCGGCGTGAGGAGGTGGTGCGGCCCGCACCCGCGTCGTCGCTGACGGCCCTCTACGCCGACGCGGCAGCCGAGCTCCGCTCGACCCTCGCGTCTCTGTCGCCCGACGCGGCCGCCTGGACCCTCGACGACAGCGGCGTCACCGCGTTCTGGCGCCGCCGCCAGCTCCACGAGACCCTCATCCACCTGTGGGACCTGCGAACCGCGGCGGGCCTCGACCTCGACGTCGCCCCCGCGATCTGGGCCGATGCCGTCGACGAGGTCGTCACCGTCATGCAACCCCGCCAGGAGCGCCTCGGCCGCATGGCTCCGCTGCAGCGCGCGCTCCGCATCGACGCCGCGGACCGAGCTGCCACGTGGCTGCTCGGCCCAGGCACACCGCTCGTCACCGTCGTAGGGACCTCCCGATCCGTGGCGCTCCTCCTGTGGCGCCGCGCGGGTGCCGACCTGTCAGACCTGCACGTGACGGGAGCCAGGGGTGTCCTCGACGACGCGTTGGGCGCGGGTCTGACGCCGTAGCGGCGCCGGCCCGGCAGTGTCAGAAGCGCTGCGCGCGGTCGGTGGCGTGGCCAGTCGTGTCCAGGAACGACTGAGCGACAGCCCCGAGGCGGTCGGCGTCGTAGCTGCGGTGAGCCTGGAGGAGGACGACGATGTCGGCGTCACCGACCTCCGTGAGGAGCGCTCCGTCGGCGATCCGCTTCGTGCCTACGACGGGCCACTCGCGGACCAGCGGGTCGTGGAACGCGACGTCGGCGCCGAGCGCGACGAGCTGCTCGGCCAGAGGCACAGCCGGTGACTCGCGGTCGTCGGCGATGTCGGGCTTGTAGGTGACGCCGAGCAGCAGGACCCGCGCCCCCGCCACGTCGCGGCCGCCGGCCGCCAGCGTCTCGCGCACCCGCTGCACGACGTAGGCGGGCATCGACGTGTTGATCTCCTGCGCGAGCTCCACGAAGCGCAGCGGCCTGCCGAGGCGCTCGACGACGTGGTGGTCGAGGTACATCGGGTCGATGGGGATGCAGTGCCCGCCGACGCCGACGCCGGGCCGGAACGCCTGGAAGCCGAACGGCTTGGTCGATGCGGCGCCGATGACGTCCCAGATGTCGATGTCGAGCTCGTGGAACGCTTGCGCCAGCTCGTTGACGAGCGCGATGTTGACCTGCCGGTAGGTGTTCTCGAGCAGCTTCGCGGTCTCGGCCTCGCGCGTGCTGCGTACGGGGACGACGCGGTCCACCACCTGGGAGTAGAAGGCGACGGCTCGCTCGGTGCACGACGGCGTCAGCCCGCCCACGACCTTCGGGGTGTTGCGGATGCCGAACCGCCCGTTGCCGGGGTCGACCCGCTCGGGCGAGAACGCGAGCGCGAAGTCACGGCCGGCACGCAAGCCCGAGAACTCCTCGAGCATCGGGGCCACGATCTCCTCGGTGGTGCCGGGGAACGTGGTCGACTCCAGCACGACCAGCGATCCCGGACTCAGCTGCTCGCCGACGGTCCGCACAGCGGCGCGTACGGCGCCCAGGTCGGGACCGCCCGATGCGGACAGCGGAGTGGGCACGCAGATCACGATCGTGTCCGCCCGGGACAGGAGCGAGGCGTCCGTGCTCGGCGTGAACCCCGCTGCGGTCATCGCCCGCACGTCCGCGTCGCTGAGGTCGTCGATGTGCGACGTGCCGCCGCGCAGCCCCTCGACGACGCGACTGCTCAGGTCGAAGCCTGCCACCGCCAGGCCGGCCGAGCAGGCCTCCTGGGCGAGCGGGACGCCGACGTAGCCGAGGCCTACGACGGCGACGTCGAACCGGGGGCGCGTGACAGGTGCCTGCGGGTGGCGGACGGGCAGCGCGAACTGCTCGGGGGCCGGGGCGGTGGTGGATGTCGTCGTCATGATCTGTGTCCTCTCCTGGTGGGTACAACTCGAATCTAGGTTGTATACCGGTATGCAACTTGGGCCTTTCGTCCTGACTTCTGGTCCCGCGGTAGGCGGATAGTTGTCATGTCGGTATACCGAAGGAGGAGATCGGAATGAGTGAAGGTGGATCTGCCGGTGGCGTTCTCATGAGCGGCCCGGTAGCTGCGGTCCTGGCCTCGACAGGCGCGACGGGTGCGGCATGGGGTGTCGCGATAGCGGGCGCGGCTGTCCTCGTCGGAGTGCTTCTGCTCCGCGTGCGGCAGCGCCGGAGGGGCGCCGTCAGCGACTGACCGACCATCCGTCCCACCCCGTCGAGCAAGGAGCATTCGTCATGTCAGAGCAGAACGGGACGCCGTTGAGCGCCCACCATGTCACGAGTCGCATCCCCTGGCTCGCCGTGGGTGGGGTGGGGGCCGCGGTTGCCTGGGCGACCTACCGCCTCGTCACGATCACGTCCGGAGGGCACCCCGTGCTCGGGGTGTACCTCTGCGGTATCGCGCTGCTGGTGTGGCAGCTCGCGAGCGCCGCCTTCGACCGACCGGTCCGGGCCTCACGCCCGCAGGCCGCGGCCCTCGCGGACACCCGGGTCGCCGTGCTGGTCCCGGCCTACAACGAGGCGGACGACATCCTGCGGGCGAACCTCGCCTCGCTCCTGCGCCAGACTCATCTGCCCGCTGTCGTCAGCGTGGTGGACGACGGTTCCACCACCGGTGACTACGCCCTTGTGCGCGACTGGTTCGCCGACGCCGCCGAGACCGCCGGCGTGGAGGTGCACTGGGAGCGGCAGGCCAACGGTGGCAAGCGCAGCGCTCAGGTGGCCGCCGCTCGCACGTGCCGCGACGTCGACTTCTACGTGACCGTCGACAGCGACACGCAGCTGGACGCCCGTGCCATCGAGGAGAGCCTCCAGCCGTTCGCGGATCCCCAGGTCCAGTCGGTCGCGGGCACGATCCTGCTGACGAACTACGACACCAACCTCCTGACGCGGGTGCAGGAGCTGTGGTTCCACTCCATGCAGAAGGTCGACCGGGCCGCGCTGTCGCGCTTCGGCGCCGTCCTCGTCAACTCCGGCGCGCTGGCCACCTACCGCCCGGACGTGCTCTGGGACAACGTCGACGACTACCTCGGCGAGACGCTGTTCGGCCGTCCGGTGCACTCCTCGGACGACAGCCTCCTCACGCTCTACGCCCAGCAGAAGGGTCGCACCGTCCACCAGTCGAGCGCCTTCGCCTTCACGCACATGCCCACGACGTTCGACGGCCACCGCCGCCAGCAGCTGAGATGGATGCGCGGCTCGATCATGCGCTCGGGCACACGCTTCCGTGAGCTGTCACCGACGCGGTTCGCCTTCTGGTACCACCTGGCCAAGTGGCTGCAGTACGCGGCCGCCACCGCCGCCGTGCTGGTCCTGGCCGCATCCGGCGTGATGTTCCACCCCGCCGCCCTGCTGATGTGCCTGCTGATCGTCGGCGCGGTCCAGCTGGTCGTCAGCCTCCCCTACCTCACCCTCCGGCGCAGCGACCAGAGCCTGGGGGGCCGGCTGGCGGTCGCCGCGTGCGCACCGCTGCTCGCGATCTGGCAGCTCACGTTCCTGCGGGCCCTGCGCTGGTACGCCACGGCGACGTTCGGCAACGTCGCGTGGGGCACGCGGGCGGCCGTCGAGGTGACGTCCTGAGGTCCCGGATGGGCGCCCGCCGTGACCCTAGGCTGGATGCACCCCACGACAAGGAGCTGGCATGGCACCGCCGATCGTCGCGACGCCGGGGATGATGCGCGGCGCGAGCGTGGCACTGGGCGATCGCGTCTACGAGCTGCTCGCCGACGACATCGTGCTGGGTCATGTCCGGCCGGGCGAGTTCCTGCGCGAGGCCGACGTCGCCGAGCGGCTGGGCATCTCGCGCACCCCGGTGCGCGAGGGTCTGCGCCGGCTCGGAGAGGTGGGACTGGTCCAGATCGAGACCAACCGGGGCTACCGAGCGGCTCCCTTGGACCTCGAGCGGCTCGAGGAGACCGCGGTCGTGTACTGCGAGCTCAGCGGGGCAGCCGCACGCTTGGCGGCCCCGTCGCTCGATGAGGGCGACCTCACGTGGCTCGCGGCCGCCGAACGAGAGCTCAGCGAGCAGGCGCTCCGCGGCCCGACGCCACAGGACCACCGCTTCGTCCTGAGCGTCTCCGACCTCTTCCTCGAGCGGTGCGGGAACGCGGTCCTCGTGGACACGACCCGCCGCCTGCGGCTGCACGTCGAGCGAGCCATCAACCTGCACGGTCCCGCCGTGCCCCGGGCGCAGCGAGCCGAACGGCTCGGTGGAATCGCCGCGGCCGCACGCGCACGTCACCCCGAGCTGCTCGGGGAGACGGTTCGGGTGTTCGGCACGCAGACGCTGCTCGACGTCGTGGAGGCGGCACGGGCTGCGGCCGAGGCGTGACCCGGGCCCGGGCCCGGGAACGGCATCGCCCTACCCCTCGCGGGTGATCTCCACGCGGACGTCGAGCTCCTGGGTGCCGCGGCCGGCGTAGATGCCGCGCAGCGGGGGGACGTCGTCGTAGCAGCGGCCGCGGGCCAGGACCACGTGGTGGGAGCCGGCGGGGACGCGGTTCGTCGGGTCGAAGGCGACCCAGTCCCCCACCCACCACTCGACCCAGGCGTGCGACTCGCCGGTGACGGTCTCGCCGATCTCGCCGTCGCGGGCCGGGTGCAGGTATCCGGAGACGTAGCGGGCCGGGATGCCGAGCGAGCGCAGTGCGCCGACCGCGAGGTGGGCGAGGTCCTGGCAGACGCCGGCGCGGGCCTGCCACGCCTCGGTGGCGGGCGTGTGCACGCTCGTGACGCCGGGGATGTACTCGACCTGGTCGCGCAGGGCCAGGCACACGGCCTCGGCGGCGGCCTCGGGCTCGAGGCCCTGCGCCGCGGCGGCAGCCAGCTCGACGACGTCGTCGGGCGCCGCCGTCGTCGGGGTGTCCGAGAGGAACTCCGCGAGGCGGTCGCGGACGTCGGGCGACGCGAGCGTCTCCCAGGTGGCGGGCGTGCGGACCGGGGCGCGGTCGCTGACCTCGACGACGTGCTCGGCCGTGATGACCAGCGAGTCGTGCGGGGTGAGGACCTCGAAGGCGGTCACGGCCGTGCCCCAGTAGTCGCGGTAGTCGTTGGTCCACGTGTGCGGCTCGATGTTCAGGCGCGAGTCGACGACGGTCTGGCCCGCCTGCGACAGCGGCGTCATGCGCGCCTCGTTGTAGGAGGCCTGCACCGGGCCCGAGTAACGGAACGTCGAGGTGTGGGTCACCCGCAGGCGGCTCATCGGGTCTCCTCCACAGGTACGGAACGGGTCACAGCGCCTCGCCCACCCAGTTCGTCTCGGCCACGGACGGGAAGTACCGGCCGCGGATCGCGTCCGACGCCGCCGAGCAGGCGCGCTGCACGCGCTCCATCTCGTGCGGCAGGTCGGCGAGCACCTCGGCGAGTGGCCGGTACTCCAGGCTCGTGCGGACGTGGCCGATGTGGCGGCGGGCGTCGTCGACCGTGGCGCGGTCGACGACAGGTTCCAGGGCAGCCAGCGACGCCTCGGCCTGGTTGAGCGCAAACACGATGGACCGTGGGAACAGCCGGTCGAGCAGCAAGAAGCCGGCGGCGCGCTCGTCGGACGCGCCACCCCGGTAGGTGCGCAGGAAGGCCTCGTGCGCACCGCACGAGCGCAGCAGCGTGGTCCAGCCCGGGCCGGCCGAGCCCGCGAGCGCGCGCGTGGCGAGCAGGCGCGCGGTCATGTCGGCGCGCTCGATGGAGCGGCCCAGCATCATGAATGTGTAGGTGTCGTCGCGGGACGTCGCCGAGTCCATGATCCCGGCGACGATCGCGGCGCGCTCGCGCACCCACGTGAAGTAGTCGTGCGGGCGCGCCGGGCGCATGTGGGACGGGAGCTGGTTCCAGGTCGTGTTGAGGCACTCCCACAGCTCGGTGGAGATGATCTCGCGGGCACGCCGTGCGTTCTCGCGCGCGGAGACCAGCGAACCCGCGATCGACGACGGCGAGAACCGGTCGTACGCGAGCGTGTCGAGCACGTGGGCGCGGCCGATCTCCACGTCTCCCGGCGGCGCCGGCCGGTCCATGACGGACAGGAGCGACCGGCAGGCCAGGTCCTCCTCGGCCCATGGGTCCTCGAGCAGGATCTGCACGTGCACGTCGAGCAGACGCGCCGTGTCGTCGGCCCGCTCCACGTAGCGACCGATCCAGAAGAGCGACTCGGCGATCCGGCTCAGCACGTCGCCACCCCCGTCTGCTGCTGCTGCATGACCTGCGCCCGCATGTCGTTCGGGTTCGCGTCGATCGGCACCGCGCTGTCCACGGGCACCGACTGCGGCCGCTCGGTGGGACGCTGCACCGGGAAGCTGCGGCTGCCGCCCAGCACCCACGTGTCCTTGGAGCCGCCACCCTGCGAGGAGTTCACCACCAGCTGCCCCTCGGGCAGGGCCACCCGCGTCAGGCCGCCGGGCAGCACGTAGACGTCGTCGCCGTTGTTCACCGCGAACGGGCGCAGGTCCGTGTGCCGGGGCCGCAGGCGGTCGTCGATGAGCGTGGGGATCGTCGAGAGCTGCACGACGGGCTGGGCGATCCACCCGCGCGGGTCGTCCTGCAGTCGCGTGCGCAGCGCGTCGAGCTCGGCCTTGGAGGCCTTCGGCCCGACGACGAGACCCTTGCCGCCCGATCCGTCGACGGGCTTCACGACGAGCTCGTCCAGCCGGTCGAGCACCTCCTCGAGCGCGCCCGGGTCCTCCAGGCGCCAGGTGTCGACGTTCTTGAGGATCGGCTCCTCACCCAGGTAGTAGCGGATCATGTCCGGCACGTAGGTGTAGACGAGCTTGTCGTCGGCCACCCCGTTGCCCACGGCGTTGGCGATCGTGACGGTGCCGTTGCGCGCGCACGTCATGAGGCCGGGGCTGCCCAGCAGCGAGTCGGACCGGAACGCGACCGGGTCCAGGAAGTCGTCGTCGACCCGCCGGTAGATCACGTCGACGCGACGCCGCCCCTGCGTGGTGCGCATCCACACACGCCCGCCCGCGCAGAACAGGTCGCGGCCCTCGACGAGCTCGACGCCCATGGTCCGGGCGAGCAGCGAGTGCTCGAAGTAGGCGGAGTTGAAGACGCCGGGCGTCAGCACGACGACCGTCGGGTCGTCGACCCCCTGCGGTGCCGCAGCGACGAGCGCCGAGAACAGCCGGCGCGGGTAGTCGGCCACCGGCCGGATCCGCAGCGCGGCGAACAGCTCGGGGAACGTCTGCGCCATCGCCCGGCGGTTGGACAGCACGTAGGAGACGCCGCTGGGCACGCGGACGTTGTCCTCGAGGACGCGCCAGCCGTCCAGGGCGTCTCGGACCAGGTCGATGCCGGAGACGTGGACCCGCACGCCGTTGGGCGGCTGGATGCCGCGGGCCGCGCGGTGGAAGTGCGTCGAGGAGACGATGACCGAGCGCGGGATGACGCCGTCCGCGACGGCGCGCTGCTGGCCGTAGACGTCGGCGAGGAACGCCTCGAGCGCCTTGACCCGCTGCGCGACGCCGGGGGCCACCTGGTCCCACTCGTCGCTCGCGATGACACGCGGCACGACGTCCAGCGGGAAGGGCCGCTCCTCGCCCGCGAAGTCGAAGGTGACGCCCTGGGTCAGATAGGTCCGCGCCAGCGCGTCGGCGCGAGCCTGCACCTCTCCGGCCGTCATCTCGGCGAGCGCCGCGTGCACCTGCCGGTACGCGCTGCGCGGCCCGGTCCGCGGATCGAGCATCTCGTCCCACGCCTGGCCCGGTGGGTACTCGTCGAACAGGTCAGCCATGCTCGGACCCTAAGCCCGTCGTGTTGCCGGCGCGTGACGAGAGTGCGGACGACGAAACACGGACGACCTCGTCGGGCGCGGCGACCGGGCCGGTACCGTCGGCGCCATGTCGAGCACCGGGTCGAGCACGGGACTGCGCGGCGCGCTGCGCAGGATGGCGGCCGCGATCGGGCTCGGGCGTCGCGCGCCGGGCCCGACGCCGACGGCGCCGTCGCGACCCGTTCCCGCGCCGCCGGCCCACCGCGGGCTGCCCGACTACCGCGGCGTGCCCGTGATGGAGTACGCGCCCCACCCGGACGGGCGCGGGGCACCCGTCGCGGACCCCGGCGAGATCGTGTGGACCTGGGTCCCGTTCGAGGAGGACCCCTCCCGGGGCAAGGACCGGCCCGTGCTCGTCATCGGCCGCGCGGGCGACGCCGTGCTCGCGCTCATGCTCACCAGCAAGGACCACGTGCAGGGCGGCGACGTGCACACGCGGCACGGCGACTGGCTCGACATCGGCACCGGGCCGTGGGACCCGCGCCGACGACCGTCCGAGGTGCGCCTGGACCGCGTCCTGCAGATCGATCCGTACGCCATCCGTCGCGAAGGCTGCGTCGTCGACCGGGACCTGTTCGACGCCGTCGCCCAGGCACTCAAGGCGATTTCTCCCACCCGTCACACCTGGTAGAGTCGACCCTTGCGTGTCCGCCCAGGTCGGCGGGCACTCGCCCAGATCCTCTCCGAGGGTGTCCCCACGCCCCAGTCCCGGATCTGCGCGCGCCCTCTACGACCTGTCAGATCGCCGTCTCGGCGAACGCACAAGAGAGTCCACACGTGGCAAACATCAAGTCCCAGATCAAGCGCATCACCACGAACGAGAAGGCGCGCCTGCGTAACAAGGCCGTCAAGTCGGAGCTGAAGACGCACGTCCGTCGTGTCCGTGAGGCCGTCGCCGGTGGCGACAAGGACGCCGCGCAGTCCGCGCTGGTCGTCGCCTCGAAGAAGCTCGACAAGGCTGTCTCGAAGGGTGTCATCCACTCGAACCAGGCCGCCAACAAGAAGTCGGCGCTCGCCAAGTCGGTCGCCGCTCTCTGAGTCGGCACCGCTTCGCGGATCTCGAAGGCGCCGCTCCCCGACGGGGAGCGGCGCCTTCGCCGTTCTCGGCCTCGCGCCCACGGGTGAAGTTTCCGCCCGCGCGGAGAGCGATTCCCTGGGAGGTCGAAGCGGTTGCGGAGAAATCCTCCGCACCCCGTGGCTGACCGTGCCCGACGTGTGGTGTCATTGAACGTATGAACCCGGACGATGCCGACGGGCGCCTGCGACGCCTGGCCGCAGCCGTCGAGGACGCGATCCCCGACGCGCTGCGTCGCGAGTGGGAGCGCCGTTCCACGACGGACGCGGTTCTGGTGGCGCGCCAGGGCATCTTCAACGCGGCGGGCGAGACGACGGCGTACCAGTTCTCCTACCGCACGGGCGACGAGATGGCGCCGGCCCCGTCCACCTGGAGCCTCAAGCAGCACGACGAGGCCACCGCGCACGTCCTGTCGGCAACCTTCGGGCGCACCGACCTTGATCTCGTCGCCCAGGGACGGCCCCTGTTCGTTCGTTGCACGCGCCCGTACCTGGTCGGTGACCTCACCGTCCCGGCACGCCCGGACCGGCTGGTCATCGAGGTGCCGCACTGGGTGGACGTCGACCGGGAGATCGTCACCGGAGTACGTCGTCTGCGGGACGCCGGGTTCCGGATCGCCGTCCCCTCCTTCGTCAGCACCGCCCACCAGCGCATGCTCCTGCCGCACGCCAACTTCGTGAAGATCGACGTGCGCGACCTCGATGTCGAGGGGCACCCGGTCGTCACGATGGCTCGTTCCTACGGGGCGACGCTGGTCGCCGAGTACGTCGAGTCGGCCGATCTCAACGCGCACGCGCGCGAGCTCGGGTTCCGCCTCTTCCAGGGCAACCTGCTGGAGCCGGCGAGCGTCCTGGATCGCGCGAGCTCCCGCCCGGTCACTGGTTGAGGGAAGTGGCGTCATGCCCACGCCGGGCGACGCTCTCAGTCATCGTGAGCTCCTCCACCAGCCGGCACCGGCTCTCCGCGCCGCCGCCGGTCGCGCGCCAGCCGATCTGGACCCGCGACGGTGAGCTGTTCGCGCACGAGCTCCTGTACCGCGCCCACGACGGCAGCGCCGTCGGGGTCGACCTCTGGCACGAGGATCGACAGGACCGAGCGACGGCCTCGGTCCTGCGCGCACTGGCCGACGGCGCCCCGTACCTGCGGGAGGGGCGTGCGTTCGTCAACGTGACCCGTGCCTTCGTCGTCCACGACCTGCCGTTGCCGGAGCCGGGCGACGACCTGGTGCTCGAGGTCGTCGAGAGCGTGCCGGCCGACGCGGGTGTGCTGTCGGGGCTGCGCGCGCTCCGGACCCAGGGCTATCAGCTGGCGGTCGACGACTTCGCGGCCGAGGCCCACCAGGTCGCGATGCTCCCCTACGCCGACTTCGTCAAGATCGACTGCCGCGAGCTCGTGCGGCACGGGTCCGCGCTCATCGACATGGCCCGGCAGCACGACGCGCTGCTGGTGGCGGAGCGGGTCAGCGACGCGCGTCTCGTCGAGACCTGCCTCGACCTGGGCTTCGACCTGCTCCAGGGCGATGCCCTGGGACCGGCGACGACGCTCGAACCGGCCGATCGATAGCCGCCGTCAGACGCCCGAGGCCTGCGCCACCCGCAGCACGGCACGCTCCACCGCGAACTGCGCGTCGCGGCTCTCGCCCTTGACCTCCGCGTCCGCCTGAGCGACGGCGTTGATGGCCGCGGCGAGCCCCTCCGGCGTCCAGCGCCGCAGCTCGGACATCGCACGGTCCACCTGCCACGGCGCCAGGCCCAGCTCTCGCAGCGCGCCCTGGCCCCGGCTGCGGACCGCACCCACCTTGGCCAGCGTGCGCAGCTTCATCGCGAGCGCGGCGACGACGGGCACGGGATCGACCCCCGTCGCCATGGCGTGTCGCAGGAGCGCCACCGCCTGCCCCGCCTGACCGGCCACCGCGGCGTCGGCGACCCGGAAGCCCGTGGCCTCGATGCGACCGCCGTAGTACCGCTCGACGACGTCCGGTCCGATCACGCCGGTCGTGTCGGCGACGAGCTGCGCGCAGGCGGATGCCAGCTCGCGCAGGTCGCTGCCCACCGCGTCGACCAGCGCGCGGATCGCCGCGGCGTCCGCACGACGGCCCGCCCGCCGCAGCTCGGCGCTCGCGAACGACGTCTTGTCCGAGTCCGACGTCACGGGGTCGCACGCCACCGTGGGCACCTTGGCCGCCTTGAGCGTGTCGAGCAGCTTCTTGCCACGCTGGCCCGAGGCGTGGCGCAAGATCACGACGACGCCGTCGGCCGGGGAGGCCACGTAGGCGATCGCGTCGGCCATCAGCTCCTCCGTGCCGCGTTCGACGCCGTCGACGACCACGACCTTGTCCTCGGCGAACAGCGACGGGCTGGTCAGGACCCCGAGCTCCCCCGCCGCGTACTCGGCCGCGTCCAGGCGGGTCACCTCGACCGCCGGGTCGCCCTGCCGCGCGAGCCCGACCAGGCGCTCGACCGCCCGGTCCGCGAGCAGACCTTCGGCTCCGCGCACGAGCACGACCGGCGCGAGCTCGGCCTGCTCCCACGAGACGCCCTCCGTGCCCGCGCTGCGGCCGGAGCGGGCGGATGAGCGGCGAGGAGCGGGGGGCACCCGCACAGTCTGCCCGACGCCACCGACACCATCGACCGCCCAGGCCGTGGGCCGTGCTGCGCTCATCGACGCGGCCGCAGCAGCAGGCGAGCGACGCAGACGCCGGCGATCGCGAGGACCGCCGCACCCGCCACGCCGGGCAGCCACGCCGTCCTGGCGCCGGGCAGCGCCGCTGCGCACCGGGCGACCGCACCGATCCACCAGCACGCCCCACCCGCAGCCCAGGCCAGCGCCTGAGCGAGCGGGTGGCACCACGGCTCCACGACACCGGCGCCGAGGCCGAGGACGGTCGCCGGTGCGACGGCGGGACTCGCGACGAGGTTCGCGGGGACCGCGTAGAGCGACAGCGTCGGGTTCAGCAGCACGATCACCGGCGCGCACAGGAGCTGCGCGGCGACGGGGACCGCCAGGACCGTGGCCGTCTGCCGGCCCCAGCGCGACCAGCGGACCGCGAGCGGTTGCGCGACGACGACGATCCCGGCCGTGGCCAGCACCGACAGCGCGAACCCCACCTCCCCCGCCAGCCACGGGTCGATCACCAGCAGCACGACGACCGACGCGGCGAGCGCGGCAGGAGCCCGCGCTGGCCGGTCGAGCAGCAGCGCCCACACACCGACCAGGCCCATCACAGCCGCGCGCAGCACGCTGGGCGACGGGTGCACGACGAGCACCATGGCCACCATCGCGGCGAGGACGACTGGCGCCCGGGCACGGCGCGGCACCCGCACCAGACCCGCACCGGCGAGCGCGAGCATCGCCACGAGGGAGAAGTGGGCGCCGGACACCGCCGTCAGGTGGGTGAGCCCGGCGACCCGCAAGGCGTCCGTCAGGTCCGGCGGCACGCTCGACGTGTCGCCCACCGTCACGCCGGGGAGCAGCGCACGGGCGTCGCCCGTCAGCGGCTGCGCCAGGCGCTGCTCGGCCGTGCGGATCCGCTCGCCGGCCCGCCACCAGGGTCCAGCCCGGGCGAGCACACGCACCGGGCGGTCCGCGACCAGCAGGGCGACGGGTCGTTCCCCTCGCGGGACGTCACGCACCACCCCGACCAGCGCGACCCGGGCGCCGAGGGACGAGCCGCCGCCCGCCGGTCCCAGGACCCGCACCGGAGCGTGGACCCGCTGCGCCGCGGCCGGGTCCTGGACCGGCGCCACCGACTCCACCGTGAGCAGCCACGACTCCCGCGCGGGCGCGCCCGGCCAGGCGGCAGGCAGGGCCGTCGGGTCACCGCTGACGACGCCCGTGACCGCCACCTCGGCACCGACCCGGTCCGCCCAGCGACCGGACTCGCGCGAGGCGACCTGCGCCGCACCCGCGCCGGCGGTGATCGCCGCGACCAGCAGCGCGAGCGCCACCGTGGGCCTGATCGTCGACGTGCGGGCTCTGACCCCCAGCACCACGCCCGCCGTCGACGCACACACGACCGCCGCGACCAGCCCGCACGGCGCCGGGACGCGCACGACGAGCATCGCTGCGAGCCAGGCGACGGCCGCAGACGGTGCCAGGCGCAGGTCGAGCACCTCGAGTCCCTGCTCGGGCGGCGAGGACAGGTCGCTCTCCCCCACGCCGCGCACCCCCGGGACGTTCACACCCGCACCAGGTCGCGCAGCCTGGTCATCGTCGCGGGACCGATCCCCGGGACGTCCTCGAGCTGGTCGATGCTCGTGAACGGGTGCTCGCCGCGGTAGTCGACGATGCGGCCCGCCAGGACCGGTCCGACACCCGGCAAACCGTCGAGGGTCGCAGCGTCCGCGGTGTTGAGGTCCACCACGGCGGCCGTTCCAGCACCCGAACCGGCGGTGGTCGCGGGTGGTGCCCCGGGGGTGCTCGACGCCGCCCCCGGCTCGTCGGACCCAGCACCCTGCGCGCTCTCGCCCTTGCGTGGGACCACCACCTGCTCGCCGTCGACCAGGACCCGTGCGAGGTTCACCGCGTCGAGGGCCGCCGACGACGTCGCACCTCCGGCGGCGTCGATCGCGTCGGCGACGCGGCTCCCGGGCGGCATCCGCTCCAGCCCTTCGTGGCGGACGGCGCCGATCACGTGCACGACCACGGGCGGTTGTCCGCCGACGGTCTGCGGGACCGGGGTCGCACCGTCAGCCGGTCCGGCGCTCGCGCCCGCAGTCGCACCGACGACCGGCGCCACGGTGGACATGGACGCCGGTGTGCCCTCGGGTGCCGGGACGGGCAGGGTGACGGCGTCGCCGGCCCGCACGGACGCCGCGCGGACCGCCACCGCGCCGCCTACCAGCGCCAACGCGAGCGCCCCGGCCGCCCCGGCTCGCCACGAGACCCGCCATCGCACGCGACGCCGCGGCGCCTCGCTCCGCGCCAGCGGGTCGCCGTGCACCGCCGCGTAGCCGTCGCGCACGGTCCCCATGGCGTCGGCGGTCGCGACGCGACCATCCCGGGGGCCGTTGCTGCTCGGCACCACCGGAGGCTCGGGGGCGGGTGGTCGTGTGGAGGGTGGGCCCGCCGTCGACACCACAGGCGGCGCGATGGGTGGCGTGGGTGGCGCTGTGCGCGCGGCGCCGGCCTCCCGGATCCAGTCGGGGACGCGCCAGTCGTCGTCGGGTGGCTCGTCAGGGCGGGGCGGGGCGCTCGGCTCGGGCGGCGCAGGAACCCAGGACCTCGCCGTCTGCGACCGAGGGGGCGCGGCGGGATCGGCCCGCTGCGCGAGCAGCGCGTCGAGCCGTGCACTGTCGCTGGTCGGCGGGGCAGGTCGACGGGGCACCCCGCGACGTTAGGTGCGTCCTACCGGAACCCGTCGCGCCGGAGCACGGGACTGTGGACCGCCCGTCCGCGGCACGTGCCTGTGGTCGGCTCGGCCCGCCTGCGGCGACGCCTCCGTCAGGCGTCGGTGACGACGACGGCCAGCAGCCCCGGTCCGGCGTGCGCGGCGAGCACGGCGCTCGACTCGCAGACCACGACCTCGACGAGGCGCTCCCCCGCCCAGGCGGCCAGCTGGTCGGCCATCGTGCGGGCGAGGTCGGGCTGGCCCAGGTGGTGGACCGCGGCGCGCGCGGCGGGGCGTGCCTTGATGTCGTCGAGCACCACGGCCTGCAGGCGGTCACGAGCGGCCCGGCGGGTGCGCACCTTCTCGGCGACGACGACGGACCCGTCCGCGATCGTCAGCAGCGGGCGCAGCCCCAGGACGATCCCGAGCGCCGCGGCCGGCGCGCTGAGCCGGCCACCGCGGCGCAGGTGGTCGAGCGAGTCGACGAGGAACCACGCGCGCGACGCGGCCGCGCCACGGCCGGCGGCCGCGACGACGTCGTCGACCGGTGGCAGCGGGGCCGCCTCGACGCGGCGTCGGAACCACCGCCTGCCCTCCACGGGCGGGGCGGGCGGGACCGGGGCGACGAGCGTCGCGGGCACCGGGAGACCGCCGGACGCGACGCGCGCGGCCTCGAGAACCGCGAAGCCGAGCGCCATGCCGACCGTGCCGGAGTCCACCACGTGCACCGGCACGGGCGCGGTCGTCGCGGCGAGCCGCGCGGCCTGCACCGTCCCCGACATCTGGCCGGACAGGTGCACGGAGACGACGGCGGTCGCCCCGCTCGCGGCGGCGCGCGCGTAGGCGGCGTCGAACGCGGCAGGCGACGGTTGGGACGTGCTCACGACCGCGTTGCCCGTGAGCGCGTCGAGCAGCCCCTCGGGAGACAGGTCGACGCCCTCGGCGAACCGCTCGCCGTCCACCACGACGTCGAGCGGCACCAGGCCGATCCCCCAGCGCTCGGCGACGCCGGGAGGGAAGGACGCCGTCGAGTCGGTGACGATCGCGACCGCCGGCGAGGCAGCCGCGGACCCGCGGTCGCGGCTCAGGCCGGCACCACGTTGACGAGCTTGGGCGCGCGCACGATCACGGTCCGCACGTCCCGGCCGTCCAGGGCGCGCTGCACACCGGCGTCGGCGAGCGCGAGCTCACGCAGCGCATCGTCGCTGACGTCGGGCGCGACCTCGACGCGGCCGCGCACCTTGCCCTGCACCTGGAGCACGCAGGTCACGGTCTCCTCGACCAGGTACGCCTCGTCGGCCACCGGGAACGGCTCGTGCGCGAGCGAACGCTCGTGCCCCAGTCGCGACCACAGCTCCTCGGCGACATGCGGCGCGACGGGGGCCGTCATCAGGACCAGCGCCTCGACGGCTGAGCGCGGCGCCGCCGGCAACGTGGTCAGGTGGTTGTTGAGCACGATGAGCTTGGCGATCGCGGTGTTGACGCGCATCGCGGCCATGTCGACACTTACGTCGGCGATGGTGCGGTGCAGCACGCGCAGCGTCGCGTCGTCGGGCGCGTCGTCCGTGACGACCAGCGAGCCGTCGGTCTCGGAGACGACGTTGCGCCACAGCCGCTGCAGGAAGCGCTGCGACCCGACCACGGCCCGCGTCTCCCACGGACGCGACAGGTCCAGCGGCCCCATCGACATCTCGTACACCCGCAGGGTGTCCGCGCCGTACTCCGCGTACATCTCGTCGGGCGTCACCATGTTCTTCAGCGACTTGCCCATCTTGCCGTACTCACGGTTGACGGCCTCGCCGTTCCAGGTGAACCCGGTCGCCGACGACTCGTCCTCGACCACCTCGGCCGCCGGCACGTGCACACCGCGGGCGTCCGTGTAGGCGTACGCCTGGATGTAGCCCTGGTTGAAGAGCTTGTGGAAGGGCTCGCCGGAGGACACGTGTCCCAGGTCGAACAGCACCTTGTGCCAGAAGCGCGCGTACAGCAGGTGCAGCACGGCGTGCTCGACGCCGCCCACGTACAGGTCGACACCGCCGATCGAGCCCTCGGGCTGCGAGCCGTGGCCCGGGCCCATCCAGTACTGCTCGAGTGCCGGGTCGACGAGGGTGACGTCGCTGGTCGGGTCGAGGTAGCGCAGGTAGTACCAGCACGACCCGGCCCAGTTGGGCATGGTGTTGGTGTCGCGGCGGTAGGTCTTGGGCCCGTCGCCCAGGTCCAGGGTGACGTTCACCCAGTCCTCGTTGCGGCCCAGCGGCGGCTCGGGCGACGAGTGGGCGTCCTGCGGGTCGAACGTGCGCGGCGAGTAGTCCGGCACGTCGGGCAGGTTGACCGGCAGCGCGTCCGCGGGCAGCGCGATCGGCAGATCGTTCTCGTCGTAGACGATCGGGAACGGCTCGCCCCAGTAGCGCTGGCGGCTGAACAGCCAGTCGCGCAGGCGATAGGTGATGGTCTCCTCGCCGACGCCGCGCTCGGCGAGCCACGCGATCATCGCCGTCTTGGCCTCGGGCACGGCCAGCCCGTCCAGGCTCAGGGCGTCGTTCGACGAGTTGATGACGGGACCGGCTCCCGTGCGTGCACCCTCGGGCGTGCCGTCCGGCGCGTCGACCGTGTAGACCACGGGCAGCTCGTAGGCCTGCGCGAACGCGAAGTCGCGCTCGTCGCCGCCGGGGACGGCCATGATGGCGCCCGTGCCGTAGCCCATGAGGACGTAGTCGGCGGTGAAGACGGGCAGCAGGTCGCCGTTCACGGGGTTGGCGGCCAGGTGGCCGGTGAAGACCCCGGTCTTGCGGCCGGCGTCGGCCTGGCGCTCGACGGCGGTCTTGGCGCCTGCCTCGGCCCGGTACACGGCGACTGCCTCGGACGGGGTCGCATGCCCACCGGTCCAGGCGTCGCGCGTGCCGTCGGGCCAGGCCGCGGGCACCTCGTCGAGCAGCGGGTGCTCGGGCGCGACCACCATGAACGTGGCGCCGAACAGCGTGTCCGGACGGGTGGTGAAGACCTCGACGGTCTCGCCGCCCACCACCGCGAAGCGCACACGTGCGCCCGACGAGCGGCCGATCCAGTGCCGCTGCATCGACTTGACCTTCTCGGGCCAGTCGATGTGCTCCAGGTCGTCGGTCAGCCGGTCCGCGTAGGCCGTGATCCGCATGTTCCACTGCCGCAGGCTGCGCTGGAAGACCGGGAAGTTGCCACGCTCGGAGCGCCCCTCCGACGTGACCTCCTCGTTGGCCAGCACCGTGCCCAGGCCCGGGCACCAGTTCACGGGCGTCTCGGAGACGTAGGCGAGTCGCTGGGAGTCGACGACGCGGCGACGCTGGACGGCGTCCAGGTCCGCCCACGCGATCCCGGCGTCGACGCCGTCGACCTCCGGCAGCGCACGGCCCGCGGCGTAGGCGGCCTCGAGCTCCGAGACGGGCCGGGCGGCACCGCGGCCACCGTCGGCCCGCACGGCGTCCTCGTCGTACCAGGAGTCGAAGATCTGCAGGAAGATCCACTGCGTCCAGCGCACGTACTCCGGGTCGATCGTCGCGAACGACCGGCGCGGGTCGTGCGCCAGTCCCAGGCGGCGCAGCTGGCGCTGCATGATCGCGATGTTGGCCTCGGTGGTGGTGCGCGGGTGCTGCCCCGTCTGCACGGCGTACTGCTCGGCGGGCAGGCCGAACGCGTCGAAGCCCAGGGCGTGCAGGACGTTGTCGCCCTGCATGCGGCGGAAGCGCGCGACCACGTCGGTGGCGATGTACCCGAGCGGGTGGCCGATGTGCAGGCCCGCGCCCGACGGGTACGGGAACATGTCCATCACGAAGAAGGGCTTGGCCGACGGCTGCGCGTGCCGCCCGTCGCCGTCCGTGAGCTCACCCGTGGGGTTGGCCGCGTAGAACGTGCCGCGCTCCTGCCACGCGTCCTGCCAGCGCAGCTCGATGTCCTGCGCGAGGGCGGCCGTGTACCGGAACGGGACGTCGTCCGAGGCTGCGTGCATGGGGGCTGCGGGACCGGAGGCGGCGGCGGTGGTGGCGGAGGTTCCCTGCGAAGTCACCCGCCGAGTTTACCGGCCGTCGTCGCCCCGACAGGACGGTCAGGCCGCGGCGCCGACGGGCTCGCGCGTCGTCGTCGGCGTCGCAGGCTCCGGGCCGCCGCGCCCGACCGTGAGCATCGCGAGCAGTCCGAGGGCCGTCAGGCCGGCTCCCACCCAGGCGGGCGCCAGGTATCCGAGACCCGCCTCGATGACCAGGCCCCCCAGGAACGCCCCGGTCGCGTTGCCCAGGTTGAGGGCGGAGTGGCACAGCGCGGCACCGAGCGAAGGTGCCGCGGGCGAGACGTCCATGAGCCGGGTCTGCAGGGACAGGCCCAGGATCTGCGAGGTCACGCCCAGCAGCACGAGCGCGACGACGACCGCCACCGGCTGGTGGCCGACGACGCCGATCGCGACGAGCACGGCGATGGTCGAGACCATGCCCACGATGACGGTGCGGTAGACGGACCGGTCGGCGAGCCGGCCGCCGATCACAGTCCCCGCCGTCATGCCCAGCCCGTACAGCGCCAGGACGACGGGGACCACGGCGACGTCGACACCCGCGGCGTCGGTGAGCAGCGGCTTGACGTAGGAGTACACGGCGAACATCCCGCCGAACCCGATCGCGCCCGCGCCGAACGCGATCCACAGGCGACGGTTGCGCAGCGCTGCCAGCTCGGTGCGTACGGTGGCGCCTTCGTGCGGGGCGAGCGGCGGCGTCCAGGCGCGCAGCGCCAGCAGGGTCGCGAGCCCGATGACACCGACGCCGACGAACGACCACCGCCACCCGACGGCGTGCCCGACGATCGCGGTGAGCGGAACGCCGACGGCGCACGCGATGGTCAGGCCGGCCATCATCGACGAGACCGCCCGGCCACGGCGCGCCTGCCCGACGACCGATGTCCCCATCACCGCCCCGACGCCGAAGAAGGCACCGTGCGGCAGACCCGCCAGGAAGCGCGCGGCGACGAGGGTCGACGCGCTGGGGGCGAACGCCGAGAGCACGTTCGCGCAGGTGAACGCCACCATGAGCCAGATCAACAGACGGCGGCGGTCCATGCGGGCACCCAGCGCGGCGAGCGTGGGCGCACCGACGACGACGCCGAGCGCGTAGGCCGTGATCGCGTAACCAGCCACCGGGATCGAGATGTCGAGGTCGTCGGCGATCTCCGGCAGCAGACCCATGGTCGCGAACTCGGTGGTGCCGATGCCGAAGCCGCCCAGCGCGAGCGCGAACAGCGCGGCGCGGGCCTTGCCGGCGGGCAGCGGAAGCATGCGTCTCTCCAGGGTCGTATCGATTCGATCCGGCGGCGGAGGACGACGGTGTGGACTCCGGTGGATGGCTCAGCCTAGGTCAGTCCGCCGCGACGAGCCAGATCGAGCGCGCCGCGACCTCGCCGAGCTCCGTCGACGCACGCTCCGGCCCGACGAGCAGCGACACCAGGCCGATCGCCTCGCGGCGGGCCACGACCTCGACCGGTGCGTCGAGCACCAGGCCTACCGCCTCGACGTGCCGCAGCAGCTCGGGATCGGCGTCGGAGATCCGCGCCACCTGCCAGTGCCCCGCCGACGCCTGCCACAGGGAGGTCGCGGGCGGCGGGGCGAACGTGCCGTCCGACCCGGGGATGGGATCGCCGTGCGGATCCCGCGTCGGGTGGCCCAGGTGCGCCGCGAGCCGCTCGACGAACACGTCGGACACCGCGTGCTCGAGCACCTCCGCCTCGTCGTGCACCTCGTCCCACCCGTAGCCCAGGACCTGGACCAGGAAGGTCTCCATCAACCGGTGCCGACGCACCATCGCGAGCGCGAGCAGCCGTCCGTGCTCCGTCAGGCCGACGGCACCGTACGGCTCGTGCGTGACGAGCCCCGAGTCAGCCAGACGGCGCACCGTCTCGGACACCGTCGACGCCCCCACGCCCAGCCGGCCCGCGAGCAGCTTGGTGGTGACCGGGCGGTCCTCCCACTCGGTCGCCGCCCAGATGACCTTGAGGTAGTCCTGGCTCACCGCGCTCAGTGCGTCGGCGCCGCCGAAGGAGGCGGCCGCGGAGCCCGCGGGCCCGGCGGTCACGTCGTCAGAGCTCACGGCGCCCAGCCTAGAGGCCCGCGCTCACCAACCGTCGACGCTCCAGTGCCACGGCTCACCGGGCAGATTCTTCAGCCCGTACGTCGGGGCGTTGCGCACCATCCATGTCCACGCCGCCGACCCCGCGGTGATGACGTGCCCGTTGACGGTGAAGTCGATCGCGAGCCCGCGCTCGTGCCGGGACGTGCCCGGCGTGGCGGTCGCGGGACGGCAGCCCGACGCGGTGCAGTTGCGCGCCCGCAGCGCGCGCTGCTGCTCGTTGCTGCGCCAGCCCCAGCCGCTCAGGTCGATGCCGTCGGCCTTCGCCGCCGCCTGCAGGGCCTCGACGGCCGTCACCAGGCACGGGTTCAGGCGGATCCCGGTGCTCGTCAGCGCGGTCGCCTCGAGCGGGACCGGTGCGACGACCGTCGAGCAGTCGCTCGTGACGGGGGCACCGAGCGCGTCCGGCGGCACGTCGGCGCGCCAGAGCTCCTCGCCGTTCGCAGCCCGCAGCACCAGCCCGCCGGCGTCCACCGCGAGCGTCGCCCCCTTGCTCACCGTCTCCGAGGTCCAGTAGATGGCACCGTCGGTGCCCTTGAGCACCAGGTTCCCCGACTTCCCGAGCGACAGCCGCAGCTCGGCGTCCGGGTAGGCGGGCAGCACGGCCCACACCGCCCGCCCGTCGATCTCGAGCCGCAGACCGTCCTCGTCGACCAGCAGGCTCACGCGGCCGTCCGGCGAGTCGAGCCGCTCCCCGGCGTCCAGCCGCTTGCCGGCCGCCAGCTCCGGCTCACCCAGCGCGGTGCCCGTGCTCCACAGCACGGTCCCGTCGTGGTCCAGGAGCTGCAGGTCACCGTCGTCCTGGAGCACCAGGGTCGCGTCCTCGTGCCCCCACGTCCCGGTGTGCCAGCGGACGTACCCCGCCTCCGTCCGCACCGCGAGGTCGCCCTGCTCCGAGAGCACCAGCGACGAGCCCGCGCGGTCGGTGTCCGTCGACCAGCGCGGCCGCGCGTCCGGACCCAGGAGCTGCAGGTCACCGTCCTCGCCCATGACCAGCGTGCTGCGCCCGTCCTGCGAGGACAGGACCTTCCCCGGCTCGAGCTTCTCCCCCGCGTTCAGCATCGTGGGCGGCGTCGCCGTGCCCGCGGACCACTGCACCGTGCCCTTCGTGTCCCGCACGACGAGGTCCCCGTCGTCCTGCACCACCAGCCGCGCGCCCTTGATGCCTTTGGTACCCGTGTGCCAGCCGACGGTCCCGTCGGGTGCGACGAGCGCGACGTCACCCGTCGAGCGCACGACGAGGCGCGATCCCTTCACCCCGGGGCCGCTGGTCCAGCGCAGGTCGCCGCCCACCTCGTACAGGGCGAGCTCGCCGGTTTTCTGCACCACCGCCACCTGGCCGCCGTCCGCCGAGACCAGGGACTGCGAGGGTTTCAGCTGCTGACCCGCGGTCAGCTCGTCGTCGTCGGCCGCCGCCTGCGCGGGCGAGGCTGCCAGCCCCGCCCCGGACAGCACCGCCGCGAGCGCGAGCGCGACCGCACCGCGGACCCGCACCGACCCTTGCTTCACGCTGACCCCCCAGCCTGCGGCGCACGCGGGCGACCGTGCCCGGTGTGCGCGCTTCATCACCGTAAACCCGGTTCGCCGGATTCACACGGGTGAAGCCGGATTTCGTCCGGCTCAGTCCGCGGTCGCGAGGTCGCTCGGCGCGGCCGACGGGGTCGGGCTGGGCGTCGCAGGGCTCGTCGGTCCCACCGTCGGCTGCGGACCCAGCACGCCCGGCGCCAGCACGTCGGGCTCGACGACAGGCACGGCGACGGGCCAGGGGCGGGGCCACAGCACGTGGGCCGTGGCGTCGGTGTCGATCTGCACCACCTGGTAGTCGACGAACCGGCGCGTCTGCGGGTTCCAGTGCAGCACGGTCAGCTCGGCGGTCCCGTGCAGCTTGCCCACGGTCGGCTGCCCCAGCGTGGCTCCCGCACTGCTGGAGCTCACGTACCGGATGCCCTGACCCACCTGGGCTGGGCCGACACGCTTGTGCAGGTGGCCGGAGATCTGGGCGGGGGCGCACCCCTGGTCCAGCGTCGGGTCGCCCACCCACGGGGTGTGGATCAGCAGCAGGTCGACGCCGTCGTCGTCGTCGCACGCTGTGGCGGCGAGGTCCGCACCTTCCTCGGCCTCCGTGCGCTGCCCCGCGCTGGTCCCCTGCCCGGCGCGGGTCTCGTTGGGGTCGCGGTCGCCCAGGATCCGCAGGCCGTCGACGGTCGTGACCTCGCCGTGCAGCACGTGGGCGCCGGCCTTCGCGTACTTGGCCGACGTGTCCGCGGAGTCGTGGTTGCCGGGCGACACGACGAGGTCGACGCCCTTCGGGACGGCCTTCGCGAAGGTGCTCACGCAGTACTGCTCGACGGCCGTGCCGTTCATCGTCGTGTCGCCGGCGTCGAGCACGAGCGACGCGCCGGAGCGCTTCACGAGCGTCGTGACGAGCGGGGCCATGCCGACGTTGCAGTGCAGGTCGGACATGACGACGACCGTCAGGAGGTCGGGTGCGGACGCCGCGACGCCGGTGGGCGCGTCTCCGCCGGGCGCGGCGAGACGGCCCGCCAGCGCCACGGCCGACGACGTCGCGTCCCACTGCTCCTTCAGCGCGGTGTCGGCCTTCTCGTAGAACGCCTGCGAGTCGCGGTACGTCGCGAGCGCCGAGGCACCGTACGTGTCGATGACACCACCCAGACGACCGGTGACCTGGGCGCCTTCGAGCGGCGTGCCGTCGAACACCGGCGACGCGACCGCCGTGGAGTCCGTCCCCTCGTCCACCTGCGGCGCGACCACCACCAGGAGGACGAGGGCGAGCACGGAACCCAGTGCGACCTGCCGCTCGTGGGGGCGCAGCCGGTGCGCGAGCTCCTCCCGCCGCGCGCGCCCGAGCAGCACGACGAGCAGCGACCACGCGACGACCAGCAGCGCGAACGCCGTGACGGCCCGGACACCTGCGTCGATCAGCAGCGCCCGCGTGACGTCGGAGATCGTCGTCTGGGGCGCGGAGAAGAACTGGACGTACCGGTCGAGGTCCTGCGAGAGCCCGCTGAGGGTCGTGGCCTGGTCGAGCTGGACGAAGCTCGCGGGGATCTCGTGCACCGTGATGGTGACGCCGAGGCCCAGGGGCAGGGGCGAGTCGATGAGGAGCTCGCCGAGCGGCCCCAGGTCGACGGTCACGGTCGAGTCCGCGGTCACGTCGTAGCGTGCCTCGTGCGGCCCCAGGCTGCTCTCGACGGACGCCGTGACGACGCCGAACACGACGCTGGCCAGCACGCCGACGACGACGAGCAGCACGCGAGGCCACCACCGCCGTCGCGCGGCGGGGGTCGCCCGCGTGCTCGTCGCACCATCGGCCGCGGTGCGTCGCTCCTTGCGGGGGAGCACCTACGCGCGCTCGTCCCGCCAGGCCACCCACTGCTCCACGAGGCTCAGGTCGTAGTCCGGGCCGGAGGTGCCGATCGTGAAGAGCGTCGCACCGGCGGCGATCAGGTCGTCGGCGACCTCGGCCGGAGGCCGCGAGACCCCGACCGAGCGCTCGACGAGGCTCGCCGTGTCCCGGCCCACGTCGGAGCCGTGCTCGTCGAGGATGCCGCTCTTGCGGACGAGCGTGTCGACGTCCCCGAACGAGTGCCACACGTCGGCGTGCTCGGCGACGACGCGCAGGGTCTTGCGCTCACCGCCGCCGCCGATCATCACCGGGATCTCGCGCGTCGGGACCGGGTTCGACGCGGCCCAGCGCGCGCGGATCCGCAGCATGGCCTGCGCCAGGTCCGCGATGCGCGAGCCGGCGGTGCCGAACTCGTAGCCGAACTGGTCGTAGTCCTTCTCGAACCAGCCGGCCCCGATGCCGAGGATCAGGCGACCGCCGCTGATGTGGTCGACGGTCCGCGCCATGTCGGCCAGCAGCTCGGGGTTGCGGTAGGAGTTGCAGCTGACGAGCGCACCGATCTGCACGCGCTCGGTCTGCTCCGCCCACGCGCCGAGCATGGTCCAGCACTCGAAGTGCTTGCCGTCCGGGTCGCCCGAGAGCGGGAAGAAGTGGTCCCAGTTGAAGATCACGTCGACACCGGCGTCCTCGGCGCGGCGCACCGCGTCGCGGATCTGGCCGTAGTCGGCGTGCTGGGGCTGGAGCTGGACACCGATGCGCACAGGAAAGGTCACGACACGACCCTAAGCGCCCGTGCGGTCCGTTCGCGCTCCGAACGTCGCGTCACTGGTAGCTGACCAGATCCGGTCGGGGGTGGACGGCGTAGGTCTTCTTCGGCGAGAGCATCGGCTTGTCCTCGTCGTAGAAGTTCTTCCAGCCCCAGTGCACGTCGGGAGCGTCCTTGCGGATCGTCGCCCAGGTGCCGGCCTTCGCGGGCTGGGAGCCCTGGCCGTCGACGTGGATCACCATCGCCAGCTCGTCGCGCGACGTGTCCAGCTTGCTGCGCCCCGCGATCATCGACGTCGAGAACTGGTGCAGGACCAGCATCTTCTGCGGAAGGTGCCGCTGTGCGGTGAAGTCGGCGAGCCAGTCGACGACGCCGTTCACCTCGCCGATCCTCACGGACCCGATCTGGTGCAGCGGCTTCTGCTTCTTGGTCAGCCGCCACTCCGGGTCCAGGGCGAGCCCCACGTTCGGCAGCGCCAGCAGCGGTGCGTAGCGCTTGGCCTGGTCGCGGAAGTCGGCCCGGCCCGGCTGCAGGTCGAGCACGACGGCCACGCCCTTGGCGTGCGCCGCCTCGACGAGCGGGCGCAGCTCGGCCACCGAGCGCTCGCGCGAGTAGTCGCCGTCCTCGCCCTTCGAGCCCGCGGCGATCGTCGCGATGGCCTCGACCATCGGCACGACCGTGTCCGACGTGAGCGGGCGGTACTTCTTGGCCGTCGACGCCGCGCGCACCATCGTCTTCGGCACGGACTGCTCGCCGAGGACGCCCAACGCCTTGCTGCCGGGCGTCCCGTAGAGGGCGACGTACCGCTTGCCGCGCACTCCGGTGCCCTCGGGGAAGATCAGCTGACCGCCACCCGGCAGCTGCGCCCCTGTCTTCGCCGCAGCCACGCGACCCGCGAGCAGACCTGCGCGACCGAAGCCCTTGCCGAGCGCGACGACGGCGGTCGGGGACGCGTCCGCGAGAGCCGTGACCGACGCTGCCGTCGTCCGCGGGTCGCCGCTCGGACAGGCGATGGTCGCAACTCCGGCCGCCCGCAGGGTCGCGAGCGCCGCCAACGGGACCGTGCCGGCTCCGACGAGCGCCACCGTGCCCTCGGCCGGGGACGGCGTGAGCGCCAGTGCGCCCGTCGGCGCGGCGGAGGCTGCGGCTGCGGGCGTGCCGGACGCGGTGGGGCTCGGCGCTGTGGAGGCGGTGGGCGCGGTGGAGGCGGTGGGCGCGGCGTCTGCAGCCTTCGACACCAGGACCTGCGGCCGGTCTGCGCGCAGCGCCGCCACCGCCTTCTGCTGCGCGGCTCGCGCGGTGCCGACGGCGTGCGTGGCACCGAACCGCACGCCCGTCGCCGCCTCGAGCCGGGCCGCGTCCGCCCCGGCCGGCACCTCGACGCCGCCGACGACGTCGACGCCCAGACCGTCGACGTCCGCGTCGCCGACCCGCACCACGCTCGTCGCACCCAGCCGCGCGATCTCTCCCGCCGCGCCGGGGACGTCCGTGCCGGTCAGCAGGACGGGCGCGCCCAGACCCGCCGCGAGGCTCGCCGCGGTGAGCTGGCCCGCACCGTCGTCCGCGCCGACGACCACCACGACGGGTGACGACGCGAACACCGCCCGCGACGCGGCGAGCGCGGCCGCGCCGGGACTCGCGGGCAGGACCGTCGCGGACGCCTGCGGGGCCCGCGTGACCGCGCGGGGCGGGCCGGACGGGCTGGGCGACGGGCTCGTGGACGGGCTGCTCGACGAGCTCGGAGCCGCCGGCGACGCCTCCGGTCGCGGAACGCCGGTCGTCGACGACTCCGAGGACGCACCGGCCGGAGCGCTGTCCGTCGGGTCAGGCCCGGATCCCGCGGTGCATCCGGCCAGCAGGGCGATCGTCACCGCGGCCACCGCGCTCCTCGCGGGCGACCGGTCGGGTCGACAGGCGGGCGGACGACCGGGCAGCAGGCGTCGAACAGGTCGCACGGGTCCTCCCCAGGGCTCGCGGGCAGGCCACTGTAGGCAGGTGGCGCACCGACGGCGAAACCGCCTGGTCGCGGGACCGGCAGATCGAGCCCGGCACCTCGGCCCGGCACACGGTCACCGTGGGTCGGTGGGCCCCTCGAGGTGGTTGTGGCCCAGCCCCTGCAGGAAGCGCGGCCCGCGCGCCGCGAGCTCGTCCTCGAACTGCCGCGCCCAGCCGCCGTACGGGGTGCGTGCGAGCGCGTCGTTGGAGAACCGCGGATCCTCGGTGAGCTCGGTGACGCAGAACGCCGGGATCTGCAGGTCGGTGACCGGTCCCCCGCGCTCCACCTCGGCGACGACGAGCGGGGCGTTCGCGCCGCCGAACGTGTCGATCACCCAGCCGTCGGACCCGAGCCACGACGAGTGCCGCGTCTTGACGATCCGCGACCCGCCCCGGCGGATCATCTCGATGCCGACCGCGACGTCGACCTCGCGCTCGGCCTCGTAGCGGGTCCCGGCGTTCATGGGTCCCTTGAGCGTGATGGCGCAGAAGTCGACCAGGTCCGCGTAGGCGTCGAGCACCGCCAGCGGTTCGAGCGTCGGGTCCAGCACGGGCGACCCGCCGGACGTCTGCGCGCGGAGCCGGATCGCGAAGCCCTCGTCGGCCAGGTAGTAGCTCTGGACGATGAGGGTGGGCGCCCCGTCGAGGAGGTCGACCGGGAGCTCGCGCACCCAGAAGCGCCGCTCGAACTCGAAGTCGCCGTAGCCGGTGTCACTCACCCGCCCAGCGTAGGCGCGCGGGGTCGTGTCGTTGCTCACCTTGAGGCCGGACGCACCGGCCGATGTGAGAAGGTGGAGGTCCGGGAGTGCCGCGACCACGCGAGCGCCCCGCGTCGTGGAGATCGCCCGAGCCCGTCTCGGAAGCTTGCGCGGCGATCCATCCCCAGCCCCGAGAGGCCCCTTCGTGACCACCTTCGCCGATCTCGGCGTGCCCGCTGCCCTCGTCCGCACCCTGACGGACCAGGGCATCACGGCCCCCTTCCCCATCCAGACCGCGACCCTGCCCGACTCGCTGGCCGGCACCGACGTGCTCGGCCGCGGCCGGACCGGCTCCGGCAAGACCATCGCCTTCGCCCTCCCGCTCGTCGCGCGCCTCGCGGCGTCGCGCACCCGGACGGCGAGCCGCCGACCCCGCGCGCTCGTGCTGTGCCCGACGCGTGAGCTCGCCAACCAGATCGACGCGACCGTCGCGCCGCTGGCCGCGGCCGTGGGCCTGAGCACCACGACGATCTTCGGCGGGGTCGCCCAGTCCCGCCAGGTCACCGCGCTCGACAAGGGCGTCGACATCGTCGTCGCCTGCCCCGGCCGCCTCGAGGACCTGCTGAACCAGAAGCTGCTGACGCTCGACGGCGTCGAGATCACCGTGCTGGACGAGGCCGACCACATGGCCGACCTGGGCTTCCTGCCCGGCGTCAAGCGGATCATGGACAAGACCCCGAAGGTCGGCCAGCGCATGCTGTTCTCCGCGACCCTCGACAACGGGGTCGACCAGCTGGTCAAGCGCTACCTGCACTCCCCCGTGACGCACTCGGTCGACAGCGCCGCGTCGCCGGTGCAGACCATGACGCACCACTTCTTCGAGGTCCGCGACGTCGAGGACAAGAAGCGCATCGTCCACCACCTCGCGTCCGGCACCGGCCGCCGCGTGCTGTTCATGCGGACCAAGCACCAGGCCAAGAAGCTCGCCAAGCAGCTGACGGCCGACGGCATCCCCGCCGTGGACCTGCACGGCAACCTGGGCCAGGGCGCGCGCGAGCGCAACCTCGAGGCGTTCTCGACCGGCGCCGCGAAGGTGCTGGTCGCCACCGACATCGCCGCACGCGGCATCCACGTCGACGAGGTCGAGCTGGTCGTGCACGTGGACCCGCCGGCCGAGCACAAGGCGTACCTGCACCGCTCGGGCCGCACCGCGCGTGCGGGGTCCGGCGGCGACGTCGTCACGCTCGTCCTGCCCGAGCAGCGCGGCGACGTCCGCGCCCTGACTCGGGCCGCGAAGATCACCGCGCAGCCGCGCTCCGTGCGACCCGACGACGCGGCGCTGTCGGCCCTCGTCGGCGAGGTCGCCCCGTACGTGGCGCCCGTCGCCGCGGTGCCCGTGCAGCGCAACGCGCAGCCGAAGCCCGCGGGCTCGGGCCGCAGCCGCGGTCGCGGCCGAGGCCGTTCGGGCAGCGGGCAGGGCGGCTCCGAGCAGGGCGGCGCGGCTCAGCCTGCTCGCTCCGCCGCGGGGTCGCGGGCCGGTGGATCGCCGAACCGTCAGGGCGCAGCCCAGCCGCGCCAGTCGGGATCTGCCCAGCCCGCGGGCGCCAGCCGTCGAGGGGGCACCGGGCGTCGGGCCGGACGTCCCAGCGGCGCACCGTCGGCCGGCCGCGGCCAGGTCCGCTACACGTCGGAGTCCAGCCGCTGAGAACCGGCGTCAACGCGCCGAGGGCGCCCCACCGCATCACGGTGGGGCGCCCTCGGCGCTTCGGCCCTCGGCTCAGCCCGTGTTCTGCAGGCCGGCCGCGACGCCGTTGACGGTGAGAAGGAGCAGCCGGCGCAGGTCGTCGTCCTGCTCCGGCGCCTCCCCCGTGCGCAGGCCGCGCAGCGCGCGCAGCTGCAGGAGGGAGAGCGCGTCGACGTAGGGGCTGCGCAGCTGCACGGCACGTCCGAGGATCCGCTTGCGGGACAGCACGGCGTCGGAGTCCGTGATCGCCAGGACCCAGCGCCGCGTCAGACGCAGCTCGGTGAGGACGGCGTCGGCCAGGTCGTCGCGGTCACCGAGCGCCAGGTAGCGCGCGGCGATCCGCTCGTCCGTCTTGGCCAGCGACATCTCGACGTTGTCGATCATGGTCGCGAACAGCGGCCACTGCTCGTAGGCCGCACGCAGCTCGACCAGGTCGCCGACCTTCTCCAGCGCGGTGCCCAGGCCGTACCAGCCGGCCAGGTTGATGCGCGCCTGGGTCCAGGAGAACACCCACGGGATCGCGCGCAGGTCGTCGAGAGACGACACCGACAGGCCGCGGCGCGCGGGCCGCGACCCGATGTGCAGGAGCCCGATCTCCTCCATCGGCGTGACCTCGGCGAACCACTGCGGGAAGCCGTCGGCACGCACCAGCTCGTGGAACCGGGTACGTGACGCCTCGTCGAGGCGGGACGCGAGCTCGGCGAAGCGGGCGGTCGCGTCCGCGTTGCGCTTCTCGACCGACGGCGTGCCCGCGAGCAGCGTCGCGGCGACGACCTGCTCGATGTGCCGGGCCGCGATGACGGGGTCGCCGTACCGGGCGAAGATGACCTCGCCCTGCTCGGTGAGCTTGAAGCGCCCGTCCACCGAGCCCGGCGGCTGCGCCAGGACGGCACGGTTGGCAGGGCCGCCGCCGCGCCCGAGCGCGCCACCACGGCCGTGGAAGAGCGTGAGCACGATGTCGTGACGCCGGGCCCAGTCCGTGATGCGCGCCTGGGCCGTGTCGAGCGCGAGCGTCGCCGAGACCGGGCCGACGTCCTTCGACGAGTCCGAGTAGCCGAGCATGACCTCGACCCGACGGCCGTTCTCGGCCAACCGGCGCTGCACGGTGTCGAGCTCGAGCATGGCCTCGAGGATCTCCACGCTCGCCTCGAGGTCCGCGAAGGTCTCGAACAGCGGGATCGCGTCGATGACGGGCGCGTCGTCGGTGCCCGCGAACGCGTACTCGGCCAGCTGGTAGACGGCCGCCAGGTGCTCCGGCTTCTGCGTGAACGACACGATGTAGCGGCGCGCGGCGCGCAGGCCGAACCGGCGCTGCACGTGACCGAGCGCCCGGAACGTGTCGAGCACCTCGATCGTGCGCTCCTCGAGCTTGCCGTCCACGCCGTTCTTCTCGAGGTCCGCCAGCGCGGCCTCGTGGACCTGCGAGTGTTGACGGATCTCGAGCTCGGCCAGGTGGAAACCGAACGACTCGACCTGCCACAGCAGGCGCTGCACGTCACCGAACGCGGAGCGGCGTGCGCCGGCTGCCTCGAGCGAGGACTGCACCACGCGCAGGTCGGCCTCGAGCTCGTCGGGCCCGCTGTACGCGAGGTCCGCGTCCCGGGTGCGGGTGGCGGCGATGCGCGCGGCGATCACGAGGACGACGCGGCGGTGGGGTTCGTTGGGGGCGTCGGCCGCGATGCGCGCCGTGATCTCCTCGGACAGCGTGCGCTGACGTTGCCACAGCGAGCCCAGCTCGGCGGACGCTGGGGTGCCGGACGCGTCGAGCGTGAGGCCCTGCGCGGTCCGCACGGCCGACGCCTCGAGCGCCGTGAGCACCTGGTCCGAGAGCAGCAGGGCGCTGGCTCGCGTGACCTCGGCGGTCACGTTCGGGTTGCCGTCGCGGTCACCACCGATCCACGAGCCGAGGCGCGCGAACGGCCGCACGGCCGGTGCCTCGGTGCCGGCCGCCTCGCCCAGGACCCAGTCGTCCAGACGACGGTAGACCGCCGGGAACACGTCGGACAGCGTGGACTCGAACACGGCGAGGACGGTGCGGACCTCGTCGAGCACGGTCGGCTTGGACTGACGCAGCGGCGCCGTGCGCCACAGGGTCTCGATCTCCGACAGCAGCCGCCGCTCGTTCTCGGCGAGCGACATGCCGCCGATCGTCTCGGCGTCGCGCTCGGCCAGCAGCTCGGCGATCCTGCGGATCGAGCGCGAGACCGCACGACGACGGGCCTCGGTCGGGTGCGCGGTCAGCACGGGCCGGAACTCGACCTCCTGGAGGCGCCGACGCGCCTCGTCCTGGCCCAGCTCCTCGGTCACCTTGAGCACAGCAGCCGGCAGGGAGTCGTCGGGCGCGAGAGCGAGGGGCTCGACGTGGGCCTCGCGGTCCCGCAGGACGCGGATCCGGTGGTTCTCCTCGGCGATGTTCGCCAGGTGGAAGTAGCAGGTGAAGGCCCGCGCCACCTGCTCGGCACGCTCCAGGCTGAAGCCGGACACCAGCTCCTCGGCCTGCGCGAGCGCGTCGCTCGTCGGGTCGGAGTGGGCGTGGATGGCGAGCTCGCGCAGGGCCTCGACGTCGGCGAGCAGATCGTCGCCACCCGCCTCGGCCAGGACGCGGCCCAGGAACTCGCCCAGGGCACGCACGTCGTTGCGCAGCGGCTCGGGAACCTCGTGGCTCGCGCGGACCCGAGGGAAGTCGCGGGGGGGAAGCGGTGCTGTCACGCGCTCAAACTAGGCCACGGATGCCTGTGTGCGTCAGGTGGTCCAGTCGTTGGGCGGTGTGATGCACGTCTCGTCACCAGCACGCCCGGCGGGCGCGGCACAGGTTCGCGGCCTACTGTTCCCGTCTCCCCCGTCCCGCTGGAGCGTGCCGTGAACCGTCGTCCGATCGTGCTGGTCCACGGCACGCGCACGTCCGGGACCATCTGGGCGCCGCAGGTCGCGGCACTGCGCCGGGCCGGGCATCGCACGCTGGCCCTCGACCTCCCGGGCCACGGCTCCCGGGCCGACGAACGCTTCACGCTGACGGGCGCGCTCGACACGATCGACCGGGCGGTCGACGACTGTGACGAGCGCCCGCTGCTCGTCGGGCTGTCCCTCGGCGGCTACGTGAGCCTCGCCTACGCGGGGAGCCACCGCGAGACCGTGGCGGGCGTCGTGCTGGCCGGCTGCTCGACGCAGCTCCGCGGCAAGCCGCTGCGTGCGTACGGTCGCGTGTCGCGTCTCGTCGTCGGGTCGGGCGGGACGTGGCACGTCGTGACGGACATGCTCGACGCCCTGGCCGGCTACTCGTCGCTCGACGAGGTGCGTCGCCTCGAGGTGCCCGTCTGGCTCGTCAACGGCCGCCGCGACCCGCTGCGGCTCGACGAGCGGCGCTACCGACGCGCCCTGCCCGCCAGCCGGCTCACGGTGGTGCGCGGGGCGGGGCACGACGTGAACTCGCACGCGCCCGTCGCGTTCAACCGGGTGCTGCTCGACGCGATGTGGCAGCTGCGCGACCGGTAGCCCTCAGGTGCTGGCCCTGGGCAGCGCCGCCGGCTGCGGCAGCTTCATCGCCTCGGACGCGGGCGGGCACCGGATCACACGGACCGCGCTCACGGCCCCGTCGCGCAGCGCGTAGACGAAGCAGCGCTGCCCCTTCCCGTCCGACGTGCTCTCGAGCCCCAGCAGACCGCCGGAGTGCGCGACCACGTGCGCATCGATCCGGACCGTCACCCGGGCACCGCCGGTGACCGCCGTGCTGCCGTTCCAGGCGACGGCGACGGCCGTGACCGTCCCCGTGCCGTCCGACGGCGCGGCCGGGAGCAGGTCGGTCTTCGAGGACGCCGCGGCGAGCGCCGCAGCGACGAGCTGCTTGCCGGAGTACTTCTCGGTGTCGGGCGGTGTGAGCGCGCGGGCCACGTCGGTGCTGCGATCGGCCGCGAGACGATCGGCCGCGGCGTTGCCCTCGCTCACCGCGTCGGACCCGAGCACCGTCATCGCCACGTAGGTGCCCGCACCCACGACGACGAGCGCGCCCACCAGGACGCCGGCCGTCAGCTTTGACCCCATTGTCGGGATCGTAGTCATGACGTCCCCGTCGCGTGGGCCGTTCTTCGGGTGACTTAGCCCAGGCTCGCGACGAAGTCCAGGACTCGCTGCGTGGCGAGCGCCGCCGCCGTCTCGTCGTACTCCGCCAGGCTCGCGTCCATGAACAGGTGCGCGTCCCCGTCGTAGAGGTAGAGCTCGACACCGTCGATCCGGGCCAGCTCGCGCGCGGCGTCCAGGTCGCCCTCCTCGACGAACAGCTCGTCGTCCTCCATGGCGTGGATCTGGGCGGGGACACCGGCGGGCCACGGTTCGCCCATGTCCGCGGGCGAGACGGCGGAGTGGAAGAACACGCCGCCGCGCGCGCCGGGCCGGTTCTGGACGAGCGACTGCGCGGGCAGCACGCCGAGGGAGAAACCGATGTAGACGAGCGCGCTGGGCAGCTCGTCGACGGCTGCCAGCGCCCGCTCGATGACCACGCCGAACCCCACCTCGTCCGCGTGGTCGATGCCCTCCTCGAGCGTCGCGAACGTCGCCCCCTCGTACAGGTCCGGCACCGTGACCCGGTGGCCGGCGTCCCGCAGCGTGTCGGCGAAGGCCCGGACGCCGTCGGTCAGACCCTGGGCATGATGAAAGACGATGATGTCGGCCACTGCGGCTCCTCCAGGCGTGCGGACGTGCAGACGTGCCCCGCAAGGCTAGGCGATGCCTGCCCTGCGGGGTCACGTCGGCGCGTCAGCGGGTCTCTGTCGTGGTCCAGCGCGGCGAGTCGGCACCGACGAGGTGCACGTCGCCGACCAGCGTCGTGCGTGCGGTGGTCTCGCGCTCGGCGCTGGTGCCGACCCACAGGTCGACGTCCCCGGGCTCGACCACGCGCCGCATGGTGCGGTCGGAGAACGCGAGCCGCGTCGTCGGGACGTCGAAGCGCACGACCGTGCGCTCCCCCGGCTCCAAGTGCACGCGTGCGTACCCGAGCAGCTGGGCGACCGGCCTGGTCACGGACCCGACGAGGTCGCGCCCGTAGAGCTGGACCACGTCGTCGCCGACGACGTCGCCGGTGTTGGTGACCGCGACCTCGGCCCGGATCGAGCCGCCGGTCGGCACCTGCACAGCCACGGTCAGGTCGGAGCGCTCGAACGTCGTGTACGACAGGCCGTGACCGAACGGTGCGGCCGGCGTCGAGTCCAGGTTGGTGACCTCCTGACCGGCACCCAGGGCGGGGTGCAGGTAGGAGTAGGGCTGGGCCCCCGCGGAGCGCGGCATGCTGACGGGCAGCCGCCCCGAGGGGTTGACGCGCCCGGACAGGACACCGGCGACGGCGCCGGCACCCTCCTCGCCCGGGAAGAACGCCTGCACCACGGCAACGCACCGCTCGATCGCCCAGTCCACCGCGTACGGGCGACCCGTGACGAGGACCAGGACCACGGGCGTGCCGGTCTCCAGCAGGGCCTCGACGAGCGCCCGCTGAACGCCCGGCAGCTCGAGGTCGTCGCGGTCGCACCCCTCGCCGGACGTCCCGCGCCCGAACAGGCCGGCGTGGTCGCCCACGACGAGGACGGCCACGTCGGCCGCCGTCGCGATCGAGACCGCCTCGTCGAAGCCGCTGCGGTCGTCGTCGTCGACAGCGCAGCCCGCCGCGGCGTCGACGACGGCGTCAGGCAGCTCGGCGCGGACGGCCTCGAGGATCGTCGGCGCGTGCAGCCCGTCCGCGACGCCGGGGTTCTGCGCCAGCACGTGGTTGACGAACGAGTAGCACCCGTACAGCGCCGCCGTCCGGTCGGCGTTGGGGCCGATCACGGCGATCCGCGGGGACGCCGCCAGGGGCAGCGTCCCGTCGTTCGCGACGAGCACCACCGACTCCTCCGCGATCCGCCGCGCCAGCTCGCGCTGCTCGGGGGTGTCGAGGTCGACCTGCGCGGGCGGCGCGTCCTCGAAGGTCGCGTCGAGCAGCCCCAGCTCGTCCTTCTGCCGCAGCGCCCGCAGCACCGCGCGGTCGACGAGCGCCTCGTCGACCGTACCGTCGCGGAGCCGCTCGAGCAGGGGCCCGACGAACGCGTCGCCGGTCGGCAGCTCGATGTCGATCCCGGCCTCGAGGGCCAGCGCGGCGGCCTCGCCGAGGTCGCCTGCGACGTGGTGGAGCAGGTGCAGGAAGGCGACGCCGAAGTAGTCGGCGACGACGGTGCCGTCGAACCCCCACCGGTCGCGCAGGATCCCGGTCAGGACCGTCGGGTCGGCGGCGACGGGCACGCCGTCGATCTCGGTGTAGGCGTGCATGACCGAACGCGCGTCGCCGTCGAGCAGCGCCATCTCGAACGGGATCAGCAGGACGTCGGCGATCTCACGGGGGCCGGCGTGCACGGGACCGAAGTTGCGGCCCGACTGCGACGCCGAGTAGCCCACGAAGTGCTTGAGGGTGGCGTGCACGCCGGCGGACTGCAGGCCGCGCACGTAGGACGTGCCCACGGTCCCGACGAGGTACGGGTCCTCCCCGATGCACTCCTCGACCCGACCCCAGCGCGGGTCGCGCACGACGTCCAGCACCGGGGCCAGGCCCTGGTGGACGCCGAGCGTGCGCATGGAGCCGCCGATGGTGGCGGCCATCTGCTCGACGAGCTCGGGGTCGAAGGCCGCGCCCCAGGCGAGCGGCGTCGGGAACGTCGCCGCACGCCACGCGGACAGGCCCGTGAGGACCTCCTCGTGGACGAGCGCCGGGATCCCCAGCCGCGTCCCCCGCACGAGGCTGCGCTGGAAGTCCCACAGCCACGCGGCACGCTCGGCGCCGTCGACCGGCCGGGTGCCGTACGGCCGCGTCAGGTGCCCGAGACCGTGGCGCGAGAACTCCGCGAGACCCGTCGGCTCGGCGAACTCGCCCTGCAGCGGCGCGACGGACTCCCCGTCGCCCTTGTCCCAGAAGCCGACGATCTGGCCGATCTTCTCCTCGATGGTCATGCGCCCCAGGAGCTCCAGGACGCGGACCTCGTCGACGCCCCGGTCACGGTGAACCGCTTCGACGCCTGCCGGCCGGGAGATGTGCGTGTCAGTCATGGGTAGCCCCCTCAGCCCTTGACCGCGCCCTGCAGGCCGCCCACGATCCGTCGCTCGAAGAGCGAGAAGAAGACCAGGGCGGGAAGCATGGACAGGGAGGTGAACGCGAGCACCTTGGCGGTGTCGACCGAGTACTGCGACGAGAAGGCCTGGACGCCGAGCGGCAGGGTGAACGATCCCTCGTCGTTGAGGATGAACAAGGGCAGCAGGTAGCTGTTCCAGCTGCCGACGAACGTCAGGATCCCGGTGGTGATCACGCCCGGCAGGGACAGCGGCAGCACCATCCGGAAGAAGAACCCGAGCTTGCCCGCGCCGTCGATCGACGCGGCCTCCTCGATCTCCGCCGGGATCGCCCGCAGGAACGGGACCAGGATGATGATCGTCGTCGGGAGAGCGAACCCGATCTGCGGCAGGATCACACCGCCCAGGTGGTTCATGAGGCCGATGTCGCGCACCACGATGTACAGCGGCGTGATGGCGACGGTCACCGGGAACATGAGGCCGGCGGCGAACAGGGCGTAGAGCGCGCCACGCCCCCGGAAGCTGTACCGGGCCAGCACGAAGCTCACCATGAGGCCCGCCGCGACCACGACCGCCGACGTCGCCAGCGCGACGATGCTCGAGTTGACGACCTCGCGCCAGAACGTGCTGTTGGTCAGCACGTCGACGTAGTTGTCCAGCTTCCACGGCGACGGCAGGCCCGCGGGGTCCGTCGTGATCTGGGCGTTGGTACGGAATCCGCCCAGGACGATGTACATGATCGGCACCAGCATGAGGCCGACCAGCAGGAGCGCGACGAAGTACGTCGCGGGCCCCGCGCCCCCGCGCGCCTTGGACGTCGCGCGAGCACGCGTGCTCGCCTTCGGCGGGACGATCGTGGCGGCGGTCATCGGGCAGCCTTATCCGTGAGTGCGCCCTCGGTGTCGCGGCGCAGGACGAAGCGCTGGTAGACGAGCGCGATGATCAGAGAGATGACGAACAGGACGACCGCGACGGCGCTGCCGTAGCCGAAGTTCCCGGCCGTCCGGCCGTACTGGACCATGTAGGTCGCCATCGTCGAGACGCCCGCGGTGCCCGCGACGTACTGGCCCCAGACGATGTAGACGAGGTCGAAGAGCTGCAGCGAGCCGATGATCGACAGGAACGCCCAGATCCGCAGGGTCGGGCCCAGCAGCGGGAGCGTGATGCTGCGCTGGATCTGCCAGTAGCTCGCGCCGTCGATCGCGGCGGCCTCGAAGAGCTCGTCGGGGATGTTCTGCAGCGCCGCCATGAACAGGATCACGGCGAACCCGATGTACTTCCACGAGATGATCGCCATCAGGGTCCAGATGGCGATGTCCGGGTTGGACAGCCAGTCGTTGGCCAGCGAGCCGAGCCCGATCTTCTCCAGGAACCCGTTGAACGCCCCGTCGGACTGGAGCATGAGGCTGAAGCCCGTCCCGACGATGACCTCGGAGACCACGTACGGGACGAAGATCAGCACCCGCACCAGCGACCGGAACCGCATCGGCCGGTTCAGCAGCAGCGCGAACCCGATGGCGATCGGCCCCTGGAGCACCAGCGACGCGATCACGATGAAGACGTTGTGACCGAGCGCGGCGTGGAACTCGGGGTCCGTCAGGATGATCTTGTAGTTGTTCAGCCCGACGAAGTCGGTCGGCTTGCCGTAGCCCTTCCAACGGAAGAAGCCGTAGTAGGCGGCGAGGCAGACCGGGAAGATCACGAAGCCGACGAACAACAGGACTGCTGGTCCGGAAAGGATCGCGATCTCGAACCGCGTCCGCCAGCCCACGCCGCGACGGCGGGGGCGGGGTGCGGTGGTCGGAGCCGGCGAGCTGCCGGCTCCGACCACCACGCGGTCGTGCTGCGAGTCCTTCACGGCCAACGGGTTGACCGATGAATCGCTCATGACGGAGGAACTATCCCTTGGCAGACGCGTTGTTGACGGCGGTGATGATGTCGGCCACCGAACCCTTGTCCGCGAGCAGGTTCACCACGGCGGTGTTCAGCGCGTTGCCGACGTTCTGGCCGTACAGCGTGTCCAGCCACTGCGACACGTACGGGGCGTCGTTGAAGCCGGCGATGACGGCCTTGAGGTAGTCCTCGGTGACGACCGACTGCGCGTCCTTGTTGACGGGCGGGGCGTTGAAGGCCTTGTAGTAGGCCTTCTGGACGTCCGCCGACGCGAGGTAGTTCAGGAAGTCGGAGCACGCCTTCTTCGGGGCCTTGGCCGAGCACGAGTACCCGTCGACGCCACCCATGATGGCCTTCGGGTCACCCTGGCCGTTCGGCACGGAGATGAAGGGGTAGAAGCCGAGGTCGGGCAGCGGCTTCTCGTCGGGCGTCAGCGAGGCGATCACACCGGGGTCCCACGCACCCATGAGCTCGGCGCCGGCCTTGTGGTTGGCGACCAGACCGGCCGACGAGCCGGCGCCCTGCTGGGCGGACGTGGTGAGGAAGCCCTTGTTGAACGCGCCCGTGTCCTTGAACGCCTTGAGGTCGTCACCCGCACGGGTCCAGCAGTCGTCCTCGAACTGCAGCGACTTGGCCGTGGCGTTGAGCGTGTCCTCGCTGCACTCGCGCAGCGCGAACCAGTAGTACCAGTGCGCGGCCGGCCACGCGTCCTTGCCGCCGAGCGCGATGGCGTCGACGCCCGAGGCCTTGAGCTTGGTGTTGGCGTCGTTGAGCTGGTCGAGCGTCGTGGGCGTCGAGGTGATGCCCGCCTTCTCGTACAGGTCCTTGCTGTAGAAGAAGCCGCCCGGGAGGACCGAGACGGGCATCGCGTAGACCTTGTCGTCGATCGACTCGGCCTTGAACGCTCCCTCGCCGACGCCGGCCTTCGTCTCGTCCGAGATCGAGTCGGTGATGTCCATGAGCTGCCCGGCCTCGACCATCGCAGCCATCTTGCCGCCGCCGCGCTGCAGGAAGATGTCCGGCGCGTCGCCCGAGTTCAGCGCCGTCTGGAGCTTGCCGTCGAGGTCCTCGTTCTGGATCGTCTGGATCTTGATCGTGACGTTGGGGTTGGCGGTGTCGAAGCTCTTGACCGTGTCCTCGAAGAACGCGGCGCCGGGACCGGTGGTCGCGTTGGTCCAGAGCGTCATGGTGACGGGCTTGTCGGCGTCCGCCGTCGCGTTGTCGCTGCTGTTGTCGTCGGAGCTGGAACAGCCCGAGACCACCAGCGCGATGCTCGCACCCAGTGCGGCGAACGCCGCAGCTCGATTCATCCTGGCCATGAAAAGGAACTCCTCTGTCGTCGTTGACGGGTAGGTCGAAGCCTGGCGTGTCCGATCTTGCGGGTTCGGAGGCGTGCGTGTCAATCGTTGTCGATAACGTTTTCGACACGAACGGCTCACGGCCTGACGGTCGCGTCGCGCTCGCGCTCCAGGGCCGGAGCGCGGAAAGCGGTCGCAGCTGGTCACCGCGAGCGGGATGTTGTTAATCCGATCAATACAGTCCAGTATTCGAGATCACAGCCGCCCCCCGTTGACGGCGCCCGACGTGACGTGGTGCCCTGATGTCGTCCGGGAGGGGTCCCGGGCTCGGCTGCACCAGGTGCGCCGACGACGAGAGCAGGAGGCCGGCCATGAACGTCATGCGCCCTCGCCCCGCCTCGTCCTGTTGTCGGGTCCGCTGAGGTCTCGTCGGCCCACGCCGACTCGCAGAGCCAGCCGCCGCCGGTCCGTCCCACGACCCCGCGGCCTCACCCGACATCCCCGCGCACCCGACGTGCGCCCTCCTGGACAGGCACCCCGATGACCGTCACCACCGCCCCCGCTTCCTTGACCACCGACGAGCTCAGCGCGCTCGTCCGCTCCATCGCCGACCAGCCCGACCTGTGGCGCCCCATCGTCCGCTTCACGCAGGCCGAACGCTGGTGGACGCGGCTCGAGGGCCCCGACGGCGTCGACGTCTGGCTCCTGTCCTGGCTGCCCGCCCAGGGCACCGAGCCGCACGACCACGGCCGCTCCAACGCCGCCTTCACCGTCGTCGCCGGCACGCTCACCGAGCTGCGCCCCGACGAGGCAGGGGACCTGGTCCCGACGCCGTTCGACGCCGGGCGCACGCAGACCGTGGACGTGGGCCAGATCCACGACGTCGTGAACGTCGGCCACGAACCCGCCGTGAGCATCCACGCCTACTCACCCCCGCTCGAGCAGATGACCTACTACCGGCGCGGCGAGCACGGACTGGTGCCGTCCCGCACGGTCGAGACGACGGAGCCGGAGGAGTGAGCGTCACCGACGGCGTCGCGACCCGGCGCACCATCGACCAGCTGCTCGCCGACGCCCGGGCCCGGCTCGTGCGCCTCTCCCCCGTCGATGCCGCGGCCGACGTCCGCGACGGCGCACTGCTCGTCGACATCCGGCCCGCCGCGCAGCGTGCCGCAGAGGGCGGCGTGCCCGGCGCGATCGTCATCGAGCGCAACGTGCTGGAGTGGCGCCTGGACCCGGCGAGCGACGCGCGCATCCCGCAGGCGGCCTACGACCTGCGGCCGGTCGTCCTGTGCTCCGAGGGGTACACCTCGAGCCTCGCGGCGGCCGCGCTCATCGACCTCGGCCTGGTGCGCGCCACCGACGTCGTGGGTGGCTTCCACGCCTGGCGCGCCGCGGGCCTGCCGACGACCGCGCCGACGAGCCGGGCGACGTACCGCTCGGTGCACCTCCCGGCGTGACGGCGCCGAGCGGTCCGCCCGTCAAGGTCGGAACGCTCTCGTCGCCGGCCCCTCGGCCACCGGCACGAGGCGGCGCAGCTGGGTGACGTGCCCGGGCTCGAGCTCGGCGATCGACGCGACGCCCAGCAGCTTCATGGTGCGCTCGATCTCCGAGCGCAGGATCTCGATCGTCCGATCCACGCCGGCCCGGCCGCCGGCCATGAGCCCGTACAGGTACGCGCGACCGATCAGCGTGAACTTCGCGCCGAGCGCCATCGAGGCGACGACGTCCGCGCCGTTCATGATCCCGGTGTCGACCATGACGGTCGCGTCGGCACCGACCTCACGCACCACCTGCGGCAGCAGGTGGAACGGGACCGGCGCGCGGTCGAGCTGGCGGCCGCCGTGGTTGGACAGGATGATCCCGTCCACCCCCGCGTCGACCAGCCGTACCGAGTCCGCGACGTTCTGCACGCCCTTCACCACGATCTTGCCCGGCCACAGGTCGCGGATGACGGCCAGGTCGTCGTAGCTGATGGTCGGGTCCATCGCGGCGTCGAGCAGCTCGCCGACCGTGCCGCCGGTGCTCGACAGCGAGGCGAACTCGAGCTTGGGCGTCGTCAGGAAGTCGTACCACCACCAGGGCCGCGGGATCGCGTTGGCCACCGTGCGCAGCGTGAGCTGCGGCGGGATCGAGAACCCGTTGCGCTTGTCCCGCAGCCGTGCGCCGGCCACGGGCGTGTCGACGGTGAACATGAGGGTGTCGAACCCGGCCGCGGCGGCCCGGCGGGTGAGCGCGTAGGAGATCTCCCGGTCGCGCATCACGTAGAGCTGGAACCAGTTGCGCCCGTGCGGGTTCGCCGCCCGCACGTCCTCGATCGACGTGGTGCCCAGCGTCGAGAGCGTGAACGGGATGCCCGCGGCCCCCGCCGCCGACGCGCCCGCGATCTCGCCCTCGGTGTGCATGAGCCGCGTGAAGCCCGTCGGCGCGATCCCGAACGGCAGCGCGGAGGACCCGCCCAGGATCTGCACCGACGTGTCGACGTCCGGCGCCGGCCGCAGGATGCCGGGGTGCAGCTCGATGTCGCGGAACGCCTGCCGGGCCCGCGCGAGCGAGATCTCCCCCTCCGCGGCCCCGTCGGTGTAGTCGAACGCCGCGCGGGGCGTGCGCCGCTTGGCGATCAGCCGCAGGTCGGCGATCGTCAGCGCGGCCTCCATCCGGCGACGACGACCGTCGAGCTGAGGCTTCTTGAACCGGACGAGCTCGAGCAGCTCGGCGGGATTGGGCAGCTGACGCTGGACCATCGGCGTCGGGTCCTTCCTCGGAGGCGACGCACCCATCATGCCCGCCGGGCGATCCGTGCGCCGCCCCGTGCTGCGCGGACGCTCACGCTCCGGGTCGTGCTCAGCCGCCGCGACGCGGGGACAACCGGATCGCGCGCGCTCCCCCGCGCCAGGCCGCCGCGAGGTCGTCCGGGTCGGGCTCTCCGCCCTCCCCGCGCCGGACGCCGTTGAAGCTCGCGAACGCCGGGTTGGCGCGCGCCATCGTGGCGTACGCCGCCACGACGTCAGCCTCGTCGGTGTAGACGACGACGTCGCACGTTCGGCGACGCCCGAGGAGCCGCACGTCGACCGGCGAGCCGGTGCGAAGGTTCTTCGCCCACGCGAACGGCGTCCCGACCAGCAGGTCGGTGCCGTCGCGCTCGTAGGCCACCGGTATCGCGTAGCGGCGCCCGGACGTGCGGCCGACGACGTAGACCGTCACCAGCTTGCGCCCGATCCCGCGCGAGATCCCGGGCGTGCGCAGCAGGCCGCGCACCAGCACGTTGACCGCCTTCTGCCCGCGCATGGTCCGCGGCTGACGCCTCGCATCGCTCATGGCTCCTCCTTGCCGTGCCGACATCCGCCGTCTTCGTTGTTGGCCACGCCAACGTTCTTAGCCTAGGCGATGTTGGCGCACCCAACAATGGGTAGGCTCGGCCCATGCCGACCGACGACCGCACCCCCGACCGCGTCCGGTCGCGTCCGACGTGGCTGCTCGCCCGCGCCCACGGCCGGGCTCTCGCGCTGCTGCACGCCGGCTTCGAGGCGCACGGCGACGGGCTGCGGGGGTATCACTACCGCCTCCTGGCCGCTCTCGAGCAGTGGGGTCCTGCCAGCCAGGCCGACCTGGGCCGCGACACCGGGATCGACCCGAGCGACGTGACCGCCGCGCTCCGGCAGCTGGAGGACGAGGCGCTCGTCGAGCGGCGCGTGGACCCCGGCCACCGGCGGCGCAACATCGTGACGATCACCGCCGACGGGCAGCGGGCGCTGCAACGCCTCGACGTCGTCATCGCGGACATCCAGGGCGACGTGCTCGCACCACTGACGCCCGAGCAGCGACGGCAGCTCGTCGAGCTGCTGGAGAAGCTGGTCTGAGGGGGCGCCAGCCCCTCACGACCTGTCCGTCCGGGGGCTGGGTTGCTCCTTGGTACGGCTGAGGAGGAGCCCGCGTCCGGTCGCGACGAGCGCGTACTGCACGGCGCCCGCACGACCATGGAGCACGAACACCGTGCGGCGCTCGTCCCGGTCGAGCAGCTCCCACCAGCCGGTGTCGGCGATGTGCTTGGTGTCGTCGCTGTAGGTGAGGTGATCGAGGTCGTGGTCCGGGACCGCGATCGCGAGCCGCGGGTGGCCGACCTCCGTCGGCAGGCCACGGGGCACGGCCCACGAGCGCAGGACCCCGCCCTCCTCCAGACGCAGGTCATGGTGCGGTCTCGGGACCCGATGGTCGTGCAGCACGAACGCGGGGCGCGTCACGGGACCTCCGCGGCGACATGAGGACACATGCAGCACCCTCCGATCCGCTCGTCCGTTGCTCCACCGAACTGGCACGGATCGAGAACCACCGATTCTGCTCGACGCGTGGGTTCGCGTCACAGCAGGATGTGTCGCGTGCCTCATCATGTCGTGAACGGGATCGAGCTGTCGCAGGCCTACTTCACGGACGTGATCGAGCCGATCGTCTCGTCGAGGCTTCCTGGCCTTCGCTATGCAGCCGGGCGGCTCGGATCCGGCTCGGACGTCCTGCGCCTCGACGACGACGTCTCCCGCGATCACGACTGGGGGCTCCGGCTCAACCTGTTCGTGCCCGACGATGCGGTCTCGGCAGTTCGCGCCGAGCTCGAGCGCGGTCTCCCGCGAACGTTCCAGGGGCATCCCACGCGGTTCGCCTTCACGGGTGAGAGCGAGCCGCGGCACCACGTCGAGGTGACCACGACCGCGGAGTTCGTCGTCGGGCGGCTCGGGTTCGATCCGCGTACCGGCTTGGATGCGTATGACTGGTTGTCGCTGTCAGGGCAGGCCGTCCTCGAAGTGGCGGCCGGGCCCGTGTTCACCGATCTGGCGGGCGAGCTCGGGGCGGCGCGCGACGCGCTTGCGTGGTACCCCGACGACGTCTGGCGTTACGTGCTCGCCTGCGACTGGAACCGCATCAGCCAGGAGCTCCCCCTGATGGGCCGTGCCGCAGATGTCGGCGACGAGATCGGGGCGCGCATCATCGCTGCGCGCCTGGCCCATGTCGTGCTG